>Ga0114946_10001737_pt1 | contig 15017 bp, 12 predicted proteins | sample WalLakDeSediment_FD_88676 | JGI IMG/M metagenome (GOLD analysis project Ga0114946, IMG submission 88676) | Lake sediment microbial communities from Walker lake, Nevada to study Microbial Dark Matter (Phase II) - Walker Lake 11/02/13 Deep Sediment | ecosystem: Environmental > Aquatic >... | reverse complement strand
GCTGCGCGCGACTTTCATCGTAACGGCCATGGCGACCAGCGCCACCCCAGACCATGAAAGGCGCTGCTCGCCATGGCCGTTTCCCTCACCCCGGCCCTCTCCCAGCGGGCGAGGGGGAAATGGAGCGCGCTGCGCGCGACTTTCATCGTAACGGCCATGGCGATCAGCGCCACCCCAGACCATGAAAGGCGCTGCTCGCCATGGCCGTTTCCCTCACCCCGGCCCTCTCCTAGAGGGCGAGGGGGAGATGGAGCGCGCTGCGCGCGACTTTCATCGCAACGTTGGCCAGGCGCGGGCCGCCTGTGCGAAAATTGCCACACGAAGGCTTTCTGTATCTTTTTTCAAAAAAACTGTTGCGTAATGCTCCGTGCTCGTCTATGATTTTATCCGCAAGACGCCCAAGCGTTACGTTTTTGCAGTTTTTCAGCAAATTCACAACAGCGGAGAAATCCATGAAGACCAAGATCATCTCTCTCGCGGTCGCCGCCGCCCTGGTCGCCCCCGCCGCCGTCATGGCCGAGGCCACCATGTATGGCAAGCTCAACATGTCGATCGACTATTTCGACACCGATAACTGGGATGGCTGGGCCGTCAACCGAGGCTCTCTCGGCAGGGGCGAGGGCCGTGCCAACCGCCTCGGTGTCAAGGGCTCCGAGGACCTGGGCAACGGGCTGAAGGCGATCTACCAGGTCGAGTTCGGCATCCAGATGGCCGAGGAGCAGCGGACCGGCCCAGCGGCCTCCGGCGCCAACAACACGCTGTCCATGCGTAACAGCTATGTTGGTCTCGCCAGCAACTTCGGCACCCTGCTGGTCGGCCGCCACGACACCCCGCTCAAGCTCTCCACCGGCCGGCTCGACCTCTTTGCCGACACCGCGGCCGACTACAACGGCACCATCGGTTTCGACGATCTGCGCGTCGACAACGCGATTGCGTACATCAGCCCGAGCTGGTCCGGCTTCCAGTTCGCCGGCGCCGTGCACGTGGGCGGCGGTTCGTCAGCGACCCTCCCGATCGCGACGGAGGATGCGGACAGCCTCGCCGAGGCCTACTCGCTGGCGATCACCTACAAGAACGGGCCCTTCTACGCCGCAGCGGCCTACGAGGAGCTCTCCAGTGACATCATCGGCGTCCAGGGCAATGATCTTAACGACTTCAGCAAGTGGCGCCTCGGCCTGGGCCTGCTCGACTGGAACGGCTTCACCCTCACCGGTGTCTATGAGAACCAGGACGACTTCTTTGGCAGCAATGACGACGGCGACCTCTGGCAGATCTCCGCCGGCTATAGGTTCGGCAACAACATGATCAAGGGTTTCTACGGCCAGAACGACAACGACTCCGACTTGCTCGACCGCGAGTCTTGGGGTATTGGCTTCGACCACTACTTCTCCAAGCGGACCAGTGCGTACATCCTGTACACGGACGTCGATTACGACTGGAATCCCCGCGACTGGAGCGCGTTCTCGATCGGCATGATGCACAGCTTCTAAGCCCGGCTTAGATCCCTGCTGCAACGCAAGACGGGGCCTTCGGGCCCCGTTTTTTGTGCGCGTGTTACAAGGCTCCGAGCGATCTGCGTCTGCACGGACGGACCAGAATGGCCCGGTTCGTTGATGGTGCGCTCTTGGCCTTTGGGGGAGGCGATGCACACCGGCCCCTGGAGGTGGCACCCCTAGCGTTTTCAGTGCCTCTCATCGAGGCTTCAGTCCGAGAGCACGCGACTGATGGACCTTTCCTGTCGACCAACCGCCCGCGACCAGCGGGGCCCGCAGGAGGAGCGGGGCTCCGATCTGCCTGGCCTTCCCCGCGATCGGGACCACCTTGGGAAGGGGCCCCTTGGGTGCAAGCAATTCAAGACGACCACGGGCCGTTTCCGCCGCGCCTCGCGGGGTCCGGGGCCGGTGTCGGCGCGAGCGCCATCTCTTCCGATGGCCGACCTACAACGCAGGGCGGGTCGCAGGCTGCGCGCCCTGGGGGCCAGAAACGGGATCGCTGGTTGCGCGCGCGAGCACGGTTACCGTGAAAAACGCGCGCAGCGCGCTCGAAATCCCCCTCTCCCGCGCGCGGGAAAGGGAAGGGGTGAGGGAAGGATCACGGCGATACGCGAGCGATTTTCATCGTTCGGGGCGGCGCGGATCGCCATGATCGTCAGGGTTCCGCTTCGGGGAGCAACGGTGCCGGCGGAAGCGGCTCGCTTTGCTCCAACGGGTGTTCGGTCGTCGCGAGGTTCTCGGTGAGGAGGGGGCGCATGGCCTGGAGCAGGTTGGCGAAGAGGTGGGGGTGTCCGGCCTCTTCGCGGGCGAGGAGCGCCTTCATGTGCTCGCGCCGGGTGGGGGCGGCGAAGCAGGCGGGGCAGCTATCGGGGATGACCGGCAGCCCGGCGGCGCGGGCGAAGGCGGCGGTCTGGCGCTCGCGGCAGTAGGCGAGCGGGCGGATGATGCGGAGGTCACCGGCGTCGTTGCGGTAGTGGGCCTTCATCGTGCGGAGCTGGCCGCCGTGGAACAGCGAGAGCAGCAGGCTCTCGGCCAGGTCGTCGAGGTGCTGGCCGAGCGCCAGGACGTTGTAGCCCTGCTCGCGGCAGAGGCGGTACATGATCCCCCGCTTCATGCGTGCGCAGTAGGCGCAGAAGGAGTCCCCGTCCATGTGCGCCTGGGCCTGCTCCAGGATCGGCTGTTGCTCGTAGTGCCAGGGCACCGCGAGGCGGTCGTAATACGCCTTGAGCGGCTGGGGGTCGAAGCCGGGGACTTGCGGGTCGACGGTGATCACCCCAAGCTGGAACCGCACCGGCGCGTAGGTCTGCAGGTGCCGCAGGATCGCGAGCAGCGAGAGCGAGTCCTTGCCGCCCGAGACGGCGAGCAGGATGCGGTCGCCCGCGCGGATCATCTGATAGTCGCCGATCGCGCGTCCGACCAGGCGCAGCAGCGACTTGGGTGGCTTGACGTGCGGCTGGGACATGCTGAGGCAGTCTAGCGGAAAGGGCCGCAGCCCGCGGACTTGGGGTCTCGTGATTCTGCTATGCTCCGCGCCCGTGGGGCCATTGGCCCGAATCAGAAACGGAGGAAATTCTGTGCGCTATGTCCTAACAGCAGTGTTTATCTCGGCAGTCGGCACCTGCAGCGCGACGCTCGCGGCCGAGCCGGCCCAGCTCGAAGACGAGTCCGCCCGGCTCAACTACAGCCTCGGCTATCAGATCGGCGGGGACTTCAAGCGTCAGGGCATCAGGCTCGACGGGCCGGCGATCGTCAAGGGGATCGAGGACGCCCTCTCCGATGCCGAGCCGCTGCTCCCGGTCGAGGAGATGCGTAGCACGCTGATGGAGATGCGCCGCAAGCTCGTTGCCCAGCAGCGGGCCGCGGCGGCGGAAGCGGAGCAGAAGAAGGTCGAGGAGGGCAGGAAGTACCTCGCCGAGAACGCCGCCAAGCCCGGCGTGATCACCACCGAGAGCGGGCTCCAATACGAGATCATCGAGCCGGGGATCGGTAAGACCCCGACGGCGACCGACCGGGTGACCGTCCACTACCGCGGCACCTTGGTCGACGGCAGCGAGTTCGACAGCTCCTACTCGCGCGGCGAGCCCACCAGCTTCCGGCTCGACGGGGTGATCAAGGGCTGGACCGAGGGCCTGCAGCTCGGCAAAGAGGGCGGCAAGATCCGGCTGGTCATCCCGCCGGAGCTGGCGTACGGCGAGCGCGGTGCGCTGGCCCATCAGACCCTGCTCTTCGACGTGGAGCTGATCTCGGTCGGCGACTAGGCCCGCGCGCCGAGCGCACAAGGTCGGCGGCGGGCCCTCGGCGCGCCGCCGCCGGCTTGAGTCGGCGCGTTCCGGCACCCACCCTCAGCGGACGCCAGGCGGCCGCCGCGCCGTGCCCACCGGAGGATTGCCGCGATGCCCGACTCGGGATCCGCTCCACTCAACGTCCTCGGGCTCCCCTTGGAGTCCTGCTCAATCGACCCGCTGACCGGCTTTACCCGCAGCGGGGCCTGCGAGACCGGGCCCCAGGACCTGGGGTCGCACACCGTCTGCGCCCAGGTCACCGAGGCGTTCCTGTCCTACAGCCGTTCGCGCGGCAACGACCTGGTCACGCCGGCGCCCGAATACGGCTTCCCTGGGCTCAGGCCCGGCGACCGCTGGTGCCTGTGCGCGGCGCGCTGGCGCGAGGCCTATGAGGCCGGCTGTGCCCCGCGGGTGCGCCTGCGCTCCACCCATGCCAAGGCCCTGGAGGTGGTGCCGCTCGAAGCGCTCAAGGCGCACGCCCTGGACATCGACTGAGTCCCCGGCGGTGGAATCCTCGCCCCCCGAGTCCTCGCGCTCGGCGAGCCCTGGTGGGTGAGGGCGCAGGGGCCGCCGACGAGGTGGCGATGCCCTCGCCCGCGGCGCGCATGTGCTCGGTGAGCGCCGGAAGGCGGCAGACCGCTTCGCGGGGCAGGTCGCTCCGGCTCGACTGGGGTTGCTTGGCTCACCCGCCGACGGGGGACGGCCGATCGCCCGGCCCGACCGCGAAGAGCGCGTAGCAGACCTGACCGGCCTGGCGCTGGCGGTGCAGGTGCCAGCCCTCGGGGGTCGCCGGCAGGCCCGGGCGTGCCGGCGCCTCCAGGTAGACCCAGGCGTTGGGCGCCAGCCAGCCGTTTCGGGCGAGGAGCACGCAGGTCTCTGGGAGCAGGCCGGCGGCGAAGGGGGGATCGAGGAAGACGATGTCGAAGGCGGTGCCCGGTCCCGCCAGCCAGCGCAGGGCGTCGGCGCGCTCGACCCGCACCGTCTCCGCGCCGAGCCGCCGGGCATTCTCGGCCAGGAGCCGTGCGGCCGGTGCGGACTGCTCCAGCATCAGCACCTCGCGCGCCCCGCGCGAGGCGGCCTCGAAGCCCAGCGCACCGCTTCCGGCGAAGGCGTCGAGGCAGCGAGCCCCTTGGATCACCGGGGCCAGCCAGTTGAACAGGGTCTCGCGCACCCGGTCCGGCGTCGGCCGCAGGCCGGGTAGATCGGCGACGGGCAGCTTCCGCCCGCGGTAGCGCCCGGCGATGATCCGGAGCTGGCCGCTGCCGCCCGCGCGGGGAGGGGCGTTGGTCCGCAAGGTCAGGCGAGGCGCGGTCGGGGTTGGGCGCCGACGCTGGCCGCCGGCGCCGGGATGAGCCGGCTCAGCCCCCGCTCGCGCCCGCGCTGGCCACCTGGGAGGTGCGCGGCCCGACGATGACGGTGGCGAAGCGCTCGGGGTCGACGCGGCGCTTGAAGGCATCGCGGATGTCCTCGGCGGTGACCGCGGCGACCTTGTCGGTGAAGGTGTCCAGATAGTCGAGCGGCAGGCGGTAGAAGCCCATCATCGCCAGGTACTCGACGATCCTCGCGTTGCTCGCGATGCGCAGCGGGAAGCCGCCGGTGACGTTTTTGATCGCGGCGGTGAGCTCGGCCTCGGTGGGTCCCTCCTCGCGGAAGCGCCGTACCGTGTCCATGAGCACGGTGCGGGCGGCCTCGGCCTGTTCGTTCTTGGTGGAGAGCCCCATCAGGAAGGGCCCGCGCTGCGACATCGGCAGGAAGTAGCTGTAGACGCTGTAGGAGAGCCCGCGCTTCTCGCGCACCTCCTCCATCAGGAGCGACACCAGCCCGCTGCCGCCGAGGATGTGGTTGCCGACGTAGAGCGCGAAGTAATCGGCATCGTCGCGGCTCATTCCGGGCTGACCGGCGTAGATGTGGGTCTGGGTCGAGGGGAAGTCGAGCAGCTCGACCGCGGCGCCGCTGAGGTCCGCGACCGGCGGTACCCGCGGGGCGGCGGCCCCAGGCGGGAGCCCGGCGCTGACCCGCTCGGCGATGGCCTCGGCCTGCTCGCGGCTGAGCGCCCCGACCATCGCCACCACGGCGTTGCGCCCGACGTAGTGCTCGCGATGGAAGGCTGCCAGGTCGTCCCGCGTGAGGGCGGCGACCGACTCCAGGGTGCCGCTTGGGTGGGTCGCGTACGGATGATCGCCGAAGATGCGGCGGTAGAACGCCCTCTGCCCGACGCTCGCCGGGTCCTGCTCCTCCTGGCGCAGCGCCACCAGGGCGTTCTGGCGCAACCGCTCGAAGTCCTCGGCGGCGAAGCGCGGCTCCGCCAGCACCGCGGCCATGGTCTCCAGGGCGGTGTCGAGCGCGGGGGCCTTGGTCAGCGAGCGGACCGTGACGAAGGCCATGTCGCGCAGCGCCCCGGTGCTGAGCCGCGCCCCGACCGATTCCAGGCGCTCGGCCAGGGTGTCCGCGTCCCAGGCCCCGGCGCCCTGATCGAGCATGTCGGCCGTGAGCGAGGCGAGGCCGTCGCGGCCTGCGTCGCGGGCGCTGCCGGCGTCGAAGACGACGCGCAGGTCGACCATCGGCAGATCCGGCGCGGGGACGAACAGCACCCGGGCGCCGTTCGGCGTCTCCCAGGTCTGGATCTGCGGGACCGCGCTGGCGATCGGCGCGAGCGCCAGGGCGATCAGGCCGAGGCCGGCGGCCAGCAGGCGTTGGCGGTCAAAGATCACGGGCATGCCCTCCGGCCGCGGCGGCGCGCGGCGCTTTGCCGTCCATCGGCTGGGGCTCCAGCACGGCGACGGTCAGGTTGTCGGGGATCAGGTACTTTTGTGCGACGGCCAGGATCTGCTCGGGGGTGATCCGGCTCAGGTGCTCGACATACTCGTCGACCAGCCGCCAGCCGTGCCCGACCGTCTCCAGCTTGCCGAGCAGCATGGCCTGGTAGAAGACCGAGTCGAGCTCGTAGACCTTGCCGGCGATCAACTGGGTACGGATCCGCTCCAGCTCCTCCTCGCCCACCGGCTCGGTGCGCAGGCGCTCGATCTGCGCGAGCAAGGCCGCCTCCAGCTCCTCGACCGTGCGCCCCTTGGCCGGCGTACCGTTGAGCAGCAGCATCCCCGGCAGGCGGGTAAAGGCGCTGTAGCTCGCGTCGATATCGGCCGCGACCCGTGCGCCGCGCACCAGCTCGCGGCTCAAGCGGGCGCTGGCGCCGCCGTCGAGGACGGAGACGAGCATCTCCAGGGCATAGGGCTCCCAGTCGTCTTCGGCGTGGCCGAGCCCGGTGGTCTTGTAGCCCATCAGCAGATAGGGCTCCTTGGCGGGGGCCTTGACCCGCAGGCGCTTCTCGCCGCGCTGGGTCGGCTCCGAGCGCGGCTTGGGTGCGCCGACCTCCTCGGGCTTCAAGGGGCCGAAGTGCTCCTTGGCCAGCGCGATGACCTCGTCGGGATCGACATCGCCCACCACGACCAAGGTCGCGTTATTCGGCGCGTACCACTTCTGGTACCAGCCGCGCAGGTCGTCGACCACCAGGGACTCGATATCGCTGGCCCAGCCGATCACCGGGATGCGATAGGGCGAGGCCTCCCAGGCGGTCGCGTTGAACTGCTCGAAGGTGAGGGACTGGGGGTCGTCCTCGGTGCGCTGGCGGCGCTCTTCCTTGACCACTTCGAGCTCCTTCAAGAACTCCTCTTCCGGCAGCGCCAGGTTGCGCATACGCTCGGCCTCGAGCTCGAAGGCGATGGGCAGGCGGTCGCGGGCGAGGTTCTGGTAGTAGGTGGTGTAGTCGCGGCCGGTGAAGGCGTTCTCGCTCCCGCCGTGCTCGGCGATGATGCGGGAGAACTCGCCCGGTGCCAGTCGCTCAGTGCCCTTGAACATCATGTGCTCAAGGACGTGGGAGACGCCGGTGACGCCTCCGTGCTCGTAGCTCGACCCCACCCTGTACCAGACCTGGGAGGTGACGATGGGGGCACGGCGGTCGGGCTTGACCAGGACCTTGAGGCCGTTGTCCAGCACCGTCTCGTGCACCTCGACGGAGGCGGCGGCGACCAGGGGCACCACGAGCCCGAGCGCAATCAGTAATCGTTTCATGGAGGCTCCGTTCCGACCGCGGTGGGACGCGGTCTGTTGCTTTTGCTAGCATGGACGACCGCGTTGGTCCGAACAAGCAACGCGTCTCGCTTGCGGGGTGGCGGCCGACGGCTCAGCGCTGCCTCCCCCCACTCACGAGCCATGCAGACCAAGGATCGCGGTCATCGGTTCCCACAGCCCTGACGTGACTCCCCCGATGTTCGGTTTCGGCAAGAGAAAGCAAGCGGCGCCCACGGGCGGCGCACCCGAAGAGCGCGGCGGCCTGCTCGGGCGGCTGCGTGAGCGCCTGGCGCGCACCCGGGCGATCCTCAACACGGACGTGCGCGACCTCATCAGCGGCCGCAAGCGCATCGATCAGGACCTGCTCGACGAGCTGGAGACCCTGCTGCTCACCGCCGATGTCGGCGTCGAGGCCACCCGCCGGATCATCGAGGACCTGAGCGCCCGCGTCGAGCGCCACGAGCTCGCCGACCCGCAGGTCCTCATGCAGGCCCTACGCGAGGAGCTGTCGGCGATCCTGCACCGCTGCGAGCGCCCGGTGCGCCAGCCCGCCGCGGGCCGCCCGCAGGTGATCCTGATGGTCGGCGTCAACGGCACCGGCAAGACCACGACCATCGGCAAGCTGGCCAAGCGCCTCCAGGAGGAGGGCAACAGCGTGATGCTCGCCGCGGGTGACACCTTCCGCGCGGCGGCCATCGAGCAACTGGCGACCTGGGGCGAGCGCAATCGCGTCCCCGTGATCGCCCAGCACACCGGGGCGGACTCCGCCTCGGTGATCTACGACGGGCTCCAGGCCGCGACGGCCCGCGGGGTGGACGTGCTGATCGCCGACACCGCCGGGCGCCTGCACACCAAGAGCAACCTCATGGAGGAGCTGGCCAAGATCGCCCGGGTGATGAAGAAGATCGACCCCGATGCCCCGCACGAGGTGATGCTGGTGCTCGATGCCACCACCGGGCAGAACGCACTCAACCAGGCCCAGGAGTTCAACCGCGCCATCCCGCTCACCGGGATCACCCTGACCAAGCTCGACGGGACCGCCAAGGGCGGCATCCTGTTCGCCATCGCCGAGCGTCTCGGGGTGCCGATCCGCTTCATCGGCGTCGGCGAGGCGATCGAGGACCTGCGCCCCTTCGAGCCCGAGGAGCTCCTCGATGCCCTGTTCGGCCAGGCGCAGCCCTGAGCGTCCGGGGGGCGCCGACGGGGCGCCTGCACCGGTCGCCCCGCCTGAGTCGCGATCATTCGCGTTGGTTACCCCGAACGTCGCGTGCAGCGCGCTCCGCGTCCCCCTCGCCCCCTGGGAGCGGGCTGGGGTGAGGGCGACGATCATGGCGGCGAGCGGCCTCCCTGGTCCTGGCGCGGCGCCCGGCGCCATGACCGTTTGCGGACCGATCCTCGTCTGCGCATGATCCGCTTCGAGCACGTCACCAAGCGCTACCCGGAGAGCGGCGACGCCCTGGCCGACGTCAGCTTCGAGCTCGCCGACGGGGAGATGGCCTTCCTCACCGGCCGCTCCGGCGCCGGCAAAAGCACCCTGCTCCGGCTGATCGGTCTGCTGGAGCGGCCGACCCGCGGCCTGGTGATGGTGCGCGGGCGTAACCTCGGACGCCTGCCGCTGCGGCGCATCCCCTCCCACCGCCGGGAGGTGGGCATGATCTTCCAGGACCATCGCCTACTCCCCGACCGCACCGTGTTCGACAACGTCGCGCTGCCGCTCGTGGTCTCCGGGCTCGGTCACAAAGAGACCGGGCGGCGGGTGCGCGCCGCGCTCGATCAGGTCGGCCTGCTCGGCAAGGAGCGCGCCTTCCCGGTCACCCTCTCCAGCGGCGAGCAGCAGCGGGTGGGGATCGCCCGCGCGGTGGTGGGCCGCCCACCGCTGGTGCTGGCGGACGAGCCCACCGGCAACCTCGACCCCGATCTGTCGCGCGAGATCATGGGGCTGTTCGAGCGCTTCAATCAGGTCGGCGTCACCCTGCTGATCGCGAGCCACGACCTGGCCCTGATCGCGACCCTGCCCTACCGCATCTTCACCCTCGGCGCCGGCCGGCTGATCCGCGATACGGGGCGCGGCTCGTGAGGCGACCTCAGCGCCGCCCCCCGCCGCGCCGGCGCTCGCGCTCGTCGCTGCGCATCTGGCGGCTGCCCAGCATCTGGGCGAGCCACCACCTGCAGGGTGCCATCGCGAGCCTGGGCCGGCTCATGCGCACCCCCCTGCCGACCCTGATGACGGTCGCTGTCATCGGCATGGCCCTCGCCTTGCCCGCCGGGCTCTACGCCCTGACCCGCAACCTCAGCGCGCTGGGTGCCGGTTGGGAGCAGACCGCGGGGCTCTCGCTCTTCCTGCGCGCGGAGGTCACCGAGACGCGCGCGGCGGCGCTCGCCAAGTCCTTGCGACAACACCCGCAGCTCAGGGAGGTGCGGGTCATCGGCCCGGAGGAGGGCCTGATGGAGCTGCGCGAGGCCGGGGTGGGGTTTGCCGATGCCATCGGCCTGCTCGGGGAGAACCCGCTGCCTTGGGTCCTGGGGGTCCAGCCGGCCGCCGACGTCAGCACCCCGGAGGCCGCCGAGCGCCTGCGCGACGAGCTCGCCACGATCGGCGAGGTGGAGCTCGCGCGGCTCGACACCCTGTGGATGCGGCGCTTCCAGGCGGTGGTCGATCTGATCCGCCAGGGCGTGCTGATCCTCGGCGGGGGGCTCGCGCTCGCCGTCCTCCTGGTGGTCGGCAACACCATCCGTCTGGAGATCGAGAACCGCCGCGGCGAGATCGAGATCATGGAGCTGGTCGGCGCCACCCACGCCTTCATCCGGCGCCCCTTCCTCTACGCCGGGGCCTGGTACGGGCTCCTCGGCGGCCTTGCGGCCTGGCTCCTGACCACCATCGGGCTGCTGCTCCTGCAGGGCCCGGTCAGCCGGCTGGCGGCCATGTATGACACGCAGTTTCCCCTCGCCGGCCTGGGGCCTCTGGCCCTGCTGGCGCTGCTGGGCGGCAGTGCCCTCCTTGGCCTGCTCGGGAGCTGGGTGTCGGTCAACCGCCACCTGGCCGCCATTGAGCCCCACTGATTTTCCGAGTAGCATCAGGGGTAATTCCCGGTTTCGACTTGAACAAACCCTGAACAGGCTTATGCAGCCGCCGTGCGCCCGGCCCGCGCGGAACTTTCCGTTTCGGGCCGGTTCTGACTGCGCAAGCCGGCAGTTGCGCATTTTCCCGGCTTGGTGCTAGGATATTGCCCGAGTTAATTACTAAGGTATTGGCACATGAACAAAGACCTCGCGCTCCTCCCCACGGGGAACATCGATGCCTACATCAATGCTGCCTACCAGATCCCGGTCTTGACCCCGGAAGAAGAGCGCAGCCTGGCGCTCCGGCTGCGCGATAACAACGACATGGCGGCGGCACAGCGCCTCGTCCTTTCGCACCTGCGCTTCGTCATCCGCATCGCCCGCGGCTATCTCGGGTACGGTCTGCCGCTGCCGGATCTGATCCAAGAGGGCTCGGTCGGGCTCATGAAGGCCGTCCGGCGCTTCGAGCCGGATGTGGGGGTGCGCCTGGTCTCCTTCGCGGTGCATTGGATCCGTGCCGAGATCCACGAGTACATCCTGCGCAACTGGCGCATCGTCAAGGTGGCCACCACCAAGGCCCAGCGCAAGCTCTTCTTCAACCTGCGCAGTGCCAAGAAGCGGCTCGGCTGGTTCTCGCGCGACGAGGTCCTGGGCGTGGCCAAGGAGCTCGGCGTCAAGCCCGAGACGGTGCTGGAGATGGAGGCGCGGCTCGCCAATCAGGACCTCGCCTTCGACGGCGACGACAGCGATGACGACGAGGGCCCGGCCGCCCCGTCGACCTACCTGCCCGACATGCGCATGGAGCCCGCCACCCAGCTCGAGCGCGAGGACACCGCGACCGACCGGCGCGATCGCCTGTTCGCCGCCCTCGAGGGGCTGGACGACCGCAGCAAGATCATCCTCCAGGCCCGCTGGCTGACCGAGAAGAAGCAGACGCTGCACGAGCTGGCCCAGCAGTTCAACGTCTCCGCCGAGCGCATCCGCCAGATCGAGAAGAATGCGATGCGTAAGCTCCGCGTCCAGCTCGAGGTCTGAGCCACCGGAGCAGTCCCCCTGACAGACCCGCCGCCTGGCGGGTCTTTCCTTTTGGCGGGGCACTGGCCGATGCCGATCAGGCGGCGTCGCTTGATCCTGAAGAGGATATCGGTCCGCAAATGGACGCAAATAAGGGACGAGTCAAAAACAAGTTGAGCAACGCACACAAGCCTTTCCGTTGTCGTTGTCGTTGTCGCGCCGGATCGTTGTCGTAATCGTAATCGGAGAAGCGATGCCTCTTGGGCGTTACCCGCTCGATGTCCACCGGGTTCCGATCCGGTCGGTGGCTTGGCTGTAGAAAACCGCCAAGCGTTTGCGAGGCATTGATCGCCGCGCGCGGGACCAACGGCTGAGCGCCTCACCATCGATTCCTGTGAGCATCGCCGAAGGCGACGGCCAGGGAGCCCACGCCGGCCTCGATCGTAAATCCGGCCACGCGGGTCGACGGAATGCGCAGTCAGGCCATCCTGGCCTGACGAGGTCAGGGCTGGAAGCCCTGACTACGCACGCCGTCCGACCGGCTGGCCGAGATAATGATCAAGGCCCTCACGCCGATCGGCGGCGCTGTTTCCAATTCGCTCGCGGCTTTGCGTTGGAATGCGGATCGATTCCGGATGCGGACTGCTGCTGAAAACGGGTAAGGGGAGGCGATAGGGATTCGGATCCTGGCGATGCTGACAACGCTCGGACAGCGAAGCCGAGAGGCGCGAGAGCATCCTGGGCGGTAGGATGACCTCGATTACGATTACGATTACGATTACGACAACGACAACGACAACGACAACGACAACGACAACGAGAATGGGGCTGAAGGTAGCTCCTGATGGACTTGTTTAACTTATTAATGAACCGCTCCTTAGGTGCCCGGCCTGCAATAACAGCAAGGAGAGGCAACGGGCCGACAGGCTGATGGGCCGCACCCCCAGGGCTAGCGCCTTCCGGTGGCAACCCTATGTTTCATTTGCGTTAATTTGCGTTCATTTGCGGACTGATGCGCTTCTCAGGATGACGGCTTCATCCGAGATTCCCTGCCGACCGGGCTGCGGCGCCTGCTGCATCGCCCCCTCGATCTCCTCGCCCATCCCCGGAATGCCCCAGGGCAAGCCCGCCGGGGTGCGGTGCGTCCAGCTCGATCCGGAGGATCGCTGCCTCCTGTTTGGGGATCCCCGCCGCCCGGCGGTCTGTGTCTCGCTGCGTCCGAGTCCGTCGATGTGTGGGGCCGATGCGCGCGAGGCCCTCGTCTACCTGTCCGAGCTAGAGCGCCTAACCGCCCCCGCGTCCTGAGCCCCGGACGCCGCCCCGTCGAGGACGGCCAGGTAGCGCCGCGCGCTCTCCGCCTGGTTGTACTCGGCCACCGCCGATTGCAGGACGGCCGCCGGCAGGTGGTCGTCGAGGGTGGCGCTCATCGCCCGCGCCAGGCCCGCCACGTCCCCCACCGCGACCAGCGGGCCGAAACGGCTGCCGTCGAGCAGCTCGCGCGGGCCGCTTGGGCAGTCGGTGGAGACGACCGGGGTGCCCAGCGCCATCGCCTCGGTGAGGGCATTGGGGGAGCCCTCCCAGGCCGAGGAGAGGACGAAGAGGGCGGCGCGGGCGAGATAGGTGAAGGGATTGGACTGGAAGCCCGGAAGGTCGACATCCACGCCGATGCCCAGCTCTGCCACCAGGGCCTCGAGCCGCGGCCGGCCGTTTCCCTCGCCGAGGATCAGCAGGCGGCAGGACCGCTCGCGGCGCACCTCGGCGAAGGCGCGGATCAGCGTCGGGAAGTCCTTCTGACGCGTCAGGCGCCCCATCCCCAGCACCAGCGGCGGTTGTCCGCTCTCCAGCCAGGGATGAGGGCAGGGCGCCCGCGCCAGCTCTGGCAGCTTCGGGGTGATCACCGGGTTGCGAATGACCAGGATGCGTTCCCTGGGGATGCGCGCGATCTCGGCGGTGTCCTCGGCGACGCCCTGCGAGACCGCCACGATCTGGTCCACCCGCGGGTAGAGCCGGCGGATCGGCCAGTAGCGCAGCCAGCGCGCGAGCGCCGGCCGGCCCGCCATGGCCGTCGACAGGTTGGTGCCCAGCCGCAGGACGATGCGGGTATCCGTGCCGGCCAGCGCGCGGCCCAGCACCGCGGCGCGGCCCGCCCGATCCTTGGCGGCGAGGAGCGCCCTGGGGCGCGTCCGGCGCAGATAGCGGGCGAGCGCCGGCGGGGCGAGCAGGCTGTGCCGCACCCCCAGCCGCACCAGACGGACCTCCGGCGGCAGCTCGACGAGGTGTGGTCCCTCGGCACGCATCACCACCAGGTCGACCTGGCGGCCCAGGTCGACGAGGCCGCCCACCAGGTTCACCACCATCCGCTCGACCCCGCCGGCGCCGGAGAAGGACAGGAAGACGGCGATGGGGCGAGCTTGTCGAGTCTGGCCGGGGCCTGGGTCGTTCAACTCGAAAAGGGCATTAGTCCGCAAATGAACGCAAATAAACGCAAATGAAACATCGGGTTGCAAGATGAGGGCGCTCACCCTGAGGGTGAGCGCAGTTGGTCGAACCACCCTTTTTTTCGGCTTGTCGTAACGATCAGCCGCCCGAGCTGCCCTTTCCGGGCTCGAGGAATCGGCCTGGGAAGGACGGCCGCCCGATTCTACCCGAGACCCGGCCGTCGCTCGGGCCGGCGCTGCGGCCGGCGACGGCGAAACGCGCTACCCTTCCGCTCGCCGCCCCGGCAAGCAACCGCTGCACCCTGAGGAGAACGATGCGCCCACCGACCGAGGTGCTCTTCTTCGGCACCTGCCTGATCGACCTCCTGTTCCCGCAGGCCGGGCTGTCGGCGATGCGCCTGCTGCGCGAGGCGGGGGTGCGGGTGATCTACCCGCGCGGGCAGACCTGTTGCGGCCAGCCGGCGTGGAGCTCCGGGTACCGCGAGGAGGCGCGGCGCGTGGCGCGCACCCAGCTCGATGCGCTGGCCGGCGACCGGCCGGTGGTGGTCCCGTCAGGCTCTTGCGCCGGGATGCTCCGCGTCCACTATCCCAGCCTCTTCGCCGGGACCGCCGACGAGGCGCGGGCCAAGGCCCTCGCGGGGCGGGTCTACGAGCTCACGGAG
>Ga0114946_10001735_pt1 | contig 15023 bp, 15 predicted proteins | sample WalLakDeSediment_FD_88676 | JGI IMG/M metagenome (GOLD analysis project Ga0114946, IMG submission 88676) | Lake sediment microbial communities from Walker lake, Nevada to study Microbial Dark Matter (Phase II) - Walker Lake 11/02/13 Deep Sediment | ecosystem: Environmental > Aquatic >... | reverse complement strand
TCCGCTCCATCCAGCAGCGCGACCTGCTCGTGGTCCAGGGTGTGGTGCTCGTGCTCGCCGTCGCCTACGTGATGATCAACTTCGCCATCGACGTCCTGTACACCGTCTTGGACCCGAGGATCCGCCATGCCCGATCAGCAGCGTGACGACCACCACGACCACTCCCACGACTCCCGTGCGAACACCATGGCCGCCGCGGCCTACGGGGAGGCGGTCCTCCCGGGGACGCTGATCCTCGAGGACATCGGCAGCGACAACGTCGAAGACGACGACGTCAAGCACCAGCGCAAGGGGCGGCTCGGGATCGCCTTCTGGGTCTGCGTGGTGTGGCTCGTCCTGGTCGTGCTCATGGCGGTGCTCGCGCCGGTCCTGCCCATCAAGGACCCCAACGCCATCGACGTGCCCAACAAGCTGGCGCCCGTCTTCTCCGAGGGCAACCTCCTCGGGGCCGACGGCCTCGGCCGCGACCTGTTCTCCCGCATCATCTACGGGGCCCGGGTGTCGGTGACGATCTCGGTGAGCGCGGTGGTCACCGGCATGGTCGTCGGCGGCACGCTCGGCATGGTCGCCGGATACCTGCGCGGCCGGCTCGAGCAGTTCACGATGGGCGCGATCAACGTGCTGCTCGCCTTCCCGGGCATCATCCTCCTGCTCGCGCTGGTCGCCTTCGTCGGCCAGAGCCTCGGGGCGGTCACCGCCGCGGTCGCGTTCTTGTCGATCCCGGTGTACACCCGCATCTCGCGGGCCTCCACGCTCGCTGTGTCCCAGCGGGAGTTCGTGCTCGCGGCCAAGGCGCTCGGTGCCACCAAGTCGCGGATCCTGTTCCGGGAGATCGCCCCCAACGTGTTCCTCCCGGTCGCCGCGTTCGGGCTCATCGCGCTCGGCACGGTGATCGTGCTCGAGGGCACGCTCGCCTTCCTCGGGCTGTCGGTGCAGCCGCCGGCGGCCACGTGGGGCTCCACCATCGCCGAGGGCAAGCGCCACCTCGGCGACGGGATCTACCACGTGGCCCTCGTCCCGTCGTTCGCCATGTTCTTCACCGTGTTCGCGCTGAACTTCGTGGGCGACGCCATGCGCAACCGCTTCGACGTCCGGGAGTCGCAGCTCTAGGCGCCGGTCACCAGCACGAGCAGGCGGCGCAGGATCGCCGCGGTGGCCCCCCACACGGTGTCGCCCTCGAGCTCGAAGAACCACACCGGCCGCTCGAACGTGCCGAGGCGCCACCGCTCCTCGCGGTACACGCCCGGCGCGAGGAGCTCGGCCAGCGGCACGTGCAGCACCTCGGCCACCTCCCGGGGATCGGGGGTGACCGACGGGCGGCCGCGCACGGCGCCCACGTAGGGCACGATCGTGGAGCCGCTCGACACGGTCGCCAGGTGGTCGAGCTCGCCGATGATCTCGACCGATCGGGCGGGGATCCCCACCTCCTCCTCGGTCTCGCGCAGGGCGGTGGTCACCAGGTCCGGGTCGGCGGCCTCGCGGCCCCCGCCGGGGAAGCTCACCTCGCCCCGATGGGAGCGCAGGTCCCACGACCGGCGGGTGAGCAGCACCACGGCGCCGCCGTCGTGCTCGTAGAGCAGCGCGAGCACGGCCGACTCCCGCCGGGGCGGGGGGCGACCGTCGGGCCCGAGCTGGTCGGGCGGACCGATGGGGTGCGCGGTCGGGCTGGGGGCGACCGACAGGGCCGCTCGCACCGCGTCGAGGGACGGTCGGCGCCGGCCGGGGTCGGTGGCCGCCCACGGAGCCGGGCCGCCGGGCTCGGACCACTCCGGGCGGGGGATCAGCTGGGGCCCGCCCCGGATGACGTCGGGGGCCCCGGCCACGAAGCCCTCGGCCGGCGGGGCGACGGGGTGGTCGGCCGGATCGCGCACCTAGGCGCCGCTGCCCCCGGCCAGGTGCTCGAGCACGTCGCGCAGTCCGCCCTTCTTGAGATCGGCCATCACCCGGCCGGGCGTGCTCTCGCCCCGCTCCCACTCCATCCACGAGGCGAGCAGCTTGACGGGGTCGGGGGGCGGTCGGTCCATGGTTCGGAGGATACCGACCCATGGACGCGGAGCGGCCGGGCGCACGGGGCGCCCGGCCGCTCACGACCTCCGTGAGGAGGGGGTGCTACATCATGCCGCCCATGCCGCCCATGTCGGGCATGCCCCCGCCGGCCGGTGCCTCCTCGGGCGCGTCGGCCACCAGGACCTCGGTGGTGAGGAGCAGGGCCGCGATCGACGCCGCGTTCTGCAGCGCCGCCCGGGTGACCTTGGCCGGGTCGATGACGCCGTCCTTGATGAGGTCGGTGAACTCGCCGGTGGCGGCGTTGAAGCCGACCGGACCGGTCTCGGCCTCGATCTGCTGGACGATCACCGCACCCTCGAGGCCGGCGTTGTCGGCGATGAGCCGGGCCGGGGCCTCGAGCGCCCGATGGACGGCCCGGGCACCGGTGGCCTCGTCGCCGTTGAGCCCCTCGACGACGGCCGCCACCGCGCTGCGGGCCCGCAGCAGGGCGGTGCCGCCCCCGGCGACGACGCCCTCCTCGATGGCCGCACGGGTGGCCGAGAGGGCGTCCTCGATGCGGTGCTTCTTCTCCTTGAGCTCCACCTCGGTGGCCGCGCCGACCTTGACGACGGCCACGCCGCCGGCCAGCTTGGCGAGGCGCTCCTGGAGCTTCTCGCGGTCCCAGTCGGAGTCGGTGTCGTCGATCTCCCGCTTGAGCTGGGCGACGCGACCCTTCACGTCGTCCTCGGAGCCGGCGCCCTCCACGATGGTGGTGTCGTCCTTGGTGATGACGACCTTGCGGGCCCGGCCGAGCAGGTCGAGGGTGACACCGTCGAGCTTGAGGCCGACCTCCTCGGAGATCACCTGGCCGCCGGTGAGGATCGCCATGTCCTGCAGCATCGCCTTGCGGCGCTCACCGAAGCCGGGCGCCTTCACCGCGACCGACGAGAACGTGCCGCGGATCTTGTTGACGACGAGCGTGGCGAGGGCCTCGCCCTCGACGTCCTCGGAGACGATCAGCAGGGGCTTGCCCGACTGCATGACCTTCTCGAGCACGGGGAGCAGGTCCTGGACCGAGGTGATCTTGCCCGAGTTGTACAGGATGTAGGGATCCTCGAGGATCGCCTCCTGGCGCTCGGGATCGGTGACGAAGTACGGCGAGAGATAGCCCTTGTCGAACTGCATGCCCTCGACGAACTCGAGGTCCATGCCGAAGGTCTGGCTCTCCTCGACGGTGACCACGCCGTCCTTGCCCACGCGGTCGATGGCGTCGGCGATGACCTCGCCGATGGCCGGGTCGGCGGCCGAGATGGCCGCGACCTGGGCGATCTCGGACTTCTCGTCGATCTCCTTCGACTGGTCCTGGATCGACGTGACCACGGCGGCGACCGCGGCCTCGATGCCGCGCTTGAGGCCGAGCGGGTTGGCCCCGGCGGCCACGTTGCGCAGGCCTTCCTTCACCAGGGCCTGGGCGAGCACCGTGGCCGTGGTGGTGCCGTCACCGGCGATGTCGTTGGTCTTGGTGGCGACCTCCTTCACCAGCTGGGCGCCCATGTTCTCGAAGGCGTCCTCCAGCTCGATCTCGCGAGCGATGGACACACCGTCGTTGGTGATCGTGGGGGCGCCGAACTTCTTGTCGAGCACCACGTTGCGGCCCTTGGGGCCGAGCGTGACCTTGACGGCGTCGGCCAGGGCGTTCACGCCGGCCTCGAGGGCGCGGCGCGCGTCCTCGTCGAACTTCAGGATCTTGGGCATCTCGTTCCCTTACTTGATGACGGCCAGGACGTCGCGGGCGTTGAGGATCAGCACGTCCTCGCCGTGCACGGTGATCTCGGTGCCGCCGTACTTGGAGTACACGACGGTGTCGCCGACCTTGACGTCGACGGGGATGATCTCGCCGGTCTGGTCGGAGCGGCGGCCGGGGCCGACGGCCAGGACCTCGCCCTGCTGGGGCTTCTCCTTGGCCGTGTCGGGGATCACGAGCCCGCTCGCCGTGGTCTCCTCGGAGTCACCCGGCTTGACGACGATGCGGTCCTCGAGGGGCTGCAGATTCATTCACGCGCCTCCGTTGGCGATGGGTTAGCAGTCTCACCTGTCGAGTGCCAACGATAGGCCGCTGGCACTCGCGATGGCAAACTGCCAGCCGGGCGGCCGCCCGGCACCCATCAGTCGACGATCACGGGCAGGCGCAGGTTCGGCTCGGCCCCGAGGTCGAGCGGCGAGGGCCCGTCCATGCGCAGCCGGTGCCATCCGGCCGACGCGACCATCGCTGCGTTGTCGGTGCACATCGACCGGCTCGGCAGGAACGCCTGGAGCCCGTCCTCCACGCAGACCGACAAGAGGCGCTCGCGCAGCGCGGAGTTGGCCGCCACGCCGCCACCCAGGCAGAGGGCGCGGGCACCGGTGTCGACCGCGGCCCGTCGGGCCTTGGCGACGAGCACGTCGACCACGGCCTCCTGGAAGGAGGCGGCCACGTCGGCGGTGGCCACCTCGGGGTGCTGGCGGACGTGGTTGACCACCGCCGTCTTCAGGCCGCTGAAGGAGAAGTCGGTCCCGGTGTCGAGCATGGGGCGGGGGAACGCGATGGCGGCGGGATCGCCCTGCATGGCCAGCAGGTCGATGGCCGGCCCACCCGGGTAGCCGAGCCCGAGGAAGCGGGCCACCTTGTCGAACGCCTCGCCCGCGGCGTCGTCGACGGTCTGGCCGAGGAGCCGGTACCGGCCGTGGCCCTCCCAGTGCACCAACAGCGTGTGCCCGCCCGAGACGAGCAGCACCACCGCGGGCAGCTCGAGGTCGGGCTCCTCCAGCGTGATCGCGTAGAGGTGGGCCTCGAGGTGGTTGACCGCGACGAACGGGACGTCCCACACCAGCGCCAGCGACTTGGCCGTGCTCACCCCGACGAGCAGCGCGCCGACCAGGCCGGGTCCCACCGTGGCGGCCACCGCGTCGAGGTCGGCGGCCTCGACCCCGGCCGAGAGCATGGCCTCGGCGATCACCGGGACGAGCAGCTCCACGTGGGCCCGGCTGGCGATCTCGGGGACCACGCCCCCGAACCGGGCGTGGAGGTCGACCTGGCTGCTCACCACCGACGACAGCACCTCGGTGCCGTCGACCACGACCGCGGCCGCGGTCTCGTCGCACGACGTCTCGATGCCGAGCACCACGTGGGCGTCGGCCCACGGGGCCGGAACAGGGTCGGTCACGGTGTCGTGTCCTCCTGGTCCCCAGGGGCGGCGGACTCGGGCCGGGGCGTGAGGTCGCGCAGCCACATGATGACCGCGTCGTCGCCCGTCTCCTCGTAGTAGCCCCGGCGCACGCCCTCCTCCACGAACCCGAAGCGGCGGTACAGGGCGAGGGCCGGCTCGTTGCCGGTCCGCACCTCGAGGGTGACCCCCGAGAGCCCCCGCTCGCGGGCCGCGTCGAGCAGCAGGCCGAGCAGCCGGGCGCCGATGCCCCGACCCTGGTGCTCGGGATCGACGGCGAGGGTGGTGATGTGGCCGTCGTCGCCGAGCACGATCATGCCCGCGTGGCCGACCACCTGAGCGCCCTCGCGGGCCACGAGGTAGCAGCGCCGCTCCTCGGGCTGGGCCAGCTCCCCGAGGTACAGCCCCACCGTCCACGGCCGCGGGTACACCCGGGTCTCGGTGCGGAGCACGGCCCGGAGGTGGCGCCGGCGCATGGGCACGATCACGAGCGGCGCCTCGGGCGCGGTGGCGCTCACCCGCCCTCCCGGATCGTCCAGCTGATCTCGGCGTCGGGGACCCGCAGGTAGAGCGGCTGGAGGTCCCACGGCGCGACCCACTCCTCGCGCAGGGCCCGGGCGTGGGCGAGCTGCACGAGGGCGGTGGCGTTCGGGTAGGCCAGCCCGAGCTCGGCGATCTCGACCCGGGTGAGCCCGGCGAAGATCTCGGCGTAGCGCACCGCGCCGTCGCCCACGAGCAGACACTCCTCGCCCCGGGCGATGATCTCGGCGGCCAGGTCGTCGGGCGTGGAGAGGCCGGGCTCGGCCAGCCGCTGCACCCCGCCCGGGACCTGGCGGTAGAAGGCGTGGTACAGCTCGCCCCGCCGGGCATCGAGCACCGACACGATGAGCCGGTCGCTGAAGCGCACCGGGAAGGCCACCAGGTCGAGGCTGGACACCCCGATCATCGGCACCCGGAGCGCGTGGGCGATGGCCTTGGCCGAGGCGATCCCCACCCGCAGGCCGGTGAACAATCCCGGGCCGCGGTCGACCGCGACCACGCTGATCTCGTGCAGGTCGACCCGGGCCTGCCGGCAGATGAACTCGATGGCCGGCGTGAGCGTCTCGGCGTGGCGTCGGCCCCGCGACGAGTGGGCCGACGCGAGCACGCCCTCGTGCCCACCGATCGCGCAGCCCACCTGGACGGTGGCGGTGTCGATGCCGAGGATCAGCACCCGCCGCCCCCCGCGTCGGGCTCGACCCACGGGGCGAGGGCCGCGGCCAGAGCCCGCTGGCGGGCCGCCCACCGCTCCCCCACCGGACGGACCGAGATCACCCGGTCGTCGTCGCCGTCGCCGAGCTCGAGGCGCACCTCGAGCAGATCCGCGGGCAGCACCGCGTAGAGCACGTCGCCCCACTCGACCACGGTGACCCCGCCGTCGTCGAGCAGCTCGGGGAGGGCCACGTCGAGCACCTCGTCGAGCTGCTCGAAGCGGTACACGTCGAGGTGGTGGAGCCGGAGCCGGCCCTCGTACTCGCGGGCGAGGGTGAACGTGGGGCTGGTGATCGGCTCGGCGACGCCGAGCGCCCGCCCGAACCCCTGGGTGAAGGCGGTCTTGCCCGCCCCGAGGTCGCCGGCCAGCACCACCAGGTCGCCCGGCCGGGCCAGCTCGGCCAGGGCCGCGGCGAGGGCGCGGGTCTCCTCGACGCCCCGGGTGCGCACCCGGATCACGCGGCGGCTCCGGACCCGTTGATCACGCTGGGATCCTACCGGCGGGCGATCCCCGGCCCGTCCGGCGGGCCCTCCCGACCGACCGACCGGACGGCCTCGGCGACGACGGTGGCGGCGAGGGCCCGCACCCCGTCGACGCCGGCCGGGACCACACCCGTCGCGGCCACGACCAGGGCGTCGCCGTCGAACCGGGTGTGGGCCGGCCGCAGCGACCGGGCCAGGCCGTCGTGGCCGGCCTGGGCCACGAGGTGGCACTCGGCCTTGGTGAGGGCGGCGTTGGTGGCGACCACGCCGATCGTGGTGTTGCCAGAATCGGTCGTGTTCCCGAATGGACGGGGTCCGTCGACGTCGAGCCACCCCGCGGCCGCCAGCTCGTCGGGTTCGGCCCCCGCCGAGCGTCCGTCGTCGATCTCCCCGAGGGCGTTCACCGCGACCAGTGCGGCCACCACCAGGTCGCCGTGGCGGCGCACGGCGCCGCCGAGACCGCCGGGCCGGGCCCGGTCGCGGCCACCGAGCTTGCCCACGGTGGCCCCTGTCCCCACCCCCACCGCGCCGAGCTCGACCGGTCCGGTGGTGGCCGCCTCGCACGCCGAGCGGCCCGCCGCCGGTCCGGGGCGCACCGAAGGGTCGCCGACGGCAAGGTCGAACAACCCGAGGGCCACGACGATCGGCACCGGTCCGGCGGCGGTGGCGAACCCCCGCCCGTCGGCCTCGCACCAGGCGACGACGCCGTCGGCCGCGGCCAGGCCGAACGCCGAACCGCCGGTGAGCAGCACCGCATCGACGTGCTCGACGAGCCGGGCCGGATCGAGCAGCGCGGTCTCCCGCGTGGCCGGCGCGCCGCCGCGCACCTCCCCGGAGGCGACGGTGCGCTCGGGCAGCAGCACCACCGTGCACCCGGTCCGCGCCGCGGCGTCGGTCCAGTGCCCGACCCGCACCCCCGCCACCTCGGTGATCATCGCCGGCGACGCTACCCGGCGCCGGCGAGCGCACCGAGCGCGCGGTCGTAGACGGGCCCGAGCTGCGACCAGTCGTAGCGGCGCATGGCGTCGCGCAGGCCGACGACGCGCCGACGGGCGGCCGGGAGGTCGGCGAGCACGGCGCGGAGGTGCTCGACCAACCCGTCGGGGTGGTGGATCGGCACGTCGGCGTGGAGAACGGCCGGGTGCCAGCGGGCCGGCACGAGGTCCGGGTAGGCCTGCCGGCGAGGGAGCACCGGCACGGCGCCGGCGGCGATCGCCTCGGCCACGGCCACGCCGAACAGCTCGTGGCGGGCGGTCGACACCACCACGTCGGCCCGTCCGAGCAGCGCCTCGTAGTCGGCGCGGGGCAGGTGCCCGACGTGGACCACCCGCTCCCCGAGGGCGGCGAGGCCGTCGGTGACGTCGCGCGGGTCGGGGCGGACGTTCTCGCCGGCGACCGCCACCCGGAAGGGCACCCCTTCCCGACCCAACCGCACGAGCGCGTGGAAGAACGACCGGGGGTCCTTGTCGTGGTCCCACCGGTGGTTCCACAGCACGATCGGCGGCCCGCCGTCCTCGTCGCGCGGCCGGTCGGCGAGCGCGGCGGCGGCGAAGCCCACGGCGAGCACGGCCGCACGCGCCGCGACGACCGCGACCAGGGCGTGGTGCGGCTCGTCGCGGCCGATGCGGTCGAGCAGCGGGGGCACGGCCGCGAGGAACGCCTCGCGGTGGAACCGCGAGTTGAACCACACGCGGTCGGCGGCCACCGTGCCGGTCCACCCCACCAGAGCCAGCGCGTCGTCGGGCCGGGCGTTCGGTCCCCACGGCACGACAGCCTGGGTCTCGTGCAGGTAGAGCCCGACCGGCACGCCGCCGAGCGACCGCCGGGCCTGGCCGAGCAGCCCGGCCAGGTCCACCAGGCCGCTCACCAGCACCACGTCGGGTGGCCCGTGGGCGGCCACGTCGTCAGCGACGGCGCGGGCCAGGGTCACCGACCCGCCCCGCACCCGCCAGCGCCACGGCCCCGGCGGGTGGCTGACCAGCCGGACCCGGTGGCGGCTCGCGGCGACGAGGCCGTCGGCCCAGGTCCGATGGGATCCGCCGTACCAGGGCTCGACGAGCAGCACGTCGAGCGGGTCGGTCATCCCCCGATCCAGCGCCGCTCGACCCGCGGGCCGAGGCCGCACAGGACCTCGTAGGCGATGGTGTCGAGGCGCGCCGCCCACTCGTCGACGGTGATCCGCTCGTCGCCCTGCTGGCCGATGAGCACCACCTCGTCGCCCGCGGTCACCCCGTCGCCGTCGGGCCCGCAGTCGACCATCAGCTGGTCCATGGTGATCGAGCCGATGATCGGGCGCCGGCGGCCCCGCACGAGCACCTCGGCGCCCCGCTCGGCGAGCCGCCGGCGCACCCCGTCGGCGTAGCCGATGCCCACCGTGGCCACCACCGCGTCGGCGGGCAGGACGTAGCGCCGTCCGTACGACACCCCGGACCCCGCCGGCAGCCGCTTCACGAACGTGACCTGGGAGCGCAGCGAGAGGGCCGGGCGCAGGTGCAGGGCGCCGGCCAGCCCCGGCGCCGGGGCCACGCCGTACACGGCGATGCCGCAGCGCACCAGGTCGTAGCGCTCGTCGGGGTGGGCCAGGGCGCCCGCCGAGTTGGCCGCGTGGCGCAGCCGCGGGCGGATCCCCGCCGCGGCGAGCTCGGCCAGCACGGCGCGATAGCGACGCCCCTGCTCGGCGGTGAAGGCGTCCTCGGGCTCGTCGGCCACCGCGAAGTGGGTCCACACGCCCTCGAGCTCGAGCGCCGGGTGGGCGACGACGGCCCGGGCCAGCCCGACGGCATCGTCGGGCGCGGCGCCCACCCGGTGCATCCCGGTGTCGACCTTGAGGTGGACCGGCAGGACCAGACCGGCCGCGTCGGCCGCCGCCCCCGCCGCGGCGATGCCGTCGAACCGGTACACCGCAGGGGTGAGCCGGGCGGCGACCACCCGGGCCATCTCCCCCGCCTCGGGCTCGGCCAGCACGAGGACCGGCACGTCGAGGCCCGCGTCCCGCAGGGCCTCGCCCTCGGCCACCTGGGCCACGGCGAGCCACTCGGCACCCGCGCCCACGGCGGCGCGGGCCACGGGCACCGCGCCGTGGCCGTAGGCGTCGGCCTTGACCACCGCGCACACCGCGGCCGGCGCGACGAGCGCCCGCAGCCCGGTCAGGTTCGCGGCGACGGCGTCGAGGTCGACGATCGCGTGCGCCGTCACCGGCTCAGTCGTCGCCGGCCAGCGCTCCACGGAGCAGGTCGCTCCGGGACACGATCCCGACGATGCGGCCGTCCTCGATCACCGGCAGGCGGGAGACCTTGTGCTCGTGCATCAGCGTGGCCGCCCGCTCGACGGTGTCGTCGGGGGCGCAGGTGATCGCGGGGGCGTTCATCACCTCGCCGACGGTGGATCCGAGCGCCTTCTCGAGGTCCTCGTCGAAGCCCTTCGACTTCAGCTCGAGCGAGGCGCCGAGGATCGAGACCACCGTGGGGAAGTGGAGCTTGCTCTGGCGGACGATCAGGTCGCCCGTGCTGATCACGCCCACGACACCGCCCGCCTCGTCGAGCACCGGGGCGCCGTCGTGGCCCTGGGCGGCGAGGTCGCGCATCGCCGTGCGCACGTCGTCGGTGTCGCGGAACGTGAGCACCTCCGACGTCATGACCTCGCGGACGGGGGTGGTGGCGGACATGGCGCTCCTTCAGAGGCGGTCGAGCACGGTGGGCAGCAGGTCGACGAGATCGCCGGCCACGAGGCCCCGGCGGGAGCCTAGGACGCCGGCGAGACCCTGCAGGTGAGCGGCGGCCGCCGCGGCCCGCACCGGCGCGACGCCACGGGCGAGCAGCGCGCCGACGATGCCCGCGAGCACGTCGCCGGTTCCCGCGGTGGCGAGACGGGCGTCGCCGGTGCGGACCACCAGCACGTCGCCGTCGGGCCCGGCGACGACGGTGGCCGGGCCCTTGAGCAGCACGACGCTGCGGGTGGCGGCGGCGAGGGCGCGCGCCGCGTCGAGGCGGTCGGGACCCGGTGCCGAGCCGGTCAGCGCCGCGAGCTCCCCGTCGTGGGGGGTGAGCACCGCGGCGACGGTGCGGTCGCGCAGGATCGGGCCGGCGTCGGTGCCGAGGGCGACGAGGGCGTCGCCGTCGACCACGAGGGGCACCGGGGCGCGGGCCACGAGCGTGCGCACCTCCCCCACCGTGGCCGGCGCCCGTCCGAGGCCGGGCCCGACGACGAGGGCGCGGATCCGGTCGAGGCCGGCGAGCACGACCTCGGCCCACCCCGACGCGGGGATCGGCACGCCGACGGACTCCACCGGTCGGTGGGCGGGGGCGTCGATGCCCGGCGTGGAGACGCGGACGTACCCCGCTCCGGCCCGGCCGGCGGCGGCCGCGGCCAGCGCCGGCGCCCCGGGCATGCCGGGGCTCCCCCCGACGATCCAGCACGCGGCGCGCCACTTGTGGTCGGTCGGGGCGCGGTCGGGGAGCCAGGCGGCCACGTCGGCGGTCTCGACGAGCCCGGCCCGGGCCCCGGAGGTGTCGAGGCCGATGTCGGCCAGGGTGACCGGGCCGGCGAGCGACGCCCCCGGCTCGAGCAGCAGCCCCGGCTTCAGCGCAGCGAACGTCACCGTCGCCGTCGCGGGCAGCACCCGCTCGGCAGCCTCGCCGGTGCGGCCGTCGACGCCCGAGGGGATGTCGACGGCGAGCACGGGCACGCCGTCGTCCACCTCCGGCGCCCGGTACGTGCCGTGGAATCCCGTCCCCAGCACGGCGTCGATCACCAGGTCGGCGCGGGGCACCTGCGCCGACCGGTCGTCGGGGCCGAGGACCAGGCAGCGCACGCCCCGCCGGGTGAGGCGTCGCGCCGCAGCCCGGCCGTCGGCGCCGTTGTTTCCCGGGCCCGCGAGCACCACCACCCGCCGGCCGTAGGACCCACCGAGCAGGGCGAGCGCGGCCCGGGCCGTCGCCGCGCCGGCTCGGTCGATCAGGACCTCGACCGGCTCGGGCGCGGCCCGATCGATCGCCGCCATCTCCGCGGGGGTGACGATGGGCTGCACCTGATGATCCTCGCGCCGCTCAGCCCGATGTCGCCTGCAGGGCGATCACCGTGGCCTGGGCCATGAGCGACGTGTGCGACAGCGTGACGAGCCACGCGGTGACCCCGCGGGTCGCGGCCAGCTCGGCCGCGGCGCCGTGCAGCACCAGGTCGGGACGGCCCGAATCGTCGCGCACCACCTCGATGTCGTGCAGGGGCGCCGCGCCCAGGCCGGCACCGAGCGCCTTGAGCACCGCCTCCTTGGCCGCGAACCGCACGGCGAGGCGCTCGGTGGGGTCGCGCTGACGATCGGCATAGGCCCGCTCGCCCGTGGTGAACACCCGGTCGGCGAGCGTGGGCGTACGGGCCAGAACCCGGCGGAAGCGGTCGACGTCGACGAGGTCGGTGCCGACGCCCACGACGCCCTGGGCGACCGCGGGGGTCACGGTGAGGCCCGCCACCGGTCGGCGAGGGGCTGGATCGGCGAGGTGAGCAGCTCCACCACGTCGACGTCGGCCAGGAGGTCGTCGCGGAACGTGGGCTCGGTCTCGAGCACCGCGTCGCGCAGCGCCGCATAGCGCCCGCGGTAGCCCTGCAGCACGGTGCGGGCCGAGGTGGCGGGGAGCCGGTCGGCGATCCGCACGTGGAGCAGGGTGATCCCCACCGGTCGGTTCCCCTTCAGCTCGGGGACGATCACCGTGGTGCGGCCGTCGCTGCGGCCGCGGTTGACGAACACCTGGCGCTCCAGGGCCACCTGGTGCTTGGTGCCCCGCAGGCGGGGATCCTGGTCGACCCGCGAGGGGATGTCGCGGGCGATGCCGCCCCGGTCGACGACCGTGACCGTGGCGTCGTCGTCGCCGGCGTGCACGGCGCCCTCGATGGCGTAGCGGGTCCAGCCCACGACCTCGGCGACCGCCGGGTCGAGGTCGGCGAGCGTGCGCAGCGTGCGGTAGGAGAGCCCGTCGCGCGCCGCGCCCGCGTCGAGGGTGGCCCGCACGAGCACGAGCTCGAGGAGCGACTCGTCGGACCGCGAGATGCCGACGGTGACGGTCTTGGCCTGGTGCTTGATGGCGTCGATGGGCCGGGTGAGTTCCTCGATGGCCCGGGTGAGCGCGGCGGTGAGGTCCTCGATGACGAGGGCCGGCGTGCCGACCTTGCCGTGCTCCACCGTGTACAGGTCGAGCGGGACCGCCCCGGTGGCGTAGCGCAGGAGCGACGCCAGGCGCGTCGCCGTGCTCGCCTCGAGCGCACCGTCGTACTCCCCGGCGCGCAGGTCGTCGGTGAACCGGGCCGCGATCGGCTCCAGGCGGGGGACGAGCGCGGCGAACAGCTCGGCCGCGTCGGCCCGGGGCGAGACGCTCGACTCGATGGCCGAGCGGGCGCCCCGGAGCGGATCGGCGAGGGCGTCGATGGCCAGCGCGGCCTCGTAGCCGAACAGGTGGCCGGCCATGGCCGACAGCACGAACCCCAGCCGGGGATGGACGGCCGGGACCTCGATCACGTCGAGCGCGGCGCCCCACCGGGTCTCGTCCTCGGTGGCGATGACGATCGGGGCCGCCTTGTGGGCCCGGTAGATCGCCACCTCCTTGGCCACGTCGTCGGCGGTGGAGCCGTGGAGCCCGGCCGCGCACACGAGGATGAGCGGCTCCGATGACAGGTCGATGTGCTTCTTGTCCTCGGTGGCGTCGGCCGCGATCGACTTGTAGCAGAGCTCGGAGAGCTTGATCCGCACCTCGCGGGCGGCCACCAGGTTCGGCCCGTTGCCCACCAGCGCCCAGTGCCGGCGGCGGGGCGCGTGCCGGCGGGCGATGACGCCGATCGCCGGACGCAGCTCGAGGGTGCGGACCATGGCGTCGGGCAGCTCGCGCAGGCCGGCCAGGAGGGCCTGGCGGTCGGGTCCGTCGGGAGCGCCGGCCGCGTCGGCGATGGCCACGGCGAGGAGGAAGCCGGCGGCGATCTGGGAGTAGAAGGCCTTGGTGGACGCGACGCTCATCTCCACGTCGCGGCCGTCGGACGTGTACAGCACGCCGTCGGAGCGGTCGGTGAGGTCGCTCCCCCGCCGGTTCACGATGGCCACCACCCGGCCGCCCCGCGACCGCACGAGGTCGACGGTGCGGTTGGTGTCGGTGGTGGTCCCCGACTGGCTGATCGCCACCACGAGCGTGTCGGAGAGGTCGGGGCGCAGGCCGAACCCGGAGAGCTCGGTGGCGGGCAGGGCGCGGGCCTCGAGGTCGAGGTCGACGGTGAGGTCGGCCAGCGCCGCGGCGAGGCTCTCCCCCGCCACCGCCGCGGTGCCCTGGCCGATGACCAGGACCCGCCGGATCCGCCCGGCCGCCAGGTCGTCGCGCACGGTGTCGGGCAGGACCTCGGGGCCGAGGGCCACGGCGAGCCCGCCCGGACCGCCCGCGAGCTTGCCCCGCAGGGTGGTGCGGAACGAGGCCGGCGCCTCGGTCATCTCCTTCAGCAGGTAGTGCGGGTGATCGCCGCGGTCGATGTCGCGGGTGGTGATCTGGGCCCGCACCAGCTCCCCCGAGTCGACCGGCAGCTCGGTGCCGTCGTAGGACCACCGGCCGATGCCGCCCACGTAGCCCGCGTCGGCGGCATCGAGCACGACGAGCTGGCCCCGCGACGCGACCGGGTTGGCCGGGTCGGCGGGCGTCTCGCCGTCGAGGCGCAGGTAGCGGTCGGCCTCCTCGATCACCCCGTAGGGCTCGCTGGCCACCACGAAGGCGTCCTCGGCCAGGCCCACGTAGAGCGCCTGGCCGCTGCCCCGGAGGGCCAGGCCGAGGCGGTGGGGGTCGGCGCTGGCGCTCGCGGCCACCGCCACCGAGCCGTCGAGGGTGGCGACCGTCTCCCGGAACGCATCGACCAGTCCGGCGCCGTCGGCCAGGTGGCGGGCCAGGAGGGTGGGGATCACCTTGGCATCGGTGGTGATCTCGGGGGCGATGGCCAGGCCCCGGCTCGCCTTCAGGTCGGCGAAGTTGTCGACGTCGCCGTTGAGCACCGCGGTGACGAAGGGCCGGCCGGGACCGTCGAGCTCGCGGGAGTCGAGGGGGTGGGCGTTGGGCTCGGAGATGATGCCCACGCTGGCCCAGC
>Ga0114946_10001734_pt1 | contig 15024 bp, 10 predicted proteins | sample WalLakDeSediment_FD_88676 | JGI IMG/M metagenome (GOLD analysis project Ga0114946, IMG submission 88676) | Lake sediment microbial communities from Walker lake, Nevada to study Microbial Dark Matter (Phase II) - Walker Lake 11/02/13 Deep Sediment | ecosystem: Environmental > Aquatic >... | reverse complement strand
TTAGCCTGACCCGGGGCCATCAAGGCCTGGCGGCCCTGTTCAATCCGGCGCCGGAGGGGGGCGGATCCGCTTTTGCCCCGGTGGCCGGCCATTTCCGGGGCACCATGAACGGCCAGGCCCTGGGACGGATTTTCAGCAATTTCGTCAACCACCTGGAGTGGGGAACCTGGCAGGGAGACGCCCGCTTCCAGTTATCGGAGCCGCCGGCGCCCGGCCTGCTGGCCCCGCCCGTTTTTGCCGGCGAACTGCTCATCGAAGGCTTAAGCTGGTATCCCGACGATCTCGACCGGCAACGGGTTGTCACCGTCAACACTCTGGATCTGGCCGGCCAGCAACACCACTGGCAACTCCGCCGGCTGGATCTCAACCTGACCCCGGTGGAACAGCTTGAACTAGCCGGCGAGATCTCCGCCGCCAGCAACGGATTCAGCGTGGAGCTCGACCTTTTCTCTCCGTTCCAGCGGCATCGGACCCTGACGGACTGGCGGGAGGCGGTCCGGTCCCGGCGGCCTGTTGACTTAGGCTCGAAACGACCATTTTGGCCGTTGGCCCAGGCCGAAATTAATTTTCACCTGGCCGAGTTCGTTGCCGAACCGAGCCTGGCCGGGGAAACCGGCGAGCCGCCGGTATTCGAAGATGAGGAAAGCGAACCGCTCCAGCTGGTCTGGGGCCCTTTGGCCGGACACTTGAGCGTACTGCCCACCGGAGAGATGGTGGCCGAACTCCAGACCGCAGTGGTCTGCTGCCTGGAAATCAGCGGGACCTGGTATTCGAGCTCCAGCCTGGGAACCAGCTCCTTTTTTCTGGCCCCGGCCTGTCCCGCCACCCCTCGTTTTGAGGAACTACTGCCCTGTTTCGGGATCGAGCAGGATATTATTATCGGCGATTGCCTGGTGGAGGCCGAGTTGCACGGTGAGTTCGGCCACTGGCAAGACGGACGGATCAGCATCTCCTCGCCGGATGGGGGAAGAATTCTCCGCCTGCGCCTGCTTTCCCGGATCCTCAGTTTGATCAACCTGACCGATATTTTTACCGGGGGCATTACCGGCCTGGATGAAAGGGGTTTCGCCTACCGGCAGTTGGAATTCGAGGCCCGGATCGCCAATAACCATCTGACCATCGAGAAGGCGGTGGTGCGGGGGGAAGGGCTCAACCTGATCGCCCGGGGCAATCTGGACTTGAGCAGTTACGAGGTGGATATGGTGGTCTTGGTCGCCCCTTTCAAAACCCTTGATACCCTGGTGAGTTGGATTCCTTTTGTCGGTCGCATCATTGGAGGCCGAGACGCTGCGGTCATAACCATCCCGGTCGGGGTCAAGGGAGATATCAGGGAGCCGGCCCTCACCGTGCTGGCTCCCGATGCAGTGGGCGAAGGACTGCTCAATCTGCTCAAGAGTACCCTGATGCTGCCTTTTAACATCCTCAGCCCGATCCTGCCGGAAAGCCCGGCCAACGGCGATTAAGCTGGGACCGGGCCAAGTTCCCCGCAGCCGTCATCATGCCGGCCGTTAAAGAATTTATCCCAACAAACCAAATTTGACCGGAGCCGGCGGACTTTCATCTACCCAGCAACCGGGCCCACCAGCTTGATCTTTGGGGCTGCCGACCATCGCCGATCATTCTGTTGAGGCAGTCCAGCACTTCCCTGGCAGGTTCGCAGAGAAATTCCATCCCCAGTTGAAACGGCTTGCCGGGATCGGAGAGGCGGCGGTCAAACCAGACTGGGCGGACCGGCAGCTCGAAGTCCGGGATTTCCCCCGGACCGGTCCCCTCGGCCTGAACCTTGAGACAAATAATCTGTTTTTCGTTTTCCTGAAAGGAATAAAAAATATGCCATTGGCCGATTTGGGCCTGGCCAATGGTAAGACGCAAGCCGTACCGGGAAATGTCGCTGATTCGGCCGCTGCTTTCCGCTAAAGCGGTGTTGCTGGCCTTTTCATGGATAATGATTCGCACGGGGAAGCTCACATCAACCCGCGGCGAACGCCGATTTTCCCGCCCCATGGCTTCCTCTAGCCCCCTCTTTTCCCGGCTTGGTCCCGGGCGTGCCGGTGATATCCCCGGACGGGATCACACCGGCACCTCTTTTTTTATTCTTCTTTAACCTGTTTGGCCAAAAAGATCGCTGCTTAAATGGCAAAAAAACAGCCGGCCGATCAGAGCGGCAAGGTCAGGCTGAAGGTTGTCCCCTCCCCGGGAGTGCTGCGGGCGCTGATCTCGCCGTGATGATTTTCGACAATTTTCTTGCAAATTGCCAGGCCCATGCCGGTACCATGATATTGTCCGCGACCATGCAGGCGATGGAATGGCCGGAAAATTCGATCAAGATATTTTTCTTCGAAGCCGATGCCGTTGTCGCTGACCTGGATTTCCGCGTGCTTGCGGTCAATTTTGGTTAGCTTGACTCGAACCACGGGCCTGTTGCCCTCGGCCTGGAATTTCAAGGAGTTGCCGATCAAGTTTAAAAAAAGCCGATGCAGCTGACTGCGATCAGCGTTGATGGTGGGTAAGCGGTCGATCTCGATCCGGGCCTTCTGTTCCCTGACCCGCTGCTCCAGGTCGGCAATCACCTCCCGCAACACCTCGTTCAGATCCACCAAGGCCGTAACCTCGTTTTCCCGGTGGGCCTCGCGGGAATAACTGCGCAAGTCCTCTATAAGCTGGCGCATTCGGCTGGCGGAATCTTGCATGCGTCTGAGATAATCGCGCCCTTTGTCGTCCAGACCCGCGGCATGTTTGGCCAACAGGCGGTCACCGAGGGAGACCATGGTCCGCAGGGGTTCCTGGAGATCGTGGGAGACTACCCGGGCGAAATCATCCAATTCCTTGTTGCTGCGCTCCAGCTTCAGGGCGTAGGCGGCGGCTGACTCGCGGATCTCGAGCAGTTCGGTGATATCGGTAATAAAGGCAAAAGAACCGGTGAACTGGTGTTTTTCGTTGAATATGGAGGTGGCGTGAAAACGGGTATGGAGATCGCGGCCCGATTTGGTTTTCAGGGTAATATTGAAAGCCCTGATGCGGCTGATCTCTCTTTCCTGCAGCTTTTCGCGCAAAATCTCCCGGTTTTTGCCGGCCACGAAATCGAGGGGTGAGCGGGACATCAGCTCCTCGTGATCGTATTCCAGCATGGCGCAAAGGGCTTCATTGACCATCGCGGTTCGCTGTTGGTCATCGATCTCCCAGTACCCTTCCGCGGCGGTGTTGATGATGGTGTAGTAACGCTCCTTCTGGCTGCTTAAGGTTTGGGTGCGCTGGGCGATAATGCTTTCCTGCTCCTCTATCAGTCTCCGACGGGCCTGCCACTGGCGCTGCAAACGATTGAGCAAGCTCAGGGTCACCGCCCCGATCAACACCAGGGCGATGCCGTGGCCGAGCAGCATCCGGTTGATCTGGGAGGAGACCATGGCCAAGTGGGGGGCGGCGGGGAAAACCAGGCTGATCCCCCCCCGGAGATCACCCTCTTCATAGCCGTAAGCCTGGTGACAGGGCAGACAGGCCGACTGGATATAGAGCGGCGACATATAGCGAAAAACCATGCCTTCCGGAACGGCAACCAGCTCCAACTTGCTGCCCCGACCCTGCTCCAGGTTGACCAGGGCCTGCTGTTCCCATTGATCGGCCCGGTTGCGCGGGTTAATCGGCCTGGCGCTGGTCAGATGCATGACCAGTCCGGCCTGTCTCCTGGTGATTTCGGCGATTTCGCGGGTCATATAGGAGGGGTTGATCATGGTCAACTCCAGGCCATCAAGGGTGACCAGATCGCGGTTGGGAATCTGCAAATAGGGATTGGGCGGGGTGCTTTCACTTACCGGGACATAAACCCCGCCATGCTCGGCGTTCCAGAGCCGGGCATCATTAATCAGCCGGGCGATGCCTTCGGCATAGTAGCGGGCCATATTGTGGGCATGATCCCGCAGGTACCAGTAATTGGCCCCGGCGGAAAGCAGGCCCAGGGCAAGCAGGACATAGAGGGGCAGCAACCGGAATTGCTTGCTGTCGAGGTATCTTTCAAGGTCAATAAAGCCCATGCCGGATAGCTTTCCCTGCCGGTGGATGGCCGCGACGATTGCCGGACAGGCGCATTCTGAAGGGGGCTGTCCCCTCGCAGGCGCCTTAGTCAGCCGGTTGCCGGAGAAAACTTACGGGCAACCGCGGAGCCGTTCCGGTAACTATACACCAGGGAAAACCGGCAAGCATGAAAAAAGCTCCTTGCAGGGGCAACAGACAGCCAGGAAGGCGGGACCGGCCAGGGGGGGCGGCAGCTTGGCCCTTGTTCCGACGAGGCAGGACCGGGGGTTCAGGGGGCGGGGCGGAGCTCATCCAGCAGTTCACTTACCAACTGGCCGTTGGGGGCGTAGGCCACCGGATTCAGTTCCACCAACTCCTCCCAGACTTTGATGGCGCCGGAGGTATCATCGAAATCGTGGAGCAGCACCACCCCCATGTTGAAACGGGCCGTTTCATGGCGGGGATCCATAGCGATGGCCCGGTCAAAGGAACTGATGGCCTGGTCCGGTTGCCCGTTGCGGCGGTACATGACGCCGAGATCGGTTATCACGTCGGCATTGCCCGGATCCAGCTCCAGGGAACGGGTATATGCCGCAATGGCTTGTTCGAAGCGATCGGTGTCAAAATAGAGGTGGCCCAATTGGGTCCAGGCCTGGACATTGGCGGGATCGGCGGCCACCGCTTTTTCCAGGCTTTCCATGACCCGAAGCTGTTCCGGGCTTAAAGCCTGCTGGTGAGCGGCGGGATTGTGAGTAAAGGAAGCAGAGATCCCCGGCATTTTGTAGATGCTGAAAACTATCCCGACCAGAAAACCGATTATCAGACAGGCGAAGGCGGCGAAGAAAGCCTTTTCCTGGCGGACCATTTTCACCGCGGGTTTCCCTGGTTCTGCCATTTTTTTCTCCTTGTTCTTATTGGTGCCGCCATTATAATCGCGGCTGGCGACGAAAGCAGCCCAGGCATAACGGCCAGGCATAACGGCGCGAGGATCAATCTAATGGAAAGAGACAGCCAAAATCAGGATTTGTTCAAAAATCCCGACTTGCATCAGGCCTTGCGGGGCTTCCTGGACGAGGATCTGGGGCGGGGCGATATAACCGGGGCGGCGATTTTTGCTCCGGCAATGACGGGTTCGGCAATTTTTATCGCCAAGGAAACGATGGTTCTGGCCGGGGTCGAACATTTGGCTCCCCTGGTATTCCAAACCCTTAACCCCGCAATTTCCTGCCAGCCCCAGGCCGACGGCCGGCGGGTCGAGGCGGGGGAAATCATTCTCCGCCTGGCCGGTCCACTCCGGGATCTGCTGGCCGCCGAGCGCCTGGCCTTAAACCTCTGCCAGCATCTTTCCGGCATCGCCACTCTGACCGCCGCATTTGTCGCCGCGGTGGCCGGGCTGCCGGTGCAGATCATGGATACCCGCAAAACCACCCCCGGCTTGCGCGCCCTCGAAAAATACGCGGTACGGGTTGGCGGCGGGGTCAATCATCGCTTCAATCTCAATGATGGAATTCTGATCAAGGACAACCACATTGCGGCGGCCGGTTCAATTGCGGCCGCCGTGCGGAAGGTGCGGGAATACAATCGGCGCAACATGGAGGTCGAGGTAGAGTGCGAAACCCTGGCCCAGGTGGAGGAAGCTTTGGCCGCCGGGGTGGAAATTATCATGCTGGACAATATGAGCCCCGCCTTAATGGGCCGGGCCGTAGCCCGGATCCGGGGCCGGGCCGTCACCGAGGCCTCGGGGGGGGTCAACCTTGCCAATGTCCGCGAGATCGCGGCAAGCGGGGTGGACCGCATTTCCATCGGCGCCCTCACCCACTCGGCTCCGGCCCGGGACATCAGCATGGAAATCGCAAAGGTGAGCTAACCCCGCCCTGCCGCCCCTCGCAGCGCCAAGCAACCGGGCTCAAGGGGCCGGGACTTCGGCACTGCCAGGGACAGCTTAACGGGCTTAGGTCGGTTAGGAACCAGTAATTTTCATTGGAGACCGATCGTTACGGTCCCCGGCCAATCAGCCGGCTAAGCCCGATTGAATGGCTTTTTCCAGCTTGGCGGCAAAAACCCCGTCGATGTGTTCCTGGGTGAAAATGCCGTCCTTGCGCATGGCCTTGGTGGCGTTGCCGAAGGCCACCCGCACCTTGCGATCTTCCACCAGCTTCAGGGCCACCTGCAGACGCTTTTGCAGCTCGTCCGGGCTCAAGCCTTCACTTTCCCCGATGGGGCCGAGCTTTTTGACCTCGGCGGTGAAATCGGTGATCAGGCGGACAAAACGGGGCGCTTCCGCCGCCGAAGCCCACTGCAGATTGAAGCGCTCGGGTTTTAAGCCCACCTCGGCCAGAACCTTTTTAATCAGAAAACTGGCGCCCATGGCATCATAATTACCAACCTGGTAATGGCATTCGCCAAGTTGTCAGCCACCGGTGAAGATGCCGTCGGCCCCTTCGGCGAACCCGCGAATGACAAAAGCCGGATCCAGTCTGCCGGTGCACATGATCCGGATGGTCCGCAGATTGGGGGGATACTGGTAGCGTGAAACCCCGGCCGAATCGGCGGCCGCGTAACAGCACCAATTACAGAGAAACCCCAGGATCCGGGGATTGAATTCTTCACCAGCCATAAAAGCCACTCCTCACTATTTGAAAATCTCGCAAAATGTAACGTCCGGGATTGGACGAAATCAGCAAAAAACAGGTTGTTGCCGGCCCATCGGCAGCAATATGCACCCTAATTCTTTTTGACGTCGCCAAAGGCCTCGATCTGGGCGCTGATCTGCTCATCGGTAAAGCCGCCCATGGAAATGGCGAAGACCGGGCAATGGGAAGCGCAGATGCCGCAACCCTTGCAGGAGGCGGTGATCGTTTCAGCCTTGCGCTTCTTGTTTTCGTCCTTGAAGGTCCGAATGGCCTTATAGGGACAAAGGGCTTCGCAAAGGCCGCAGCCGATACAGAGCTCCTGGTCCACGGTGGACACGGTGGGTTCCACTGAAACATGGCCCTTGACCAGGGGAATAGCCGCCTTGGCCGCCGCCGCCTGAGCCTGGACGATGATCTCCTCCACCGGCTGAGGCGAATGGGCCAGGCCGCAGACATAGACCCCGGAAACCGGCAATTCCACCGGCCGCAACTTGACGTGGGCTTCCAGATAGAACTTGTCTTGGTTGACCGGAACCTTGAGCAACTTGCTCAATTCATCGGTGCCATGGGGCACGATGCCGGTGCTCAGAACCAGCAGGTCCGGACTGAGGACAACATCATCACGGAGAATGGGGTCGTAAAAGGCAACCTTGGGAGCCTTGCCGGCCGCACTGAGCCGGGGCATATTCTCGAGGCTGTAGGGAATGAAGAGCACTCCCTTTTCCCGGGCCTCGCGGTAGGCATCCTCGGCATAACCATAGGTCCGCAGGTCGCGATAAAGCACCACTACCTGCGATTCGGGGTTGATATCCTTGATTTTGAGGGCATTTTTCACCGCATCGTTACAGCACTTCTTGCTGCAGTAGGCCAGATCGTCACCCCGGCTGCCGGCGCACTGGATCATCACCACCGATCCCGGAGCACGATTTTTGGCCCGGCCGGCCAGCCTTTTTTCCAAATCGCTCTGGGTGACCACCTTGGCGGAATACTTGATCGGGGCCTGCAGCACCTTTTCCGGGCGATGTTCCCGGCCCCCGCTGGCGATTACCACCACCCCGTGATCGATGGTGGTCTCCCGGTCCTTACCTTGGGCGCTTTTGAGCTGAGAGGAAAAATTGCCCACGTAGCCATTGATCTGGACCAGTTCGGTGTTGGTATAAAGCTCAATATTTTTATGCTTCTGGACTTTCTTGATCAAGCTCTGGAGGGTTTTGCCCACTTCGTCGCCCTGCAGGGTGTAATGGGCGTCCCGCAAGTGGCCTCCCAGCTGGGCCTCCCTTTCCACCAAGGCGGTGGCAAAACCCTGCTCGGCCAGGTTCAGGGCGGCGGTCATGCCGGCAATTCCCCCCCCGATGACCACGGCTTTATCGATCACCGGCACCGTCTGCTCGGGTAGCGGCTTGATGTGGCGCGCCTTGGCAATTCCCATCCGGACCAGGTCCTTGGACTTGGCGGTGGCGGCGAACGGTTCGTTGGCATGGACCCAGGAGCATTGGTCGCGGATGTTAACCATCTCGAAAAGACAACGATTTAACCCAGCATCCTTGAGAGTTTCCTGAAAGAGCGGCTCATGGGTCCGGGGCGAACAGGCCGCGATGACCACCCGGTTGAGGCGGTGCTCCTTGATCTTCTGCTTGAGTACTTCCTGGGCGTCTTGGGAGCAGCTGTAGAGGCTTTGGGCGTGGTAAACCACTCCCTCCATCCCTTCCACGTACTGATCGACGTCGGGCACGTCCACCACCCCGGCGATATTCACCCCGCAATGGCAGACGAAAACCCCGATCCGGACTTCTTCGTCATCGCCCAGCTGCTGTTCCTCGGGATATTCCTTGACCACGAAGCCCTTGCCCCGGTCCTGCTTGGTCAGGGCCGAAACCAGGCCAGCGGCGGCGCTGGACTGGGTGACGCTTTCCGGGATATCCTTGGGGCCCTGGAAGGCTCCGGCCACCAGCACTCCTGCCTGGCTGGTCTGGAGGGGATCGAAGGTCGAGGTTTGGCAGAAATCGTAATTATTGAGGGCAAAACCGGCCACCTGGGCCAGATTGACCGCGTCGCGGGGAGCGTCCAAGCCCACCGAGAGCACCACCATGTCGTAGGCTTCAAAATAGTGGCCCCCTTCCATGGTGGAGTAGGTCAACTTGAGCTGTTTATCCCAGGGCATGACATCGGCAACCCGGGCCCGGACGAACTTGATCCCCTTGGCCTCGGCCCGGGTCCGGGCGGCGTCGAAACCTTTGCCCTGGGTCCGCATATCCATGTAATAAATGGTTATTTCCAGGCCAGGTTCATGCTCCTTGGCCACCAGCGCCTCCTTGATCGCGTACATGCAGCAGACCGAGGAGCAGTAGCCGTTGTCACAGCCGAGATCACGGGAACCGACACACTGGATGAAGGCGATTTTTTGGGGATGCCGGCGGTCGGAAAGCCGCAGCAATTCTCCTTCGAAAGGTCCGGAAGCACAAAGCAGCCGTTCGAATTCCAGGCTGGTGACGACATCGGGGTGCCGGCCGTAGCTGTATTTGGTCAGCACGGAATCAGGCACCCGGCCGAACCCGGGCGCCATGATCACCGCCCCGACTTTGACCTCGCGCTCTTCCGGCTGCTGGGAAAAATCGATGGCCTTGCTCTGGCAAACCGGTACGCAGATTTTACAGGTTCCGTGCTTGAGGTGGAGGCAGGCCTCCGGGTCAATGAAATAGCTGGCCGGCACTGCCTGGGGATAGTCGATATGGATTGGCCGGGTCAGGGCCAGCCCCTCGTTGTAGTCATCCACCAGGTGGCGGGGGCAGTACTGGGTACACATCCCGCAGGCCGTGCACTTATCGGGGTCGATATAACGGGGCCGCACCCGCAGCTTGGCGGTGAAGGCTCCGGGCTTGCCGCTGAGCCCCAGAAAATCGGTGTTGCTTAGAATCTCAATGTTGGGAGACCGACCGGCCTCTACCAGCTTCGGCGCGAGTATTCAGAGCGAACAGTCATTGGTGGGAAAGGTCTTGTCCAGCATGGCCATGGCCCCGCCGATGGCCGCCGCCTTTTCCACCAGGTAGACGTAATAGCCCAGCTCGGTCAGATCCAGAGCGGCCTGAACTCCGGCCACCCCACCACCGACCACCAGCACGGCACCCGCCTTTTTATCCATTGCCTTGGTCATATTGCAACTCCCATTGAATTCACAGTCTCACGGTTCATGTTGGCAGAGCCAAGAAAACCCGCCTTGGCTCTTGAGCCCAGGACCAATCCTTTAGTTATCTGATAAAACCTCGACCCGGACGGCGCAAAGCTTGTATTCCGGGGTCCGGGAAAGCCGGTCCAGGGCGTCCAGGGTCAGGTAGTTGACCGGGGTTTCGGCGAAATTGTAGGGGGCCGAAATGGTCCCCTCCTGGGTCCGGTCGGTTATCTTAGCCTTGATTTCCACCGAACCGCGGCGGGAACTGATTTTCAGCCAGGCGCCATTCTTGATGCCCATCCTCTGAGCATCGGCAGGATGAACCTCGGCCAGGGCCTCGGGGGCGATCACGTCGATCTCCGGGGTTTTGCCGGTCATGCTGCTGAAATTATAGCGGGCGTATTCCCGAATGGTCGTGAAGAGCATGGGATATTCGCCATCCACCGGTTCCTGGGGCGGGATGAATTTTTCCGGCACAAAGAGGCCCCGCCCCCTGGTAAACATGTCGATATGGAGTACCGGGGTGCCGGGATGATCCTCGCTGGGCACCGGCCATTGCAAGCCCTCGCGTTCCAGCCGATCGTAAGTAATCCCCCGGTACTGGGGCAGGAGCTGGCGGACTTCCTCGAAAATTTCCTCGGCCTTGCTGTAACGCATATCGTAGCCCATCCGGCCGGCCAACTCGGACAAAATCCACCAGTCGGGCTTGGCCTCGCCAGGGGGCTCCACCGCCTTGCGGACCCTTTGGACCCGGCGCTCGGTGCAGGTGAAGGTACCTTCCTTTTCGGCAAAGCAGGCGGCGGGCAAAACCACGTCGGCCATCTTGGCCGTATCGGTGAGAAAAATGTCCTGGACCACCAGAAAATCGACTTCCTTCAAGGCTTCCTGGACATGGGCGATGTTGGTGTCGGCCAAGGCCGGATCCTCGCCGAAGACGTAGAGGGCGTGGATATTGCCCTTGAGGATGTTTTCCCAGACCTCGGTGGCCGGTTTGCCGGGGCGGCGGGGCAGCTTTATCTTCCAGAGCTTTTCGTACTGATCGAACAATTCGTCGTTGTTCAAGCCGCCGTAGCCGGGCAGGGTGTTGAACAATGCCCCCATGTCACAGGCTCCCTGCACGTTGTTCTGGCCCCGCAGAGGGTTGCAGCCCCCGCCGGGGAAACCGACCTTGCCGCAGAGCATGGCCAGGTTGGCAATCGACTTGACCCGGTCGGTGCCGGTGGCGTAGTGGGTGATCCCCATGCCATGGAAGGTGGCGTGCCGGCCCGGGGCCGCGTACATCCGGGCGGCCTGGCGGATCTGCTCAGCGCTTACCCCGCAGATGGCGGCAGCTTCCTCGGGGGGGTATTTCTCCACCAGTTCTGCCAGTTCAGCGAAATCCTCGGTTCTTTCCTCAACGTATTTTTTATCCCAGAGCTCTTCCTTGAGGATGACGTGCATCATGGAATTGAGCAGGGCCACGTCGGTGCCGGGCTGAATCGAGAGCCAGAGATCAGCCCGTTCGGCGAACCTGGTCTTGCGGGGATCGATGACGATCATCCGGGCACCCCGGTCCAGGGCCTGGTGGATGCGCAGGCCGATGGTGGGGTGACTGGTATCGGGGTTGCTGCCGATCATCAGGAAGAGATCGGTCATCGTGGTGTCGGCGATGGAATTGGTCATCGCGCCGCTGCCGAAGGTGATGGCCAGACTGGCCACCGTGGGAGCGTGTCAGAGGCGGGCGCAGTGATCGATATTGTTGGTCCCGATCGCCGTCCGCATGAATTTCTGCATCAGAAAGTTTTCTTCGTTGGTGGCCCGGGCGCAGGAGAAGCCGGCAATGGCGTCAGAACCGTACATCGCCTTGATGTCGAAGAAGCGCTTGGCCGTATAGGTCAGAGCCTCGTCCCAGGTGCACTCCACCAATTGCCCGCCCTTGCGGATCAAGGGGGTTTTGAGCCGGTCGGGGTGCTGGACGAAATGGAAGCCGAAACGTCCCTTGACGCAGAGGGCGCCATAGTTGGGGGCCTGCTCGGGGTCGGCGGTGACCTCGATGATGGTATCCCCCTTGACCTTGAGATTCATCTGACAACCGGCGCCGCAATAGGGGCAGGTGGTCCGGACCAGGCGAACATCATTGGAAACGATGGGGATGATCTGGTCCTTCTTGTTCAGGGCCCCGGTGGAGCAGTTGTCCACGCACTTGCCACAGGAGACGCAATTTTCAAGGAAGGTCAGGGAAATGCCCTGCGCCCTGCCCTTTTGGTCAAACGATGCCGCGGTAAGATCCAGGGCCCGGTATTCACAGGCATTGGCGCAGTTGCGGCAGTAAATGCATTTATTGAGGTCCACCGCGATGGTGGGATGCTCATTGTGGCGGGGATAAAGAGGTTTGGTGCCCATCCCGGTCTTATTGGGATCCACCTCGTATTCGATGGCCAAACGTTTCAGGTCGCAACGGTCGAAGGCGGTGCAGCCGCAGGAAAGGCAACGGGACGCTTCGGTACGGGCCATCTGTTCGGAAAAGCCCAGACGGATCTCATGAAAATCCTGAATGGCCCGCTCCGGGGGCCGGGCCGGCATTTTTTCCCGCAGTTTGACCCGAATGCCTTCGAAGTTGGCCAGGTCGACATTGTCGAAGGACTTGCCCCGGCTGAAATTGAAGCGGACCTCGGGCGGCTCCTTGCCCAGGTTCATCAGCTGGAGATGGATATTGTCCGCCGCCCGCCGGGCCGCGACCACCGCCTGGATGACCGAGCGGGGCCCATTGGTGGCGTCGCCGGCAGCATAAATTCCGGGGTGGTTGGTCTGAAAATTGCGGGGATTGGACTTGATATTATTCTTGGGGGTCAACTCCAGGGTTTCTTCCAGTTCACCGCTCATTAGGGGGCCGGCACAGGCTGATTGACCCATGGCCACCACCACCGTATCAACCCCCATATTGATGCTGGAACCGCGAATCGCTTCCGGGTAGCGGATGCCCTTGCTGTCGGGTTCACCCAGTTTCATCCGGATAAGTTCGACATCAAGACCATCCGGCGCCCGGTCGACCTTGATCGGCGAAGCCATCAGTAAAAACTGAACCCCTTCCGCCTCAGCCTCCCGGATATTGCGCTGGTTGGCCGGCATTTCGGTCTGGGCCCGAGGATAGATCACCGTTACCTCTTCCACGCCGAAGCGCAGCAGGGAGCGGGCCGCTTCCATGGCGGTGTTGTTGCCGCCGATCACCGCCGCCCGCTTGCCGTAATGGGCCGGAGTGCCTTCATTAACCTGGCGCAGCAGTTTGAGAGCGGGAATCACACCGGGCAGCGAGCCGCCTTCAATCTCCAGCGGCTCATCAAAATTGGCCCCGATGGTCAGCAGGATGGCGCCATATCCTTTATCCTTGAGATCCTGGAGGGAAAAGTCGCGGCCCCAGCGCTGCCCCAGGCGAACGGAAATGCCCAGACGCAGGATGGTGCTGATTTCATAATCGAGGATATTGTCGGGAATCTTGTAGCGGGGCAACCCGTAGCGCAGCATCCCGCCCAGCTTGGGGGCTGCCTCGAAAACCGAAACCTCATGACCCTGCAGGGCGAGATAATAGGCCGCGGTCAGGCCGGCCGGACCGCCCCCCACCACCGCCACCCGCTTGCCGGTGGAGGCGGCCTTCTTCAACTTGAGGTTAACCTTGTTGGTCATGCACCAGTCGGCGACAAAACGCTTAAGGTGGTTAATGGAAACCGATTCATCGACCAGCAGGCGCCGGCAGCGGGTCTCGCAGAAGCGGGGGCAAATCCGTCCGACCGAGAAGGGAAACGGGTTGCGCTCCATGACCAGGCGGACTGCTTCCTCGTACTGCCCCTTGGCGACATGGGCGATATAGCCCTGGACATTGATCTGGCCAGGGCACGTCAGGTTGCAGGGGGCCTTGCAGTCTCCGAAATGGGTTTCCGCCAGGATCGTCAACCGGGCCTTGCGATGTCCGACCAGGGCCTGGCTATCAGTGGTGATCTCCTGGCCGGAGGCGACCGGAGTGGCGCAGGCCCGCACCGGTTCCTGCCGGCCCGCCACTTCCACCAGGCAAAGCTCGCACTCCTCCGCCGAGATCTTGCCTTCGACATGGCAAAGGGTAGGAATATGAATCCCGGCCCGGCGGGCGGCTTCCAGGATGGTCATCCCCTCCTCCGCCGCCACCGTCTGGCCATTGATCTGCAACTTTATTTCACTCATAGTCAAAGGGCTCAAGTTTCTAGATTCAAGCTACAGGAAGTTTCATGGCACAGGTTACAGGGAAAGGTGCTCCCTGAAACCTTGAGCCTGGTATCAGGCTTTCCACTCCTTCAGGAAAGCGGGCAGATGGCCGGCCTCCCGGGGTCCGATGGTGATCTTCCATTCCGGCAGTTCCTCTTCAAGCTCGCCCTTCATCGAGGCGAGATAGCCGGGAATGATCAGTTCCCGATGCTTGACCTTGTCAAGGATTCCCGATTTTTTCATGAACTGGGCAATCATGTCGGCGCCGAATTTGCCGGCCGCCCAGGCGGTCAGGACACTGAGGCCTTCGGTGTCCTTGATCAGCAGCCAACTGGGAACCTTGCTGCCCTCGATTTCGCCGGAAACGATAAAATAGGTCAGCGAAAAGTTGCAGGTGAGCAGCACCGGGGAGTTCTCGCCGGGACCGTTGATGGGATAGACATCCTCTTGAACCACCATCGGCCGCTGGGGATCGGTGAAAATGTTGAGGCGCTCCAGCAGCAGGGGGAAGAGGATTTCGCCCTGCAAATCGGAGAGAACCACGATCCCGGCGTATTTGGCGATCAGGACCGAGGCCACCATCGCTTCCAGCAGGGGATCATCGGTGATCTCGCAGGGGAAATTGATGGTGGAAAAACCCAGGGGTTTGAACTTGGTTTTGACCGCGGCCCGCCGGGCCAGGACGTTGTCTTCGAAGGCCGCCTTGACGGTGCGGGCGCCGGTATCGATGACCAGGTCCTTCAACCCCAGGGCCAGCAGCTTTTCACTGATGGCCACGGTGTCATCGACATTCTTGCCCTTGACCCCCACCGGGCAGCCGCAATCCTGGGCGACCTTGGCCAGGGCCTCGGCGTTTTCCAGGGTGGCGCCATGAAGCAGGGGCTTGCGCTCTCCGCACTCTTGGGCTCCGGCCGCCAGAGTTTCGGGATCGCCACTGATCAGGATCAGCTTGGCATCCTCAGCCTGCTCCAGCACTTTTTTGACCAGGGCGGTAAAGGCGGCGCG
>Ga0114946_10001733_pt1 | contig 15031 bp, 12 predicted proteins | sample WalLakDeSediment_FD_88676 | JGI IMG/M metagenome (GOLD analysis project Ga0114946, IMG submission 88676) | Lake sediment microbial communities from Walker lake, Nevada to study Microbial Dark Matter (Phase II) - Walker Lake 11/02/13 Deep Sediment | ecosystem: Environmental > Aquatic >... | reverse complement strand
TTTGCCTGGCTCCCCGACCTGGCGGCAAAGGATCCCGTCTTCGTTCTCCCGGTCCTCCTCGGGATTTCGATGTTCCTCCTCCAGTGGGTGTCGTTCCGGACCCTGGACGAGGTGAACCCACAGATGAAGATGATGATGTGGTTCCTCCCCATCTTCATGGTTGTTCTCTTCGCCAACCTTCCGTCGGGGCTGAATCTCTACTATCTGACGGCGAATGTGGCGACGCTTCCGCAGTCGTGGTGGGTTGCGCGCGAACGCCAGAAGGTTCAGGCAAGGACGAATGCCGAAGGGCCGCCCAGGCCGGCGAAGGCCTGAATCTCCGGAGCCTGAGTCCCCGGAGGGGGAGATGACCTGCGCGCTGGAAGCCGATACGATCGCCGCCGTAGCCACCGCCCCCGGACGGAGTGCGCTCGCGGTCGTCCGGATGTCCGGACCCCTCTGTGCCGACATCCTTCGCCGTGTCCTCCCGTCGCTCGAAGGACGCCTTCCACCGGAACGTTCCAGTGCCCTTCTCCCGATCGTGGATCCGGAGTCGGGAGAACTCCTCGATCGAGGGCTCGTGACCTGGTTCCCGGGGCCGAGGTCGTATACGGGCGAAGACTCCGCCGAGTTCTCGGTACACGGCGGAACGCTGATTCCCGCGCTCGTCCTCGATGCACTGGGCCGCGCAGGCGCTAGGCAGGCGCGGGGGGGAGAGTTCACCCAGCGGGCCTGGCTGAACGGAAAGGTGGACCTGGTTCAGGCGGAGGGAGTACGCGACCTGGTCGAGGCCGAGAGCGAGGCGCAGCGTCGAGCGGCCCTGCTGCAGACGGAGGGCGGGCTCTCGAAGCGGCTGGAGGCGCTCCGGGAAGGCCTGGTGCACCTCGAGGCCCTCCTGACATACCATGTGGACTTCCCCGAGGAGGATGAGCCGCCCGTCCCGATTGCCCGGATAATGGCGGAGGGCCGGGCGCTGGAAGGGGGGCTCGGGGGGCTGCTGGCGACGGCTCCCGAAGGTGAGCTGCTGCAGGAGGGGGCGGTCACGGTCCTGGCCGGGAGGCCCAACTCGGGCAAGTCTTCGCTGTTCAACGCGTTGCTGGGTGAAACCCGAGCCATTGTCACCGAAGAGCCGGGGACCACGCGGGATGCCATCGAGGCCCGGATCTCCCTCGGAGGGTATCCGTTCCTGCTGGTCGACACCGCCGGGATGCGTGGGGAGGGGGCCGGGCTGGTGGAGCGCATGGGGATCGAGGTGGCCCGGCGGTATCTGGCGCGGGCGGATCTCGTTCTCCTCTGCATTCGCGCGGATGAGGGTTGGGGTGCCGAGGAGGAGGGCTTCCTCGGAGAAATCCCGTCGGGGAGCATCATCGTTCCGGTGCGAACGATGGTGGATCGGCTGTCAGGCAGGGAGTCGGGAAGGGTGGCGGAGGCCCTTCGGGGCGAGGAGTGCCCCGTTCCGGGCGGGGAGACGCCACTTCCGGTCTCGGTCGTGAGCGGCAGCGGGCTGGCGGAGCTCCGGGAGCGGCTCCCGGCGCGGGCGTTCGGGCGGCTCCTCGCGGCAGGATCGGAGGTGCCGGTGCTCACGCGAAGCCGTCAGCGCGAAGGGGTCCGGAGTGCGCTCGAGGAGCTGGAGGCCTTCGGCGACGCGCTGCGGACGGGAGTCCCGGCCGACATTGCGGCGACGCACCTCCGGATGGCCGGGGCGGCTCTGGAAGAGCTGGTCGGGGCCATCCAGAGCGAGGAGGTCCTCGATCGGGTGTTCGGGGAGTTCTGCATCGGGAAGTGAGACAGCGGACCTCCGGGAGCCCGAGTCGTGAGAGTCATTTACCAGAGCCGTGCGGAGGATGTGCCTGATGACGGATTCGAGGTCCGGTAGTGCGGATGGCGCAGGTGGCGCCACTCGGAGCTACGACGTCATCGTCGTGGGGGGCGGGCATGCCGGGGTGGAGGCCGGAGCGGCCGCAGCACGCCTGGGTGCCCGTACGCTCCTGATCACTCCCGACCTGTCGCGCGTCGGACAGATGAGTTGCAATCCCGCCATAGGTGGAGTGGCTAAGGGAGTTGTGGCACGGGAAGTCGACGCCCTCGGCGGGGTGATGGGTCGGGCGACCGACGCATCGCGCATCCACTTCAGGATGCTGAACCGATCAAAGGGCCCGGCGGTACACGGGCCACGTGCCCAGTGTGATCGGGGGCTCTATCCGCGGGCGGTCCGCAGGATTCTGGACGACCTGTCGGGGCTGGATCTCTTCCAGGAGATGGTGACCGGGCTCTGGATGCAGGAGGACCGGGTGGGAGGCGTGATCACCCGTGGCGGACTGCGGTTCGCCGGCGGGGCGGTGGTGGTCACGGCGGGGACGTTTCTCCGGGGCCGCATCCATGTGGGTGGGGAGATTGGTGTGGAGGCCGGTCGCGCGGGGGAGGCCCCGTCCATTGAGCTGGCGGAGGCTCTGGAGGGGCGGGGCCTGGAGGTGGGGCGGTTCAAGACCGGGACGCCGCCGCGCGTGGACGGCCGTAGCGTGGATTTCTCTCGAGTGGAGGTTCAGCCAGGCGATCCGGAAGACTACCGGTTCTCCGCGTATGTGGTGGAGGAGATCCCCGATCAGCGCGATTGCTGGATCACCTGGACGGGCGATGGTCTGAGAGATGTCGTCCGCGAGAATCTGTCCCGGAGTGCGCTGTACGGGGGTGAGATCTCGGGCCGGGGGCCTCGGTACTGCCCCTCGATCGAAGACAAGATCGTCAGATTTCCGCACGCCGCGCGGCACCAGGTGTTTTTGGAACCCGAAGGGCTGGAAACGACCGAGCTGTATGTCAACGGACTTTCCACCTCGCTCCCGGCAGAGGTGCAGGCTGCCTTCCTGCGCACCATTCCGGGGCTGGAGGAAGCTCGCATCACGAAGCTTGGCTATGCGATCGAGTACGACTACTTCCCTCCGCACCAGCTCAGGCACACACTCGAGGTACGGGCGGTTCCCGGGCTCTATTGCGCCGGCCAGATCAATGGTACCACCGGGTACGAGGAGGCATCGGGGCAGGGGGTTATGGCCGGGGCTAATGCGGCGCTGCAGGTGCAGGGGCGGGCGCCGTTCGTTCTGGAGCGGGACCAGGCGTATATCGGTGTGCTGGTGGACGACCTTGTCACCAGGGGAGTGGACGAGCCCTATCGCCTCTTCACCTCCAGGGCCGAATTCCGGTTGCTGCTGAGGCAGGACAATGCGCCTGAGCGGCTGGGGCCCCTCGCTCGGGATCTCGGGCTGCTCGTGGACGAACAGGTGGCTTCCCTAGAGGATCGCCTACGACGGCGAGCGGTTGTGCGGGAGTGGTTTCGCGGGGCGAGCTTCCAGCCCGAGACTGTGAATCCCACATTAGAGGCCATCGGAAGCTCCCGGATTGATCAGGTGGCGCGAGCGGAAGACCTGCTACGCCGCCCGGAGGTCCCCGCCGATACTCTGGCCCGGATTGGTGGCGCGCCTTTTGCCGAAAGGGGTGAGACGCTGGTCGCGGTTGAAATCGAGATCAAGTACGAGGGCTACGTACGTCGGGAGGAGGAGAGGGCGGCCCGACTGCGCGGGCAGGCAGGATTCACGCTGTCGGAGGAGCTTCCGTATGACCGTTTCGTGACCCTCTCTCGCGAGGCCAGGGACAAGCTGGCCAGAGTGCTTCCGACCAGCCTGGCTCAGGCCGGCAGGATCCCCGGCGTATCCCCGGCTGATCTTCAGAATCTCGTAAGAGAGGTAAGGAGGTTCCGGGCCGGGACCCGATAATATACGCGGCAGGGTGTATGGGTCGGCACAGGGCTCGTTGTTATAGCCAAGGGGACTTAAGGCCGGCCAGCCTACCGTCATGCGGCGTGTGTGCGGTCCTGCCGCAGGGTGTTCCACGTGGAACAGGCCCCAGGCGGGGTCTCCTGTTGCCACTGTGGCGTTCGGAGAGCGGACCTGCGTGCCTGGCACTCTCGGCGCGTCGGGGGTGTACGCCCGGTCCCAGGCCGGTCGGGTGGGCGCGTCCGTGGGTGTTGCGGCGCACCTGTTCCACGTGGAACAGTTAGCAGGGGAGGCATCGGCAGGAGAGAGGGAGGCCTCTCCTCAGCATCCCTGGGCAGGGTGCGCTCGCGCATCCGTAAAGATTGCTGGCCCGTCATCCCTCCGAACCCGCTTGCCTCAGGCCCTTCCGGTTTCCGCCCCCTTCCTCACGCTTCTCGATACGGCCGTTTCCCGCTCGCGCATCCCCTTCTATATTCTCTTTCCCCGCTCCGCCGCTTTCATCTCCACGGGTGCCCATGGCCAGAGTTATCGCGATCGCGAATCAGAAGGGAGGGGTCGGCAAAACGACCACGGCCATCAATCTCGGGGCTTCACTCGCAGTTGCCGAGAAGCGCACCCTGGTCATCGACATCGATCCCCAGGGCAACGCCACCTCGGGACTAGGGGTGGACAAGCTGCCGGAGCTCCCCAGCATCTATGATGTTCTCGTTGAGGGCCGGTCCACAGCCGAATGTACCCGCAGGGCGGTCCACTTCAAATCGCTCGACCTGATTCCATCCAGCCGGGATCTCGTCGGAGCTGAAATCGAGCTGGTGGCTCGTCCCGAACGGGAGCGAGTCTTGATGAACGCTCTGGCGGAGTCCCGCGAGGCCTATGACTTCATCCTTGTGGACTGTCCGCCTTCTCTTGGATTGCTGACACTGAACACCCTGACGGCGGCCGACTCCGTCCTCATTCCGATCCAGTGCGAATTCTATGCTCTGGAGGGACTGTCCCAGCTCCTCAACACCGTGCGCCTCGTTCAGCGGGGACTCAATCCCAAGCTGGAAATCGAGGGAGTGCTTCTGACGATGTACGACGGCCGCCTCAATCTTTCAAGGCAGGTGGCAGCGGAAGCCCGGGAGTACTTCGGGCAGAAAGTATTCGAGACTACGATCCCGAGGAACGTCCGTCTTGCCGAGGCACCAAGCTTCGGACAGCCCATCGTGACCTACGATGTCCTGTCGGCCGGTGCACAGAGCTACCTTTCTCTGGCTCGCGAGTTCCTCGAGAACCAGGCGTCGCCGAAGAGCACGACAGCCCACGGAGCCCCCTCATGAGCGCCGGAGGGAAGGGCCGCCTCGGCCGTGGACTAGGGGCCCTGCTGGGCGAGGACTATCTCTCCGCAGCCGCAGAACCGGCAGAGATCAGGACTCTGCCCCTCGTTCGGATCGTCCCGAATCCGTTTCAGCCGCGCCGCGAGTTCCGCGAGGACGAGCTGACGGAGCTCGCTCGCTCGATCGCTGAAAATGGCTTGCTACAGCCCCTTCTTGTCCGCCCGTCTCCCGCCCTTGGCTCAGACGGGTACGAACTCGTTGCGGGCGAACGACGGTTCCGGGCCATCACCAGCCTGGGATGGTCTGAAGTCCCCGTGGTCGTCCGCCCGGTCGACGACCGCACACTCCTCGTTCTCGCTCTTGTCGAAAACATCCAGCGTGAGGCCTTGAACCCCCTGGAGGAAGCCGAAGGTTTTCAGCTTCTGGCTGATGACTTTGGCCTGACACAGGGCCAGATCGCGGAGGCCGTTGGCCGGAACCGCTCCACGGTGGCGAACACGCTGCGGCTCCTCCGACTTCCTCCGTCGATCCGTAGGTACCTCGAGGAAGGGACTCTCTCGATGGGTCACGCACGCGCCCTGCTTGCCATCGAGGATCCGGGCCGCCTCGTCGAGATCGGGCGGCGTGCGGCCACCGAGGAGTGGACTGTTCGCGAGGTCGAGGCGCGCGTGCGCTCCGAAGGAAACCCGAAGCGCCGCCTGGTTCGCGATCGTCGAGAGCCCGGTGGCAGAGGGGAAGTGGCAGGTGATCCGGCTGTGAGTGTCTTCCAGGAGGCACTAAGTGAGTCGCTTGGCACCAGAGTTCGACTCCGGGTCGGGAGGAAGGGTGACGGCTCTGTCGAGATCCCCTTCCTTTCCTCCGAGGACTTCGAGCGAATCTTTACCCTCATGACCGGCCGGGACCCGTCCGATGTCGCAGGCTGACAAGCGACCCGCCGATGGGGACGGCACCCTCACGATCCTCATCCTCGAAGATGGTCGCGAAGGGACCCGGCAGTGGAGGGTTCCGCATCGCCGACTTCGCTGGTACCGTCGGGGCGCCTGGGCGCTGGGATTCCTCCTCATCCTGATGACAGGGAGCTGGTTCTTCTTGGCTGCCCGAGCCCGGGAGGCCGGAGAGCTCCGAGCCAGAGTGGCCGAGCTCCTCGGCCGCGAGGGCCAGGTCGCTGAGCTTGCCCAGGCGTTGGACGAGGTCGAGGACGCCTACAGCCGTCTTCGGGCCCTCTTCGGTGCAGATGGGCCGGCTGGGGGCGGAGAGTTCTGGTTGCCGCCCCCGTCAGGGCGTCCTCCAGACAGCAGAGGCGGGGCAGCCGGCGCCGGTGCATTGCGGCCCACGAGCTGGCCGCTCACCGAAAGAGGCTTCGTGACGCAGATGCTCATGGATGACTCAGGTGGCGAGCACCCTGGCATCGACATCGCGATCCCGCACGGCTCCTACATCCGCGCTGCGGGTGGCGGCACGGTCGCCGAGAGCGGAGAGGATGCCGTCTATGGGCACTATCTGGTCCTGGACCACGGCGAGGGATATCATTCCCTGTACGCTCATGCATCTTTGCTGTTTGCCGAGCCGGGGGACGAGGTCCGCCGGCACGAGGTCATCGCCCTGAGTGGATCGAGCGGAAGATCGACGGCGCCTCACCTTCACTTCGAGATTCTGCTCGACGGCGAGCCGGTGAACCCTTTGACGATGGTGGCGCAGCCGTGACGAGCGGGGTGGGTGCTGCAATCCGGCCGCACCACATCTCCCATGGACAATGCGGATAATGAGCATCATGGCACGTGGCAAGCAGCGGGAAGAGGAGGCGAGTGCCTCTGCCATTTCCATCATTGGACCTGGGATGACCCTGATAGGTGACCTCGTGACGGAAGGCACGGTCCGGATAGAGGGAAGGGTCGAAGGGACGGTCCATGCAGGCAAGGCGGTCGTCATCGGCCAGGGCGGCATCGTTTCCGGCGATCTCCGAACCCAGGATGCCATCATCGCGGGGCGAGTCACCGGCTCACTGCTTGCGGCTTCGAGACTGGAGGTTCAGGCCTCGGCCAGAATCGATGGTGCGGTGGTGGCGCGGCGCCTACAGCTCGCCGAGGGTGCCGTCCTGAATGGAGAAGTCAGAATGGGCGAGTGCGAGCTGGGTGCTGCACCGGAGCTTGGCAAGGCGGCACCTCCTAGCGAACCCGCAGGTGAGGGGAACGGAACTCCACGCGGTTCGCGACGGCGTTCCTCCACGGAAGCCGGTGACGAGTCAAACTCTGAGGCAAACCCCGCATTCCTCTGACTTTCCAGCCGGGCTGCCGGGGCGGAGTCCGGCCTTCGGTTTCATGCGGCAGTCCACTTATCCACAGGTGTGGATAACCTCCCCCTTCCCTTTGTTCGCAAGGATGTATCGGGGACTGCACACAACAGGAGGGGCTTTTCCACGCCCCCCCGTGGAAAAGAGAGGAAGTCGTGGTAGAGGGCCAGGTGGAAATGGAGGCAGTGCTCCAGTTTCTTGACGAGACGCTGGGCACATCCGCTTTTCCTGACTACGACGGAGCCGCTAACGGGCTCCAGGTAGAGGGCCGGCGCCTTGTGCGGCGCGTGGGTGCCGCCGTCGATGCCGGCACCCTCACCATCGAGGCGGCCGTGGCAGGCGGCGTGGACCTTCTTCTGGTGCACCACGGCATCTTCTGGGAGGGCCTGCGACCCCTCACCGGTCGCCGCTATCGGAGGATCGAACCCCTGATCCGCTCCGGAGTGGCGCTCTACTCGTCCCACCTCCCCCTCGATGCCCATCCCGAACTGGGCAACGCCGCCTGCCTGATCCGTGCGCTTGGCCATGAGCCAGGGGACCGCTTTGGCCACTTCCGAGAGGTCCCCATCGGCTTCACCGTCGAGGCCTCAGGCCCCCGGGAAGCCTTCCGGGACCTGGTCTCACGGGCTGTTGCCGGTCCGGTCCGCCTCATCCCGGGCGGACCCCCGGAGGTACGGCGGATCGGTGTCGTGACGGGTGGTGGTGGAGGCTTCATCCGTGAGGCCGCCGAGGCCGGGCTCGACAGCCTCCTTACGGGCGAAGGTGCGCACCATACCTTTATGGACGCGCACGAGCTTGGCATCAATGTCTTCTACGCCGGACACTACGCCACGGAAACCCGGGGTATCAGGGCGCTCGCCGCGCACCTGGCAGCCACCTTTGGGCTCCCCTGGGAATTCCTCGACTTTCCGTCCGGCCTCTGAAGGGATCTCGAGGCGCTCAGAACAGTCCGTCGGTATAGGCCAGGACTCGCCACCCCGATCCTCCCTGAACCACTCTGGCGACATCCAGCCGAAAGAGTCCGTCAAGCAGGGAGATCCCTGCCCCGACCGCCACCATCGGATCGGCACTGCGGAACGTCTCTCTCGAACTGATCCCCAACGCGTCGACGAATGCCACGGTGCGGACCGCAGGGAACCCGGACCCCAGCTCGCCGCGGGCGAACCAGAAGGCTTCCCCGGAGAACTCCCCCGCCGGTGCTGCTCTGAATACGGAAGGCCCACCAGGGAAGAAACGGCGCTGCGCAGGCAGGTCGCCCACAGTCCCACCCATTCCGCCTTCGACGGCGATCGCCAACCGCGGCAGGAGCGGCGCCGTAACCCCGCCACTCACCCAGCCACGCCCATAGTCGGAACTGCCGGTGGCCGCCTCGCCACGGATCGCCCCGAAGACCTGGAGGCGACCCGGATCGGCTCCCGCCTCCCCGCGCAGGCGAAGGGCAGCTCCTCCCCAACTTCCTTCGGTGGCTCCGGGATTCTCGCGCAGGTCGCGATCCGTCCAGAGCCTGGACAGGTGGGCGTGTGTGCCCCGAACCGCTGACTCGTGCCGCTCGACGAAGAAGCGCAGCTCTTGTTTGAGGGAGCGGGATTCCCGCCGGACGACCGCTTCGGCCCCAACGCTCCGATGGAAGGGTGTGTAGTCGCCGCCCCAGAGGGCCGCTGCGAGGGAGGCACCGAGCGACTCCGGCGTCGCCCATTCCGTGGACGAACTGAGCCGGCGAAAGATCGCGAACTCCTTCCTCCGGTCCTCCGCCCCCCCCCTCAGGCGGACCTCTCCTCCCAACTCACGATCAGCGAAGCCGTACCGACCCTCGACCCGAACATCCATTCTCGGGGATACTGCGAAGGCGGCCGCGAGTCCGGTGGACAGTCCCTCGACCCGATTGTAGCGGGTTAAGCGATCCTGTGATCCCCAGGCAAGATGCAGCCCCGAATAGGCGCTGCCAGCAAAGCCGATACGGTCCAGGGTTCGCCGCAGATCCCGAAGCTCACCCTCGCTGAAGATGCCCCGGGACACACCCAGTCCGCCCATCAACTCCGGGGAGTCTCGCAGCTCCTCGATCGTCGGAACCAGAACCGTCACCACTCTCTCATCGTCCTCCTCACCGAGGGTTGCTCTGCGCACCCGCCACCCCTCCGGGATCACGTCCGGGATGAGGGTACCGGGCTCATTGACCCGGATATCCTCCACCATCCACTCCAGAGCGATGGGAAAGCGCACGAACGCGGCGATCTGCATCTCCCCCTCGAAGGTGAAGCGTCGTGGGATCCACCAGCGGAGATCGTAGAGTCCGTGATCGATGTTGACGTACCGGATCTCTGCCCTCATCGGGCGCAGAAATCCCGGGGGGATATCGGCATCGTCTGCCGCGTCCACCACAAAATCAAAGGGGCGGGACGGACGGTAGCCGGCGCGAACGAGGTGCCCGGTCTCGACATCGAACCAGAGAGAGGCCGAGAGCAGTCTGAACTCGCTGCGCCGGGGCTCCACCTGCACCTCAGCCAGAATGACGCTCCGATCCTGTCCCGGGAGCTGGACGGTCAGCGTGTCTCCGCTCCGGAATCGATAGTGCAGCCCAGCTGAGTCGGCGAGAGGACTCAGAGCCCACTCACCGCCGAACGCGATCCGGTCGCTGCCGGGATCATACGCCAGAGGAGGCGGCACGGCTGGCTCCTGAGCTTCCGAACGGTCTCCTGCCAGATCACGCGCCAGGGCTCCGGCAAGGCGGTCCGATCGCTGAGAAGACTCACCAGCGATGGGGATGTCTCTCCGGGCCCCCTCCCAGCGCACGACGTGGTCGCCATCGGCCGACCACCGTATGGTCGAGAGGCGCTCCTCGGTGAAGATCCCCCGTTCCCGCCGGAACCCGGACCCTGAGACTCCGAAGTACGACCTCTCCCACATCCGGCCCTGATAGCTGGACAGACCCTCGGCAATGTCCGTCCGGGCCTCGCGCGCCAGTTCGACCAGCGCCCGCACCCCGTCATCCGACCAGGTGTCCGGCGGCGGCTCCTCAGCCCGGTGCGAAGCGGGCGGACGGTCCTGTGCCTGACCCGCGATGGCCGCTGCCGGGACCAGGGCGAGTACCATCAGAGCGAGGGCTTCTACCGGGTGGCGCATCGGTGCTCCGACTGGGCGGAGGGGGCGTGGCTCGGCTGGAGCGGGGTCCCACCCCGGGATGGCCTGCATTATATATACGTCCGACACTCGTACCCCTCCTTGTCCCCCCTTCGATCCCACACTGAGACGAGCCGCACCATGAAGCATTGTACGCAATGCGGTCAGGAGGCCGCGGGCCGTTTCTGCGGAGCCTGTGGGGCCACTCTGAGGGCACTTCCCTGCCCGGGTTGCGGCACGGAACTCCTGCCGGGAACCCGGTTCTGCAACCTCTGCGGTGCTCCAGCGCGCGCCTCCCCGGGAGCGCAGCCGCAGGGGGTGGGGGCCACATCGACCGGTGCCGGTGTCGGAGCCGCATCCGGCAAAGGGATCGATCCGAGGTCGGGTCGCCTTGGATGGTGGGTGTCCGGAGCGCTGCTGGCGGTACTCGTCCTGATCGTTCTCTTCTCCGAGCTCTCCCGGTCACGGGACCCCGGGGTCGTCGGCGCACCCTTCTCCGGTGCGCTCGGCCCCGCTCCCAACGTCGATCTCTCATCCATGACTCCCCGGCAGGCCGCAGACAACCTCTACAACCGGGTCATGAACGCGATTGCGCAGGGGAACACCACGGAGGCCACAAACTTCCTCCCGATGGCGATCGAGGCGTACCGTCTCGCCCGGCCACTGGATGAGGATGGGCTCTTCCACCTCTCATTACTCCAGCGGGCCGCCGGGGACTTCGAGGCCGCTCTCGCGACTGCGCTGGAAGGGCTGCAGGAAAATCCCGACCACCTGCTCAACCTCTCCGCCGCTGCCGAATCTGCTCGGGAGCTGGGAGATGTCGCTGCGGCCACGGCTCACTATACACGCATGCTGGAGGCCTGGGACGGGGAGGTCGCGGCAGACAGGGTGGAGTACGAGGAGCACGCGAGGGTGCTGCCCCTGATTCGGGAGGATGCCGAGGCGCACCTGGGTGGGGGGGGGAGCTGAGCGGCGTTCCACCCCTCCCGCCCGGTGGGCGCGTCTTCCTGACGGGAGGCACGGGGTTGGTGGGTTCCCACGTGGCCGCGTGGCTCCGAGGCCGGGGGTTCGCTGTCCGGGCGCTCCATCGGTCGACGTCGGACACCCGGTATCTAAGAGAGCTGGGGTGCGAACTTGTGCAGGGCGAGGTCGGTGGAGATGCCGGGGCGGAAGGAACCGTGGCCGCCGACGTCACCATGGCGCGACTCGCCGACGGCTGCGATGCCCTGGTCCACAGCGCCGCCGTCCTCTATTCCGGCCTCCCCTGGGAGGAGGTGCGCAGACGGAACGTCGAGGGTTCGATGCGTATCTTCCAGGCGGCCGCGTCGGCCGGAATCAGGAGTGCCGTCCACCTGTCGACCGTGGCCGTATATGGAGCCGTGTCCGGTCCGGTCCAAGAGCGTGACCCCCTTCAGGGTGTGCTTGGCCGGCACGAATTCTACGCTCGGTCGAAGCGCGAGGCGGAGGATGCGGTCGTGGGGGCGAGCGAGGGCTCCGGTATGGCGGTAACCCTTCTGCGGCCATCTGCCGTCTACGGTGAGCGGGATCGGCTCTTCACCCCGAATCTCCTCAGGCTCCTCCGCAGGCCCATCCACCCGATGCCCGGGGGGGGACGTACCTCTCTCCCCCTGATCTATGCGGGGAACCTCGCCGATGCCGTCGGGTGCGCCCTGAAGGGGGGTGCTCCGCCGGGGATCAGGGTGTACAATGTGGCCGAGGATCACCCCGTGACTCAGAGGATGTTGTGGGCGGCGATGGCGGAGGCGCACGGGGTGCCTTTCAGGCCCCTGACCCTGCCGGGACCGATCGTGTTCGGGGCGGCGCGACTGGCAGAGGCACTCGGGGTTCGTGTGCCCGGGGCAGGCGAGTTGTCCCTGGGGCGTGTGGCTCGCCTGGCGCTGCGGCCGAACCCCTATCGGTCGGAGCGCATTCGAGAGGAGCTGGGCTGGACCCCTCCCGTGCCTCTGGAGGAGGCGGTCCGGCGAACTGTGCGGTGGTTCGACGACTCCGATGTGCCTGAATCCGGGGGAGAGCGATGACCGACGGGAAGGATCGGACAAGCGAAGGGGCGAAGGCCTCGCAAGGTGAGGCCGGCGAAGAGGGCAACCGCGCAGCGAGCCTGCGTCGCCAGAATCGCCTTCCCACCCTCGAGTCCCTGAATGGGGCCTGCACGGAGGACGAGCGGCTCCTCCGCTCACCGACGGAGCTTCCGCCTGTAGGTGCAGGCACGGCAGGCGAAGCTTGGCGGGTCTTCCGGATCATGGGAGAGTTCGTGGAAGGATTCGAGACCCTCGCCCGGCTCGGACCCGCCATATCCATCTTCGGGTCAGCCAGAGTCTCGGAAGGGGAGTCGTCCTATGAAGCGTGTCGGGAGACGGCACGCCTCCTCGGGGAGGCCGGATTCGGCATTATTACCGGGGGAGGTCCGGGAATCATGGAGGCCGCCAACCGCGGGGCACAGGAGGGTGGGGCTCCATCGGTAGGGTGCAACATCGAACTCCCTTTCGAGCAGGATGCCAATCCCTGGCTCGATGTGGACATCCGCTTCCGATACTTCTTCGTCCGCAAGACTATGTTCCTGAAGTACGCCCAGGGATTCGTCATCTTTCCCGGGGGGTTCGGGACTATGGACGAACTCTTCGAGGCGCTGACTTTGATTCAGACCGGAAAGGTGCACAACTTTCCGGTCGTCCTCTTCGGAAGGGACTATTGGGGCGGGTTGCTGGAGTGGCTGACGGGCACGATGCTCGAACGTGGAAAGATCAGCCCCGATGACCTGGCCCACTTCATCGTCACGGACGATCCGGAAGAGGTGCGGCGCCATGTCATGGCCCGAGTTCCGGAGTCCCCCACCGGGGCCTGGGAAGGGGGTGTCGAGCCACCCCAATCGGTTGCCACCAAAGCGCCATAGGTGCTATGATCGTGGCTGGGTAGACCGCAGAATCGCGCACCGGACACCGCACCCGAGAGGGTGGGACGGCGTTTGGGGCGCGCTCCCCGCGAGACCCGCGAGGGAGCTTTTTTTGCTGGAAGGGTCCGCCGGTGCCGAGGCGGCCCTAGCCGGCTCGATCATGGGTGTCCGATCTCGGGGAATGGGGTCGGCGGGAGGGAGTTCAGATGGCTGACACTGCGACCGTGAATGTATCCGGGGGTTACCACCCCGGTGACAGGGATACGGGTGTCGTCAAGCCGAAAGGCACTTCCCGCATCCGGGCGCACGAGGGGCTGGTCACGGTTCCGATCCGGGATCGGAAGCCGGAATGGCTGAAAGTCCGGTCCCCGGGCGGATCAAACTACCTGAGATTGAAGCAGTTGATGCGGAGTCAGTCGCTCCACACGGTCTGTGAGGAAGCCGGGTGTCCGAACATTGGGGAGTGCTGGGAGGCCGGCACGGCCACCTTCATGATTCTCGGAGATGTCTGCACGCGCGCGTGCAAGTACTGCGCGGTGGCACACGGAATGCCGACCGAGCTAGACGTCGACGAGCCCCGCCGCGTGGCGGAGACGGTTGCCGCCATGGAGCTCGAGCACGTTGTCATCACGTCGGTGAACCGTGATGAGCTCCCGGACGGGGGGGCGGGGATCTACGCCGAGACCGTCCGCGAGGTTCGGCGGCAGGTCCCCGGCTGCTCGGTGGAGTTGCTGATCCCCGACTTCAAGGGGGACGAGGACGCACTTCGACTGGTGGTCGATGCACGACCCGAGATACTCGGGCACAACCTGGAGACGGTGGAGCGCCTGCACCCCGATGTCCGCCCCGGCGGACGCTACTGGCGATCCATTTCGTACCTGGGTGCTGCCAAGCGGATGGATGCGTCGATACTCACCAAGACGGGGATCATCCTCGGGATGGGTGAGCGGGAAGACGAAATTCGCACGGCGATGCAGGACCTGCGGTCCGCGGGGGTCGACATCCTGACGCTTGGGCAGTACCTCCGCCCATCATCGGCACATATTCCGGTGGCGCGCTGGGTGACCCCGGAGGAGTTCGGGGAGTGGAAGCGGGTGGGAGAGGAAGAACTGGGTTTTCGGCATGTGGAGTCGGGACCGCTCGTGCGTTCGTCCTACCACGCGAAGGAGCAGGCGCGCGAGGTCCAGGCCGGAGGAGCCGGTGAGATCCGGGAAGTCCTCGAGGCCGACATCCCCGCGCCGGCTGAGCTGCTCGGGCCCCAACGGCTCGCCCAGCTCACGATGGGGCGGTCCGACCTGAACGGAAACGGTTGAGGGATATGGCGGATACGAAGACGAGAAAGAAGGGCGCCGGGGATGCGGAGCGCGGCGGCAGCGGGAACATTGACGGCTTCTCCAGGGAGCAGCTTCACTCCTTTCTGCACGACATGCTCCTCTACCGGCGCTTCGAGGAGAAGGCGGAGGAGGCCTATGCGATCGGGAAGATCGGGGGCTTCTGTCACCTCCACATCGGCCAGGAGGCCGTGGCTCTCGGGCTGGTCGGTCCCCTGCGGGAGGACGACTACGTTCTGACCTCCTACCGTGACCACACCCAGGCGCTCGCCAAGGGGCTCGAGCCGGGGCCGGTGATGGCGGAGCTCTACGGGCGCTCC
>Ga0114946_10001730_pt1 | contig 15043 bp, 13 predicted proteins | sample WalLakDeSediment_FD_88676 | JGI IMG/M metagenome (GOLD analysis project Ga0114946, IMG submission 88676) | Lake sediment microbial communities from Walker lake, Nevada to study Microbial Dark Matter (Phase II) - Walker Lake 11/02/13 Deep Sediment | ecosystem: Environmental > Aquatic >... | reverse complement strand
CGAGTTCATTGCCCAGGAATTCCAGGTCACTCGCCAGGCCATGGATGAGTTTGCTCTGTCCAGTCACCAGAAAGCGATTGCTGCCAGTGACGAAGGAAGATTTAAAGATGAAATCGTACCGGTAGAGCTGCCTGGGCGTAAGGGCCAGGTGACGGTTTTCGATACCGATGAAACACCCCGGCAAGATACATCCTTAGAGGTGCTGGCAAAACTCAAGCCGGCCTTCCAGGCAAATGGTAAAGTGACAGCCGGGAATGCCCCTGGCTTGAACGACGGGGCAGCCGCAGTGGTAGTCGCCAGCCGAGAGAAAGCAGACGAATTTGGAGTAAAACCTCTGGCGCGAGTGGTGGGCTATGCCCAGGCCGCGGTGGCGCCCAAGTACCTGTTTGATGCACCTGCCAAAGCGCTACCCCGCTTGCTTGAGAAGGTGGGCTGGACCCTGGCAGATGTCGATTTGATCGAGTTAAATGAGGCCTTTGCCGCGCAGGTCCTGGCAAACGGTTATGCCCTGGCCGGTCAGGGTTGGGATTGGGATAAGGTCAACGTGAACGGCGGAGCGATTGCCTTGGGACACCCCATTGGCGCCAGTGGAGCGCGCGTGCTGACGACCCTGATTTATGCGCTCAAAAACCGGGGACTTAAGCGGGGTATCGCTGCACTATGCCTGGGCGGTGCAGAAGCCGTATCGCTGGCAGTTGAAATCGAATAACAACCTGTCCTTATCCTGGTCATCAATAAGCGGAGGCAATCATGGAAATCAAACAGATCTTTGTTGTTGGAGCCGGAACAATGGGCAACGGCATCGCCCAAACTGCGGCTACCAGTGGGTTCGATGTCACCCTGATGGATGTGATCCCCGAACAATTGGAGCGCGCCAAAATTTCCATTAAGAAATCAGTCGAGAAGCTGGCTTCTAAAGGCGCCCTCACAGACGAACAAAAAGCGGCCGCGCTGAGCATCCGTATGGTAGGTAGTCTGGACGAATTGTCTACTGCTGATTTGGTTATTGAGGCAGCTACCGAAAACCCCGACCTCAAGCTGAAAATCTTTCGTGACCTGGACCAGCAAGCTCGTCCGGAGGTGATCCTGGCCTCCAACACATCTTCCATCAGCATCACGAAAATCGGAGGAGCCACTCATCGGCCTGACAAGGTGGTCGGCATGCACTTCATGAACCCGGTCCCTCTCATGCGTCTGGTAGAGGTGATCCGCGGGCTGGGGACTTCGCCCGAGACAACCGAGGCAACGTTGCAGATCTCGCGCCAAATGGGCAAAGAGCCGGTAGAGGCTAAGGATTCACCGGGCTTCATCTCTAATCGCATTCTGTGCCCTATGATCAACGAAGCCATCTTCGCCCTACAGGAGGGCATCGGCACGCCGGAGGCCATCGACACTGTCATGAAGTTAGGCATGAACCACCCCATGGGACCGCTCACCTTATGCGATCTGATCGGCTTGGACGTGGTCCTGTTCGTGATGGAGGTGCTGCAGCGAGATCTGGGCGATGATAAATACCGTCCCTGCCCACTCTTGCGCCAGATGGTGGACGCTGGCTACCTGGGACGCAAATCCGGCCGGGGTTTCTACCAATACTAGAGCCGGTGTTTAGTTTATCTGCGCATGACCAGCAAGTCCGATTTCCCCCTGGAGAAACGGGGCAATAGATTAAACAGGCGGTAAACGCGCCGGAAATAGGGCGGCATTTCGGCTGGCTGGATGGCATTGAATCCAAAACGTTCATAAAACGCGCCTAAATGAGCCCGGCAGGTAAGGTATAAGGGCTGTTTGGGGGTAGTAATCAAGCGCTCGACCAGCGCACTGGCAACTCCCTGTCCGCGCCAGGCTGGGGCTACAGCAATGGAAGCCAGTTCGTGTGAGCCATCCTGGTGAATCTTGATCTGCCCACAACCAATCAGCCGGTTCTCATCATCCACAGCGATCAAGAAACGCGGCCAGTATATTCCCAGTGGGTTGATCTTCACGGTGCGGATCAAGGCACGGATAGCAGCATTGTCCTGGCTTACAGCGGGCTGGATCCAATAATTCATTTCAAAGCTTTATTATAAGGGGGAGTAATGAGCTTGAATGTATCACTTATAAGGCACCTCCAAAAATGGCATGCCTCTTAGCTGGAAATTTTGCCCTTGACAAAAATTAACATCTCCTTATAATTTATATATAGTCTAATTATACCCAAATTAGCATATTATACGCCCACGAAGTAGTTAATCAGAGATGTGTAGCAGGGAGATGAATACTATTATGTATTAACAAATCCGGATCTAGCTTCTTATAAAGAAAGTGGCAAGCGTAAATTATTGTTTCAAAATCCACTAAGGGGAGGGCAAAATCATTTACATTTCATCATGCCACACAAGCTACCCTTCTTCCGCAAACTATAAAATATTGAACAACATTAATTTTATACATTGGAGGGAAAAATGATCAACCGGAGAGAATTTTTGAAAATCAGCCTTGCGGCAGGGGCTGGAATTGCATTATCAAGTCAAATCAGGTTTATCCGCCGCGCCATGGCTTTCACCCATTCCGGCCTGGACTCGCTATCGATACCAAAATACGCTACCCCCCTCGTCATACCTCCAGCCATGCCACGCACAAGGAAGCTTACAGTTAGAGGGGGAAAAAACATCGATTATTATGAAATAGCGGTGCGCCAATTCCAACAGCAAGTGCTGCCGGCGGGCTTACCCCCTACCACAGTATGGAGCTATGGCTCGGTCAATCACCCTGCTTCTTTCAACTTTCCCGCTTTTACAATTGAAGCCAAATGGCGAGCGCCTGTGAGGGTCAAGTGGATTAACGACTTAATAGACGCCAACAACCAATTTTTGCCACACCTGCTGCCGGTCGACCCCACTCTACATTGGGCTAATCCGGGCGGAGGTATGGATGGGAGAGACACGCGACCATCGTTTACCAGCACCCCAGGACCTTATACGGGTCCAGTGCCGATTGTAACTCATCTGCATGGGGCTGCAGGCGTGGGGGACGAGAGTGACGGCTACGCTGAAGCCTGGTATTTGCCTGCTGCAGCAAATATTCCCGCAGGATATGCCACCGAAGGCACCTGGTATGACTTTTTCAAATCAAAGTTCCAAAGTCTGCGCAGTGCAGGTCACCCCTCTGATACCTGGCAGCCTGGGACGGCTACCTTCCAGTATCCCAACGATCAGCGAGCATCCACCCTGTGGTACCACGACCATACCCTTGGCCTGACCCGTCTGAACGTTTATGCTGGACCGGCCGGCTTCTATGTCTTGCGTGGCGGGCCGGGCGACGCGCTGATCGACACTCGCACCGGCGCTGCCGCCGCCTTGCCTGGACCGGCCCCAGCCTTGGGCGATCCGGCTGGAATGAAGTACTACGAGATCCCGCTGGCCATTCAAGACCGTTCTTTCAATGGCGATGGCTCATTGTTTTACCCTGACACACGCGCGTTCTTTGATGAAATTACCGGTCCGTATATCCCTGACACCGATATCTCTCCGATCTGGAATCCTGAGTTCTTCGGTAATTCCATGCTGGTCAATGGTAATACCTGGCCCTTTTTGAACGTTGAGCAGCGTCGCTATCGCTTCCGTTGTTTGAATGGCTGTAACTCCCGCTTTTTGATCCTCGATTTCAACAACATCCCTAATGTTGAAGTATGGCAAATTGGCAATGAGGGCGGTTTTCTGGCTGAACCGGTCAACTTAACCGCCATCAACGGCAACAGGCTACTGATGGGTCCGGCCGAACGCGCCGATGTGATCGTCGACTTCACCAATGTGCCACAAGGATCCTTCGCGCTTGCTAACGTTGGTCCAGACGAGCCATTTGGCGGTGGGATCCCAGGGGTTGATTTCCCGCTTGCAGATCCCGACACAACTGGTCAGGTGATGGAGTTTCGGGTCATGCCTGCCACGGGAATCGATACCAGCACCCCCCCAATGTTCTTGCAGCTCCCAGCCATCACTCCACTGGTAGGTGGCACAGCCCGCCCATTGGCGCTGCTGGAAGAGATGTCAATGCATTTTGAGGATGCGCCTGCCGAAACCTTATTAGGCATGGTCACCGGAGATCCCAACATGGCGGCTGGGACATGGGCTGCCAAGAAATGGCACGAGATGGTAACCGAGAACCCCGCCGTTGGCGCCACCGAAGTATGGGAGTTCTACAATGCAACCGCCGACGCTCACCCGATGCATATTCACGAGGTGCTCTTCCAGGTGGTTGACCGCCAGCCGGTCTTTGTAGACGAAGAGAATCAGACAGTGGAAGTAATCCCAGGTTCGTTGCCCACGCCACCCGAGCCGTGGGAGTCGGGCTGGAAAGACACGGTGATCGCCTATCCTGGCCAGGTGACGCGAGTACGGATGAACTTCCAAGTACCAGGGCAGTATGTCTGGCACTGCCATATTGTCGAACATGAGGACAATGAGATGATGCGCCCCTACCGGATCGGTCCGGTCCAGCCAGGACAGCCACCCGACGGAGGTCACGCCGGTCACAGCATGCCCTAAAAGTATTTTTGATCACCATTCTCAGGAAAATCAGGCCCCGCAGCAACCAGAGCTGTGGGGCCTTTAGATTTACTTCTGGGTTATCCTGGATAACTCGGTCTGCTCATATCAAGTCAACGGCGTTCCATGACCTCAGCCACAAATTCAGCCATCAAAGAGGCCAGCTCAACTGGGCGCTGCAGGGGGATATCATGGATTGTCTCATCCATCCAATGTACACGCAGGTCACTTATCTTTAATTGAGCTTGCATGACCCCCTTACGCTTGAGTTCAAGGAAAGCTGTCTCCTCTGCACTCAAGGGGCTCGGAGACGAAGCCGGGATCATCAGCACCGGGCAACGCACCCGTTCGAAGCGCGCATGGGTTTGGTACTCCCAGATCGAACGCAAAATCTGCAAATGATGTTCGAGGCTCAAGTGCGGGTAGATGGCCTCGTCTGTTGAAATCTCGAAATTAGCCAAGATGGCTTGAATGGCATGATCGTCCGGTTGCCACTTCTGAGAGGTCGCGCCTACCATGGATAGAAATACCTCTACCGGGGTGCCAGCCAACTTTGGCGGGGTGAGGCGCTCTCGCATCAGTTCCCAGGTAGCGCCGGGGAACTGGTCCATTTGGGTGAACCCACCATCCACCAGCACCAGCCCGGCAGGAGCGCGTGGGCCAATGGGGAAACGAGCCGCGTATTCCAGCGCCAGCAGGCCGCCCCAGGAATGCCCCACCAGAAATGGCTGCTCCAGGTGAGCCGCGTCCATGAAGACAAGCAAATCGCGCAGGAAGGTCTCCAGGCCATAGTCGCCATCGGGCTTGTCGGTCAACCCGTGTCCTCGTGCGTCTGGGGCAATAGGCGCCAGGCCGACATCCATGAGTTGGCGCGCTACCCCATCCCAAATACGGGCATTAGAGGCCAGGCCATGTAGCAGCAATACCGTCTGCCCGCTGCTGGCGCTGCCCCAGTGCAGGTAATGAGTGCGAAGATCATTGATCCATAAATAAGAAGATTGCATTCATGCACCACGACTTGGTGAAGATGATCTAGAGGACCGGGGTAAGCTGAAAGGATCGCTTACCCCATCCAATCTATTCCTGATTTAACAAGGATTCCATGATGTGGCGGGCAAGTTGCGGGTCAGCCTTACCACCCGATTTTCGCATCACCTGGCCTACAAACCAGCCGATCAAGGAGACCTTTCCCTTGCGGTAGGAAGCCACTTGCTCGGGGTTCTCCGCTACCACCGCCGCACAGAAAGCCCGAATGGCCTCTTCATCCCCTACCCGAGCCAGACCTTCCTCTTTGACGATTTCCTGAGGGGATTTTCCAGAATCCTGTACTTTTTCCAGCAGGGATTTGCCGGTCGAGGTGTTGACTTCGCCAGCGTCAACCAGCTTGATGATCTCTGCCAGGTAAACGGGTGAGAGATGCAGATCTGCCGCTGTCAGTCCGCGTTCGTTGATCATACGCAGCACGTCATTCATCAGCCAGTTGGAAACCCGCTTGGCATCCCCTCCATATGCCGCGATGCTCCCTTCGAAGTAATCTGCCAGGCTGCGCTCATTGGTCAGAATATCCGCGTCGTACTCTGGAATTCCATATTGGGTTACGAAGCGCGCTCGTCTTTCCAGTGGCAACTCGGGCATATTTCCCAGGATCGCCGCGCGCCAGGTCTCATCCAGGCGAATTGGTAGCAGGTCGGGCTCGCGGAAATAACGGTAATCGGCTTCCGTCTCTTTCGAGCGCATTTTGCGCAACACGCCTGCGTCCTCATCCCATTCCAGCGTCCAGGCATGGATGCTGCGTCCGGCGTTCACCTCTCGAATTTGGCGTTCGATCTCGGTTTGGATAGCCTCGCGTACCGCCACGATCGAGTTCACATTTTTGATCTCAGTTTTCGGATTCAAATAATCGGCGCCTTTGGGCCGGATGGAGACATTGGCATCACAGCGCAAGTGCGCTTTTTCCATATCGGCTTCAGAAATCCCCAACCAGCGCAATAATTGGCGCAGACGGATAAGGTATTGGGCTGCCTCATCCGCAGAACGCAGGTCAGGACCGGTAACCATCTCGATCAGCGGTACACCACACCGGTTGAAGTCGATCAAGCGATGCCCGTTCTCGTTCTTGGTCTTACCGGCATCTTCCTCGATATGTAGCTTGTGAATGGTGACGCGCCGGATATAACCCTCCGGCATAGGCAAGTCCAAATAACCACCCAAGGCCAGCGGTCTATCATATTGAGAGATCTGGTAACCTTTGGGCAAATCCGGGTAAAAGTAGTTTTTACGGTCGAAATAGGAGACAGGCTGGATGTCGGCGTGCATGGCTTGCGCCAGCAAGACGGCTTTTTCCACCACAGCTTTATTCAAAACCGGCAACACACCCGGCAAACCGGTGCAAACCGGGCAGATATTGGTATTGGGAGGGTCATTCCAGGAATCTGCTTTGCACGGACAGAAGATTTTGGTGGTGGTATTCAGTTGAATATGGGTCTCTAAACCAATAATCGCTTCATATTCAGTTTCGATCTCAACCATGGCTTTCTCCGGGTTTAAAATTTATTTACCCCAATTGTAATGCATAAGGCATAGCCATTTAGCGTAAACCGAATTTTTTATCGGAAAGGTTATTCTTCTGAAGCTACCTGACCAGGATCTCCTGCTGCCACCCACACCTGACCAGCTAAATCATTTTCCATCGCCACTTCACTGTGATCAATCTTAACCACGGTTACAGGAGAGTGCTGGAGTACTTCCACCCAATAGCCGGGCACAAGCCCATATGCTTGCAATTGGGACTTGCGAGCAGGAGAGAGATGAGTGGCAAACCCTTCTATTTTGACCCGATGGCCCGGTGGGACGTCTAGCAGGGTTAAGCGCCAGCCTGCATCATTCTGATTGTGCATAAGCTGTCGCCAGCGGCGATGCCGGCCGCGCCGCCTGAAAAAGCGAGGAAAACGACGGCCTCGATCCTCCATATGCCCATCACCCCCATTGAATTGTGCTCCGGGCATCAGAGATAAGGCCATCCTGGCCAACCATGATTGGTGGGCATCGACCGTTTTATAGCCGCAAGCAGGACAGCATACCAGCAGGGTACAGCCAGAGTGAAGAGGGCAAGTAGCACAGCCAGGCTCTTCGGCAGGATTGAAAGTGTGCCCGCATAAGGGGCAGGCCATAAATGTAGTCATGATGCGCCCCATCCGATCCAAAGCAGTAATCTATTTAGCAGGCCTCCAACCAGAAAGGCCAGTGGAAAAATAGTAACAATGATACCTGCAGCAGTCTGCCAGGTCCTTTCTTTGGCAATCATCAATACGCTGGCGATGCAGGGGACGAACAGGGTGATCGTTGTCATGGCTACCACCACCTGTACTGGATTGAGCTGACCCTGGCTTTGCATGACAAACAAACCACTTGCGCCAAAATCGCGTCGCAGGAAGCCCATGATAAAGGCTGCACTGGCCTCGGGAGGCAGCCCCAGCCAACCTGCCACCAGGGGTTCCCCGGTGTGGATTAACCAGTCGAGCAAACCAAGATTGTCCAACCCAAACATTATCGCAGTGCCGATCAAGAAAATTGGGATCACCTCCTTAAGGTACCATTCGAGGCGGGCCAAGGTCTTGACCACCACGTTGGAAACCAGGGGCAAACGCAGCGGTGGCAGATCGACCAGCAGGCTGGTGCGCTCCCCAGGTAATAACCGCGCAGCCAACCAACCGACTACCAGCATGACCATCACCACCACGCCTCCCCATATCAACGTTGCCTGCAAGGAAATAGCAGACAGCATCCCCAAGACCACACCTAGCTGGGCGGAACAGGGTACCGCCAGTGCCAGCAGTAACGTAACCAGGATTCGCTCACGCTTGCTTTCCAAAACTCGCGCGGTCAACGTTGCCATGGTCACACAACCAAGGCCAAGCACCATTGGCAGCACAGCTTTCCCATTCAATCCCATGGCATGGAAGAAACGGTTGCTCAGCGCTGCCAGGCGAGGCAGGTAGCCCGAGTCTTCTAAGACCCCAAAAGCCAAGAAAAAAGTCGTCACAATAGGAAAGATCAAGGCAAAGGCGTAGGTAACGCCCATGGTCCACTGCCCGTATTCGCCCACCAGGAAATCAACCACCAGCGGGAAAGGCACAGCCCGGGTCACCAGACCAATCACCCAGGGATTGATCACTCCGTAAAAAAGCCGCTCCTCCAGGAGCTCCACCAGGATGCCCGCCCCAAAAATACCAACAAACCACAAGATGGCCCCCAATATCGCGGCCAGGAAAAATAGACCCCACAGCGGGTGGGTGGTCAGATGCCCCAAATCGAGGGGACGTTTCTTTGCATCAGCGCCCGTGCTTACGAGTGTGGCTTTGGCAGCCTTCTGAACATAGTCTAAACGAATACGCTGGATAACAGACAAAAGCGGTTCGACAAAAGAGAGCTGTAAGGAATGCCGGATTTCACATAATTCGGCGAATTGACTCTGGTCAAGATGCTCTTTGAGCCAGGTTTCACTGACGGTATCTCCGCTAAACCATAGCAACGCCAAGGCCCGGGGAGTAATGGGCGCATATGGCAAGCGCAGACTGACCTCAGCCAGGGCGGCCTCAATCTCTGCTGGATAAGTAAGGCGAAAATGGGGGTGATCTGCGTGCTTAACTACCTCAACCAACTCTTGCAGGCCCAATCCCTTGATGGCAACCGTGGGAACCACCGGGCAGGTCAAATATTCTGCCAGCAGTTGGTGATTGACCTCCACACCTCTGGCGCCTGCTTCATCCATCATATTTAGAACCAATACCAGGGGCAGCCCCATCTCAGCCAATTGCACGGTCAGCAACAGAGTTCGGCGCAGGTTCTTTGCATCTCCTATCTGCAGAACTGCCTGTAAGGGCTCGTTCAATAAGACCCGCGTGGTAACCAGCTCATCTTCAGATTGAGGTGGAAAGGTGAACACTCCCGGCGTATCGATCAGCACAGCCCCCAGCAGAGATGGAACCACGCCACGGGTTACCTCAACGGTTGTACCGGGATAATTTGAGATGGTAACATGTTGTCCAGTCAGACGCTGAAATATGACCGATTTCCCCACGTTTGGATGCCCGACCAGGGCAATGCTGCCGTCCAATACACCCACCTGAGCAGGAGTAGAAGGATACATTCTGCTAAGTCTCCTCTCTCAAGGGCTTGGCAGGCTGGTTTTCAAGCCCAAGTTCAGCTGCCAAACAGTTACGGCACAGACCATAAAAAACCAGCGAGGCCGTTTCCACAGCGACTCCATGTTCCTGTTCAAATTTAGCCTGGATGCAAGCCAAATCCGGGCTATCGAATTCAATGACCTCCTTACAGACTGAGCATACAAAATGATGGTGTTGGGATGGAATACTGGTGTCGAAACGTTCCTGACGGCGGTCATTCTCCAACCACAGCGAGCTGACCAACCCCTCTTCTTCTAACCAGCGCATCGTCCGGTAGACGGTGGAAAGATGCAAGCGCGGGGCCTTTGGTTTTACCAGTTTATAAACCTCTTCGGCAGTTGGGTGACCTTGAATGGATTGCAACGTTTCTAAAATCAAACGGCGTTGGGCAGTCATCCGTTTACCTTGAGAATGGGCTCGTACGATCGTATCTTGCACCGTTTTACTCCGCTTATTGCAAATGGTTTGCATTAACGTTCGGTCTAATCATACCCACTGGAATTGGAAACCCTTAGTGACATTCATCGGTTTCTATCAGGAAATCCATCCTTATTTGTTTAAGTGTGGAATAACCCAAATTTAGCCTGAATTTTACTGCTGGTCAACTCTCTCAGGGCATCGCTGGCGATCCAGCGAGCGACCCGGGAATCAAGCTGGGCGATCTGCTGAGCAAAATCAATAGCCTGGATATTTAGCGCCCGGTTGCGCTTGCCAATCCCCCTTAGAGCCCAATTGACGGCCTTCTTTACAAAATTTCGTTCGTCCACGGCTTCCCTCAGGATGATGGGAAAGAAAGCCTCAAAAGCCTGATCGGGGGCTTTCTTATCATGAACCGCCAGGGCTGCCATCAAGACGAAGCCGGCTCGCTTGACATACTCGGGCTGCCGGCCGGCCCATTCGACTGCTTTATGATATGCAAAAGGGGTCTTATCAAAAAGGTTGCTGCAGACCTGGTCGCATACATCCCATGAGTCAAAATCATGCACCCAGCGCTCTATCAATTCTTCATCTACCTGTTTTGGATCAGCAATCAGAGCAGCCAGGATGCGCGCCTCGTGGATACCAGAATCCCATAGCTCCAGAGCCAAAGGATGGTTTTTTTTGATCTGGCGAGCGATCGCCCGTAGAACTGGCATCGATACGCCCAGGGTATTGTCAGGGTTGATCCCATAGCGAGCCATGCCCTCTACATTGGCAGGATTTGCCTGGGACTTCAATTGCTCAAGAATTTTTTCGCTCGTGGGATGCACAGTGCACCTTTACATCCGGCTATTTCTGAGACTACCCACGAGCCAGAGAAACTGCCGCCCGAAAACCATTGTAAGCAATATGGATATTTTCCGCCATGAATTCAATGCGTCTACCGGCAGTCCGCTGGATGCCTGGCAGCAAGCTGGCATTGTCAGCCATTTCAGATTGGTAGAACTCCACTGTAACCTTTACAGGCACAGGCAGCACAAAAGGTGCCGGAGCTTCACCAGACGCCAGTCGTTTAACCGCTCTTACAGCAGCCGCGTGAATCTCGCGTTGGGCCAGCGTAGGCGGCAAGCAGTCCGCCGCCATGCGTCCGGAAGCCCGCTTGACCACAGCCACTTCCAATGGGCCAAGCAACTCTATAGCTTCTGAGCAAACGGTTTGGTCGCCGGAGACCATGATGACAGGCACATTGAAATACCCACAAAAGGCCGCATTCAAACCACTTTCGCCAACCAAGATATCCCCAAGCCACAGGTTGGCAACGGATCTGGAAGACCAGGTATGATCCAAGATAGCGTTGGGGGTGCCAGCCCTGGCATGGTAGCCCACAAACATCACGCCATTTACATCTTCTTCGATGCCCTGGATCATCGCCAGGGGTGCAGGACTGCCAGAATTCAGTCGGACGCGTGGATCAAGTTCTTCAATCAGCAGATTTCGACCATAGGCATGCCCATCACTAACGATCACTTCACTGGCGCCAGCTTCAAAAGCGCCTTGGATCGCAGCATTGACATCGCCGGTCATCACCCGCCGGAAGCGTACATATTCAGCATGTTCAGGATCAACTTGATCCCAATGGACCACCCCAGAAACCCCTTCCATATCGGCTGCAATGAGAATTTTCATCGGACCTCCAAATTTTTCGAGTTATAACGTGTGTAGAGTGGCGTGCGCCCCCCTGTACACCTGTTTTTGGGGATCTTCTCCCCGCGCTAACTTTAGCCTGAGCAGTTAATAAAATTGTACTTAACCGAACTCCACCACTACTGGAGGCCTGCGTTCTCGCCAGGCATCGTTCTCAGACACCATCTCGTAGGCTCGACCGATACGCAGCAAGCGCGCCTCCGAGAAATCCGGGCCGAGCAACTGCACGCCCACCGGCAGACCAGCCGCATCATAACCGGCAGGTATTGTCAGACCTGGGATGCCGGCGTGATTGGCGGGCACGTTTAGCTGGTCAGCAAATTGCATCAGCACCGAGTCCCCATAGACATCGCCAATGGGGAAAGCCGGAGTGGGTGTGGTTGGCGTAAGAAGGGCATCCAGGCGATGAGGTCCTCCAGGATCAAAGACATCCACAAAATCTTTGCGGATCAGGGTACGTACCCGCAGGGCGCGGTTGTAATACTGCTCGCTGTACTGCGCCGCGCTGACATACATTCCCATCAATATGCGTAACTTAGGCTGTGGGCCGAAACCACGCGCGCGGGTCTTGCGATACATTTCAAAGAGGTCGCCGACCGGCTCAGAGATGCGGTAGCCATATTTCACACCATCGAAGCGGTGCAAGTTGGAAGCAGCCTCCACCCGTGAGATGACAAAATAAACCGGAATGCCAAAACGCGTATGTGGCATCGGAATCTCTTCGACGATGTCGGCGCCCATTTCAGCCAGTCGCCCGGCTGCGCGCAGGGTGGCTTGCTCGATCTCTGCGGGTACAGGCTCCTGGCGCAGCTCACCGGTTTTGGGATCTGGGTAGGTGATCTGAAAATAATCCGGCGACAGGCCGATGCGCATACCGCGCACGCCTTTTTCCAGATCAACCAGGTAATCGGGCACCTCGATTGCCGCAGCGGTGCTATCGCGCGGGTCTGGTCCGGCGATGGTACGCAGCATGAGAGCTGCGTCGGTGATGTTGCGCGCCAACGGACCTGGGCAATCCAATGAGGAGCCAAAGGCGATCAATCCGTAGCGCGAGACACGTCCATAGGTAGGCTTGAGCCCCACCACTCCGCAAAAGGAAGCGGGCTGGCGGATAGAACCGGCCGTATCTGTACCCAAGGAGAGTGGCCCTTCGCAGGCGGCCACGGCAGCAGCGCTGCCCCCCGAGGAGCCACCCGGGACGCGCGAGGTGTCCCAGGGATTGCGTGGGGATGGCTGAAAGGCAGACGATTCGTTGGAGGAGCCATAAGTGAACTCATCCAGATTGACTTTGCCGAGCATGACCGCGCCAGCCGCCTCCATCCTCAGCACCGGTGTGGCCGTATAGGGTGCAACGAAATTGGCTAAGATGCGCGAGGCGGCAGTGGAAGGCGTACCCTCAACGCAGAAGATATCCTTAACCGTAAATGGGACGCCAGCCAGGGGGCCAGGGTCTTCTCCCAGCGCCAGGCAGCGATCCACCTGCTGCGCCTGAGCCCTGGCGCGCTCGGTCGTATGGGTAATGAAGGCGTGTACCAGCTTCCCATCCTCAGACTCGGAAGGGTGCAGCGGATTGGTCAGGCTTCCAGGGCGACCATCCACAGCTTGCACTCGCTCCAGCACCGAATCTAACACCTCCATAGCCGATACTTCTTTTCGGCGAACCAGGTCGGAAAGCTCAAAGGCAGAGAGATCGCTTAATTTCATAGGCTATTTCCAAAATGAGATATGCTAAAGGATAGTTCACATAGCACCAGGTTATTCCAACTCAGTGTGCGGGATATCCGGCACAACGATATAGTCCTGTTCCGTCTGCGGGGCTTGCTGTAGAATTTTTTCCGCATCAGGGTAGGGGAGCCATTCATCTGCCCGTATGTGTGGCGTGATGTCGGCTGTATACGGGACTCCATGGGAGGTGACCAAAGTGCTCGGATCAAGCGGGATGGCCTCCAACTCATGAATAGCCTTGAGCTGTTTGTTAAGCTCGCTGCGCAGGTACTCCGCCTCCTGCGGCTCCAGTTCAAGGGCTGCCAGCAGCACCAGGTGGTCAAATATCTCAGGGGTAATGGCGTCAGACATTCGTACCGTCCTATCTTTCACTTCAGGTTTATTTGGTTCGGAACTATTCTACCAGACGATCAGAATGTAAAGAGACTGGACCTCGGCCATAAGGTATAATATTCGCCAGCAGGTAATGGCCAAACTAAAACCTTCACAAGAAGAAAACCATCTTCAATAGGATCAGAATCCAGTTGTTTCCCCTCGTCACCAAGACATTTGAATCGAAATCCAGTTTAGACATCAATGAGTAGAGCGCCAGGGGTGGTCCCTGCCGCTTATACATTAACCATAAAGACAAGGAGAGCACCAATGAACATCATTATCCCCCTCTGGTCTATACCCCGTTCTGTATCCACCGGCTTTGAACGAATGATGATGGAAAGGGGCGATTTCAAAGTAATCCACGAGCCCTTCTCCTATTTCTTCTATGCCAAAGAGCAGTCGGCAACTGCGGTGGGCATGAATGTTGATCCCGACCATCCCCAGGATTTCGATGACATTATGAGCGTGATCCTGCGCGAGGCTGAGAATAAACCGGTCTTCTTCAAGGATATGTCTTACCATCCTTTCGCGCGGACAGATGAGGCCTTCCTGCGCAATTTTGAGAACACCTTCATCATCCGTGACCCAGCCATCACGCTGATCTCTCACTACAAGCTGAATCCAGAGTTCACCCTGACCGAGGCCGGCTACGAACCGCAATTCAAAATGTACGAAATGGTGAAAAAGATCACCGGCAAAGAACCGGCTATTGTGGACGCTGAGGACCTGATCGAAAATCCCTTTACGGTTGTGAAGGGCTACTGCGAAATGGTGGGGATCCCCTTCATACCCGAATCCCTGACCTGGGGGGCTGAGTTCAAGCCCGAGTGGAAGACCTGGGAGGTCTGGCATCTGGACGCAGCCAAGAGCACCGGCTTTATCAAGGATATGGAACCGTTTGACTTCACGGTGCAGGATGTCCCCCGTCTGGTAGAGATGTACGAAAAATCCATGCCGTTTTACCAGGCGCTGTACGAAAACCGCATCCGACCCTAGTCTTTACTCAAGAAGATATTTCATTCCATGGCCTCCGGGGACAACCTGGAGGCTCCGTGATTAATTGAGCACAGCACGGGCTGAAGCCTTATTGGACAAAATGCTCGATATTTT
>Ga0114946_10001729_pt1 | contig 15044 bp, 16 predicted proteins | sample WalLakDeSediment_FD_88676 | JGI IMG/M metagenome (GOLD analysis project Ga0114946, IMG submission 88676) | Lake sediment microbial communities from Walker lake, Nevada to study Microbial Dark Matter (Phase II) - Walker Lake 11/02/13 Deep Sediment | ecosystem: Environmental > Aquatic >... | reverse complement strand
GTATTGCGCACCCAGCCGGTAAGCTCCAGCCGTTGGGCCAGACCGTACACAAACGGCCGAAAGCCAACCCCCTGCACAATGCCGTTGACGTGGATGCGCCGGCCCTGCAATTCGCTCACGCCGTCTCAGCCTTGGGCAAAGGCCGCCGCGCGCCCGCGCAGCCAGGCAATCCAGTCGTCAACCCCCTCACCCGTCTTGCAGGACAGGGGGAAAAAGGCCACGCCGCGATTCAGGATTTCAATGCCGCGCCGAAAATAAGCCAGGTCGAAGTCGACGTAGGGCAGCAGGTCGGTTTTATTGAGAATCAGCGCGTCAATGCCGCGGTAGATGTTGGGATATTTGTACGGCTTGTCGTCCCCTTCGGGCACGCTGGCGATGACCACGTTGAAGTGGGTACCCAGGGCAAAGCCGGCGGGGCAAATCAAATTGCCCACATTTTCCACAATCAGGAGGTCGATGTCGTCAAGCGGCAGCTGCGGCAGCGCTTTGCGCAACATGACCGCATCCAGGTGGCAGTTGCCGCCGGTGTTGATTTGCACCGCGGGCATGCCGGCCGCCACAATTTTGTCCGCATCAATGGTGACGGGCGCCGTGTCGCCCTCGACCACGCCCAGGTTGAGTTCACGCCCCAGCGCCGCGATGGTGCGCAGGATGACGCTGGTTTTGCCGGCGCCGGGGGAGGCCATCATGTTGACGCCCAGGACGCGGTGAACGTCCAGGTCGGCCCGGTTTTCGGCCGCCAGGCTGTCGTTGGCGCTCATAATTTCTTCGACCACAGGGACCATTTTGGCCATCTTTTTTTCCTTCCTTGTGCGGCGGCGCAGTTACAGCCATCGCACGCCTCGAAAATAGAACTTATTTTTGACCCTCCTAATTCTAGCCCCAAGCGCGCCCGCCTCGCAGTGAAGTTTGTCACGCTTTTGGCCGTCATGTGTCACCCATACGGGAAAGCGACGCCGATTGCGCTAGTGAAGCCGCCGGGGGTTGTGGGTGAGGGTCTGGGCCAGGTAGGCCTGCACGGCCGTTTCAATCTCGCGCTCATCCACCAGCAGCGTCTCAATCCCGGCCGCCTGCAGCCGCTCGTAAGCCGGCTGCCCCATGCCGCGCGCCAGCAATACCTGGCAGTCGGCCATCACGGCCAGCTTCTCCTGAAAGTGATGGCCGTGCCCGTGCCCGTGCCCGTGGCCACGGGCAAGGTGTTCAGGGGAATCATCGTGGAATTGAACGTGGTTATCGCCTTGCGCGCGATCGTGCGCGTGGCCATGCTCATGTTCATGGTGATGATCATGATCATGCTCATGACCATGGTCGGCGTGGCCCGGTTTGTCCCGCAGCTCGCGACTCACAAGCGCGCCGTCGACCAGCTCGAATACGGCGCAGTAACGGGCGCGCCCGAAATGGGCGCTGATGGTTTCATTATCGTCGGTAATCACCGCAATTTTCATTTCGTCCTCCAGTATCTCCCCAATAACTTGGGGTGGCTCGGGCCGGTCTCTGACCGTGCCCGCCGGTGGGAATAGTTACTCGTCCTCCAAATCTAAAGTGCGGCGTTAACGGCAGCGCCGATTATAACAACCTTCCGCCGCCCAGGGTTCGCTGCCGATCTGGAAAATTTGGCCCGGCGCCAGGTCGAGCCTCTGCGCGAAAAGGATGAGGGTTCTGTGGCGACCGGGGTCGCTAAGCGTCAGGCGCACCGCGTAGGGTCCGGGCTCCAACTGCCGGGCGACCGCCAGCGGGGAGGCGCGCCGCGCCAGTAATTCGGCCGTGGCGTAGCGCTCTTCCAACAGCGCCGTTTCGTCGACGGTGAGCCGCAGGGTAACGTCCGTGCCCATCCCGGCGGCGTTGGGTCTGAGGGGCAGCGCCAGATCGGACCAGGCCACCTGCAACACAGCCGGCCGGTCCGGGAAAGGGGTATAAGGCAGGCGCGTGAATACAATCTGCAGCGCAAATACCAGCGCCAGCAGCCCGAAGGCTGCTCCGAAATTACGCCAGCCCAGGTCGGTCAGCAGGCGCCGCGCGGCCAGGAAATCGGGCCGGCCATCCGCCTGGGGGAAGGCCGGCGGCGCGCCGGCGGCCCGCGCAAAGGCATCGGGAGGCGCCCAGACGGCGGTGATGGGCGCGTTGGCGTAGGCGCGCCTCAGGCGCGGCGCGCGCTCACGCACCAGGCGCTGCTCGGTCCACAGGTTACCCTCGCGGTTGCGGCAGTCGCCGGGCGGGCAGCCGATGACCTGCACGTGCGCCGCGCCGGCGTCGAGCGTGCGCGTGAGCAGTGCGGGCGGCAGCGCGCCGACGCAGGGCACGCCGATGATTTCCACCGCGGGGTCAGAAAGGGCAGCGGGCCGTGGGGTGGAGGCGGTCAGAAACGGCCGTGCCCCGTGCGCAGCGTGGCGTTCACAGGTGAAAATTACGCGCGGACCGCCGACCGGCGCGCGCGCCCGCGCCAGCGCAAGCTGCACGGCGACGGTTTCCCACAGCAGTTCGGGCGGCGAATCGCCCAGCGTTACGGCCACCCCGTCACACGAGCCCACGCAAATGCCGCAGGAAACGCACAGGCCGGGGTCTTCGATGGCAATATACTTGTGGGGCTTGCCGTCGTGACGCTCTACCATGCGAATAGCGCCGTAGGGACAGTCGAGGGCGCACTTGGTGCAGCCGGTGCAGCGCTCTTTAAGAATGTTGACGGTGGGGGGCGACGGCCGTTTGCCCCGCGCCAACCAGGGCAACGCGGCCAGCCCCGCGGCCCCCAGCGCCAATCCGCCCCATAGCAGCGGGGGCGCAAAGGCGGGCAGACGCGCAAAGGGCAAGTAAAAGAGAAAAAGCGGATCCAGATCGACCTGCTCCGGCAGGCGGGCAAAATCGGCCTGGGGCAGCATACCGGCCGGGAAGAAAAGCGAGATGAGCACGACGACGAGGCCGATGCCCACCACCCATACCACGTCCGGCGCCCAGCGCGCGCGCTTGAGGCGCATGATGTGGAGCCAGAAAAAGCCACCCACCACCAGAAATGAAAGCAGGTGCACGGCAAACAAAATCAAGAAAATGGGCCAGCTCGTCCCGCTCAGCGCCGCCGTGCGGAGAGCCACCGTGTAGGCAGCCGACAACCATTCAAAAGGGGCCAGGAAACGGCCGAAAGCCTCCGCAATCAACTGCGCGCGGGCGTCCCACACCAGCCAATACCCGGTAACGCCGCCCAACCAGAGCAAAAGCAACATCGCGAAACCGGTCACCCAGGCGACCCAGCGCGGCCCGCGGAAGCGCTCCATGAAGAGGGTGCGGTAGGCGTGCAGCAGCGTCGTGATAACCAACGCCCCCGACGCGTAGCGGTGCAAGGCGCGCATGGCACGGCCAATAAACTGGCCCTCAATACGCGTGGCGACAGCGTCGTAAGAGGCGTCGAAGCCGTATTGAAAAAAAAGAAAGAGGTAAAAGCCGGTCAGCCCGACAATGATCAGCAGGAAGAAAGCAATCGGGCCGGTCTGGTAGAGGGGGTTAAGCTGGGTTGTGGCGGTCAGGCGGTTCCACGGCCGTTCAAACGCCAGCGCCACGCGCTCCAGCACGACAGCCCAGCCGCTTCGCGGCGTGCGCCAGGCGGCAATCCCCCCGCCGCCCTGCCCCGCTACGGCGTCCCACGTCACGTCGTGCGGGTGATCCGCTTCATCGTCGCCGTCCTCCACGTCCGGCGGCGCGGGCAGCGCGCTTGCGGGCGCAGACGGCTCTGCGGGCGTCTGGCAATCAACCGCGGAATTGACGCCGGGGAGCGTCTCCGGCGCCTTGCGTTTTTGCAGAGGCATAGGAACGGCCGAAAAAGCAAAACGTGAAACGTGACCGGCGCAAGGCTAAGTCACGTTTCACGTCTTAGCGCTTAGCGCCTTTACCGCAGGCCGCGGCAAGGCGCCTAGCGCGACATTATCTTAACGTCAGCGTGTAGGCGATGAGGTCGTTAACGTCACGCGCCTGCAGATCCTCACAGTAGTTCATGTACATCAAGCCGGGCGAGAAACCCTCCACAACGAACGCATCGGGCTCACAAATGGACTGGCGAATGTACTCTTCGGCGGAAAGCCCGGCGACGCGCGTTTCAGCGCGGGCGCCCAGGCCGGCTTGCGAGGGACCGACGATAACCACGTCCGGCTCCAGCGAGTGGCAGGTAATACAGCCGGGTGAAGCGTTTGCGCCAATCACCTGCTGTTTGAACAACGTTTCACCGCGCGCCGCGTCGCCAATCGCCGTGGGGGCCTGTGGAGCCGCTTCGCCGCCGCCGCCGCAGGCAGCCAAAAGCAGCACAAGTACCGGTAAGACAATCAGCATTTTTTTCAACATAATTCGGACCTCCTAATAGGTTGAAACGGGATAAACCGGCCATTTGCTGACCAAATGGCCATTTCACCCCGCATCAAACGTCACCAGACTTTAAAACCGGGCGACGTCAAGTTAATGTTCCTGATTAAATCAAACAAGACGGGGCCATAAGCAATCACGATCAAAGCCACCGTCACCGCCAGCCATGGCTTCCAGGTGTCCAGCCAGGCCGGCGACGGTTCGGTATCCAGCGCTTCGGCAACCGGCATCTCAATGGGCGCCTGCAGCGTTTTCTTGGAAAAGACCGTACCAATGACATTAGTGTAGAACAAAATGCCGCTAATGCCCAGAATAATACCACCAATTGCCGACTCGATCAGCATTGGGTTCCAATCGGCGCCGACGTACTGCGCGGCGCCAATCATGGTGCGACGCGGCATGCTGAAGTTCAAGCCCAGGATGTGCAGCCCATTGGACATCAGCAGCATGCCGGCAAACCAGGTCCAGGCCTGCCAGAGGGCGACGCGCGTGCTGAACAGTTGCTTGTTGGTCAACTTGGGCAGCAGCCAGTACAGAATGCCCATGAATGAGAGCGTTACGGCCGAACCCAACGTCAGGTGGAAATGGCCCGACACCCAGCTCGTGTTGTGTACGGCCAGGTTCAGGTTGTAGGAAGCATTGGTCAGGCCGCTCACGCCGCCGAAGGCAAACAGGATCATGGCCAGGTTCTGCGCCGCGTAGGATGGGTCCTTCCACGGCAAAGCGCGCACCCAACCCAGCAAGCCGGTGCCGCCCCGGTTACGGCCGCCAATCTCCAGCGAGGCGATGACCGTAAACGCGGTCAGCAGGCTGGGAATGAAAAGCGCGTAGGTCAGGATGCCGTGCAGCACTTTCCAACCAACCGGCACGCCGGGGTCGGTGTACTGGTGGTGCAGCCCCACAGGCACCGAGAGGGCCAGGAAGAGCCAGAAGACCAGGCGCGCCAGCGGTTCGCTGAACAGCTTGCCGCCCGCCTGCTTCGGCAGCATGCCGTACCAGGAAACGTAAGCCGGCAGCAGCCAGAAATAAACCAGCGGGTGACCGAAGAACCAGAAGAAGGTGCGCGCCAACTGCGGGTCAATCGTATCAACCAGGCCGAGGGACCAGGGGAGGATCAGGAAGATGATCTCCACGGCCACGCCCAGGGTGGCAATCTGCCACATCACCATCGTGATGAGCGAACCGAGGGCAATGAGCGGGGTGCGCACGCCGGGGTTGTCCTTGCGCCAGGCGGTGTAGGTGAACAAAAAGCCGTAACCGGCCAGCCAGGAGCCCACGACCACCAGCGTCAGCCCCAGGTAGAAAAAGGTGTCGGCCTGCAGCGGCGGGTAGAAGGTGTAGAGCACCGTGGCTCTGTTAAGCAGCAGGGGAACGGCCGCCGACACCAGCCCCAAAGCCATCACGATCAGGGCCGCCCAGTTGAGGCGCGGGTAGCGCAGTTCGCGCTCCAGGCTGCGCACAATGGCAAAAGTGAAAAAGCCGACAATGAAAAAGGTGGTCCAGACGAGCGCGTTGAGCACGCCGTGCAGCGTCAAGCCCTGGTAATAGGTGCGAATGCCCAGGTTGTTTAACGCGGGATATAAGTTAATACCCACGTACTGCAGCTTTTGCAGCGGGCCAAAGAGGCCGCCCAAAAACAGGGCCACCAGAGCAATCCCGATGTTCCAGCCGGATAGGCGATTTTCATGAGCGTACATAAAGTCCTCCGAAGATATAGAACGACTCTTTTCCTTGTTCGGGCAAGCAAAAATCTTGCCCTACGATGCGCTTGCGCTTAATTACTCCACAATGAGACGGCCGAACATCGTGTGATGTCCTACGCCGCAATATTCGTGGCAGATTAAGTGGTACGTACCCGGCTTGTCAAACGTGGCCGTCAACACGGAGATCTGACCCGGCAGCACCATCATGTTGATGTTTGTTTTTTCGATCTTGAGACCATGCTGCACATCTTTGCTGGTCAGGTAGAACGTGATGGTTGAGCCGGCCGGAACCCTGATTTCGTTGGGCAAAAAGGCCCACATTTGGGCCAGAATGTACGCCTCGTAGCGTCCGGGCGCTAATTCGCGCACGCGCTCATTCACCGGGTCGCCAAAGGGCGAGACGCCGGGCGTGGCGACGGTGCGCGGATCGACGCGCATCTCAGGCTGGGGTACCTGGATACCGTAGGCAAAACCGCTGATTCCCACGGCCAGGGCGAAGACGACGAGCAGCGCAATGCTGCCGATGAGGAAGATGCGTTCACTGCGATGAAAATTCATTGGGTCACGCCTCGCGATAAGAGCGTCAGGTAGGCGCTGCCCCACAACGCGGTAAGAATCAACATGTAAATGATGATGATGGCGATTGTCCCTGCGGGCGTCTTGTATTTGTCCTTTTTCATCATGACCTCCTGAGTTCCTTTGACATATTGAGCTGATATAAAAAGCGGGTTACCCCACCACAATAAAAACAACGTCAACGAGTCGCCAGCGGGCTGCTTAATCACGCAGTAGATAGCGCATATCGGCGGCGATGGCGGCGGGCGGCGTATTAAAAGGATAGACAAGCCGCACCCGGCCGCCCCGATCAAGCGCCAACACGCTGGCCGTATGGTCGATCAGGTATCCGGTAGCTACGGTACCGGCATGTTTTTCGTAGAAAATGCCCAGGGGCGTCGCCGCGGCGGCGATTTCGTTCTCCGAGCCGGTTAACCCGACAAAGGAAGGGTCAAAATAGGCCAGGTATTCGGCCAGGTGCGCGGGGGTATCGCGCGCCGGATCCAGGCTGACCATCACGACCTGCAGGTCGCCGCCGGCGCTGCCCAACGCCTGTTTGACGCGCGCCAGGTCTCTGAGCGTGGCCGGACAAACGTCCGGGCAGTAGGTGTAGCCAAAGTAAAGCAGCACAACCTTGCCGCGAAAATCGGTCAGGCTGACGCGCGCGCCGGTCTGGTCGGTGAGTGTAAAGTTGTGGGTGGGGGTATCAGATTGGATGACGGTACCGTGGAAATTGGGCGGGCCAAACGGCCGTTGCTGCACAAGTTGCAACAGCGCCCATCCCAAGAAAAAGCCGAACGCTACAGCCCCAACGCCAATGGCCCACCATTGCCAGCGTGGGCGAGCGCCGCTGTGGGCGCTCAAATCGGTTGCATCTGAATGTGAACTCAAGAAGTTATCTCCTCTCCCTGGGCCGCGCGCCGCCACTGGCAGTCCCCCACCCCACAGCGCGAATTTTTTGAATCAGGCTACCCCCGCGGATAGCACAAAAACAGGTGGGCCGCTTCGTACGCGTAACGCGCCGCGCCCGTGCTGTTCTCTACTTCCTGGACAACCAGGCGCAAATCGCGCAGGATGCGGTCCACATCCGGCGACGCCGTCCGGTATTCGGCGCGCAAGATGCCGGCCCCGTCGACGAGCATGAAGGCCGGATCAAAGGTAAAACGGCCGTCCTCTTTGAAGGCGTAGTAGACCCCAAAGCCGCCGCCGACGATCCATTTGAGACGCTCTGCATCGCCGGTCACTAAATGCCAGCGCTGCGGGTCGGCCTGCCACTTCTGCGCGTAGGCTTGCAGCGCCGCCGGCGTGTCGTATTCCGGGTCCAGCGAAATGGTGACCAGCTCGATGGGCAGATCGGTCTCAATTTCGCCCAGACGCGCCTGCACCGCCTGCATGACCTGGCTGGTCTGGGGACAGGGGGCCTCGCAGCGAGTACGCGTAAAGTTGTAGAGCGTCAACCGGCCGCGCATATCTTCGTTTGTCAGGCGACCGCCGTAGGCGTCCGTCAGCAGAAAGCCGGGCGCCAGCCGGATGCGGGGCAAAACCTGCACGGGCCGCAAGGTAGCGAAAGCCAATACCCCCACGACCAGCAGGCTAAGAAGCACGTAAACTACGCGCATGGGATTGAGCAGGCGTGTTGGTTGTTCTATGGACCGACGCGCTCCCGGATTATGCGCTAAATTGGAACTCATGAACTCACTCGACTCTCTTAAGTATGATTTAATGAAGGCGGCGCTAATTGTAGCGAGTTGATGGTATATGGCAAGCCTGATTTTCAAATTAATGGGCAAATTGGTTACAGGGTAACCGCCAGGCAGGGCGGCGCGGTCAGGAGACCAGCCGCAGCCAGAGGGGCTCTTCCAGGGCGGCAGGGGAATTCAGGCGCCGGGGAGGTTTAGCAGGCGGTGGACGAGAGCGACGGCTTCGTCCACGGCCGTTTCCGCCGGCGCGCTCAGCTGTTCAGTATAGCCGAAATCCTGGCCGGTGATGGTGATGAGATGGGCGGGGGGACAACGGCCGTACCACTGCCGCGCGTAGGCCAGCAGCGCGGCCGGCGTCAAATAGTGGCCGAGCCCCAGCGTGGAGGTATCCAGGGGCGCCAGCGGCCGGCCGGCCACCGCGCCGGGCGGCGACCCGACGCAGGCGTCCACAAAAATAACCAGGGCGGCCTGGCTGATCGGCTCCGCCAGCTCCGGCAGCAGTTGGTGGATCGCCAGCGCCCGCACCGGCGCGCCGCTCAAGGTCGACGCCAGGTGGGTCGCCACGCGCGGCCCCACCCCATCGTCGCCGCGCAGCGCGTTGCCATAGCCGATAACCAGGCTTTCCATGGCTGCATATGGGAGGAACACAGAGCACACGGAGATTGCACAGAGCCCACAGAGATTCACGGAGAAAGCCTCCGCTATCTCTCTGTGAATCTCCGTGTCTCCTCTGCGCGCTCTGTGTTCCCTCTTACCCTCTGATCGCCTCGTCCAGCAGCGCGCCGTCGGGCGCCAGGAGTTGGACGTGCAGCGGCATCTGGCCGATGGCGTGCGTCGAGCAGCTCAGGCAGGGGTCGAAGGTGCGGATGACCGCCTCGACGCGGTTGAGCATCCCTTCCTGGATCTTCTCGCCGCGCACGAAATGCTTGGCCACCTGGTAGACGCCCTTGTTCATCGCCAGGTTGTTGTTGCCGGTGGCGATGATCATGTTGGCCCAGGTGATACGGCCGTTCTTGTCAATCTTGTAATGGTGCAGCAGCGTGCCGCGCGGCGCCTCCGACATGCCCACGCCCTCGAAAGCGTTCGGCTCGGCAAAGGCGCGCACGTGGTCGCTCAAAATGTCGGGGTCGTTGAGCAAATTGCGGATGCGCTCAACGCAGTAGACGATCTCGACCAGCCGCGCATAATGGTACTGGAAGGAGCTCAGCACCGCGCCGCGCTGCAGCATGCGAAACTCCGCCCACTCCTGGTCGGCGATTTCGGTGCCGGTGCGGGAGATGATGTTCATGCGCGCCAGCGGGCCCACGCGGAAGATGCCTTCGGGATAGCCCATCGGCCGGTAGTAGGGCGACTTGAGATAGGAATCCGGCTCGACCGCTTCGGCCAGCCATTTCTGGTAGGAAGCCGGCTCAAGCTGGTCGGCGATGATCTCGCCCACCGCGTTGACGATGCGAATGCGGCCGGCGTACATGGAAAGCAGCCCCTCAGGGTTCACCATGCCCATGAACAGGCTGGGGAAATTGGCGAAGGTGCGCATTTCGGCGTCGAACTGGCCGAAAACCGTTTTGTACCAGTCCAGCGTGCGCCGCGCGCGCAGCAGCGCGTCCGGGATCATCGCCAGGATGGTTTCCCGATCCTCAGGCGAGAGGGGGTGGCTGACGCCGCCGGGCACAATCCAGGCGGGGTGGATGCGCTTGCCGCCCAGCAGCTCGATGATTTGCTGGCCGAACTTGCGCAGGGCGATGCCGTCGCGCGCCAACTGGGGCGCCTGCTGGGCCACGCCGAAGAGGTGGCGCTGCGCCGGGGGCGCGTCCATGCCCAGCACCAGGTCCGGCGAGGAGAGGTGAAAGAAGCTCAGGGCGTGGGATTGGGCAATCTGGGCCAGGTTCATGATGCGGCGCAGGTTGCGGGCGGTGCGCGGCACGGTCACGGCCAGCAGCGCGTCGCAGGTCTTGGCGGAGGCGATCAGGTGGCTGACGGGGCAGATGCCGCAGATGCGGGCGGTGAGGGCGGGCATTTCGTGAAACGGCCGTCCCTCCGTCATCTTCTCAAAGCCCCGGAACTGCGTCACGTGAAAGCGCGCGTCCGCCACCTGGCCGTCGTCATCCATGTGGATCGTTATCTTGCTGTGCCCTTCAATCCGGGTCACGGGATCAATCGTAATTGTTGTGCTCATACTTTTTTCTCACTTGTGGCAAATGGCAAGTAGCGAGTGGCGAGTAGCGAGTAGCGAGTAGCAACTTCTCATCACTCATCACTCATCACTCATCACTCATCCCTCGTCACTAAACCCCGAAGCGCGTCTTGCCCGTCATGACCGGCTTGCGGCCGGCCAGCAGCTCCGTCAGCACGTAAAAAATCGTGTCGGCCGGCGGGGGGCAGCCGGGTACGTACACGTCCACGGCCACCACCTGGTGGACCGGCACCGACGTTTTCAGCAAGGGCGGAATCACCTCCAGCGGAATTTGCGGGTGTAAATCGACGTTCTCCAGGTAGGCGCGCGCCAAAACATCCTCGACCTTAAACTGGTTGCGCATGCCCGGCACGTTGGAGGTGACGGCGCAGTCGCCCAGGGAAACCAGGATCTTGGTGTGCGCGCGCACCTTCTTGATCTTCTCGTAATCCTCCTGGCTGCTGACCGCACCCTCCACCAGAGTCACGTCGGCCATCTCCGGGAATGTTTTCAAATCGACCAGCGGGCTGTAGACCAGGTCGGCCAGTTCGGCCAGGTCCAGCAGCCGTTCATCAATGTCCAAAAATGACATGTGGCAGCCGGAGCAGCCATCCAGCCAGACGGTGGCTAATTTTGCTTTTGCACTCATCGCTTACTCCTCATGCATCAGGCGCAGGTAGGGCAGCCAATCGCGCCGCTTTTCCATTTCGCCGGCCGACTTGCCTTTTTGCACCAGTGCGCCGGTAGGGCAGACGTTGACGCACTTGCCGCAGCTCGTGCAGGTCAGCGAGTCGCCCCAGGCGTCGTTCAGGTCGTGGATGATGCGCGAATCGACGCCGCGCCCCATCACCCCTTTGGTAGATGCCCATTCAATTTCATCACAGACGCGCACGCAGCGCTGGCAGAGAATGCAGCGGTTGTGGTCCATGATGAAATAGGGATGGGAAGCGTCCACGGGCACGTTGGGGTTCAGGTAAGGCACCTCCACGTGCGTCATGCCGGTGCGGGCGGCCAGGTATTGCAGCTCGCAATGGCCGTTGGAGACGCAGACCGAGCAGACGTGGTTGCGCTCGGAAAAGAGCATGTCCAGGACGGTGTAGCGGTATTGGCGCAGGCGCTTGGAGTTGGTGGTTACCTCCATGCCCTCCTCGGCGTAGGTCATGCAGGCCGGCAGGAGCTTGCTGGACCCCTTGACTTCGATCAGGCAGAGGCGGCAGCCGCCATATTCCGATAACCCTTCAATGTGGCAGAGGGTGGGGATGAAGATGCCGTTTTCCTGGGCAAGCTTCAAAATGGTTTCGTGCTCGCGCGCGGCGACGTCGATGCCGTCAATTTTCAGGGTTTTAATGCGTGATTGGGACGATCGTTTCATGATTTTGCCTCCAGGGGCCGTTCCGCCGCCGGCGACTTTGCCGCCGGCGCGGCGCCATTGCCCGCCTCAGGCGCCAACAAATCGGTGTACTCGTGGCGGAAATAACGCAGCGTGGAGAGAACCGGGTTAGGCGCCGTCTGGCCCAGGCCGCACAGGCTGGTCTCCCGCACCACCTCGCACAATTCTTCCAACATCGCCAGGTCGCGCGGCCGCCCCTGGCCTTTGTATATTCTGTCGAGCAGATTGTACATGTGCACGGTGCCGACGCGGCAAGGCACGCATTTGCCGCAGGATTCCGTCATGCAGAATTCCATGAAGTAGCGCGCCACGTCCACCATGGAGGCGCTTTCATCCATGATGATCATGCCGCCGGAGCCCATGATAGAGCCCAGTTCGCGCAGCGATTCGTAGTCAACGGCCGTGTCAAAAAATTCAGCCGGAATGCAGCCGCCGGACGGGCCGCCCGTTTGCACCGCCTTGCACTGGCCATCGGGCACGCCGCCGCCGATGTCGAAGATAATTTCGCGCAGCGTCATGCCCATCGGCACTTCGATCAGGCCGGTGTTCTGGATGCTGCCGGCCAGGGCAAAGACCTTGGTGCCCTTGCTCTTTTCCGTGCCGATGGCGGCGTACCAGGCGCCGCCCTTGCGTAAAATCGCGGGCACGTTGGCGAAGGTTTCCACGTTGTTAATCAGGGTGGGCTTGCCCCACAGGCCGTATTCAGCCGGGTAGGGCGGGCGCGGGCGCGGGGCGCCGCGCTTGCCTTCCACGGAGGCGATCAGCGCGGTTTCTTCACCGCAGACAAAGGCGCCGGCCCCCAGGCGTATCTGGACGTTGAAGTCGAAGGTGGTGCCGCACACTTTGCTGCCCAGGACGCCCAGCCGGTTGGCCTGGCGAATGGCCAGCTTGAGACGCTCGACGGCCAGCGGGTATTCGCCGCGCACGTAGATGTAGCCTTCGGTGGCGCCGACGGCGTAGCCGGCGATGGCCATGCCTTCCAGCACGCGATGGGGATCGCTTTCGAGCACGGAGCGGTCCATGAAGGCGCCGGGATCGCCCTCGTCGGCGTTGCAAATAACGTATTTGACGGGGCCGTCCATTTTAGCGACGGTGATCCATTTGAGGCCGGTGGGGTAGCCGCCGCCGCCGCGCCCGCGCAGGCCGCTGCGCACGATTTCGTCGATGACTTCGGTGGGGGTCATTTCGGTCACGGCCGTTAACAACCCCTGGTACCCCTCCGCCGCAATGTACTCCTCGATGCGCTCCGGATCGATCTCACCGCTGTTCTCCAGCACAATCTTCACCTGCCGGTCAAAGAAAGGCATCTTTTCCGGCATCTGCAGCCGCTTAACCGTTTTCTTCGCGACCAGCGCCTCCGCCAGCTCCGGGGCGTCCGCCGGCGTCACGTGACGGTACATCACCTGCCGGCTCTTTGCTTCCCCGTTGGTCGTCACGCTGACCAGCGGCCCTTCGGCGCACAGCCCCATGCAGCCGACGCCCTTGACCTGGCAGGCGCGCTCCAGGCCGTTGCGCGCGACCTCTTTCTCCAGCGTCTCTTTCACGACGTCGCTTTGGGAGGAAAGGCAGCCGGCGGCCACGCAAACGCGCACCTGCTGCGTAAACTGCGTGCGCGACTGTTCCTCAATCAGCGCCATTTCTTCTAGCCTATCATGCATCATCATGGTTATTCCACCTCCCCAGACGCTCTTGCAGCTTCTCGACGGTCAGCTTGCCGACCACTTCGCCGTCAAAGACGGCCACCGGCGCCAGGCCACAGGAGCCCAGGCAGCGCGCCGTCAGCAGCGAGAGCTTGTTATCGGCCGTGGTTTCGCCCGGCAGCACCCCATAGGCCGCCTCCATGGCGACCAGCAGGTTGGGGAGGCCCTTGATGTAGCAGGCGGTGCCTGTACACATCACGCAGGAATGCTCCCCGGCGGGCTTGAGCGTAAATAAATGGTAAAAGGTTGAGACGCCATAAACCTGGCTCAGCGGCACGCGCAGGGAAGCGGCCACGTAGCTCAGCGACTCCTCATCCAAAAAGCCGAACGACTCCTGCACGGTGTGCAGCGTTTCGATCAGCGCGTGGCGTTCAAAGCCGTTGCGGCGCATCGTTGCCTGCACAATCCGCCAGCGCTTGTCTTCGCTCGGCGGCTCTGCTTTTTGCGTTTTCAACAACATCTCACGATAACCTCCTTGAAATGCGGATTGCGGATTGCGGATTGCGTAACTATACAGGTGCCAGGCACTTCACCGGTGCTGAAACTGCCGTTAGTGCTTTGATAAAGTGCCTGGCACCTCTGGTAAAGCTTTATTTTTCAATTTCAATACTTTCCAGCCGGAACTCGTCGCCGGCGACGACCTGGACGCGCACGCTGTCGCAGCGGGGGCAGGCGGTCAGCTCGCGGTCGAGCGTGTAGCTCTGGCCGCAGTCCAGGCAGCGCAGCTCGGCGGCGACGCGCGCAAAGTGCAGCGTGGCGCCCGCGCAGAGGGTGTCCCGGCTGATAATGTCCCAGTAGAACTGCACCGACTCGTCGACGATGGAGGCCAGTTGGCCGATGACCAGGTGCAGATCGGTGACGCGGCGCGCGCCGGCCTGCTCGGCGTGGCGCAGGGCAATCGCCAGGATCGATTCGGTGACGGGTAGTTCGTGCATGCCGGTTTATCTGCCGGTTTGGCCAGGCGCGCGGTCGGCGACCTGGCCGCTCCAGTTTGTGTATTTTGTCACAATCGGCGGCGGGGGATTAGTGCTATATGTCATACAAAATTGCGCCAAGTGTCATGTGCTCGTGTCATTCCGAGGAGTCCGCGACAAGGAATCTCGTGTGACTGCAAGAGCCGGAGGGATTCCTCGCTCCGCAGACTCCGCTCGGAATGACAGGGGGGATGGCCTTGTGTCATTCCGAGGAGTCCGCGACGAGGAATCCCGCGTGGTTGGGCAGGCCGGTGGGATTCCTCGCGCCAAAGACTCCGCTACTCAGAAACAAGGCCTTGTTTCTGACCTCACAGAACGGTGCGCCGCGCCGTGAGGGCTCTCGGAATGACAAGGGGAAATGGCATTGTTGACGCAAGCGCCTGCGGCGCGGCTACGCTTAGCGCAGGGTGAAACTCGTTACATTCTCCGAAGAGATTAGGCTAGACTTTCGCCTATCGGGAACAGGGATGAATGGTCAGGGTGAGATGATGGAAGACGCAATACCACTCGG
>Ga0114946_10001728_pt1 | contig 15046 bp, 14 predicted proteins | sample WalLakDeSediment_FD_88676 | JGI IMG/M metagenome (GOLD analysis project Ga0114946, IMG submission 88676) | Lake sediment microbial communities from Walker lake, Nevada to study Microbial Dark Matter (Phase II) - Walker Lake 11/02/13 Deep Sediment | ecosystem: Environmental > Aquatic >... | reverse complement strand
GGAGCAGGGTTCGGGGAATTACTTAGCTTCTCAGGGTAGCGCCTGACTCTCGCTGCAGCCGCTCTATGATCTCCTGTTGCGTACGGTTGACCTCTTCATCGGTGAGGGTGCGCTGTGGTGATTGGTAGCGGACGGAGAATGCCAGGGATTTCTTGCCTTTCGGCACCTTGTCGCCGCTGTATACATCGAAAAGGGTAACCTGGCTCACCAGCGAGAAGCTTCGGATGATATCCTGCAATTTGCTTGCTGCGATATCGGCGTCTACCACCAGAGCGAGATCGCGGGCGATTTCGGGGAAGCGGGGGATGGGTTGATATCTAAGTTCCGCCCCAGCGAGGGATAATAGCTTCTCCAGGTCAACCTCGAAGAGGATGACTGGCTGGGAAGAGATGTCAAAGAGCGCCGCTGTTCTGGGATGGACCTCCCCCAGTACTCCTACTTTTTGCCCGTCGACAATCACCTCTGCTGTTCTTCCAGGGGCGAGGTTCTGGTCTTCGACTGGCTTGAAGCTCGCATCGGCACGCAGTCGGCTGAAAAGCGTCTCCAGGACGCCTTTTGCGTCGAAGAAATCGAGCGTATCCTCTTCCGAAAGCCATGAGTGGTCGCACCGAAAGCCGCCCAGAATCCCCGCCAGTGTCTCCCGTTCTTCAGGGAGGTCATTTCCCCTTGGCAGGTACACCTTGCCTACCTCGAACAGCCTGATGTCTTCCTGTTTGTGTCGCTCGTTTGCCGCGAAGCAGGCCAGTAGGCTCGCCCGGAGGCTGGTGCGCAGGTATTCCTGTTCCAGGCTCATCGGATTGGCTATTCGCAGCGCAGGACCGAGCTTGTGTTGAGGGTCTATCCTGTCCAGCATCGCTTGACTGGTCTGAGAGTAGGTGATCACCTCCTGCATGCCGCATCCGACGAGAATGTCTCGAACCGTTTCCCTCAAGGAAAGTAAAGGGGCTGGCAACCGTTCGGGGATCTCGCCGTGAAGCATGGTAGTGGGGATCTCGTCGTAGCCTATGATGCGCGCTATTTCCTCGATAAGGTCATCGGCTAAATTGATATCGGTCCTCCAGTAGGGGACTGCTACTGAGAGATTGCCAGAGACTCCAGCCAACTCGCTGCTAAGTCCCAGTGACGATAGCACCTCCCGTATGCGCTCCATGTCAAACTCCACGCCCAGAATACGCCCTATCCGTTCCCTGGAAAGCGTGATTGGCTCCCTGGTCATTCTCCCAGGGTAGACATCTGCTATCCCCTTGGCGGCTTTACCTCCTGCCAGCTCTATCAGGAGCTGAGTTGCCCGGCGCAATGCTATGGGCGCCAGCTCGGGGCTGATCCCCTTTTCGAAGCGGGAGGAAGCCTCGCTGCGCAGGTTTAACCTCATTGAGGTGCGCCTGATGCTGCCGCCGTAGAAGTTCGCCGACTCCAGAAGTATGGAGGTTGTGGGATCGATCACCTCGCTGTCTGCTCCTCCCATGACGCCGGCCAGGGCGATAGGGTCGGTTTCATCGGCGATAACAAGCATATCTGTATTCAGGGCTCTCTCTATTCCATCGAGTGTGAACAGTGACTCGTTATCCTTACCCCGACGCACGATCACCTTCTTTCCCTTGACCTGCTGGTAATCGAATGCGTGGAGCGGCTGTCCGTACTCAAGCATTACATAGTTGGTGATGTCCACGATATTGTTGATGGGACGCATGCCACAGGCTAGGAGCCTTTGTTGCATCCACTGTGGAGAGGGACCTATCTTGACGTCGGTTACCAGGCTGGCGCAGTATCTGGAACACAGGTCAGGGTCAGCGATCTCAACCGAGACTAAGTCCTCTATAGGTGCCCCCTGCTCTTCGTAGCTTATGTCTGGTATGTGAGTGGCCTGGCTGGTCAACGCTGCTGCTTCGCGGGCGATGCCGATCACCGAGAGGCAGTCGGGGCGATTGGGAGTAATCGAAAGGTCGAGGATGGTATCTCCCATGTATTGGAAGAGGGGCATACCCACAGGTGCTTCAGGTGGGAGGATCATTATCCCCTCATGCCGGTCGGAGATACCAAGCTCTTTCTCCGAGCAGGCCATGCCCTCTGACCTTATGCCACGGATCTTGGCGGGCTTGAGCTTGACAAGTTCGCCGGTGTGTCCATCGATAAGCTGGGCGCCGACACGGGCGAAAGGCACCTTTTGGCCTTCCTCCAGATTGGGAGCGCCGGTGACTATGGTTATGCTTTCCTCTCCCAGGTCAATGGTCGCCAGCAGGAGCCGGTCGGCATCGGGATGCTTTTCCAGCGCCGTCACCTGTCCTATGGAGATGCCCTCCCAATTCTCGCCGATAACCTCTATCGTGGCGACCTCGCTCCCCGCCATCGTCAGCTTTTCAGCCAGCTCTCGGGTGGGCAGAGAGAGGTTGACATAATCTTCAAGCCACTTGAGTGATACTTTCATAGCTAGAACTGCCGCAGAAATCTAAGGTCGTTCGAGTAGAAGAGGCGGATGTCATCGATGCCGTACTTGAGCATGAGCATACGCTCTAACCCCAGGCCGAATGCAAAGCCAGTATAGACGTCAGGGTCGTAGTCAACCCTGCGCAGGACATCGGGATGCACCATGCCTGCGCCAAGTATCTCTATCCAGCCGCTGCCCGAGCAGAGCTGGCAACCAGCGCCGTTGCACAGGAAGCAGTCGATGGCCATCTCAACTCCGGGCTCGACAAAGGGGAAGTAGTCGCACCTGAATCTTGCCTTTCGCTCCTCGCCGAAAAGCCGCTTGGCGAACTCGAACAGAGTTCCCTTGAGGTCCGCGAGCGTGATATTCCTGTCCACGGCGAACCCCTCTATCTGGTAGAACATAGCCTCATGGGTAGCATCCGTGGCTTCGTACCGGTAGACTTTGCCCGGGACTATCACCCGCACTGGGGGGCGTCTGGACTCCATCACACGGATTTGCATCGGCGAGGTATGGGTCCGGAGCAGCATCGGCTGTCGCCCGTCTTCGGTTTCGAAATCCATCCACAGGGTGTCCCACATGTCACGGGCGGGGTGATCCTGGGGAATGTTGAGCGCCTCGAAGTTGTAGTAATCCCATTCAACATCGGGGCCCTCGATTACCTCAAAACCCATAGCCATGAAGATATCACAAATGTGGCGAAGCAGCTTGGTAGTGGGATGCAACCGACCGAGGGCACTGGGACGGCCGGGCAGGGTGACATCGAGTTGCCCCTGCTCGATAGACCGGGCTATCTCTGACTCCCTGATCGCCTCTTCCTTGAGTGTCAGGGTCTTTTCCAAGAATGTTCTAAGCTCGTTGGCAGCTGCACCAGTGGCGCGCTTCTCCTCCAGGGGTAGAGTTGCCAATCCACGCAGAGTTTCGGTCAGGGCGCTTTTCCTGCCCAGATAGCGGATACGCCAGGCCTCGAGGCCGCTGGAAGTATCGATGCTGTCGAGTTCACCTAGCGCTCTTGAGCGGAGCTCGTCGAGCTTAGCTATCATTTACTTGCTGGATGTTCTCCTTGGCTACTGCCACCAACTGGGCGAAAGCAGCAGGGTCCGTTACCGCTAGCTCGGCGAGTATCTTTCTGTCGAGAGATACCCCCGCCTTGGACAGGCCCTCAATAAACCTGCTGTAGGAGAGTTCATTGAGCCTTGCTGCTGCATTAATCCGAGTGATCCATAGTCTACGCATATCTCCCTTACGCTCTCGGCGGTGGCGGTAAGAGTATGCTAGTGACTTCAACATCGACTCGTGGGCTCGCCGGTATAGAGAACGATTGGTGGCTCGGTGACCCTTTGTCAGCTTCAGCACTTTCTTGTGGCGGTGGTGAGTTGTTACCCCACCTCTTACTCGGGGCAAACTAATCCTCCTGGACTAAGAATCAGAAACTATCAGGTGTAAACGGTCTCTTCACCTCAGATGCCCGGCAGCAGCCTTCTTATCCGCTGCCTTGCTGTAGGGTGGAGAGGTATGGTTTCGTCATAGAGACGTCTCACCCGTTTGGGTTTCTTGCGGCGTAAGTGGCTCTTGCCTATCTTCACGCGCATGATTTTGCCACTGCCTGTTATATGAAAACGGGCCTTGGCCCCTTTATGTGTCTTGATCTTAGGCATCAGCAACCTCTTCAGTCTTTTCCTTTTTCGGTTTTTTGGCCGGGGTGGGAGAAAGAATCATGCTCATTGAGCGTCCCTCCATCGAAGCTGATCTTTCCACACTTGCCTTCTCGGCGAGAGCATTGGCAACGTTGTCCAGGAGTTCCTTCCCCAGTTGAGCGTGAGAGATTTCACGGCCGCGGAAGAGCACCAACACCTTGACTTTGTTCCCCTTATCGAGAAGCTTGCCTACCAGGGCTGTCTTGAAGTCTAAATCATGCTGACCGGTTTTCGGGCGCATCCGGACTTGCCTTACTGACACGATTGCCTGTCGCTTATGTGCCTCTCTCTCTTTCTTCTGTTGCTCATACTTGAACTTGCCGTAATCGAGCAAGCGGCAGACTGGAGGCTCAACTGTAGGTGCCACCTCCACAAGGTCGACCTCATGTTCCTGGGCAAGCTTGATAGCCTCAGACGTAAGCATCACGCCAAGCTGCTCACCAGCCTCACCGACCACCCGAACCTCTCTGGCCCTGATCATTCCATTGATTCGATACTGCTTGCCCACGCGCTCTCGCGCGGTGTAGTGCTTAACTATACACTCCCTCCCAAAAACGGGCTAGCATTTCTTATAACACAATCCAGGAAAGAAATCAAACGGTCGCCTTTGACTCCACGGCTGTCTTTACCATCGCCTTGAACTCGGACAATGGCTGAGCCTTTATGTTCTGGCCATTGCGAAGGCGAATCGAGACGGTGGAACTGGCTACTTCCTCATTGCCGATAATCAACATGTAGGGCACCTTTTGGAGTTGGGCATCGCGTATTTTCAAGTTCATCCGCTCACTGCGTTCATCTATCTCAACTCTTGTGCCCTCGCCCTTAAGCTCGAGGGCTACTTCACGGGCATAGTCCAGATTCTGGTCAGTTATGGGGATTACTACTGCCTGAACCGGAGCTAGCCATGTTGGGAACGCACCTCCGTAGTGCTCTATAAGGCAGCCCAAGAAGCGCTCCATGCTTCCCAAAACGGTGCGGTGTATCATGACCACACGATGCTCAAGTCCATCATCACCGATGTAATTAACGTCGAATCGCTCGGGCAGGTTGAAATCCACCTGGATGGTTGGTCCCTGCCAGGTTCTTCCTAGAGAATCCTTGAGGGATATGTCGATCTTGGGGCCGTAGAATACACCCTCTCCGGGGTCTATGGCGTAATTTATTTGAAGTCGCTCAAGGGCTCTTTTCAATGTCTCCGTTGCCTGCTCCCAGACCTCGATAGTGCCTGCGTATTTCTCGGGGCGTGTGGAGAGCATGACCTCATAGTCATCGAAGTCAAAGGTCTTAAGCATGAAGCAGGCGAATTCTACTACTCCTACCACTTCGTCCTCCAGCTGGTCGGGGCGGCAGAAGATATGGGCATCGTCCTGTGTGAAGCCACGCACCCTGGTTAGGCCATGAAGTACGCCGGATCTCTCCCAGCGGTAGACAGTCCCTAGCTCTGCCCATCGCAATGGCAGTTGGCGATAGCTACGGAGCTGTGTCTTATAGATCAAGATGTGTCCCGGGCAGTTCATTGGCTTCACCAGGTAGCCCTGTCCCTCAATATCGATAGGTGGGTACATGGCATCGCGGTAGAATTCCAAATGCCCGCTACGCTTCCAGAGATCGATCTTGGCGAGGTGAGGTATGTTGACGATGTCATAACCTCGCTTGAAGTGTTCGCTTTTCCAGAAATCCTCGATTATGTTGCGGATCATGGCCCCCTTGGGGTGCCAGTAGACGAGTCCTGCCCCTGCCTCTTCGTGGATGCTGAACAGGTCGAGTACCTTGCCCAGCTTCCTGTGATCGCGCTTTGCTGCCTCATCGAGCTTCTTAAGGTGGCTCTCCAACTCCTCCTCAGTTTCGAAAGCGGTGCCGTAGATCCGCTGCAGCATCGGACGGTGTTCGTCGCCTCTCCAGTAGGCACCGGCAATGCTTAGCAACTTGAATGCTTTGACCTCTCCCGTTGATGTTACATGAGGGCCGCGACAGAGATCGACGAACGAGCCTTGGCGGTAAACAGTTACTATTTCATCGGGCAGTTCGTCGATTAGCTCAAGCTTAAAGGGTTGAGAGCCGAAAATCTCATGGGCTTTCTCTTTGTCGACCTCTTCACGGAGGAAGGGGGAGTTTGAAGCTATAATCTCGCGCATCTTGGACTCGATAGCAGCCAGGTCTTCAGGGGTCAGTGAACGTGGCAGGTCGAAATCGTAGTAGAAGCCTTCAGATGTGGCAGGGCCTATGCCAAATCTTGCCTCGGGGAACTGCAACAGGATCGCCTCGGCCATGATATGAGCTGCCGAATGGCGTATGACTTCCAGCCGCTCCGCTTTTTGGGTTTCGTCAATCTTCTTAGCTGTCAATACGAACCCTCAGGCATACTCTCGATAGCAGAACCTCCCGCCCGTGCAGAACGAGAGGCTCTCACGATTCTACACTACTCTATTTCTCGATACAAGAGCAGAGAGTAAAAAAGGCCTTACCGGGTATTCTACGCGGGTGTCCGACTCGCTTCCAGAAGATGCCTTTCATGCCGACATCGGGCTTTGGCTTGTGAAATTGGTGGCACACCATGAGTGAGCGAAGCGAGTCGAATTGTACTTATCTAGAACTTAGTTGGGTGCCCGTATTTTACCAGATTTTCTTTCTTCGCCCGAGTCCATCTCTTAATTTGCAATTCTCTTCTTCTTGCTTCGAGTGATGTGTCGAACTCTTCGGTGTAGACAACGTTTATCGGTCTTCGATGCTTTGTGTACCGAGAACCTTCGCCTTCATTATGCCTTTTTATTCGGTGCTCAATGTCTTCGGTGTAACCGACATAGAGTGAATTATCTGAACAACGAGCGAGATAAATGAAATGCTTGCTCATGAGTATTCATTTCTCTATAGCGCCCTTCGGCTTCGCTTTACTTCGTTATGCTCCGCTCAGGGCATTCGACTCGCTTCCAGGTGCCATTTCTCGCACCAGCTTTATGCTATGGCTTGTGAAATTGGTGGCACACCATGAGTGAGCGAAGCGAGTCGAATGGTGGGCGATACTGGATTTGAACCAGTGACCTCTGCGATGTCAACGCAGCGCTCTAACCCCTGAGCTAACCGCCCTTATCGTATCTTCCAAATATAGTCCAAGGGCTCAATTCTGTCAACGTTGTTATTGACAGTCAGGCTTGACATGAGTTAGAATATTAGGCACTCAGGGGGCTTGGTATGCTTGAGATGACGATAGAGAGCATACGTGTGAGCATGCTCAATCATCAGCGGGTCGTGATCCTCAAGGAGAAGGATGCTGAACGCTTTCTCCCTATATGGATTGGGCCCGCGGAGGCTGATGCTATAGCTGTCAAGCTCCAGGAGTATCAAGTGCCCCGTCCCTTAACTCATGACCTTTTGGGCAACGTTATCGGAGCTTTGGGGGCTACTGTCAATTCGATCATTGTCTCCGATCTGCAAAACGATACCTTCTTCGCCAAGATAATCCTGGCGGTCGACGGCAAGCAGGTAGAGATCGATTCTCGCCCCAGTGATGCCATAGCCCTGGCGGTAAGGATCAAAGTTCCCATCTTCGCTGAGGAAGCTGTGCTTGAGAAGGCTGGAATCATTATCGACCCGGAGACTGGCAAGCCAGCTCCAGCGCGTGATATTCCGCCTGAGGAACTGGAGAAGATGTCCGCATTCCGCGATTTCATAGAGACCCTCGATCTCTCGGACTTCGAAAAGGGTAAGCCGGACGCTTAGGTTTGGTGCGTTCTCTCTAAGTAGCAGCTTAAGGAGGGTGATGCGAGAGGCATTCTTGAGGAGATTGTTCGCCAAGGTTAGTTGCGGTATTTGCGGGCAGAAATACGATGCAGCAAATATCAGGATTCTTGACCAGGAGGACGGTCTTTGGGTTCTGAGTGTCTATTGCGGTTCCTGTGGAACTCAGGGATTGATAGCTGCCGTCGTCCAGGATGGCAATGTCACCGACGTTATCACTGACCTTACCGAAGCCGAATACGAGCGGTTTGACGAGCGTCAAGGGGTGGGGATGGACGATGTTCTTGAAATGCATGGTTTCTTGAAGGAGTTCGACGGAGACTTCTCCGGTTTGTTTTCTCAGGATTAGAAATCCTTCTGGCACTGATAAGGGTGGAGAGGAAGGAAATATATTGAAGAGCCCAAGCCAAGATGGCTTGGGCTCTTCAATAGGCTGAGCAGTAGGTTGGCATCGGGGAATCACAGATGATTGTTATCGGGCTTACAGGGGGAATTGCTAGTGGCAAGAGTGCTGTGTCCGAGGTGCTGTCAGAGCAGGGAGCGGTGGTGGTTGATGCCGATAAGATAGGGCATGAGGCCTTTCGCTCCAGCACGGATGTCCGGCGGGAGGTGGTGGCTGCCTTCGGGAACGGCATCCTGGACCACAACGAGGAGATCGACCGGGGCAAGCTCGCTGATATCGTATTCAATGACCCTGAGGCTCTTCAGCAACTCAATAGTATAATGCATCCCATGATGCGTAAGATAGTGGAGCAAAGAATCGAAGAGCTGCGTGGTCAAGGGGTCGGAGTTGTGGTTCTAGAGGCTGCGTTGCTTATCGAAGCCAACTGGACTGACCTTGTAGACCGGGTCTGGGTTGTAGCAGCCCCGGAATCCGATGTGATCGATCGTCTCTGTAGCCAAAAGGGGTTCAACGAGGAGCAGGCAAGAGCCCGTATCGAAGCTCAAATGCCTGCAGCCCAGAGGTCGAAGCACGCAGATGTGGTGATCGAAAATGAGTCCGATCTCGATACGCTCAAGGAAAGGGTCGAAGGGCTTTGGCGAGGGATTCAGTTATCAGAGAACAGCTAGGCGGGCGCGAGTGTTGACTAGAGGAGCACCCTGGAGGCAAGTAATCAGGGAAGTTCTGTCTCAAAGACAGAGGAAGGTAGTAACCAGAGCAGGTTTTAGGCCTGCGGCTGTGCTGGTTCCCGTTTATGAAAAGATGGGAGAGCACTATATTGTGCTTACCAAGAGGACACGGCGGGTGCAATATCATAAAGGGCAGGTATCCTTCCCCGGTGGTGCTCATGATGAGGAAGACAGCGATCTGGAGACCACAGCCCTTAGAGAGGCTTTCGAGGAGATCGGAGTTCGCGCCGAAGATGTTAAGATTCTGGGCAATTTAGATGACCAGGTAACGCTTACCAGCCGCTTCATCATTACGCCTTTTGTCGGCGCTATCCCCTATCCCTACGAGTTTAAAGTAAATCGAAAAGAAGTTGAAGACCTGATCGAAGCGCCTGTGACAGCGCTCTTGGATCCTGCTTGCTTCAGTACTCAAACCCCGGATTCTGAAGGCAAGCTTCATCCCTGGAGTTATTACTGCCACGGGAACCACGAGGTAACGGGGATTACTGCGATAATACTGAGGCAGTTTCTGGAGTTGGGTTTTAGCTGAGATGAGCGGGGCTATTCCCAGTCGAGTAGGAGTTGCCGTAGCTTGAACAGAGCGGAGTAAACCGCACGGCGCTTCACCTCGGGGCGTCTCGGCGGGTATTGTACGGAGAGAGCGCTTCTTTTCTCCTCAGCATCAATAGCGATGTGAACAGTGCCCACGGGCTTTCCCTTGACCTCGGCCGGTCCCGCAACCCCGGTAATGCCGATACCGATGTCAGCTTCCAGCCTGAGACGTGCTGCCCTGGCCATCGCTGCTGCCACTTCTGGGTCCACGGTTCCCTTTTGGGCCAGCAACGTTGCGTCAACCCCAAAAGCAGCCTTCATCTCTGCTGAGTAGGCAACCAGCCCGCCTTTGAAATAGTCAGAGCTTCCAGGTACATCGGTTATAGTGCTGGCCAGGAGTCCGCCGGTACAGGATTCCATAGTAGCCAGGCTCAGACCTCTTTCTCTGAGCATAGTGCCCACCAGGTCTTCCAGGGTATCTTCATCGTATCCCCAAATGGCCCAGCCCAGGATATTGTTTAGCTGCTCTTCCGCTTTGGCGATCACCTTCTCTGCCTTTGACCGCTCGCGGTCTTTGGCGGTAAGGCGAAGCTGTATGCCGTCGAGTTTTGCGTATACTGCAAGCGTGGGGTTCGTTGAGGAGAGGAGAGGGCTCACCATCTCGTCAACTTTGGCCTCGGTCAGCCCCAGTGTCTTTAGGGTACGCGAGATAATCACCTCGCCGCTCAGCTTACGCTTGAGTTCAGGCTTTATCTCGTTTTCCCACATCTGCGTCATTTCCCCTGGCGGTCCGGGCATGGCCAGGACTATCTTCCCCCCATGCTCCACCCACCATCCGGGCGCGGTACCCCGTGTGTTGGGGATGGAGCGAGCAGAGGGGATGAGGTATGCCTGCCTGATGTTGCGTTCAGGCATCTCGTAGCCTATCTTCTGGAACATGCCCCTGAGCCATTGCTCGGTCTCGGGGTCGATCCTTATTTCCTCGCCGACCAGTTCGGCGATGGCCTCGCGGGTCACGTCGTCCTCTGTCGGGCCCAGACCTCCTGTTGTAATAATGATGTCGGAGCGCTCGCAGGCTTGCTTCAGAGCATCGACCAGCCTGCTGCGGTTATCGCCCACCTGGGTGATCCGGTAGAGGTCGATACCGAGGGCAGGCAGCTCGGAGGAGAGGTGCTGGGCATTGGTATCCGTAATCTGGCCCAGAAGCAGCTCGGTCCCGATGGAGATGATCTCAGCCTTCATGCGTTATTCCTTAGCTCCTCTCCATTGAAGGGAGAGGTTAGAGCCTGTCCTGAGCTTGCCGAAGGATGAGGGTGATATCCCCCTGACCCCCTCCCACTATTAGAGGGGGCTTAAGCGAAGTATGAAAGCCGCATTTTGGTGGATGTGGCCTGACCCCTCATATTTCACTGGACGGGTTATTGGCTCTAGTGTACCCTCTCTATTTCAATCAGACGAAGGTCATAGTCAGGACATTCCTCAAGTTTGAGCATAACCTCGTGAACGAGGTTCATATCGCGTTTCATATAATTTTCAGAAATCCTCTCTCTGTGCAATTTAGAAGGATTCTGTCATTTGATATCATTACTCAGTCTAGTCACGTATTCTTTCGTTGCCCTTATCAGGGTTTCTAGTTTGACGACAATGGACTTCTTGGTCTGCTCTGATAATCTGTCGTTAGGGATTAGGCTCTCCACTCCAACAGCATCAACCTCTTCATAGAATTCGAAGCCATCGAGATCAATCTCTTTTAGAAATACTGTTATATTTTTGATGTCCTCTTCCGTAAAGCCACGCGTTAGTAGGTGTTTCTTCGACATCCCCAGTAGAACACTAAACTTATCCCTAAGCTCTTTGTCGGTATGGTTTTTGTTAAATAGCCAAATCTTATAGCTGTTGCCATGGTTATCCCATGTACCTGTGTCATACCAGAAATGATAATATCGAAAATCAGAGCCCATGCCAGCCCAGCGACTATATTTGTCTGGCCTTAGGTCATGGTCAAGTCGGTCTAGGAGTTCATTACGCAAGCTTTCAAAGAAACGGGTGACCTCGTCGTCTTTCCTGACAGGGCCTATTGACGGGGTCTTACTGCGGCCAGATGCTGCAATTATGATGTCTTCTACACCTGTAACGGGCAGAATCTCATTCGACTGCAAATAATAGGCTTCCTTATCACTGTCATAATACGGGATGAGTTGAATACATTTGATGTCCATTGTGTAGCTGTCAATTAGCCAATTGACAGCTGACGTGACCTCCTTTGCATACCTATGTGAGACGAGGAAAACCCTTTGCTTAATATTTATATTATCGAGCGTTTCGTCATCGATGAACTCAAGAATCCTTTGACTTGCGTCAACCCCTTCTGATTCACTTGTTGCCTTGTTCTTATTCTTCAAGTAGTCAGTAAAAACTTCGATAATGTTGTTTGCCTTGAACTTCGACCAGTATGATGCATATTTAATCGCTTGCCATTCGGTATTCTGGCCGGAATCATCTCGCTTTAGCTCTATCACAGCCACATTTCCCGCTTTGTCGAGGGCAATCAAGTCAGGACGTTCTCGTGTACCTTCAAAATATGATTTTTCCTTGGCTATTATTAGGAGTTCCTCACCTAGAATCTCAGGAGTCGATTCAATCCACTCCTGGATATCGAACCTCTCCTTGAAGCCGAAATCTGAGAAATCAATTTCCTTTACGCTTTGTAAGATTTTGCTTTCCGGGTGAACTCTGTACAAGTTCGACTTGCTCATTACGATTCCTCCCTTCAGCACTCAGCCTCAATTGATAAGGCCCATCGAGTGCAGTCCATTTTAGCCTCTTGAATTTTAGTGTTTTTTGGCATATATAAGGCGCTCTGAATGGCGTTGAACATGTTGCCGAATTATAGCATAACCGATGCTACAGTGCCTTCTCGCCCAAACAGTGGCTTCATGCAAAGTGCTTCGGGAGCCGGTCTCCTAGTGCACCGTGTCAATGTTTCTTGGAAGAAATTGCGAAGGCTAAGCAATCAGCCAGATTGTTGATCTAGATAGAACTTGGTAGTAATGAATTAAACTTTGGGGCTCCTAATGTACTGGTCAGGACGTGCTGACTTTCTTGAGTATCTCCAACGTGACCTGGGCGGCCTTCTTTCCCGAGAGGAGCATAGCGCCGAAGGTAGGGCCCATGCGGGGCAGTCCGTATACTGCGCCCACCGCCATACCCGTTACGACGAGCCCCGGGTGGACCTCTCCAGTGTGCTCCACGATGGCATCCTCGGATTTGTTAATCCACAGAGCCCCCTCGCCCTTAAGCTCGAGCAGTTTCCGCTTTTCGAGCTTCTTCGCCACTACGGCATCGTGGCCGGTGGCGTCGATCACTACCCTGGACTCCAGCAGCACGGGGTCGAGGGCCGCTATCTCCTTGGGCAGGTGGGCGATCGGGCTCCAGTTGATCACTACTCCTGCAACTCGATTGTTCTCGTGCAGTATTATGTCTTCGAGCAGGGTCAAGTTGAAGCACTTAACTCCGGCATCGTAGGCTGCGGCGATGGCCCTTGCACAGGCATGTGGGGCATCTGCTACATACAATCCATCAACAGCCTTCTCATAGGGTACACCCAGCTCATCCAGGACTTCCTGGGCCGGCTCTCTCAGCGTGAGTTTGTTCATAAAATAGCCGCCGATCCAGAACCCTCCGCCGAGGTAGTTGTTCCTCTCCACTATAACCACCTTGAGCCCGGTCCTGGCCAGCTCCTTACCCGCTATCAACCCGCTGGGACCGCCACCAACGATGACGACATCGCTCTCTGCGTACTCCTCAAACTGGCGCAGGTAACTGCCCACAATGGCGCGTGTAACGTCACTTTCTCTTACGGGGTGGAATAATGGCATTTTCTATTTCCCTCCAATGATAGCGTAACTAGCAGTGTCCTGGGGCGGTGTCGAGATACTGGGCAACTAGTTCCATGGCGCAATACTGGCCGCACATACTGCAACCTGAGCCCGAGGTATCGTGCTGCGCGCGGGCCTTTGTCGCTCTGCCAGGATCCAGGGCTAGCTTCATCTGTTCTTGCCAGTCAAGATTCTTGCGAGCTAGCGACATCTTCAGATCCCAGTCAAGAGCACCCTTCACCCCTTTTACGATATCGCCAGCGTGGGCGGCAAGGCGGGTAGCCAGCACACCCTCTCTCACGTCATTAGCATCGGGGAGAGACAGGTGCTCAGAGGGTGTGACATAGCACAGGTAGTCCGCGCCATATGCGGCAGCAATGGCCCCGCCGATTGCAGCGGTAATGTGGTCATAGCCGGCGCCGATATCAGTCACCAATGGGCCTAGCACGTAGAAGGGCGCTCCTTTGCAGACTAGCTTCTCCAGTTGTACGTTGGCTGCGATTTGATCCAGGGGCATATGCCCTGGGCCCTCGACCATCACCTGTACTCCGGCTGCCCGACTCCGTTCCACCAATTCTCCAATGGTTAACAATTCCTCTATCTGGGGGCGGTCTGAGGCGTCTGCCAGGCTTCCCGGACGAAGCCCGTCGCCCAGGCTTAGCGTTACATCATATCTGCGGGCGATATCCAACAAACGGTCGTAGAACTCATATAGAGGGTTCTCCTGCTCGTTGTGCAGCATCCAGCCGATGGTGAAGGCCCCACCTCGTGAGACAACGTCTGTCACTCTCGGCGATTGCCTTAGACGGCTCACTGCCTTTAGAGTTACGCCGCAGTGGACTGTCATGAAATCGACCCCATCTTCAGCCTGCTCTTGTATCACAGCGAAGAGATGATCGACTGGCATAGCTACTATTGATCCCCACTTGTTGATGGCCTCGATCCCTGCCTGGTAAAGGGGGACAGTGCCCAAAGGAAGGGAAGTCGAGTCAATGATGGCACAGCGAATAGCGTTGATGTCGCCACCGGTACTCAGGTCCATTACCGTGTCTGCCTGGGCTGAGGCTGCAGCCTGCAGCTTCTCTAGTTCGGTATTGACATCGCCGTAGTCAGAGGAGGTGCCGATATTGGCGTTGACCTTTGTGCGTAGAGCCTTTCCTATGCCGCAGGGCTCCAGTCTCTTGTGGTTGATGTTGGCCGGTATCACGACGAAGCCCTCGGCCACCATCTCACGCACCGTTTCAGGGTCGATCCCCTCCTTCTCGGCGACAGCCCTCATTTGCGGCGATAAGGTGCCCTCTCGCGCCAATTCCAACTGAGTCACTCTCATCCCCCTTTAAGAAGAAAAACCGCGAACCCAGGTTCGCGGTGACTCCTTTTTGAAACCACTCGCTTCCCTACGCTCGAATTAACGAGATCAGGTTCCAAGGGTTGGTGGCATTACCACCTCTCAGCCTCTGAGCTCCCCTAGCGGTTCGCTATTCACTTTTGAGCAACCATACATCAAATCTCGTTGAAATGCAAGGGCGCGTATTCACTCATCTAAAATGTTACTAAGTGAGGTATGGTTCACTCAACTAAGAATGTTACTAAGGGGGACAATGCCAAACGACGAGAAGATGAGTGTAGACGAACGACGCAAGTACCTC
>Ga0114946_10001727_pt1 | contig 15050 bp, 5 predicted proteins | sample WalLakDeSediment_FD_88676 | JGI IMG/M metagenome (GOLD analysis project Ga0114946, IMG submission 88676) | Lake sediment microbial communities from Walker lake, Nevada to study Microbial Dark Matter (Phase II) - Walker Lake 11/02/13 Deep Sediment | ecosystem: Environmental > Aquatic > Freshwater... | reverse complement strand
GCCGCCGTGCGGTGGTCCGGGTATACTGCTCGCGGTTCGGGCCGGCGGGCGGTGCCCCGCCGGTCTGTCGTGTGCGGGGCCGGCCGGGCGCGGGCCAAGGCACATCGGAGGATCGCCACAGATGGATGATCTCCATCCGGAAGACACCGCCGGCACGAACGGCTCCGCCGCAGCGCCAATGACGGCCGCCCCCGCGGAGGACGCGCGGCCGTCCCCGACCGACGCAGGCACCGAGACGGGGGCGCCTGCGCCCGTCTCCGCAACTCCGCCACCGTCCGGCCTGCTGCAGCGAGCCCGCGCCCATCCCGATCGCCTGGCCCATCTTTGCCTGGCGCTGATCCTGGTCCTGGCGGCGGCCTTCCGGTTTGTTGGCGGCGACTGGGACTCGGGGCAGCACCTGCACCCGGACGAGCGCTTCCTGACCATGGTCACCGCGGCGCTGCGGGCGCCCGACGACCCGAGCGGCTACTTCGACACCCAGACGTCCCTGCTCAACCCGCGCAACGTGGGCTATGGCCTGTTCGTCTACGGCACACTGCCCATCAACCTGGTGTATGCCATCGGCCGCGCCCTGGACCGCTCTTCCTACGGCGAAGTGTACCTGGTGGGTCGCCAGTTGATGGCGATCTTCGATCTGCTGTCAATCTGCGTGCTCTACGCCATCGGCCGTTTGCTGTACGGCCGCCGCGTGGCCGTGGTCGCGGCCTTCCTGGCCGCCTGCACCGCCTTCCTCATCCAGCAGGCGCATTTCTTCACCGTGGACTCGGCGGCCAACTTCTTCGTGCTGCTGTTCCTGCTGGCGGCGGTGCGCATGATGCGCCGCGGCAGCGCCGTGAACATCGGCCTGGCCGGGGTGGCCCTCGGGCTTGCCCTGGCCAGCAAGGTGTCGGTCTGGCCGCTGGTGCCGCTGGCCGTGCTTGGCCTGGCGTTGGCCGACCGCCGCCGCGGGCGGCTCTCGGACTCGCGGGGCTGGGTGCGGCTTGCGGTGGAGATCGTCCTGCTCGGCGTGGCCGCCTTCCTGGCGTTGCGCGTGGCGCAGCCGGACATGTGGGCCGGCACCGGTTGGCCGGCGGTGCTGGCGGACCAGGGCACCTACATGGCGCGCGCGGGCGCGGCGCCCGGCTGGTGGGCCATGCTGCACCGCCTCATCCCCAACGTGCTGGAGCCGCTGCTGCTGCCGGACCCGCGCTGGGCCGAGAACATGGAGCGCGTGCGGTCCATGATCACCGGCTACGGCATGGACTGGCCGCCCAATCACCAGTGGTGGGACCGCGCGCCCTACGTGTACCCGTGGCGCAACATGGTCCTGTACGGCCTCGGCCTGCCGCTGGGGCTGTGGGCGACGGTCACGTTCCTCGCGGCCGGGGTGCAGTTGGCCCGCGGGCACGTCAGGCACTTCCTGCCCTGGACATGGGTGGCCGTGGTCTTCGCCTACCAGGGCGCGGCCTGGGTGAAGACCATGCGCTACTTCCTGCCCATCTACCCGGCGGTCATCCTGCTTGCCGCGTGGGGGCTCGTAGCTGCGCTCGATGGCGCGCGGTCCCACCGCGTGCCACGTCCGGGCCGGCTCGGGGCACGGCTGCTTCGCGTGGCCGCGGTTGCGGTGGCGGCCGCGGTCATGATCGGCACGCTGGTGTGGGGGACCATGGTGGCGGGGATCTACACGCGCGAGCACTCCCGCGTGGCGGGAAGCCGCTGGATCTACCACAACCTGCCCACGGCCGTGGCCCTGACGGTGGCCGAAGGCGAGCTGCCGGGGCCCTTCCTCCCGGTCCGTGTGTCCAACGCGCTCACGGTTCTCGACTACGCCTGGACCCTGGGCGACGATCGCCGCCTGGACCCGGTCCAGGTGCATGTGCCGGGCGAGAGCGAGGTGGTGGTCGACGGCGTGCAGCTCGGCTACCTCACGGGCGCGGCCGGCGGCGAGCGGCGCACCGTGTTCCGAGCGTGGATCACGTCCAGCCCCTTCCCGGCACAAGACGGCGCCCTGACCGGCGTCCTGGTGGAGGGCCGGGCGGAGGCGGAGTTGGGCTCCGACGAGCGCCAGGTGCGGATAGGGCTGGCACGCACCGCGCTGGCGCCGGGCGGCGAGTACTACCTGTGGCTGGGCATCGAAGGCACCCCGGTGAGTGGTCGCCTGCCCATTGTCGCGGTCGAGACCACGTGGGACGACCACATTCCGGTTGGCCTGGACCGCTACGCGGCGTGGGACGATCCGGCCACGCCCGGTGCGGAGGGCTTCTTCGGCCAGGTCAACCTGGAGCTGTACGACGAGGACGATGCGGGCAAGCTGGAGCGAAAGCTCGAGCGGTTGGAGCGGGCCGACTTCGTGGTGATCACGTCCAATCGCGTCTACGGCTCCATCGCCCAGCTCCCCAGCCGCTTCCCGATGACACTGGCCTACTACGACCTGCTGTTCGGCGGCGACCTGGGCTTTGCGCACGTCGCCCACATCCACTCCTACCCGCGGCTGGGCCCGTTCCAGGTGAATGACCAGCCGGCCGACGAGGCCTGGCACGTGTACGACCATCCCAGGGTCGACGTGTTCGCCAAGCGCCCGGGGTTCCATGCACCGACGGCGCGCGAGCGCCTCGCGCCGCGGCTGGCGGAGCGCGCGTGGCAGTGGCCGGGCGAACGGCAGGGTGTCGTCGGTCGGCTGGCGGACCTCGTCGTGGCGCCGCTCGGCCGCTGGTTGGGTGAGGGGAATGGGGCGCGCGACGAGATCCTGATGGACCCCGCGCGCTGGGCGCGCCAGCAGGAGGGTGGAACGTGGAGCGCCATGTTCGACCCCGACGGTTTGGTGAACCGCAGCCCCGCCGTGGCGGTGATCGTCTGGTATCTGACGCTGCTGCTTTTGGGGGCCCTGGCGTTTCCCATTGTTGCGCTGGCCTTGCCCGGCCTGGCCGATCGCGGCTGGTCCGTGGCCCGCGCGGTGGGGCTGCTGGCCGTCAGCTGGGTAGCCTGGCTGGTGGCCTCCACGGGCCTGGTGCCCCACTCGCCCCGCGTCGTGCTGGGTGCCGTGGGCCTGCTGGCCCTGGCGTCGCTGGCGGCCACCGCGGCCGGACCGGTGCGGCCCTGGACGTGGGCCAGGACCAACGCGCGCCTGGTCCTCTCGGCCGAGGCGGTCTTCCTGGCGCTGTTCGTGTTGTTCCTGGCCATTCGCGCCGGCAATCCGGACCTGTGGCATCCCTACTACGGCGGCGAGAAGCCGATGGACTTCGCCTACTTGAACGCCGTGCTGCGCAGCGAGTCGTTCCCGCCCTACGATCCCTGGTTCGCCGGCGGGCGGATGAACTACTACTACTTCGGGTTCGTGATGGTGGGGGCGCTGATCGAGCTGACCCGCGTCGTGCCGTGGGTGGCCTACAACCTGGCCATCCCCACGCTGGCGGCCCTGACCGGCGCCGGGGTCTTCGGCGTGGTGACGGCGTGGTCCGCGCGCGGTCGCGGAGGCCGGAAGGGACGGGCGGCGCTGTGGGCGGGCGGCATCGGCGCCCTGTTCGCCGTGGTCTCCGGCAACCTGTTCCAGGTGCCGTTCATCCTGGGCAGGATCGCCGACCTTGGCGCCACCACCATGCGCAGCGCCATTCCCGGGGTGCAGCGGCTGCTGGAGCTGGCGGTGGGGTTGGGGCGCATGCTGCGTGGCGAGGGCACGCTGGGCGTGCCCACCGGGCACTGGTACTGGAACGCGTCGCGCGCCATCCCGGACGTGGCCGGCGACACGCAGCCCATCACGGAGTTCCCGTACTTCACCTTCCTGTACGCCGACCTGCACGCCCACATGATGGCGCTGCCCATCACCGTTCTGGCCCTCGCCGTGTCGCTGTCCTGGGTCTTGGCCCCGTCGGCTGCGGTGGGTGTCGGCCGGGCTCGCGCGTTGGCCATGCAAGCGCTCCGCGTGGCGCTGGGAGCTCTTGCCATCGGGGCGCTGTGGCCCACCAACACGTGGGACTTCCCCACGTACGGGCTGGTTGCGGCCGGCGCCATCGCCGTGGGCGCCTACGCGCGGCGCCGGAGCCTGTCGGTTGGATGGGCCGTGGACGTGGCGGCCTTGGGCGTGCCGCTGCTCCTGTTCAGCTTGTTGGCCTTCTGGCCGTACCATGCCAACTACGTGCAGCCGTACGGCCAGTTCCAGCGTTGGGAGTCGGTCCGGACGCCCGCTTCCGCGTTCCTGATCATCCACGGGCTGTTTCTCTTCCCCATCGTCACCTGGGCGGTGCTGCGGCTGGGGCGGGACTTGAGGCGCTCGGCCACGCGCTTGCCGGCCGCGCGCCGCCTGGTGGGGGTGGCCGCCGTGGCTGGCACCGTGATGGCAACCCTGTGGTGGACGGCCTTGGCGCGACTGCCGCTGGGCAAGGCGGAGCCGTCCGTGTGGACGCCAATCCTGGGCTGGTTTCTGCTGTCTCTCGGCGCCTGGCACCTCACCCGTCCGGCCAACGGCGTGCCGGAGCGGTTCATGGGCTGGGTGCTGCTGCTTGGCGCGGCGCTCACGCAGTTGGTGGAGCACTTTGTCCTGGCCGGTGACATAGGCCGCATGAACACCGTCTTCAAGTTCACCATCCAGGTCTGGATCCTGTGGGCGGTGGCCGCCGCCGTGGCCTTGGCCTGGCTGGCGCCGGCCTTGCGCCGCTTGTCGTGGGGACCGTGGTGGCGATCGGCCATGGTGGCCCTGGCCACCGCCGGGCTGGTGTACACGGCGACGGCCGGTTGGGCCAAGATGCGCGACCGCTTCCCGCCCATGGGCCCCATGACCCAGGAGCAGCGCCACGCGTACGAGGAGCAGATGGGCCCCGGCCTTTCCGGCATGGCGTACACGGACTACGCCGTCTACGACGACAACGGGGCCTACCTGCGGCTGAAGGCCGACGCGGACGCCATGCGCTGGCTGATGGCGAACGTGCGCGGCACGCCGGTGGTGCTGGAGGGCTTCCGGGACGCCGGGTATCGCTGGGGCGCTCGCTACAGCATCTACACGGGCTCGCCCACGGTCATCGGCTGGGACTGGCACCAGAAGCAGCAGCGCAACGCCGGCGGACCGCACGTGGTGGATCAGCGCATCGCCGACGTGCGGGAGATCTACGACGGCGTGGACACGGAGCGGGCGCTTCAGCTGATGCGCCGGCACCAGGTTCGCTATGTGGTCGTAGGCCAGATGGAGCGCGCCATCTACGGCGCCGGCGGCCTGGCCAAGTTCGAGTGGCTCGTGGCCGAAGGACTGGCCGAGCGGGTCTACGTCGGCGGCCCGCAGGACGACCCGGACGTGGTGATCTACCGGCTGGCCCAGGACGGGGCAGAGCCGTGATCCACGTCCTGCTGCCGGCGGCCGCGTGGTGGCTGGCCCTGACCGTGGTCGGCTGGGCGGCCGTGCCGCTGGTGACGTGGCTCCTGCGGCCCCTGCCGGACCGCGGGTTGGCGTTGGCGCGGCCGGTGGGCTTGGTGCTGGTCGGTTACGGCTACTGGCTGGCGGTCACCGCGGGCCTGCTGCCCAACACGCGGCTTGGGGCGGCACTGGCCCTGGCGGCGCTGCTTGGCGTCGGCGGATGGCTGGCGGCGCGCAACGCCGAGGAGCTGCTGGCCTTCCTGCGGGCACGGCGCCGCTACGTCCTGGGCACGGAGGCCCTGTTTGCGGTCGTGCTGCTGGCGTGGGCGGTCTACCGCGCCTACGTGCCCACCATCGAGCCCGCCGGCGGCGAGAAGTTCATGGAGATGGCGTTCATCAACGCCACCCTGCAGAGCGCCACCTTCCCGCCGCACGACCCGTGGCTCAGCGGCTTCGCCATCAGCTACTACTACTTCGGCTACCTGCAGGCGGCGCTGCTCATCCTCCTGACCGGTGTGACGCCGGCGGTGGCCTTCAACCTGGTCATCCCGGGCACGCTGGCCATGACGTGTGTCGGTGCGTTCGGCCTGGGTTGGGGCCTGGTGGCGCTTCACCCCGGCTCCAGCCGTGCCGCGCGGGTGGTGGGCGGCGCGTTCAGCGCCGGCAGCCTGGCGCTGCTGGGCAGCCTGGCCGGCGCGCTCGAGCTCGCGTACATGCAGGGCTGGGGCCCGCTGCGGCTGTACGAGTGGCTTGCCGTCAAGGACCTGACGCCCGGGGGCGTCTGCGGCACCAGCGGGTCCGGCTTTGGCGCCGGCGGCCTGGTGCCGCCGCGCTTCATCTGGTGGTGGCGCGGCTCGCGGGTGCTCCACGACAACTGCGGCGAAGTGATCCACGAGTTCCCGTTCTTCAGCTTCATGCTGGGCGACGTGCATCCGCACGTGATGGCCTTGCCGTTCGTGGTCGCGGTGCTGGGCCTGGCGCTGGCGGTGCTGCTGGGGGCCATGGACCGGGAGGGCGGCGGACGCCCGGGACCGAGACTGGCCGTGGCGGCGCTCGTGGTGGGCGCGCTCGGCTTCCTGAACACCTGGGACCTGCCCACGTTCGGCGCTGCGGTGGTCCTGGCCTACGCCCTGCGCGCGGCGGCCCTGCCGGCGCCCGCCGTGCGCCCGGCCAGGAGCGACCTGGCGGCGGCGGGGATCGGCCTGGTGGGCACGGCGGCCCTGGCGTGGCGTCTTGTGCCGGCGGCGCTCGAGACGGTGCGCGGGCTGCCGGCCGATGCCCAGCCCATGCTGGCACGGGTGGCCCTGACGCTGGCGGTGACGCTGGTGGCGGGTGCCGTGGGCTACGGCACCTGGGCGCGCGCCGTGGACGGTCGGGAGGGTGCCCGGCGGGCGGTGGCCACGGCGCGGTTCGCGTTGTGGCTCGTGGGGCTGGCGGTGGTGCTGTACCTGCCGTTCTATGTCGGCTTCCGGTCGCAGGCGTCCGGCATGGGCTTCTCGGCGGCGCACAGCCGACTGGGGCAGTGGCTCGTCCACTTCGGCATGTTGGCGTTCCTGGGCCTGTCCACCACCATCGCGTGGCTGCCGGCGGTGCGGCGCCTCAGGCCGTGCGGTGCGTCGTTGCTGGTGCTGGCGGCGCTGCTGCCCGTCGCGGTCTGGTCGGCCCTGCGCCAGGCCTGGACACCGGCGCTGGTGGCCCTGCTGGCCGCGGCCGCGGCGGTGGTGGCGCTGCAGCTGTGGACACTGGCTCTCGCCTCGGCCCGGGACGGCGCTGACCAGGCCGATCCTTCGCCCGTCCGCTGGGCCGCCCCGGCGTTTGCCCTGGGCTGCGTGGCGGCCGGCATGGCCCTGGCCCTCGTGCCCGAGTTCGTCTTTGTCCGCGACCTCTTCAACTCGCGCATGAACACCGTGTTCAAGCTCTTCTTCCAGGCCTGGGTCTTCCTGGCGTTCGGAGGCGTGTACGCGGTGCACTCCGTCGTGGCGAACTGGCCGCGGCGCCTCGCGGCCGCGTGGGCGGTGCCCGCGCTGGCACTGGTCTGCGCCAGCGCGCTGTACCCGCTTCAGGCGCTGTACACCCGCACGGACGGCTTTGCGCTCCGTCCCATCAGCCTGGACGGCCTGGGCGCCTGGTCCACGCACTATCCGCACGACCTGGCCGCGGTCCACTGGTTGCGGCAGAACGCGCCGGCCGGGTCCGTGATCGTGGAGGCCTACGGCGGGGCCTACGAGCACAAGGGACGCATCTCCATGGCCACCGGGCTGCCCGCCGTGCTGGGCTGGGAGGGGCACGAGCACCAGTGGCGCGGCACGCGCGAGAACATCGACCCGCGCAAGGCCGACATCGCACTCGTGTACACTACGCAGGACGAGGCCGAGCGCGACAGGCTGCTGGAGCGCTACGGCGTTCGCTATGTCGTGTTGAGCGACGAGGAGCGGAGCAAGTTCGACCTGGCGCCCGCGCACGAAGAGCGGCTGCGCCGCCACCTGTCCACCGTCTTCGAGGCCCCGGGCGGGCGTCTCGAGATCCTGGAACGACGCTGAGGCCCGCCCGCCGCGGCGTCTAGGAGCGAACGGCATGAACCCACAAGCCCAAACAGCATCCCGCGGCGCCTGGAGCGCGTCAGGCGCGGCGTTGCGGGTGGAGGCGGGCACGGTTGCCGTGGCCGCGCTGGTCGTGGTGGCGCTTCTCGCGCGGCTGGTCGGCCTGGACTGGATGCCGCTGGACCCACATGAGGTCGCGGTGTCCGTGCCCGCGTGGCGGGCGGCGCAGGGCGCGCCGGGCGGGGCGGTGACCGGTGCCCCATTGGTGTTCCACGCGCAGCAGTGGCTCTTCTGGCTGCTGGGTGGATCGGATGTCCAGGCGCGGCTCGTGGGCGTGCTGTCCGGCACGGCGCTGGTCGCGGCCGCGTGGGCGTTGCGCCCGGCGCTGGGCGGCCCGGCCGCGCTGGCGGCGGCTGCTCTCTTGGCGCTGTCGCCGGTGTGGGTCTTCGCCAGCCGGACGGTGGGCGGTGGCACTCCGGCGGCGCTGGCGCTGGTGGTGGTGCTGGCGCTGTGGGCGCGCGCAAAGCGCAGCCACGGCGTCGCGCTGGCCGTGGCCGGCGCTGCCACGTTGGCCGCCGGTGGTCCTGGGCTGGCCTTCCTGGTGGCTCTGGCGGCGCACGCCGCCATCGGCTGGGCGCGAGGGCGCCGGAGGTCGGACCTCGAGGGTGCGGCGGCGCGCTGGGGAGACACGCGCGAGCGGCGGCGGTTGCTGCTGGCGTTCGGCCTGGCCTTTGTCCTGCTGGCGACGGCCGCTCTCACGCGGCTGGACGGCCTGGCGGCGGCCATAGAACAGCCGGTGGCCTGGCTGCGCGCGCTGTCCATTGGCCGCGGTCCGGCCTGGAGCGGCTTTGTGCTGCCGCTCGTGGCCTATGCGCCCGTCACCGCGGTGTTTGCCGCGGCGGGGGTGGTGTCCGCGCTCGCCGGCGCACGGCCGCTGGAGCGGTTCGTGGCCGTGTGGGCCGTGGTCGCCGCCGTGCTGGGCCTGGTGGCCGGCACGCCGGCGTTCGTGCTGGAGGCGGCGCTGCCGCTGACGCTGGCGGCGGCCGTTGCCCTAGGTCGCTTGCTGGAGGCCGTGGCCAGCCGGGGGCGCTGGGCCGAGGACGGCGTGATGTCCACCATCCTGCTCGCCGTCGTGGCCTATGCCGGCCTGCAGCTCTTCGCCTTTGCCAACGCGCACGACCACGCGGCCGGCATGGCCGGGCCGGCGCCCATGTTGGCGGCGGGCGCCATGCTTCTGGGGCTGCTGCTCTTCGTCACGTTCCTGATCCTGTGGGGTGCCGATGTGGCGCTGCGCGTGGCCGGCGTCACCGCGCTCGCGGCGTTGAGCGTGGTGGCGTGGTCCAACGGCACGGCGCTGAACTACAGGCCTGCAACGGAGCTTCGAGAGCCGCTGCGTCCGGTGTACCATGCCCCCGGGGCGTCCGTCCTGGCGCGGAACGTGGCGGCCGCATCGTGGGCCCGCACCCGGGATCCGCACGCCTGGCGGGTGCTGGCGGCCGGCGACCTGATCCCGGCGCTGGGCTGGCCTCTGCGCCGGCACGAGGTGCGCTGGGTTGGCCCGCGAGGGACGCTGGAGGAACCGGTCGTGATCACCGTCTCCGGCACCGAGACGTCGTTCGGGCCGGCGCCGTATCGCGGCCGGACGCACCTGGTGGCCGGACACTGGGAGCCGGCGTTCGGGACCTGGCACGGCTTTGTCCGCTGGTGGCTCCAGCGGCGCTCCGCGCCGGGTGCATCGACGCCCCGGATGACCGGGGCCGACCTGTACATCATCGCTGAGTGAGGTGGAAGCCATGATCGACGAACCGCGCGCGGGCGCGTCGCCGTTGGCGCGGGTGCTGGGTCGCCCGTTCGCCGTCAACTGGGAGGTGGTGGCCTGGGTGGCCATCGTCGCGCTCACGCTGCTCACCCGGCTGTGGGCGCTGGGCGACCGGGCCATGTCCCACGACGAGAGCTTGCACACGTACTACTCGTGGAAGCTCTTCATGGGCGAGGGCTACACCCACGATCCCATGATGCACGGACCGCTTCTGTATCACGCCACCGCGCTGTCGTACTTCCTGTTCGGCGACAGCGACTTCAGCGCGCGGCTGCTGGCCGTGGTGTCCGGCCTGGCGCTCGTGCTGAGCCCGCTTCTGGTGCGAAAGTGGATGGGCCCGGCCGGCGCGCTGGCGGCAGGGATCATGCTCCTCGTCTCGCCCACGGTGATGTACTACTCGCGGTACATCCGGCACGACATCCCGGTCGAGCTGTTCACGGTGCTGATGTTCGTCAGCCTCATCCGCTTCGTGGACGACCGGGCAGGACGCTGGGTGGTGCTGGCCGGGCTTGCCGGCGCCGGTGCCGTCACGTCGGCCGAGATGTCCTACATCAACGCCTTCGTCCTGCTCAGCTTCATTGCCGTGGCCCTCGTGGTGGAGCGCATGAGTCGGCGCGCGGCCACGGTGGCCGAGGTGGTCATGGTGGCTGCCGGCGTAGGGCTGCTGGTCTTCGCGAGCCTGGCCAACACCGGCCGCATCGCCGGCATGGGCATGCCCGTCAAGGGCACGGCCGCCCACGTGGCCATGCAGGTGGCCTTCCTGATCAGCGGCATGGCCCTCTTGTACGGCTTGGTGTCACCGCTGCTCGCGCGCCCGCGGGCGGTGGCGGCGGCCGACGACGGCCCATCGGGGCCGCGCTTGGGGGACGTGCTCCCGCATGCTCGAGCCGCCTCCGAGACGCCGTCGGCCGCTCCCATGCGCGCTCTGATCGGCGGCGGCCTGCTGCTGGTGGCCGGCGTGCTGCTGGTCCGCGTGCCCGATCTGGCGCCGTCGGCGACCGCCCTGGGGCGGTTCTCCGGCGTGGGACCTGCGCTCATGAGCGTCGGCTGGTTCCTGAGCCTGTACGGTCTGACTGGGCGGCTGGCGCACACTGCCGGCCGGTACGCTGATGCGATCGCGGCCGCGATAGGCGCCGTGGCCGTCGCGGTGTGGGGGGTGCTGTGGTGGCAGAGCGGCGGCTGGCTGGCGCTTCGGGCTGGCCCGGCCATGGGCACGCCCGTGCAGTCGTCGCTCCTGCTGCTGGTCCTGGCCAGCGGGCTGGTGCTGTTCCTGGGCCTGCTGGGCTGGCTGGTGGTCGAGCGCCCGCGACGAGGGCTGGCCGGCGCGCTTGCGGCCGCGCCGCTGGAAGCCATCGGCGCCGGCGCCGCCGTCTTCGCCGTGGCGTACAGCCTGCTGTTCACCACCTTCTTCAGCAACGCGCCCGGCATTCACGGTTTTGCCAACTCCATCCGCTACTGGCTGGCGCAGCACGACGTGGTGCGCGGTGGCCAGCCCTGGTACTACTACTCGTTGTTCACGCCCATGTACGAGTTCCTGCCGGTGATCCTCACCGTGGCGGCGGTGATCGTGTACGTGGCGCGGCGGCCGCTGCGGGTGGGGTTGGGCAACGACAGCGGCGATTCGGACGCGCCGTCCGTGGCCGCGTGGGCGTTCGTGCCGTGCCTGATCATGTGGACGGGCGGCGTGTTCTGGATCTACTCCTGGGCTGGAGAGAAGATGCCCTGGCTCATCGTGCACCTGGTGGTGCCCATGACGTTCCTGGGCGGGCGCCTGTTCGGCGACCTGGTAGCGCGGGTCGACTGGCAGGAGATGCGCCGCCGCGGGTGGCTGGTTGCCGGCCTCACGCTGCTGGCCGCCTTGTCGCTCGCGGGCTGGCTGAGCGTGGCGCCGTTCGGTGGTCAGTCACAGGAGGCGCTGGCCCGCACGTCCGGCTTCCTGATCGGGATCCCGATCGTGCTGCTGGTGCTGTGGGGGCTCGCCTGGGCGGCCGGCGGCATGAGCCGCCGCCAGGCGTGGTTGTCCGTGGCCCTGGCCGGCATCGGCCTCCTGCTCTTCGTGAACACTCGTTACTCGCTTCTCGCCAACTTCGTGAACGACGAGCTGGCCACGGAGTACATCGTCTACGCGCACGGCACGCCGGACGACAAGGAGGTGCTGCGGATCCTGCACGAGATGCAGGACCGGATCGGCCTGGACGGGCCGCTCGTTGTGGGCTACGACAACGAGGTCAGCTGGCCGTTCACATGGTACTTCCGACACACGGAGTTCCCCAGCGCGGTGTACCTGGGCGACAAGCCGTCGAGCGTGTTGACGCAGGACGCGCTGCTGGTCGGCTCGCCCAACTACGGCAACTTCGAGCCGTACCTGCGCGACCGCTACGTGAGCACGGAGTTCCGGCGCATGTGGTGGCCCAACGAGGGCTACAAGGACCTGACGCCCGGCAAGATCGTGCAGAGCGCGCGTGACCGCCTGGCGTGGCGGAACCTGCTCAACATCCTGCTGTACCGGCGCTACACGCGGGATCCCAGAGCCGACGTGTTCCAACCCAAGCCCCTCACCGACTGGTACCACCATATCAACATGCGGCTGTACGTCAAGCGCGACCTCATCCAACGGCTGTGGCCGTTGGTGCAGGCGCGCCCGGACTGGCTGCCGGACACACCGGCGCCCGTGGAGGGCCCCGGGCGGTCGGTGGAGCGGCTGGTCGTGGACGTGACGTTCGAGCTGGCGCCCGACGGGCGCCCAATCATCGCGCCCAAGGGCATCGCCCTGGGCCCGGACGGCGCCCTGTACGTGGTCGATCACGGCCAGGACCGGATCGTGGTGTTCGACGAGGCGGGCCAGGCGCTCGCCGTGGTCGCCGACGGAGACCTGAGCTACCCGGCGGGTGACGGGCGAGCCGACCACAGTGCGTGGGGCGTGGCCGTGGGCGATGACGGTGCGGTCTACGTGGCGGACACGTGGAACCACCGCGTGCTCAAGTACGTGGACGGGCGGCGCACGGCCACGTTCGGACAGTTCGGCAACCCGTCGGATCCCTCGACCGACCTGCAGATGCTCTTCGGTCCGCGCGACATCGCCATCGGGCCCGACGGCAACCTGTACGTGACGGACACCGGCAACGACAGGATCGTGGTCCTCAGGACCGACCTTTCGGCGCTGCGCGCGATCGGCGGCCCGGGCCTGGAGCCGGGTCGCTTCGACGAGCCTACGTCCCTGGCGTTCGACCCGGAGACGGGCGATCTGTTCGTGGCCGACCTGTGGAACCTGCGCATGCAGCGCTTCGACGCGTCCATGAGCCCGACGGCGCAGTGGACGGTGGACGGCTGGGAGAGCCAGGAGGCGGCGCACAAGGCGTACGTGGCCGTGGGGCCGGGCAGCGTGGTCATCGCCACCGACCCGGCCGCGCAGCGCGTCTGGTTGTTCAGCCGGGACGGGACGGTCCTGGCCACGCTGGACCTGCCGGCGGACTCGCGCGGCCTGGATCAGCCCATCGGCGTTGCCGTGGACGCCATGGGGCGAATCTATGTCGCCAGCTCCAACAGCAGCCTGGTCACGCGCTACCAGCCCATCGACGGCGTCACGGTCCCGGCCACCGAGGCCGCGGACGAGGACGACGCCGCCGAGGCGGACGCGGATGAGCTGGAGGGAGCCGAGGAAGGCGCGGAGGAAGGCGCGGAGCAAGGCGCGGAGGACGGTGCCGAGGAGGCGGGTGCCCGGGAGGGGGCAGGCGACACCGGCGCCGCCGAGGCCGAAACCGACGACGCGGCCGCGGCCGGGCCCGGCGACGTCGAGGAGGCCGCTACCGGGGCCGCCGCAACGCCCGCCGCAACGCCCGCCGCGACCCGTGCCGGCACCGGCGGCGGAGGGGGGTCGTGAACATCCACGAGTACCAGGCCAAGGGCCTTCTGGAGCGCTTGGGGCTGCCGGTGCAGCGCGGCGAGGTGGCGCGGACGCCGGACGAAGCCATGGCCATCGCGGCGCGGCTCGGCGGCCGCGTCGTGGTGAAGGCGCAGGTGCTGAGCGGCGGGCGGGGCAAGGCCGGCGGGGTGAAGCTGGCGGCGTCGGCCGAGGAGGCCGCCGCTCGCGCCGGCGAGATCCTGGGCATGGACGTGCGGGGGCACCGCGTGGCCGTGGTCCTGGTGGCGCCTGCCGTGGACATTGCCCACGAGTACTACCTGGGCGTGGTCCTGGACCGGTCGCAACGGCGGCCGGTCATCATGGCCTCGCGCGAGGGCGGCGTCGACATCGAGGAGGTGGCCGCCCGCCGGCCGGAGGCCATCGCCCGCGTGGCGGTGGACCCGCTGGTCGGGTTCCGGCCGTTTCTGGCGCGGCAGCTGACCTACGCCATCGGCCTGGACGGTAGGCACGCCGGGGCGTTCGGCGCCGTGGTGGGCGGGCTCTACGACGCGTTCCGCTCGCTGGACGCCACGCTGGCGGAGATCAACCCGCTGGTGGTGACGTCCGCCGGCGAGCTGCTGGCGCTGGACGCCAAGGTCAACATCGACGACAGCGCGCTGTTCCGCCAGCCGGAGATCGCGGCCATGCGGGACGAGGGCGCCGAGACCGAGGCCGAGCGCCTGGCTCGCCTGGCGGACCTCAACTACGTGGACCTGGACGGCTCGATAGGCTGCATGGTGAACGGCGCCGGGCTGGCCATGGCCGCGATGGACGTCATCCAGTTGTTCGGCGGGCGACCGGCCAACTTCCTGGACATAGGCGGCGGCGCGCAGGCCGAGAAGGTGGAGACGGCCATGCGCATCCTGCTCGCCGAGCCGCGGGTCAAGAGCGTGCTGATCAACATCTTCGGCGGCATCACCAGGGGCGACGAGGTGGCGCGCGGCATCGTGGCGGCCATGCGGGCCGTAGACAGCGACGCGCCGTTCGTCGTGCGCATCGCCGGCACCAACGCGGAGGAAGCGCGGGCCATCCTGGCCGATGCCCGCATGCAGACCGCGGCCACGCTGGCGGAAGCGGCGCAGTTGGCGGTGGCCGCCGCGGCGGCGAGGAGCGCGGCATGAGCATCCTGGTAGATGGCGACACGAGGCTGGTGGTCCAGGGTGCCACGGGCCGCGAGGGCGCGTTCCACACGGCGCAGATGTTGGCGTACGGAACGAGAGTGGTGGCGGGAGTCACGCCGGGGCGGGGCGGCGGCGAGGTGCATGGCGTGCCGGTCTTCCACACGGTGCGCCAGGCGGTGGACGCCACGGGCGCCAATGCGAGCGTGATCTACGTCCCGGGCAGGTTCGCGGCCGACGCGGTGCTGGAAGCGGCCGAGGCCGGAATCGGCGTTGTCGTGACCATCACCGAGGGCATTCCGGTCCACGACATGCTCGTGGTCACCAACCACCTGCTCGATCGGGGAACGGT
>Ga0114946_10001725_pt1 | contig 15069 bp, 10 predicted proteins | sample WalLakDeSediment_FD_88676 | JGI IMG/M metagenome (GOLD analysis project Ga0114946, IMG submission 88676) | Lake sediment microbial communities from Walker lake, Nevada to study Microbial Dark Matter (Phase II) - Walker Lake 11/02/13 Deep Sediment | ecosystem: Environmental > Aquatic >... | reverse complement strand
GTCTAGTTGCCGTGCCTTGCTCAGCTTCGAGCCAGGGTCCTTTCCTACTACGAGATAGTCCGTTCTTGCCGACACGTTACTGGTGACTTTACCGCCAAGGCTTTCGATCCGCGCGCGAGCCTCGTCACGGGTCATGGATTCCAAGGTTCCGGTAAGCACAAAAGTCTTGGCCTGAAGGGGCAGGTGATCCATCTGTGCTTCTTCGACTGGCCAGTGTACGCCCTGTTTTCGCAGGGCATCGATCACCTTGAGGTTTTCAGACTGACGAAAGAACTCGTGGACGTGCTTCGCAACCACGGGACCTACATCCGGCACAGCTTCCAATTCACCCTGCTCGGCCTGCGCCAATTTATCGATATCCCCAAAATAGCGCGCTAAGTTTGCGGCAGTTACCTCTCCAACTTCCGGAATGCCGAGGGCAAACAGAAATCTCGGCAGCGTCGTGCTCTTACTTCGCTCGATCGCTGCCACGAGATTCCGGGCAGACTTTTCCGCCATGCGCTCAAGCCCCGCGAGATCATCCACCGTGATGGCATACAGGTCAGCCGGCGTCCGCACCGGGTGTCCATTGACGCCCTTCTCGACAAGTTGCTCGACCATTTTTGCGCCAAGACCCTCGATGTCCATTGCGCGGCGCGAGGCAAAGTGGCGGAGCTTTTCTTTGCGTTGTGCCGGACAAATCAATCCTCCGGAGCAGCGCGCCACCGCCTGACCCTCGGGCCGCACGACGTCGGAACCACAGACCGGACACTTCTCCGGCAGATTGACGCGACGAGGTCGGCCGCTTCGTCGCTCGAGGACTACCCGGACAACTTCGGGAATCACGTCACCGGCCCGGCGCACTATGATTGTGTCACCGACCCGTACGTCCTTGCGTTCTATTTCGTCGATGTTATGGAGTGTCGCGTTGCTGACGGTCACGCCGCCAACGAACACCGGATCAAGGCGTGCCACCGGCGTGAGAGCGCCGGTACGACCCACCTGGAAGTCGATGCCCCGGAGTACGGTCGTTACTTCCTGTGCCGGAAACTTGAATGCTATCGCCCAGCGTGGTGCGCGGGAAACAAAGCCCAGGGCTCGTTGCAAATCGACGCGGTCCACCTTAAGCACGATCCCGTCGATTTCATACGGCAAGGAATCACGTTTTGCAGCGATCTCATCGTAGTAAACCTGGCAGCCTTCTGCTGACTGCACGAGCCTGGTGAGGGGCGATGCGCGAATGCCCCATTTCTTGAGGAGTTGGAGAATCTCGCTGTGCCTTTCCGGCAGGGCGCCATCGTCGAAATAGCCTACGCCATAGGCGAAGAATTCCAGCGGGCGTGCCGCAGCAATTTTGGGATCAAGCTGGCGGAGCGTCCCAGCTGCAGCATTTCGTGGATTGACAAAGGTCTTCAGGCCTTCGCCGGCCAGGCGCGCGTTGAGTGCCGCAAAGCCCGCCTTGGGCATGTAGACTTCTCCGCGAACCTCGAGCCTCGCCGGGTGGCTGCGGCCACGCAATTTCAACGGGATCGACTCGATGGTCCGGATATTGTGGCTGATGTCTTCGCCGGTTTCACCGTCCCCGCGCGTCGCCGCCTGCACCAGCCGCCCTTCCTCGTACAGCAAGTTCACAGCCGTGCCGTCAAGCTTGGTCTCGGCGGAGTACTCCACTGCATCCTCGGACTTGAGTCGATCCCTGATGCGCTTGTCGAACGCGATCAGCTCGTCCGCGGAAAACGCATTGTCCAGTGACAACATGGGTACCAGGTGGCGGACCTGGCGGAAGCCCGCCACCGGTGCGCCACCCACCCGCCGGGTCGGCGAATCTTCGCTGCGGAGTTCCGGGTGCGCTTCTTCAAGGGCGTGCAACTCGCGGAAAATGCGGTCGTACTCCACGTCCGGGATCTCCGGATCATCAAGTACGTAATAGCGATAATTATGGTGTTCCAGTTGCTTGCGCAACTCCGCGACGCGGACCGCAGCAGCCGTGCCCGCCCCGCTCACGGCAGATCTCCCGGCCTCCCGCCGCCAGCGCCGCCGCTCAACTTGCTGCGTCGCTTAAATTCGACTACTTGTTCCCGCAGCCAACCGGCTTGCTGCATAGTCAGTGCGTTGCCCTTGTCGTCCAGGACATCCGCGTCGAGGCGCTCCGCGAGGCGCCGCGCACAGGTGAACATCCCATCCAGGGCACCAAGCGGCTCCGGGGGGCCGGGCAGGACCATGAACATCGACACGCCCGGGCAGCGCAATTCGTGCATCTTCTCGATTTCGAAGCTGCCGGGCTCGACCAGGCTTGCGACAAGAAAGCGACTGCGCCGCCTCTCGTCCAGGGAATGGAATGCTCCGAAGCGTCCGTACTCCAGGCTCTCGGCCGAGAAAGCCTTTACCAGGTCCGAGCCATCGAAGCCGGCAGGCTGACGCGCGCGCAAGCGCAGCGCCACGATCAACTGCTCGCCCTCGGGCGGCAGCTCCGGTGCTTCCGCCTCAAACGGCTCCACGTCCTCCGCAGCGACGATGGGATCCGTGTCCAGGTCGAGCTCCGGCAACGGCGCCTCCTTCGAAGAGCCGTTGCGCCACGCCTCGAAACGTTGACCCAGGCCCGGTTCGCGGCGCGGGCCGTCACGGTCGCCCCGGGAGCGGTCACGTCGGCTCCAGATATAGACGCCGACAATGAGGGCCACACCGATTGCCGTCAGGATCCAGCGGAGTTCAGGCACGTGTCGCAGCTCTCCCTATCAGCTATCCGGCCGCCATCTGCACGGCCGCATCGATATCCACGGCAACCAGCCGTGATACGCCCGGCTCGTGCATGGTCACGCCCGTAAGCTGGTTGACCATTTCCATGGTGGTCTTGTTGTGCGTGATGATGATGAACTGGACCTGTTCAGCCATCGACCGGACTATATCGCAGAAACGTGCGACATTCGCGTCATCAAGCGGCGCATCCACCTCATCGAGCATGCAGAAAGGCGCCGGGTTCAGCTGGAAAATGGCGAACACCAGGGCCACCGCTGTCAACGCCTTCTCGCCACCCGACATCAGGTGAATGGTACTGATCCTTTTGCCCGGCGGTCGCGCCATCACGGTGATGCCAGCTTCCAGCAAGTCCTCGGACTCGAGCTGCAGGTAGGCGAGTCCGCCGCCAAACAACCGCGGAAAAATCTCCTGCATCCCGCTGTTGACGCGGTCGAAGGTTTCCTTGAAGCGCATGCGGGTCTCGCGATCGATCCGCCGGATGGCATTTTCAAGAGTGTTCAGTGCGTCGTTCAGGTCGGCCAGCTGTGCGTCGAGGTAGCCCTTGCGCTCGCTCTGTTCCTTCAGTTCGTCGATGGATGCCAGGTTGATCGGCCCGAGACGATTGATTCGCTCCGACAAATGGACCAGGCGCTCTTCCCATGCCGTAACCTCGGCCTCCTCCGGCAGCTCGCCCCGCAGAGGATCCAGCTCAAATCCAGTCGCCGCGAACTGCTCGACTGCCGTCTGCAATCTCACGCTGACTTCGCGGGCCGCCAGGCGCGCGCGCTCCAGCTGTTGCCGGACTTCATCGACGACCCCGCTCCGTGTCGCCCGCTGCTCCTGCAATTCGCGTAATTCGGCCTCGACCGACTGGACCTTGCGGCGGGCTGCGGCCAACCGCTCTTCCACTTCGACCCGCTCGGCCAACAGCCCTTCGAGCGCCTGCTGACGCTCTCCGAGTGGCTCCAGGCCCCCCTCGAGCTGCCGTTCGAGCTCCTGCTTGCGCGCAGAAAACCGTGTCATCTGTTCCTGGAACCGCTGCATGCTCAGCCCCGCCGAATCGAGGCTCGAGCGCCGCGATTCCACGCGTATGGCGATCTCCTGCGCCGCCGCGCGGTCCACCCGCGCCCTTTCCCGAGAGTCCTGCAGCCCTGACACCAGGCGCTCGCGCTCGCCCTCCATGCCCTGGCGGCGCGCCTCGTACCCGCCCATCAGCTCGATACCTTCCTGCAGTCGGGACCGGCTCTGGCGGATGGCGTCATCGGCCTCCGCCAGCTGCGACTGGATCTCGCCAGTCTCGGTCTCCAGCGCCTGCAGCCGTTGTGCGGTCTGCTCCATGCGGGAGCGCGCGGTTTGCAGCGTCGCCTGCAGGCCGGCCGCCGTGCGATGCGCCTCAGCGGCCTGTTGCCGAACCTCGTCACGGGAGGACTCGAGCATGGCGAGGCGCGCACGAGTCTCCTCGTGCCGGGCGGAAAGCTCTTCCACCTCGTAGGCTGCCCCGCCGATCGAGGCGCGCAGCTCACGAATTTCCTGCTCACGAGCCAGCACACCCGAATGCGGATCCTCGGCGCGATTCACCCGTAACCAGTTGGGACCGAGCCAGATGCCGTCGCGAGTGATCACGGATTCGGCGGCTGCCAACGTCCTTCGCTTGGCCAGGGCCGCGCCCAGGTCTTCGACCGCGTAGACCCCACGCAGTAATGCCAGCGCGCCGTGCGCGCCTTCCACCACCCGATGTGCGAGCATGCCGTCGTCGCCTCGCGACGTTTCGGCGGCGGCGATCTCGAGAAAACTTGCCGCGCCATGCGTCAGGCCATCCAGGGCGGTGGCAATTTCATCGAGCCCCTCGACGCACACCGCCTCCAGGTACTCGCCGAGCACTGTCTCCACCGCCCGCTCCCAGCCGGACTCGACGGAAAGCCGTTCCGCGAGACGCGGACGTTCGGCGAGACCCTGGCCGCTGAGCCACTCGGCCACCTGGCTGCCGCGCCGGCCCAGTGCCGCCTCTTGCAGGGCCTCGAGCGAGGCCAGTGTGCCGCGCAGTGTCTGCAGGGCGCTGCGCCCCTCGTCGAGCTGCCCCGCGAGTTGCTGGTCCTGTTCGCGCAGGGCCACGATCTCGTCGCGTACCGCTACGTCGCGTGCCTGCGTGTTCTGCTCGGCTTCACGGGCCTGTTCCAATTCGATGGCGAGGGCATCGAGGTCATCGTCGCCGACGGCGGCCGCAAGGCGGGCGCGCTCCTCCTCCAGTCGACGCCGACGCTCGGCGAGCCGCGTGACCTGGCCATCGAGCTGCTCAATACGTGCTCGCTCCACCTCCACCGTCTCGCGTGTATTGCTGGCCTCCCGGTTGAAATCTTCCCAGCTGGCCTGCCAGTCCTGCATCGCCTGCTCGGAGCTCCGCAATGCCTCGGCAGAGGCCGCCTCGGAGATTCGTGCCGCCTCGAGCTCAGGACCCAAGGTGCCGAGCACGCTGTTCAGCTCGGCAAGGAGCGTCTCGTCGCGCTGGATGTGCTGGCGGATGTCGAGGATGCCCTGCTCGGCCTGCTCGAGCTCCTGTCCCTGCCGCTGCCGCAGCTCCCGCGCGTGCTGGATCGCCTGTTCCAGCCGCGAGATCTCGGCGCCGATGCGGTAATAGTCGCCCTGTACCGCATTGAGCGCCTCGTTGTCCTCGCGATGGCGCTCGCGCGCCGCTTCCAGTTCGGACTCGACACGCCTCAACTCCGCAACGGACGCCTCCAGCCCCGTTTCACGCTCGCCGAGCACCGCCTTGTGCGTGGCCTCCTCGGCTTCCAGGCCCGCGAGTCGCAATACGAGCAGCTCGGCCCCAAGGCGGCGCTCCTCGGCTTTCATCTCCCGGTAACGTTCCGCCGTGCGGGCCTGTCGCTGCAGGTGCCGGATCTGTTTCTCGACCTCGTCGCGCAGGTCGTTGAGCCGGTCCAGGTTTTCCCGTGTGTGCCGAATCCTGGTTTCGGTCTCGCGCCGACGCTCCTTGTACCGCGAAATTCCGGCCGCTTCCTCGAGGTACATTCGGAGTTCTTCCGGCTTGGCCTCGATGAGGCGCGAGATCATGCCCTGCTCGATGATCGCGTAGCTGCGCGGGCCGAGCCCGGTGCCGAGAAACAGGCCGGTGATGTCCTTGCGCCGGCAGCGCGCCCCGTTCAGGAAATAGTTCGAGGTTCCGTCGCGAGACAGGATGCGCCGTGCGGAGATCTCCGCAAAGCTTGCATACTGCCCGCCGACCGCACCGTCCGAATTGTCGAACACCAGCTCGATGGAAGCCGTGCCGACCGGCTTGCGGGCGCTCGAGCCGTTGAAGATGACATCGGCCATGGAATCGCCGCGCAGGTGCTTGGCCGAGCTTTCGCCCATGACCCAGCGCACCGCGTCGATGACGTTGGACTTGCCGCAGCCGTTAGGCCCGACGACGCCGATCAGGTTACTCGGGAACCGGATCGTAGTCGGATCGACAAATGACTTGAATCCGGCCAGCTTGATCTTGCTGAGACGCATGCAGGAAAGGTTTCCGGGAAAAAAACAGGCAGGTGAACAATCGAACCGCGCTAGTGTAAAGTAATTCACCTTCATTTCCAGCCGTCACGTGCCCGGGCAGCCACCCCGTGGCGGCACAGTGCTACAGGAGTCCTGACTTGCCGGAATTGCACGCGCTGGGCGCAGACGCCCTGCCCAACAGGGACCTCGAGACATTTGCCAACCCCACGCCGGGCAGCGACTACACGATCCGGATCCGCATCCCGGAATTCACCTGCCTGTGCCCGAAAACCGGCCAGCCGGACTTTGCCGAAGTCACGCTGGAATACGTGCCGGATCAGCGCTGTATCGAGCTGAAGTCACTGAAACTTTACATCTGGAGCTTCCGCGACGAGGGTGCTTTTCACGAGGCGATTACCAATCGGATTCTGGGTGACCTGCGAGACCGGCTGGACCCCCGATTCATCCGCGTGAGCGCCGAGTTCAATGTCCGCGGCGGGATCTACACTTCGGTCGTCGCTGAACACCGAAAGCAGGGCTGGGTATCAGCGCCCCCGGTGAACCTGCCCTGACGCTCAGCGGACAGGCGTTTCTGCCGTTCGTCAAGGCTGGACTCCGGGCCCGAAACGGGCTAAAAAGCCCAGTTTGTATCGTCGACCCGCGCCGCCTTCGGTAAGGCGCGCACGGTCCCTGTCACCGACCTGAATTTCGCCATCCGCCGGGAGGCAAGCATGCCCGCGAGCAAGAGCAGCAAGAAGACGTCCTCCGCAGCGAAGCCCAAGGGTGCCGCCAAAGCCGCGTCGCGCAAGAAGGCGCCTGCCGGGAAGGTCACTGCCGCAAAAAAGCCCGCTGCCAAGAAGGCACGGGCCAGGAAAACCTCTGTGAAGAAACCCGCTGTGAAGAAGACCTCCGCCAAGAAGACTGCCGCCAGGAAAGCGCCTGCGAAGAAGCCGGCGACCAAGAAGGCCGCGGCAAAGAAGCCTGCCGCGAAGAAGCCCGTGGCGAAGAAGAAAACACCGGCCAGGAAGGCCCCCGTGAAGAAGCCTGCCGCGAAAAAGGCCGCCGCCAGGAAGCCGGCCGCGAAGAAGCCCGTGGCCCGGAAGGCGGCCGCGAAGAAAACCGTGCCGTCGCGGAAGAAGCCGTTGGCCAGGAAAAAGCCGCTGGCCATCAGGCCCGAGCAACCCGAGCTCAGCTTCGCCTTCTCCGGGCCGCTGAAGGCATTCAAGCCTTACCAGCCAAAGCCCCGCGAGGAATACATGAGCGACGCGATGCGGGAACACTTCCGCCAGATCCTGCTGGCGTGGCAGCAGGAGCTCATGGAAGAAGTCGACCGGACCGTCCATCACATGAAGGATGAGGCGGCAAACTTCCCGGATCCCAATGACCGCGCCACCCAGGAGTCGGAATTCGGTCTTGAGCTGCGCACCCGTGACCGCGAACGCAAGTTGCTGAAGAAGATCGAACAGGCCTTGGCGCGCATCGACGACGGCACGTACGGTTTCTGCTCCGAGACCGGGGAAGAGATCGGCCTGCGGCGACTCGAAGCACGACCGGTCGCGACGCTGACAGTGGAGGCCCAGGAGCGCCGCGAGCTTGCCGAAAAGCAGTACCGGGATCGGGACGACCGCTGATTCGCGGCAAGTCCCCGCTGCGCAGACCAGCACGGCGGGGACACGCTACAGGGGGCGTTTCGCGCCCTCTCCCACCGGCCCGCTCCACCTGGGTTCGCTGCTCGCCGCAGCGGGCAGCTGGCTCGATGCACGCGCAGCCGGCGGGGAATGGCTGGTACGCATCGAGGACCTGGATCCCCCGAGGGAGCCACCGGGTGCGGCCGGCGAAATCCTGCGGGCGCTCGAAGCCTTCGGCCTGTGGTGGGACGGCGAGGTGCTGTTCCAGAGCACGCGCGTGGACGCGTACGAGGCGGCGCTGGCTGACCTCCAGGCCGCCGGTTGGGCTTATCCCTGCGTCTGCAGCCGCAAGAGCATCGAGACCGCAAACCGGCGTCGCGGCCGCCCGGGTGGCCGCCGCTATCCGGGAACTTGCAGAACGCTGCCTCCTTCCGCCTCGCGCAAGACCCGCATCCTCAGGGTTCGTACCACCGGTGAGACCATCACCATCCCCGACCGGCTGCAGGGCGCCGTCGTGCAGGCGCTGGAAGAGGAGGTGGGGGATTTCGTCCTGCGGCGCCGGGAAGGCTATATCGCTTACCAGCTGGCGGTCGTCGTCGACGACGCCTTGCAAGGGATCACTGACGTAGTGCGCGGCACCGACCTGCTGGAGTCCACGCCCCGACAGGCCTGGGTCCGTCGGTTGCTCGGCTTGCCGGCGCCCCACTACATGCATCTACCGGTACTGACCGGGCCTGGTGGCGAAAAATTGAGCAAACAGACCGGCGCGACAGCCGTGGCTGCGACATGCGCCGGCGAGATCGCATGGCAGGTCCTCGGCCTGCTGGGCCAGGCGCCGCCGGCCGGGCTGCGCGGTTTGGCCCCGGCCGAGCTGTGGGCGTGGGGGACAGAGAATTGGCGCCCGCAACAACTTGCCGGTACCCGCAGCATCCCTGCCCCCTGAATACTTTGGCTGCGGTGCAAAAATCGTTTATCTTATGGGGTATTGGAGCGCGCACCCCATCCCCGGAGTGCGCCGAACGGCGACTACGAACGGAAGCAGGATATGAGTGAGCGACGCATCATCAAGAAGTATCCGAACCGCCGACTCTACGATACTGAAGAAAGCCGCTACATCACGCTCGCCGACATCAAGCGACTGGTGGTCGAGAAGGTCGACTTTGTCGTCGTGGAAAAGAAGACCGGCAAGGACATCACGCGCAGCATCATGCTGCAGGTGATCAGCGAGCAGGAGCAGAGCGGCGAGCCGATCATGAGCCGGGATTTCCTGTCCCAGATCATCCGCTCCTACGGCAGCGCCATGCAGGGCATGGTCGGGGGCTATCTCGACCAGAGCCTCAGACTCTTCATGGGTCAACAGCAGCAGCTGCGCGAGCGGGTCAAGGAGGTCGTCGGGGTCGATCCGGTCGGCATGGTGGCCGGTATCGCGCAGAAGAACTACCAGCGCTGGAAGGCCCTGCAGGAGGAGATTTTCAGGACATTCGCCTCCACCCGGCACGAGCACGACGAGGACGACGGCGACGCGCGCCCGCGGGCCTCGCGCGGCGGCAAGCGCTGAGCCCCGACCGCTCAGAACCCGGGATCAAGAATCAGTCCAGATCCCATTGACAGCCCGGCGCGCCGCTGATATTGTGCATCGCGTCAATTGATGCAATGCATCATCCCTTGACGACTCCTCCAATCGGTCGCTTCATGCGCCCTTATTGATCCCCCTCCCTTGGAGGGGGTTTTTTTTGGCTCCGGATTTGCGGATCAGGCGGCGCTCACGTCCCTCATGCTGAGCCGGATGCGGCCCTGCCGGTCTACTTCCAGGACCTTGACGCGCACCGTGTCTCCTTCCTTGAGCTTGTCGCTGACGCGCTCGACGCGTTCCTCGGAGATCTGCGAAATGTGTACCAGGCCGTCCTTGCCCGGCAAGATCGTCACAAACGCTCCAAAGTCCATGAGGCGGGCGACCCTGCCCTCGTAAATCTGCCCCACCTCTACATCGGCGGTGATCAGGTCGATGCGGCGCCGCGCCTCGCGGCCCGAGTCTCCGTCCACCGACGCGATACGAATCGTGCCGTCGTTGTCGATGTCGATCGTGGCGCCGGTCTCTTCCGTGATCTGCCGGATGACCGATCCGCCCTTGCCGATGACCTCGCGGATCTTTTCCGGGTCGATCTTGAAAGCCATGATGGTCGGCGCCCAATCGGACATCTTCTCGCGCGGCTTGGCAAGGACCTTGTTCATCTCACCCAGGATATGCAGGCGGGCATCGCGGGCCTGTGCCAACGCGTCCGACATGATCTCGCGGGTGATGCCGTTGATCTTGATATCCATTTGCAACGCAGTGATGCCATCCTGGGTGCCGGCAACCTTGAAGTCCATATCGCCCAGGTGGTCCTCGTCGCCGAGAATGTCCGTGAGCACGGCATAGCGCTCGCCTTCCTTGACGAGACCCATCGCCACGCCCGCGACCGGCGCCTTGACGGGAACGCCGGCATCCATCAGGGCCAGGCTGGAACCGCAAACGGTCGCCATCGAGCTCGAACCGTTGGACTCGGTCACCTCGGACACGATGCGCAGCACGTAGGGAAACTCGCTCATGTCGGGCAGCACGGCCTGGACGGCGCGCCGGGCCAGCTTGCCGTGACCGATCTCGCGACGCTTCGGCATCAACATGAAGCTCGTTTCGCCGACGCAGTACGGCGGAAAGTTGTAATGCAACATGAACGGCTCGCGGAACTCGCCGGACAGCGCATCCACGATCTGCGCATCGCGCCCGGTGCCGAGCGTGACGACCGCCAGCGCCTGCGTCTCGCCGCGCGTGAACAGCGCCGAGCCATGGGTCCGCGGCAGGACACTGGTACGCACCTGGATCGGCCGAACGGTACTTGTATCGCGCCCGTCGATACGCGGCTTGCCGCTGGTGACGCGACCGCGCACGACCTTGCTCTCGAGCGCATTCAATGCGGCCTTCACCTGGTCCGGAGTCCACTGGGGCGCATCCCCGCTGCAGAATTTCTCCTTGACCGCGGTCTTGATCTCGTCCACCCGGCCGTAGCGCTCTTGCTTTTCGGTGATCTGGTAGACCTCGTTGAACCCGGCCTCCGCCGCTGCGGCAACCGCGGCATTGAGGTCGTCATCGGACGGCGGCGGGGTCCAGTCCCACGCGGGCTTGCCCGCCTCGGCTTTCAGCTCGCTGACGACCTTGATCACCGCCTGCATCTGCTCGTGGCCGAACATGACCGCGCCCAGCATGACGTCCTCGGAAAGAATATTGGCCTCCGACTCGACCATCAGCACGGCCTCGGCAGTCCCGGCGACCACGAGGTCGAGTTTTGACTGCGCCAGCTGCGTGTTGGTCGGGTTCAGCACGTACTCGCCGTTGAGGTACCCGACACGCGCCGCGCCGATCGGGCCGGCGAACGGGATGCCCGACAGGGCCAGCACGGCGGAGGTACCTATCAGCGACGGGATATCCGGGTCGATGTCCGGGTTTGCGGACATGACGGTGGCGATGACCTGGACCTCGTTGAAAAATCCCTTCGGGAACAACGGCCGGATCGGGCGGTCGATCAGGCGACAGGTCAGAGTCTCCTTTTCGGACGGCCGTCCCTCACGCTTGAAAAACCCGCCGGGAATGCGTCCCGCAGCGTAGGTCTTTTCCTGGTAATTGACCGTCAGGGGCATGAAGTGCTGGCCCTCGGATGCTTGCTTGCGTCCGACTACGGTAACGAGCACGACGGTATCGGCCATGGTGACGACCACCGCCGCATCAGCCTGGCGAGCGATCTCGCCGGTCTCCAGCGTGACCGTATGGGCGCCGTACTGGAACGATTTCTTGATTGGAGTCAGATTCACTTTCTTCGCCTGTTGTCTGCCGATCCCTATGACCGGACTTGAAATATCCTCAGCGACGCAGGCCGAGGCGGGTAATGATGTCCTGGTAGCGGTCGGCATCCTTCCGCTTCAGGTAATCGAGGAGTTGACGCCGCTGGTTGACCAGCTTCAGCAGGCCACGCCGGGAATGGTGGTCCTTCTTGTGCGTACCGAAATGTTCGGTGAGCTCGCTGATGCGGGCGGACAACAATGCCACCTGCACTTCCGGCGAGCCCGTGTCGGCATTGCCGCGCGCGTACTGTTTTATGATGTCCTGTTTCTGCTCAACAGACAGAGGCATGAGATATCTCCTGAAAACCTTCTCTTTGCTGTCCCTTTGACAAGCCCGCAATTGTATCGCGATGAACCGCGACGGGACAAGCCTGCCAATCCTAAAAACCCTTTATGTTCGATGCCTTAGCTACGTCTCAATGACGCCCAGAAGACGTTTTGCTCGTAGCCCGCCGTCCGCCGTGCGCTCGCCGACGCCGAGAAAGCCGCCGCCCCCGTAGACCCTGACCAACCCTGGCTCGCCGCCGCCGGGCAGGTCGACGAGTTGTCCCTGCACGAGACGCGCCGCGTCCCCGGGCTCCAGCGCCACGGCCGGAAGCGCCTGGAGCGCGCTGTCGGCGGGCAGCACGACCTCGAGGAGTTGTTCCTGCCCCTGTTCGGCGCGCTCCTCGAGTGCCTCGAGCGTGTACATGTGGTCGCCCGAATACGGTCCTGCCACATCGCGTCGCAGCGCCGTGACGTGCGCGCAGCTGCGCGCCGCACGCGCAATGTCCTCCACCAGGGTGCGCACGTACGTGCCCTTCGAGCACGCTACGACAAGGGAAAACGACGGCGGCGCCCATTCCAGGAGTTCCAGCCCGTAGATCTGGATCTCTCGCGGCTCGCGCTCGACCACCTCGCCCCGGCGAGCTTTCCGGTAAAGTCGCTCCCCACCCTGCTTCAGCGCCGAATACATCGGTGGGACCTGTGCGGTCCTGCCGCGAAATCCGGCGAGCGCTGCGGCGAACATATGCCGGTCCAGGTGAGACCACTGGCAGTTTTCAACGACCTCTCCCTCGACGTCCCCCGTCGAGGTTCGTGTACCGAGGCACCCGGTCACCCGGTAACGCTTGGCCGCATCCAGCAGGTAGCCTGAAAAGCGGGTCGCCTGGCCGAGACAGATCGGCAGAAGGCCGCTGGCCAGCGGATCCAGGCTGCCGGTGTGGCCGGCCTTGGCTGCCCCGAACAAGCGTCGCACCCTCTGCAGCGCCACGTTCGATGACAGCCCGACAGGCTTGTCGAGCAGGACCACGCCATCCGGCCTGCCGGCCTGCCGCCGGGACACGGCACACGCGTCAGTCATCGTTGCCCGGCCTTTCCTTGTCCGAAGCGACTGCGCGGTTGATCAGGTCCGATAAGCGAGAGCCACGTTCCAGGCTTTCATCGTGCCGGAAATGGAGCGCCGGGATCTGGCGGATATACATCGCCCGGCCCAGTTTGCCGCGGATCAGGCCCGCGGCGCCCGCAAGCGCAGTCGCAGCCGGAGCCGGATCGGCCGCCGGATCGAGCAGGCTGAACCAGATGGTCGCATGCGACAGATCCCGGGAGACTTCCACCGCCGTCACGCTGACGCCCTGCACCCGCGGATCCTGCACATCCCGCAACAGGATCTCGCTGAGGAGACGTTGCATCTGTTCGCCGACCCTGCGGCTGCGGGAAAATTCTCGAGCCATCGGCGTTACTGGAAAGTCCGGGCAATCTCGATGCGCTCGAAGCATTCGATCTGGTCACCGGGACGGATGTCGGTGTAATTGCGCACCCCGATGCCGCACTCCGTGCCCGACTTGACCTCGCCGACGTCATCCTTGAAGCGCCGCAGGGACTCGAGCGCGCCCTCGAAGATCACGACATTGTCGCGCAGCACGCGGATCGGGTTGTTGCGCCGGACCGTACCCTCCGTAACGAGGCAACCGGCCACCTGGCCGAACTTCGGTGAACTGAACACCTCGCGAACCTCCGCGATGCCGACGATCTGTTCGCGTATCTCGGGAGAGAGCAGTCCCACGATTGCGGACTTAACGTCATCGATCGCCTCGTAGATGATGCTGTAGTAACGCACATCGACGCCGGTTTCCTTGACCGCGGTGCGCGCGGACGCATCGGCGCGAACGTTGAAGCCGATAACGATGGCGCCCGACGCGGCCGCAAGATTCACATCGGACTCGGTGATGCCACCGACGTTGCTGCCGATGACCTTGACCTTGACCTCGTCTGAGGACAGCCGGGTCATCGCATCGCGCAGCGCCTCCGCGCTGCCCTGCACGTCGGCCTTGATCAACAGTTGCACGGCGCTGGCGCTACCTTCCTCCATCTGGGTAAAGACATCCTCAAGCTTCGAGGCTTGCTGCTTCGCCAGCTTCACGTCCCGGAACTTGCCCTGACGATGGAGCGCCACTTCGCGCGCCTTGCGCTCGTCCGGCAGCACGACGACATCGTCGCCGGCCATTGGCGTGCCCGACAGGCCGAGGACCTGCACCGGTGTGGATGGCCCCGCTTCCTTCAGCGGCTTGCCGTGTTCGTTGAACATAGCCCTTACCCGGCCGTACTCGCGCCCCGCCAGCAAGGCGTCGCCGGCTTGCAACTTGCCTTGCTGCACCAGCACGGTGGCTACAGCGCCACGGCCCTTCTCGAGACTTGATTCGATGACCACGCCCTTGGCGGGGCCGCTCGCCACCGCCGTGAGCTCGAGCACCTCGGCCTGCAAAGCGACTGACTCGAGCAGCGAATCGATGCCCTCACCGGTGTGTGCGGAGACATTCACGAACTGGGTATCGCCGCCCCAGTCTTCCGGGATCACGTCGTGCTGGGCGAGCTCGCTCTTGACCCGCTCGGGATCCGCCCCGTGCTTGTCGATCTTGTTCACGGCAACCACGATCGGCACGCCCGCCGCACGCGCGTGCTGGACGGCCTCGATCGTCTGCGGCATCACGCCGTCGTCGGCGGCCACGACGAGGATGACCACGTCCGTCGCCTGGGCGCCGCGCGCGCGCATCGCGGTGAACGCCGCGTGGCCGGGGGTATCCAGGAACGTGATGCGGCCCTTCGCGGATTCGACCACGTATGCGCCGATATGCTGGGTGATACCGCCGGCTTCGCCAGCCGCCACGCGGCTACGGCGGATAAAATCCAGCAATGAGGTCTTGCCGTGATCGACGTGGCCCATGATGGTGACCACAGGCCATCGCGCCTGTGCCTCGCCGGCGCTTCGGGATGCTTCTTCGACGACTTCCTCGATCTGGTTCTCGCGCAAAAGCTTCGGCGTGTGGCCCATCTCCTCCACGACGATGACTGCGGTATCCCTGTCGATGACCTGGTTGATGGT
>Ga0114946_10001723_pt1 | contig 15094 bp, 10 predicted proteins | sample WalLakDeSediment_FD_88676 | JGI IMG/M metagenome (GOLD analysis project Ga0114946, IMG submission 88676) | Lake sediment microbial communities from Walker lake, Nevada to study Microbial Dark Matter (Phase II) - Walker Lake 11/02/13 Deep Sediment | ecosystem: Environmental > Aquatic >... | reverse complement strand
ATTTGTGGGAAGAGAATGCCCTATTTAGGTCTGATTATCCAGCGTTATCTTGCTATCTGTCTGATTTGCCTACCAATAGCAGGCGATGATCGGCATGGCCGGAATCAGTGATCGGCATCGGCCAGAATGGGTGATCGACATCCGCCGGAATTGGTGATCGGCATGGGCCGGAATATGCACAAAAGGGCGACCGTTGCACGATGTTTGTCTGTTTATCAGGATGTTCTTATAATGCTGGAAATCAACCATAGGTCAAAGTAAATTTGAAAAATCGGACTTTGAATACACGATTGCGTGATCTAATTTGTATTGTGTTTTTGTTTTTCACTTCTTTCATCTATTTTAGACAGGTTCTCTGGCCAGATGAAGGGGAGATGATATTAGGAGCTGATTTATACTGGCTGTTTTATCCGCTGGGCGAGTATGCTTTTTCCGCGTTTCGTCAGTTTGATCTACCTCTATGGAACCCATATTTGTTCCTGGGATTCCCTCAATATGCTGAACCGCAGCTTTCTACTTTTTATCCCTTTTTTTGGGCGGCAGCATGGCTGCCAATCGGCGCGGCTTATGCCGCACTCTACGCTTTTCATTTTGGATTAGCGGCGACCGGCGCATACGTTTTGGTGCGCCGTTTGGGTGGGAATTGGTCTGGCGGTTTATTGGCCGGGTTAGTGTTGGCCTTCAATGGCTTTATGGTCGGACATTTACATGCCGGTCATTTGCCACACCTCATGACCATAGCCTATCTACCCTGGCTTCTGGCGGCTGCTCATTGGGCTGTATATGTTGACGCAGACCAACTCATCTCAAAAAAGGTTTGGGCGGCTACGCTTATCGCTGGACTACCTTTGGGGCTGGCAATGCTGGCCGGTTACGCGCCTTTTTTCCCTTTTTTGGTGGCCGGGGTTACGCTGTTTATGCTTTGGCTGGCGGCGGTTCATTGGCGGCGAGGACAAAAAGCGCTGGCTGTGCGCATTATGGGGCAGTTGGCGGTTTTGGGGCTTTTTGCCGGTTTGTTAGCCGCTGTGCAGCTGCTGCCTACTGTGGAGATGACCAGACATTCCAGCCGGTTGGCGGGAGCGAGCTATGAGTTTGCCAGCCAATTGCCCATGCCTTTTTGGAATTTGATAACTCTGGTGATGCCGGATGTTTATGGCGCTCCTTTAGGCGAAGTTTTTTATTGGGCAGCGGCGCCGATTAATGCTTATTGGGAATTGGCCGTTTATGCGGGTATTTTGCCTTTGTTTTTGATTGGGTTAGCCTGGGGCATTGGGCCTAAATCATGGCGTTTCTGGCTGGCGCTTGGGCTTGGGGGATTGCTGGTGGCGCTAGGCCCATCGGTTGCCGTTCATCGCCTTTTTTATGAATGGATTCCTGGTTTTGGACTGTTTCGTGTGCCGGCGCGTATGGGTTATTTTTTTGTGTTGGCGGCGGCCGTATTAACCGGCCTGGTTTTTGATCGCTGGTATGATTTGAGTCCTGATGAACGCCAGAAGTGGCAACGGCCGTTACGCTCGTTCTTAGCGCTTATTCTTCTGCTTCTACCCATTCTGATTGTGCTGTCTATTTTATGGCAGGCTGCCCAGCCAGACCCCGAATTGGCCGTTCAGGTGGCTGGCGTTACCAGCCAGCTATTCCGGCTGCTGCTTTTTAGTACGGCCGTTCTGCTGCTCTTGCGCTACGGCGTTAACCAGGCTCGCTGGCTGTTCACGGCGCTGGCTCTCGTGCTGCTGTTAGTGGACTTGTGGGGATATGGCTACAAATTTGTGGTAGCCTCTGAAACCAAACCAGAAATGGGCTGGATCATGGCGAACCTGGCCCTGCCGGATGAGCGGACAACCTATCGCGTCATGACGCGCGGTCTGGCAGAGAATGCCGGTTTTCATTATGGGTTTTATCATGTGGAGGGGTATGATGACTTCCGCACGGAGAGCAGCTATGAATTAGGCAGGCTGGCGTTTAGCGACGCCAGGATTGCCCGTTTGTTAGGGGCGCCGTATCTCTTGCATGGCGAAGATTACGAGCGCCCACCGGTGGCGCCTGGGTGGGAGGTTCTGACGCAACCGGCTGGCGTGACTGTTTACCAGCGGCAAGACAGCCAGCCCCGGGCGTTTGTGGTTCATCAGGTAATCGGCGCGGTTGACGAGGCAGAGAGCTTACGCCTGATGGCTGATCCGGATTTGGATTTTACCCAGACGGCGGTGGTGCGGATGATGCCAGACACAAGCTGTCTTATCGAGCAGACGACAACACCCGCGCAGCTTGCGATTACCGACTATGAGCCGCAGCGCGTTGTGATACAGGCGATAACGGAGAGTACCGGTTGGCTCGTATTGAGTGATCTGTATTATCCCGGATGGCAAGCCACCGTATCAGGAAAGCCCGCGACGATTCAACCGACTAACTATGGCTTGAGAGGCGTCTGTTTGCCTGCCGGAAGTCATGAGGTTGTTTTTGAGTTTGCGCCGCCGCTGGTTAAATATGGATTAGCCTTGACAGGCCCGGCCTGGCTGGTACTCCTGATGGCGGGGGTTTGGTTATGGTATGTAGGGCGACGCAAATCTGGCTGAAAGTGTTTCACAGGTGCAGCCTGAGCTTGTCGAAGGCGAAATCGGGCTTCGACACGCTCAGCCCTCGACAGGCTCAGCCTTCGACTGGCTGTATGGGTAGTGTTTTTATGATTTCAAGGATGCGTTATGTTTCTCAGTGGATAGAGCGATATGCACGCTGGCTGGCCGTTTTCCTCCTGCTGCTCTTCTGGTGGCGGCTGATCCAAACGGCCGTCGCCTACGCCCCCACTTTCGACGAGCCGCTGCACCTGCTGCACGCCATCCTTTACTGGCGGCAGTGGCGGCTGTTCAGCGTGGTGCAAAACCCGCCTCTCATCCACGTCCTCATCGGCCTGCCCCTGCGCCTGGCCTTCGCGCCCACCTTGCCGCCGGATATGACCGGCGAGGTCTTTCAGGATTGGCTGGCGTTGGGGCGGCACTTCCTGTAGCAGGTCAACGCCGATTGGCTGGCGCTGCTGTTTGCCGGGCGATTGGCGGTGGTCTGGCTGGCGCTGCTGCTGGCGGCGCTGCTGGCGCGTTGGGCCGGTCGCCGGTGGGGACTCGGCGCGGCGCTGGTGACGCTGCTGCTTTTTACCTTTGACCCCAACGTCCTGGCGCACGGCGCATTGGCAACGACCGATATGGGAACGGCCGTTTTCATTACCCTGGCCGCTTATTTGGTCTGGCGCTACTTGGCGCGGCAAGATGGTGGGCGCGCGCCGGGATGGGTGCGGTACGTCCTGACCGGCGCGGCGATTGGCCTGGCCTTCGCCAGCAAATTCTCCGGCGTCATTTTGCTGCCCGCGCTGGCGCTGCTCTGGCGGCTGCTAAGTGGCGCGGAGAAGCGGGGCTGGCAACGGCCGTTGCTGGAAATGGCGAGATGGGCGCTGTTGGGAACGGTCGTTTTCCTCCTCGTCTATCGCTTCAATTGGGCCGCGCTGCACATGGATTTCGACATGCAGCAAAAGCACCAGCTACAGGGGCACTCCTCTTTCCTGCTTGGCCAGGCCAACATTGGCGGCTGGTGGTACTACTTCCCCGTCCTGTTCCTCTTCAAGACGCCGCTGCCGCTGTTGTTACTGCTGCCGGGGGCGCTGGCGCTTTTCCTCCGGCGGCGGGAGTGGGGGCAGGCGTGGCTGTGGCTGCTGGTGGGCGGATTCGCCGCCGCCAGCTTGCTCAGCCGGGTGAACATCGGCTATCGCTACCTGCTGCCCATTTTGCCGCTGCTTTTTGTGCTGGCGGGCGGGTTGTGGTACGGCCGTTGGCGTTGGCTAATCGGGTTGCTGCTGCTCTGGTTGGCGGCCGAAAGTCTCTGGCTGCATCCCCATTATCTGGCCTATTTCAACCCCCTGGTCGGCGGCCCGGCCAACGGCTGGCGCATTGCGGTAGATTCCAACCTCGATTGGGGACAAGACCTGGCTGCCCTGGCCGCCTACGAACAGGCGCATTTGCCGCAGCCCTATCAAGCGGCCTGGCTGGGGACGGCGCCGCTGACTGCCTATGGCGTGGAGCGCGGCCGGGCCATGCCCCTCTGGCCGCACGGCCGCGAAGATCCCCTGAGCGATCCCTTTTACCCGCCCTTACCCTCGGCCGGGCAGTACGTCATCAGCGCCACCCAACTGTACGGGGTCTACCTGAAGAATCCAGCCCGCTTCGCCTGGTTCCTGGAGCGGGAACCGACCGACCGCATTGGCTACTCGCTCTTTGTCTACGACGTGCCGCCGACGGGAACGGCCGTTGGGCTGGGGTTGTCGGGCATCGGCCCGGCGATGATTGCCCCGGCCGATTACGCCATCTTCCAATCGAACGACGTGACGCCACGCTGGTTTGACGCCCGCGCCAGCCTGCTCTGGCCCGGCGGGGGGAGCGAACGAATCTGGACGGCCGTTGGCGAAGGCCATCTGCCCGCCCATCCGCTGCTGATGCAATTTTACCCCGCGCCGGCGCTGGCCGGGCAGCAGGAATTGGACGGCCGTTTGTGGCAGTACCGGCTGTATGAATGGGAGGAGTCCCCGGCTGCGGGGGGCGGTGAGGGGGAAACGGCCGTTTTTGCCGACACCCTCGCGCTCTTTGGTCACCAAATCACGCAGGAAGAAAATGCGCTGGCCTTGCTTTCCTTCTGGCGTGTCCGTCAGACGCCCGAGGCCGCGCTCAAAATCTTTGTTCACCTGCTGGATAAGGAGGGGCAGCTTGTGGCGCAGCACGATGGACTGGACGTGGAGTGGTCCACCTTGCGGCCGGGCGACGAATTCGCCCAACTGCACCCCATCCCCCTGCCGCCCGACCTTCCGCCGGGCGCATATGCCCTGCAAATCGGCCTCTACCGCATGGAGGACGAGGCACGTCTGGCAGAGCCGGTGGTGGTGGACACTCTCTTTGATCCAAGATAAGATACTCACATCCGTAGGGACGAACTGCCGGTTCGCCCAACTATCTAAATGGAGCGTGACGACGCAATGACTGAGCCGCTAGCGGCCGTTCAACCCGACCTGCTAACCATCATCGTGCCGACGCGCGACGAGGCGCAGAATATCCTGCCCCTGCTGCGCCGTCTGGAGGCGGCGCTGGCCGACATCCCCATCGAACTGCTCTTCATGGATGACAGCACGGATAACACGCCAGAAGCCATCGCCCAGGCCGCGCTGGAGTTTCCCTTTCCCGTGCGGGTGATCGCCCGCCCACCGGAGCGGCGCAACGGCCTCAGCGGGGCGGTGGTTGAGGGCTTTCAGGCGGCGCAGGGGGAATGGCTCTGCGTCATGGACGCCGATTTGCAGCATCCGCCGGAAGTGCTGCCGGTTTTACTGGCCCGCGCCCAGGAAGCGCGCGCCGACATTGTCGTCGGCAGCCGTAAGGCGGACATCTTCGGCCCGCTCGGCCTCAGCCGCAAGCGGGCAATGACCTCGCAGCTGCTTACCCTGCTGGCCCGCGCCTGGTTCCCGCGCCTGCTGAAGAATGTCTCTGACCCATTGACAGGGTTGTTTCTGGTGCGAAGGGTGGCGTTGAACACGGTCGTGCTGCGCCCCGACGGCTTCAAAATCCTGCTGGAAATCCTCATCCGCTGCCCCGGCCTGCGCGTCAGCGAGGTGCAGTTCGATTTTGCCAGCCGCCACGAAGGGGAGAGCAAGGCGGACTTTCAGGAAGGGATGCGCTTTTTCCGCCATTTGCTGCGGCTGCGGCTGACGGCCAACCAATCCTTCCCGCGCCTGGTGGCGGTGGCGGCGGGCAGCTTGCTGCTGGACGTGGCCGCCTTTGCCTGGTTATATCCCAGGGTAGATGGGCCGTTTTGGCTAACGGCCGTATTCCTGGCCGAACTGATCATCCTCCTGCGCTTCTACGCCATTGAACATTGGGTGCTGGGACGGGGGCACGCCATCCCTGGCTGGCCCAGTTTGCGCCGCTTCTGGTTGAGCAACCAGATCTCGCTTTTTGCCGCGCGGCTGCCGCTGCTCTATCTGCTGCTCTACCGCTGGGAATGGCCGGTTTTGCCTGCCATCACCCTGGCGGCGCTGCTGGAGAGCGCCCTGCGCTACACCCTCTCCGAGCAGTGGGTCTTTTCTCGCCGGGGGATGACGATGTGGCAGCCGGGCATCTACCGCTACAACATTCACGGCCTGCTGCGCCTGGAATCGCAGACGCCGCTGCCGGAGTTGGCCTATTTTGCCACGCCGGAACCGCTGCCCCATGTGGACGTGCAAATTCGCATAGACCGGCACGGCACGCCCAGCCCACAGCCCGGGGCGATCGTCTACAGCGAAGGGTTGAGCCGTTTTAGCTTTGGTCTGGCGGTGATGCCTGGCGCAGCTTATACGGAAGTGGTGATTTCGCCGCTGCTGGCCCACTCCCCTTACGCGCTCTACAAGAGCGTGCTGGAGCCGATTGTGCGTTGGGCGCTGGCGCGGCGCGGCGCGGCGCTGGTGTATGGGGCGGCGGTGGCGCGGCAGGGGCAGGCGGCGCTAATCGTGCCGGAGGAGGACCAGGGCAAGACGGCGGCGGTGCTGCGGGCGGCGCAGGCTGGTTATGCTTTCCTGGGGGATGATTTTGTGATTCTGACGGCCGACGGCCGGGTGTGGAGTTTCCCTAAACCGGTGACGGTGACGGCGGAGGCGCTGCGGGTAACGGCCGTTGCCGCCCATTTGCGCCGCGGGGAGCGCCTGAAGCTGTGGCTGCGGAACGCTCTCTATGGCCGGGCGGCGCGGACGGCCGGGCTGCGCCTGAGCCAGGGGAATTGGCCCGCCGCCACGCTGAATCTGCTCTGGCAGCGGCTGTTGGCCCCGCCCAAGCGAGCGGTGGCTGAGTTGCTCACGGCCGTTGCCCTTACCGATCAGGCCCAACTGACGGAGCTGATTTTGCTGCGCGAGGGGGACGGGGAGGAAACGGCCGTTGCCCTGCCTGACGCCCTTGATTTTGTCTGCGCCCGGCAAGACGCGGCGCAAGGCTTCCCCCCCTACGACTTGCTGATGGCCGAACTTGGACAGGGCACAGCGCCGGATTGGCGCACCGGAGAACAGGCGATCATCCGGCGGGCGTTGGCCTTTGCCGCCGCCCGCAGTGTAACGCAAACGTATCATTTTGAAAGTGGAGACTGGAGATCGAGTCTCGCCAATCTGCAGTCTCCAATCTCCAATCTCTAATCTCCTTTTCTCGACTTATGGTAGAAAAACCACTTGTAATTGTCGTTATGCCCGCCTACAACGCGGCGCAGACCTTAGTAGACACCTATCGCAGCATCCCCGCCGATCATGTGGATCACGTGATCTTGGTGGACGATGGCAGCATTGATGACACGGCGAAGGTGGCCCAGGAATTGCACCTGGACGTGATCATCCATCCACACAACGCCGGCTATGGCATGAATCAGAAAACCTGCTACATGGAGGCGCTGCGCCTGGGGGCAGATATTGTAATCATGCTGCACCCCGACGGGCAGTATGATCCGAAAATCATCCCAGAGATGATTGCCGCCATTCGCGAAGGGCAGGGTGAGTTTGTTTTGGGTTCCCGTTTTATTCCGCCGCAAAGCGCGCTGGCCGGTGGTATGCCCCTGTATAAGTATATAGCCAATCGTTTTCTGACCGCCGTTGAGAACAGTGTCATGGGCACGAAGCTTTCTGAATGTCACACCGGCTACCGCGCCTACAGCCGCAAGCTGTTGGAAACCGTGCCCTTTTTGCGCAACTCCAACGACTTCGCCTTCGACACGGAGATGATCTTCCAGGCCAATTACTTCGGCTTCAAATTCGCCGAGGTGCCGGTGAGCACCAAGTACTTCAACGAGGCCTCATCCATCAGCTTCAGCGCCAGTACCATCTATGGCCTGAAGACGCTCTGGGTAGCCGGCCGTTACCTGCTGCACCGTTGGAAAATCTGGCAGTTCGACCTGTTTAAGCCGACACACCGGCGAAGGGCAACGGCCGACAATGAACAGTAAACGGTAAACTGTTCAGAGCACATTTAATTTACCATGGATTACCGCAAACCTGTTATCTTTGGCGAAAACTGGTCGCCAAGCCGGTACAAGGTGCTGCCTTATTTTGCCGAAGAGAAGGCGGTGCTGGCTCGGCCCACGTCACAACAGATTTTGGATCTGGGCTGCGCGGCAGGCTGGAATATGAGCCGGTTTCGACAGAACGGCCGCTTTCCCATTGGCATAGATGTGGTCCCAGAGCGAGTGGTCCTGGCTGCCCATCATGGCCCCGTGGCCATTGCCTCTGGGCTGAAACTGCCCTTTGCCCATGACACGTTTGACCTGATCTACATCCAACACGTCCTCCACCACATTGGCGACGTGGAGCAGGCGCTAGCGGAAGTGCGCCGCTGCCTGAAACCGGGTGGCATCTTGTTCCTGATCGAGACCGTTGAAAACAACCCAATCATCCGCTGGGGACGTCGTCTCTATCCCAAATGGCTGGGCGACGAGGTGAACGCGCCCTTTTATTTTGCGGAGCTAAGGGAGATCCTGGCCAAGTACGGGTTTGCCGTGGAAACGGCTCAGCAGTATAGTGTCCTTTTCTGGCTGTGGGAAATTTTGCCCGACCACCTGCCCATCATGGAAAAGCTGACGCCGCTGTTCGTGCTCATTGAGCAGCTTTTGCTAAAATTCTTCCGTCGCCAATCGGCCCACTGCTTCTATGTCGCAGTAAAACATGAGAAACCCAATCGTTAATCCTTCGACAAGCTCAGAACAGGTTCGCCAATTGCCAATCAATCGTGAGGTCTGGCTCATCGCCCTCCTCTTTCTTATTATGCTGCTGAAGGGAGCGCTGTGGAGTCTGGCCTTCCCACTCTGGCAGGGACCGGACGAGGATGACCATTACGCGGTGATTCAATTCATTGGCGAAACCGGCCGTCTGCCCGACATCCCCGACGTGATTTTGCCCGACGAGATCACCCTCTCCCGCGAACTGGCTGACGTGGGACGGCTGGATTACAATCCGGAACAGCGCCAGGGCTGGAGCGACGGTCATATCGGTTTGCGCGAAGCGGAATTTGACGCTCTACCCCTCTCCAGCCGCGCCAGCACGGAATTGGGCACCATGGCCAAGCTGATGCACGCCACACCGCTCTACTACCTGATTGCCGCCATCCCTTACCGGCTGATTGGCTACGGCGAGAATTTGCTGGCGCGGATGCAGGTACAGCGGCTATTTGCCGTGCTGGTAAGCAGCCCTATCATCATCGTCGCCTACTTCATCACTCGCCTGCTTTTTCCCAATAATGCCGCTCTACGCCTGACCATCCCGACGCTGGTTGCCTTCCACCCACAACTAACGCAGATGACGGCCGTTATCTCTGTTGACGGTCTCTTCTTTGTACTGTACTCCCTGCTCATTTACTTCTGCCTTCTAACACTGCGGGATGGGCTAGACCTTAAGATTGCGGCTTCCATCGGCATAACATTTGCCGCCGCCTTCCTTATTAAGCCCACCATCAACGGTTTCGTACCGCTGGTCGCCCTGGTTGTTCTCTACGATTGGCAGCGGCGCAAAGGCAACCGCTGGCGCGTCTTCTGGGCGGCGCTGCTGATGAACGGCATCATCATCCCGCCCGCTCTGTGGTGGATGGCTCGCAGCTGGCGCATCAACCAGGATTTGTTTTACTTCAATCCGGTACGTGAAGGCCACCGCATTATCCAAAGCCCGTTCTTCGATTATCAATTTTTGCCTCACATGCTCGACTATTACCAGTCAGTGTGGGGCGGGATGTTTGTAACCTGGTGGGCGCATTTCGGCTGGGTGGATACGCCGTTGCCGCCCTGGGTCTACGTCTTGCTGCGCGGGCTAACCTTCCTGGCAATCCTGGGGCTGGCCTGGAAATTGGGGCGTGATTGGAGTAAACGACCATTATTCCCCCAATGGCAGGAAGGCAAACGCATGGCCCCGGTCATCGTCTGGCTTTTCCTGGCCCTGACCATGCTGGTCCCGGCACTGCTGCTCCAGGTATATGACCTGACCTTTTGGTGGGAGTATGGCAACGGCCGTGGCCTGCAAGGGCGCTACTGGCTCGGTACCGTCGTGCCGATGCTTACCTTCTTCACCCTGGGCCTACTCTTCCTCCTGCCGCATCGTTGGCATAACAGCACCCACTGGCTCCTCCGCCTGGGCATGATTGTCTTGAACGTAGCCGCCTTACTGGGCTATATTTTGCCGCGCTACTATTTATAATTGGGTGACGGGTTGAAGCGTTCACAATTTATGATTCGTAATTTCCCATTCACACTTCTCCTCGGCCTCCTGCTCGTTCTTCTGCTATTCCTGGTCTTCGGCCAGTGGCGCGCCACCGCTGCCGGCCCCCAAGTGCAGGTTCCCATGTTTTACGACGCCCACTACCTCTACCCGCGCCCCTGGACGCAGGAGCAGGCCGCACCTGGCGCGCCTGATCCCTTCCCGGTCGCTTTCTACGGCCCCAACACCATCAGCCAGCCTTTCGTCAGCGGTGCAGACAGGCTGACAGCCATTGAAGTCTGGTTGCGCAGTCCCGCTTATGGCCGCATCCACCTGCTTCTCTCAGACGAAAATGGCCCGTTGTACAGCGGGGAGTTGAACTTTAGCGAACGGCCGTCTGGCCAGTACCTGCGCTTCACTTTCCCACCCATCGCCGATGCCAAAGGGCGCGAATTCACCCTGACCCTGGCCGCGCCGGAGGCAACGGCCGACGCGCCCGCCGTCACCCATGCCGTTGGCGGCGACCGGCTGGGCGGGGCGCTGCGCCTGAACGAATTCCAACGGCCAGGCAATCTGGAACTGCGCACCTATGTTCATGGGCGCGCCACCCTGGACGCCCTGACGGAGCAATTACTGCCCGCTGTCTTCCGACTACGTTTGCGGCAGTACAAGCCCGAACCGTTCAAGGGTGATCTCTTCGCGCTGTTGTTAACGCTTAGCCTGGGGCTGACCGGCCTGTTTCTCCTCTTGGCGCGGCCAGGCGAAATGCCGTTGAAAACGGCTGTTCTCTGGCCGTTGATCGGCCTACTGGCCCTTTTCCTCTTGTGGCAGATTAGCAGCGGTCGGGTGTGGTTACCCTTCCCCTGGCAAGTAACATGGCTAGAAACAGCGCCTATAGAGGAGGAGGCTGTTACCTCATCAAGTCCCATGAGCAATGAGTACCGCATCGTTCACGACCTGGGTGCCATCCTTTGGACGGCGGAACGACTGCCAGAAAAGCGCGTAGTCATCACGGAACTGACCGATTATCCAGCTATTCGTGTTCCGGCAGCCTCAGAGCTGGCGTATGGCCTGGATGTGCCGCGCAACGGCCGTTTTCGCGCCGGCGTGCAGGTGGATGGAGTGGGAGTGCTGCGGTTTATAGTCGAACTAAATGGTCAAAAGTGGGCCGAAACGGCCGTTGCCAGCGACGATAGCCCACATTGGCTCGACATCGACCTTTCTCCCTGGCAAGGGCAAGGCGGCATCCTACGCCTGATCACAGAACCGCTGGAAAGCGCGCCATCAGGTGGCTCAGCCGACGAACCATCGGGCCGCTGGTTGACTCCGCAGCTACTAGCACGGACAGATTGGTTACTGGCAGAGCTGCCATCCAAGGCGAATTCAGTTCAATACCTGTTTGGCGATAGCGTGACGTTGGCAGGCTATATGTTGGAACCGGCGCAGCCCCGACCGGGCGAGACAGTGCAGGTAACGTTGTATTGGCGGGGCGAAGGGCCGCTGCGCCAAAATGCCACCGTCTTCGTTCATGCCCTCAACGAAAATGGCAAGTTGACTGCCCAGAGCGATAGCCAACCGGTGCAAAACAGCTATCCGCTCATCAACTGGCCGGCTGGTATCTTGATCGCCGACGCCCATACCTTCACCTGGCCGTCCGGTGAATTAGTCCAGCTGGCTGTCGGTCTCTACGACCCCACCACCTTAACTCGCTGGTCCATCATTGCACCAGATGGCGCGCCGCTCCCCAACAACCAGGCCCTCTTGCCCGTCGAGGTAAGTCCATGACCTTACCCGGCACGCCCCTTGCGCTTTGGCCGCTCTGCGTCAGAATCCTATGACATCCCGCCTGCAAACCCTCATTCGTTCTGGAGATGCTCGCGATGGCGCCTTGATGGCCGGGGCCACCCTCATCGCTGGGGCGTTTGATTACCTAGTGCTGCTGGTGGCCGGGCTGCTGCTACCTAACGCAGCAGCCATCGCTTTCCTGGCCGTCATGAACCTGCTGAAAATAGCCGAGCAGGCGACTTGGGTCATTCGCAACGTGGCCGCCTATTACACGGCCGAACTGGCCATCCACCCGGAGGCGCAGGCGCGCATCGGCGCCTTCTTGCGCGACCGCTGGCGCTGGGCCTGGCGCTGGGGGGTGCTGGTGGCCGGGCTGTTCATCCTGGCCGCCCCACTGACCAATCAACTAATCAACGCCAACTCTACCCCGGCTGTGATGGTGGCCGGGTTGGCCTTGCTGCTCTTTTTTGTGCGGCCGGTGACGGATGGCACGCTGCAAGGGACGCAGCATTTCTTGGGCCTGGGCGGGGTGGTGGTGCTGCAGGCGGTGCTGCGTTTTGGCTTAACGGCCATTCTCATCTGGCTCGGTCTGGAATTGGTGGGGGCGGTGTTAGCGCTGCCGCTGGCCGCCGGATTGGCCTTGCTGCTGGCCCTCTGGATGCTGCGCGGCTACTTCCTTGCCCCCCGCTCGGCGGCGGCGCAGAAAGTGAGCCTGCGCTATTCCGGCTTGACCCTGATCGGCTTGCTCTCCTTCGCCCTGCTGGTCTACAGCGACGCCATCCTGGTCAACCGCCTCTTCCTCGAAGCGATAGCCGGGCAGTACACGCCGATCAACGTCCTGGCGCGAATTAACCTCTTCGTGCCACTGGCCTTGGGGCTGGTGCTGTTCCCCAAGGCGATGCAGCGGCACGCCCTGGGGTTGGACGCACGGCCGATGCTGCTGCTGACGCTGGCGGCGACGCTGCTGCCGGGGTTGGGGTTAACGGCCGTTTACTTCCTCTTCTCCAACCCGATTGTAGAGCTGGTTTTTCGCGGTCAATACGCCGCCCCCGGCGCGCTGCTCGGTTGGGTGGCGCTGGCGACGACGCTGTTTGCCGGGGCGAATATCTGGCTGAATTATGCGCTGTCGTTGGGGAAACAGCCGTTTGTATTCCTCCTTGCCCTCATCGCCATCGGCCAGATCGCCGCAATTCTTCTTCTGGCCCACACCCTGACCATCCTTGCCATTGTCTTGGTTACGGCCGGATTGCTGACCAACCTGGCCGGGGCCGGGCTGCTGCTAGCCCCAACGCAGGTGAATCGTCCATAAAGTGCGGGGCGGTTCAGTGGTTTCGCGCCGGGGCATTGGCTATACTTCCTGCCACTATGCTAACCTGCTCCATCGGTATCACGGCCTATAACGAAGAGGCCAACATCGGCAAACTGCTGCAACTGATTCTTGATCAGCGGTTGCAAACGGTGGTCATTACTGAAATTATTGTCGTGGCCAGTGGCTGCACCGACCGTACGGAAGAGATTGCGCGAGAATTTGCCGCGCGCGACGGCCGTGTTCGCCTGCTCGTCCAGCCCCAGCGCGAGGGCAAAGCCTCCGCCATGAACCTGTTCATCCGCGAAGCGGCTGAAGATCTGCTGATTTTGTGCAGCGCCGATTTGCAGCCCAGCCTGGACGCAGTGGAAGAATTGATTACACCCTTCGCCGACCCCGAAGTTGCGATGACCGGCTGCCACCCTGTACCGGTCAACAACCCGGACAGCTTTATGGGCTTTGCCGTCCACCTGCAATGGCGGCTGCACCACGAGCTGAACACGGCGGGCGGCTTTAAGGGCGGCGAGATGGTTGGTTTCCGGCGGGTATTCGAACGCATTCCTTACCATACGGCCGTTGACGAAGCCAGCGTAGAACCCATCGTGCGCGGACAAGGCTACATAGTGCAATACTGCTCGGAGGCCATCGTCTACAACAAAGGGCCAGAAACTGTCGCCGACTTCCTGCGTCAACGCCGCCGCATTTACGCCGGGCATCTCGACCTCGCTCACTTGCTTGGCTACAAAGTCAGCACCATGTCCGGTAGCAAAATAGTAGCCCTGCTGATTAAAAATCTAGACTGGCGACCCAAACAGCTACTCTGGACGGTTGGCGTGGTGGTGCTAGAGGTTTACGGCCGTTATCTCGGCCGGCGCGACTACAAAAATAAGCGCAGTCATACCGTTTGGGAAATCGCGGCTACGACGAAACAGTTGGTCGAGTAGTCAGGCAATCCAATCGTAAGTCGAAAATTCTATGAAATCAATGCCCGGCGTGCTGGCACGCATCCCCCTCTTTCAGGCCTACCGCCGCTTCGGCTGGCCGAAGATGTTGCCCATCAACATCACCCTCTCCCCTTCGCCCAAGTGCAACTCCCGCTGCCTCACCTGCAACATCTGGATGAAGCGGGAAAACGAGCTGACTCTGGCCGAGTGGGATAAAACCCTGGCCTCGCTGGGAACCGCTCCTTACTGGTTCACCATTAGCGGCGGTGAACCCCTCATGTTCCCCGGCATCGTCGAACTGGCAAAGCTGGCTTACAAACATTGCCAGCCCGGCATCATCAACATCCCCACCAACGGCATCCTCCACAGCGGCCCGGAGCGGGTGCGCGCCATCCTGGAAAGCTGCCCCAACAGCCAGCTCATCATCAACCTGTCGCTGGATGGCGTCGGCGAAAAGCATGACTTCATTCGCGGCGTAGTGGGCAACTTCGAGAAGTTTGAAGAGCGGCTGGAACAATACCTGGCGCTGCGCCAGGAATTCCCTAACTTTACCGTCGGCATCCACTCCGTCATCTCCGTTTTCAGCGTTGGCCACCTGGACGAACTGATCGCTTACGCCGACCAATCGGGCGCGGACCAGTTCATCACCGAAATCGCCGAGCCGCGGGTGGAGCTGGACACGGTCGGCCTGCCCATCACCCCCAGCCCGGAAGAGTACGCGGCGGCGATTGACCGCCTGATTGCCTACGTGAACGGCAAACGGTACAAAGGTGTGGCGCGCATCACCGAAGCGTTTCGCGTGGAATATTACAAGCTGGTCAAGCGGATCCTGGACGAGCAAGATCAGGT
>Ga0114946_10001722_pt1 | contig 15098 bp, 12 predicted proteins | sample WalLakDeSediment_FD_88676 | JGI IMG/M metagenome (GOLD analysis project Ga0114946, IMG submission 88676) | Lake sediment microbial communities from Walker lake, Nevada to study Microbial Dark Matter (Phase II) - Walker Lake 11/02/13 Deep Sediment | ecosystem: Environmental > Aquatic >... | reverse complement strand
TTTTTTAGTATTGTTCTCTCTCTGTTTGGGAGAGAGGTAATAAATTGAATATTATCGTACAATCTTAACCGAAATTTTACATGAAAAGAAGAGCTGAACTATGGACCTATTATCTTTAGAGAAGATGTCATTGGATAAATTGCGCTCAATTGCGCATGAACTTAATCTTGATCGTCCGCAACGCCATAAAAAAGAGAGCCTGATTCTACAGATCTCCAAAGCTTGGGGTGAAGCTGAAGGTCTAGAGATCCGCGGTGGGATCCTTGAGATTATGAACGAGGGGATCGGTTTCCTCAGGCAAGATTACAGGATTGGTGGAGAGGATGTTTATGTCTCCCAAGCGCAATTACGGCGTTATGAGTTGCGTTCAGGTGATATGGTCATTGGTCATGTGCGACCACCGCGAGAATCGGAACGACATTACGGCCTGTTGAAAGTTGAATATGTGAATGGGTTGTCCCCGGAAGATGCCCGTCAACGACCAAGATTTGAGCTCTTAACCCCGATTTTTCCTGATAAACGGTTTAATTTAGAATTTGACCCAAAGGTACTTTCAACCAGGATGATTGATCTGATTGCACCGATTGGACGCGGGCAGCGGGGTATGATCGTTTCACCACCTAAAGCGGGTAAAACAACGATCTTAAAAGAGATCGCTAATGCAATTTTTGTTAACCATCCTGATGTTCGTCAGATTATGTCCCTGATCGGTGAACGCCCGGAAGAAGTAACGGATATGGATCGATCTGTTGAAGCCGAAGTTGTGGCTTCAACCTTTGATGAACCGGTCTCTGCCCATGTGCGTATGGCTGAGATTGCTTTGGAAAGGGCGAAACGCCTGGTTGAATCCGGGCTTGATGTGGTTATTTTAATGGACTCATTGACCCGGTTAGCGCGTGCCTACAACCTGGTGGTCAATCCCTCTGGTCGTACCCTTTCGGGTGGTTTAGATCCCTCTGCGCTGTATCCCCCCAAGCGTTTCTTTGGTGCTGCCCGTAATCTTGAGGAAGGGGGCTCCCTGTCGATCATCGCCACAGCCCTGGTTGACACGGGTTCCCGTCTGGATGATGTGGTCTTTGAGGAGTTTAAAGGCACAGGCAATATGGAGTTGCACCTTTCCCGTCGATTACAAGAACGGCGCACTTTCCCCGCAATTGATATTGAACGTTCTTCCACACGTCGTGAGGATTTGTTGCTTGGCCCTGACATCCTGAAACGAGTATGGTTAATGCGGCGGATGTATATACAGATGATTGGCAATGCACCGCAAGGTTCGGGTATGGACCCAGCTGTGGCGACAGAAGCGGTTATACAGCAGCTTGTGCGGGCCAAGGATAACATGGACTTTCTTGAATCCCTAAGCGGTGATATGTAGCTTAACGTAGGTAGCAAAAAAATAGAGGTGATGCTTTTTGACACAACAAACGAATGAAGACAGTAAACAGTCTCTTGTGAAAACCCGTGGACAATTTTGGCTCTCCTGGGGGGTGACAGTGACCTTGGTTGCCATCATAATCTCGGTGCTTTACTGGCAGCCGATATTAGCCCAAGAACTTGCTGAACGCAATGGAGAATCAGAAAACTTCATGGTAGACCCTGCAGTGGATCTATCAGAAGAAACTCTGGCAAATATGCCTTATTTTTTCGCCGATCAGGATTCGACTTACCTTGTGCGGGTTCCGGAAACCCGTACAATTGCGCCGACACGGCCACGCAGCCAACCCATTGAATATGAAGTTTTATCTGGGGATGCCGTATTCAGTATTGCCCAAAAATTTAATATCTCCCCCGAGACCTTGTTGTGGTCGAACTTTGAAGTTTTGCGTGACGATCCGCACTCTTTAGATATTGGTCAGGTCCTGCGCATCCCGCCAACCAACGGCATCCTTTACGAATGGAAAGAGGGAGATTCGGTGGAAGCTGTTGCCAGCAGCTTTAAAGCATCTCCTGACGACATTCTCAATTGGGCAGGCAACAGTTTAGATTTGACAAACCCCGAAATTGAACCGGGTGAACTCGTGATGATACCGGGTGGTCAGCGTGAGTTCCAACAATGGGTCGTGCCAACATACGCTGTGGGTCGATCTGGTACAACATCCCTGCCTGGGGGCTGTGAGATTTCCGGATCAGTTTTTTATGGCGGTGGTTGGTTTATTTGGCCTGCTGATAACCGTTATCTCTCCGGAAACGATTTTTGGTCAGGACATTTAGCAATTGATATTGCGGCAGCCACTGGTGCCCCGATTTATGCAGCTGATGCGGGTGTGGTCGTATATGCAGGATGGCATCCCAACGGCTATGGCAATGTGGTCATGATTGACCATATGAATGGTTACCACACTGTATATGCACACCTGAGCGCTGTTAATGTCTCTTGCGGTTCAAATGTTGGCCAGGGAAACGTCATCGGTCGGGCTGGATCAACGGGTAATTCGACAGGTCCTCACTTGCACTTTGAGGTAAGATACTTTGGCGGATTTATCAACCCATGGACCGTTCTACCATGATCTGTGATATAATCCTCATACCAGCTCCAGTAGCTCAACAGGAAAGAGCAAGGCACTCCTAACGCCTAGGTTGGGGGTTCGAGTCCCTCCTGGAGCATCGATTTAGAACCTCATTGAAATCTTCGACAAAAAAAAGCGCCTGAAACACAGGCGCTTTATCGTTAATCTCCCGGGTGTTTACCAATCGGAGTCCGTGTCATCAAAATCAATGTCGTCTTCAATTTCTTCGAATTCTTCGGGATCACGCCTGACCCATAGGATGAGCAGACCACCATTTTCGGAGTCGACGGATCGAGCAGCCACAATCGGGACTTCTTTCTTCATGCCAATCATATCTCGATATTCGAGGTACATGGTGACTTTATGCGCCCAAGCTGTATGACAACGCTCCAAGAGGGCTTCACCATTGAAGGTGCGCAAGGTGGTTCGTGCAGTATCGTATAGGTAAGGGCCTTCACTCAACCCGGCGGTCCATCCATTGATACCCATGATGAAGTCGGTTTCAACAGAGTCAAAATTGGGCGTGGGGCCTTCGATGATGGTGATTTTATTGTCCATGAATGATTACCTCGCAAGCATATTACCACAAAAAAATGTGCAAGACCAGACCTTTCGGTCTGTTTAACACCTTTTTAATCCGGTTCTTGCCAGGTCATCAGCAAGATTATTGATGCTCATGGATAGGTATTGTTATAGAACCAGTTGTAGGCATAGAAACCTCCGGTGGTCGATTCAAGCCGAATGGCAATTCTATACTGACCTGCCAAAGCATCGGGGATGTTGATGGTTTCAGTGAAGGTGCCGCCACTTCCAGAGCCGATCGTCGCAATATGGATACCACCAATACCGCGCGTTCCCATTTTTCCCATCAAGACCTTAAATTCATAGTTGGGAGGGAAATTGTTGGTCTTAATGGTGACCGAATTATCCTCAACCACTGCGGTGATGGCAAATGTTGGGATCCCGGTATACCATGTTATTGGTCGTGCGGTGGTGGTGTTGTTATAAAACCAGTTGTAGGCGTAGAAAACGCCGTCAGCGGTTTGCAGACGGATGGCAATGCGGTAGTTACCCTGTAATGCCACGGGAATAGTAAATGTCTCAGAAAATGAACCACCAGATCCAGAGGAAATCGTGGTGACATGGATGCCGCCGATCCCGCGCGTCCCCATCTGTCCCATCAGGACTTTGAAATCCTTATCAGCTGGGAAATTGTGGGTTCTGACGGTAACCTCCTCATCTTCCTCAACAGATACGATCGATAGGGTGGGGATGCCCGTATGAGGCGTCGGGATGACAGCTCCCCCTGCTGCACCGGTCTCGTTCACAAACCAGGTATGGGCTACTTTATTGCTGGTTGTTGATTGAACTCGAATGGAAATCCTGCTTTCAGACTTCAAACTGGCTGGGATGTCGAAGGTTTCCAGGATGGTACCATTGTCTTCCGCCGTGAGTGTGCCAACCTTGACACCATCAATGCCCTGGGTGTTATATTTTCCCATCAAGACATCAAAGCTCTCATCCGATGGGAAACTGCTGCCTTCAATCGTGACATGGGAATCCTTTTTAACAGTGTTGACCATGATGACAGGGATGTCTTTTCCACCTTCTACCGGGACACCGTCTGTATGGCTGCCAGAGGTCGTATTGTTAAACCAATTAAAAGAATAGTAACTACCTGTCTTTGAATCCAGGCGGATGGCGATCTTGTCAAGGGAAGAAAGCGCCGGTGGGATATCGAAAGTGAATTTTTGGCTTCCACCGCTGCCCGAATTGAAAGATCCCACCAGGATGCCTCCAATGCCTCTTGTGCTGATTTTTCCCATACGGACATCGAAATCACGATTGGCTGGGTAGTTGTGTGTTTGAATCGTGACGATTGTATCTTGTGTCACGCCAACAATAGAAATCGTTGGACTGGCCCCGGCGTTTACAACATCACTCACAGATATGAGCGCCAGGAGCAGGACAATAACGATGGTTAACGAGAATTTTTTCATTTAATCACCTCTTGATTTGCTGCTAGTCTATGTGAGATTATTTTGTTTGATTTTCCGTGCCAACCGAGGATGCGAATCTTACTCCCTATCCAGATTTCATGATAAAGAGTATTAGACGCGGTTTGTTGTGCTTTGCCGCATGGCTGACAAGATAGGGAAAATAGTGTCGATTGGCTTTTGACTTTCATATTTAAAGCCTTTCTTGTGCTGCTTGTTGATTACACCTTAATTATACGGGATAGGATGCTTGACTTCAATAATAAAATTTTTAAAAGAATGTAATCAAATTAAAATTGATTAAAATTAATAAATAAATAACCGCCCCATTTTTGAGGCGGTGAGAATATTGATGTTTCTCAGATTTGAGTGGGGTCTATTTCTTTGTGACTTTGATCGTGCGTGGTTTGGCTTCTTCTGCTTTGGGTACCACCAGGGTGAGGATCCCGTTTTCCAATTCGGCTTGTACTTTCGATGAATCGAGGGGGGTCGGCAGTGTCAATACCCGATGGAACTTTCCAGCGGGGCATTCTTCCAGAAGATAATTGGCACCCTCTTCACGCTCAACTTTAATTTCACCGGAGATGGTCACAATCTCATTGACGATGTGAATGTCCAGATCATCAGGTTGGACACCAGGTAATAATGCTCTAATGGTAAAGGAGTCTTTGTTGGCCAACACATCAATCGGGAAGGTTAAGTTGGTTGAGTAATCTTCATCCCAATCTCGCATCATTTCCTCCATCATGCGTCGGCGGTGGGGTCGTCTAACAGGGTTGATATACAGGGTCATAAATGCCTCCATTTTGTTTTTGGTTTATCTTTATATTTGTTATCATCCTAATGTTTTTGTATTAACACCTCATCTGAAAAAAATTTGAGAAATATAAGAATTGCGGTTTTGGGTGGAAGCATTAACAGAGTTTTGATAGAATAGTGTCATGATTCCAATACATTTTCCTTGCATATGAAAAAGCGAATAATTTTTCTCGTCCTGATCTTGATTGTTGGCGGCGCAGTAGGGTTATATGCCTATTTTAGAGGATATTTGTCCATCACACAACGAACACGTAAGGTGCTGCTTTTTCTGCGGAACCCTGAGTCATTACACGACAGGATCATGCCTGGATTGACCCGTTGTGGAGAAGCACCCTTCCTCCTCCCGACGACGGGTATGATTGGTTTCCTATGGGATGATTCGTTTCGTCCTGGGCATCGGCACCAAGGGATTGATATCTTTGGCGGCACGGATGTTGGCGAGACCCCTGTGTATGCAGTTTATGATGGTTACCTTACGCGCCTGCCAGGATGGAAGTCCAGTGTGATCCTACGAATTCCATCCGATCCCATCCAACCGGATCGACAGATCTGGACTTATTACACCCATATGGCGGATGAAAATGGCAAATCACTGATTGTCAATGATTATCCGCAAGGCACGCGCGAGGTCTTTGTCGCAGCGGGCACCCTCTTGGGTTACCAGGGCAATTATTCTGGTACACGCGATCGTCCTACGGGTGTTCATCTGCATTTTTCAATCGTAAAGGACGATGGGCAAGGTGGATTCATGAATGAACTGGAGATTGGCAATACATTGGACCCATCCCCTTATTTTGGGATGGCACTAAATGGTAAATCAAACCCGGATCAAATTCCTTTTTGTTCAGAACCATAGATACGTGAATGGGACTAGGGGCAAGTATTTCATCGTATAATGAGTAAACCAGCATAAGCCACATTTTCCTATAGATTTGGAGTGTTATGAAGGAGATTGCCAATAATATCTTTATTGAACAAAGTTATCCGGGGGTTGTCTTGAGTGCGCTGAAATTGAGCCACGGTTTACTTGTAGTTGATTCGCCATTCAGGGTTGATGACCAGCAATCTTGGCAGCAAAAACTGGCGCATTTAGGTGGTGGGATCGGACATCTCACGGTGATGCTGGATACGAACACCGACCGTTTGTATGGGATGCAGTTAAGTGAGTTCCCGGTATTGGCGCAAGCAAATTCGTTTGAGATAATCCAGAATTTACCCCTAAACCCGCGTATTCCTGAGATGCAAGCGAGATCTAATTCTGAAGCCTATGACCAGTCACATAATGTACGCTGGCGGTTACCAGATATTACCTATTCAAATCAAGTATTCATCCATTGGGATGATGAGCCTGTTGTGATCACCCATCAGCCCGGCGGGCACCTTGCAGGCAGTTGGGTGCGCTATGAGGCTGAAAAAGTAATTTTTGTTGGTGACAGTGTGGTGATTGAACAACCGCCCTTTCTGGAATGGTGTGACCTTGACATTTGGATGGATGAATTAACCTGGCTCAGTTCGGACCAATTTAAGGATTATAAGATAATCAGTGGAAGAAATGGTGAGATCCAGCAGGAATCCGTATTAAGGATGCTTGATACGCTCACCATGGTTAAGGCACATATGAATGACCTGCTTGATATGGAGGAACCAAATGTAGAGATTGACCAGATGGCGGACAATTTGCTCAGCGCGTTCAATATCAAAAGGGGTATGACAGAACAATATAAAAACCGCCTGGTTTGGGGGTTGAAGCAGTTTCTCCACCAATACAAAACCAGCAAGGCAGAAGATTAAGGAGAGAAAAATGCAGTTTGTTGACCACGTGCCTTTGGTTGAAGTGACCCGGGGAGATATCGTTGAATCTGTCCATTATGGTGCTTTTTGTGTGGCAGACCGAGATGGATATTTATTCGCCCAAGGCGGCAATCCTGATTATCTCACTTATCCCCGAAGCTCACTAAAGCCTATGCAAGCGCTGCCTTTCATCGAACTCGGCGGTGATACTTTATTTGGTTTTTCTGGAGAGGAGATCGCCATTTTGTGCGGTTCGCATGCAGGTACAGCGCTGCACACCTCCGTACTGGAAGGGATGCATCATAAAATCGGCACCAGTGAAATAGATCTTGCTTGCGGGGTTCATTGGCCGTATGATACGAATACGCGTGAAGCCATGAAGCTTGCGGGTCAATCCCCCACAGAATTTCACCATAATTGTTCCGGGAAACACACTGGGATGTTGGCACTGGCAAAAATGCTGGATTTACCCATAAAGGACTATCTCAATCTCCAACACCCGATCCAGGTGATCATTCGAGAGACGATCGGCGAAATGATGGGCATGGCGCCAGAGGAAATGCCCGTTGGCATTGATGGTTGTTCTGCACCGGTGTATGGCATTCCCATAATGAGAATGGCGCAGGCGGTTGCGAAGATGGTGGACTCAACTGACTTAAGAACTGAGCGAGCAGAAGCCTGTCAGACGATTACATCTGCGATGATCACATATCCAGTCATGGTTGCTGGTCCGGGACAATTTGATACTGACTTGATGACTACGGCTAAAGGTAAGGTTCTCAGTAAAGGTGGTGCAGAGGGTTACTTGATTATTGGGGTACTGCCTGGGATGATCACGAAGGGCTCGCCTGGAATTGGGATCGCCATTAAAATAGCGGATGGTGATGCGCGGGGACGGGCACGCGCTGCGGTTGGTTTAACGATCTTGGAAGCATTAGGTGTTCTTGATGAGAATGATCTTGACCGCCTGGATTCTTACGGGAATGTGCCAGTGAAAAATTGGCGCAAGCTTGATGTCGGCCAGGTGCGATCAATTTTTTCACTGCCTGTTTTTGCGGATCATTGGGCATGATGGCCAGGGATATGCGTGAACACCAGGAAAAGATGTCGAAGGTCAGGGTCAGATTAGCCGAAGCCTACGGTATGCCAGAATGGCGTCATCCCCTGCCGCCGGTAGATGAGCTGGTGTCGACAATCTTATCGCAGAACACGAATGACACCAACCGGGACGCAGCCTTTAAGGCACTCAAAGCCGTTTTTCCAGATTGGGAATCGGTGATGGAAGCTGAGCCGGATGCTGTTGTGGCAGCAATCCGTACGGCTGGTCTTGCTAACCAAAAAGGCCCGAGGATCCAGAAAGCATTGCGAGAAATTTCCGATCATAACCAGGGCGAGATCAACCTGGATTTCTTACAGGATTTACCCTGGGATGAAGCCCGGGATTGGTTGATGGCGGTTAAAGGGGTGGGGCCAAAAACCGCCGCGATCGTCTTATTATTCTCCATGGGTATCCCGGCATTCCCGGTGGATACCCACATCTATCGGGTTACCGGGCGAATTGGGCTGCGACCGATGAATTTATCTGTTGAGAAGACGCATGCTTATTTGGAAGACTGCATTCCCGAAGATGCTTTTTATGACTTACATTTGAACTTGATTCGCCTGGGTAGGGAGGTATGCGGCGCTCGGAAGTGGCATTGTTACCGCTGTCCGGTCGAGGATCTGTGTGATTTTGACCAGAAGATTATGACCCCAGGTGAATCATAGCTGCATGCAGAGACCTGCTAGCAAATGATTAAGGGGTTATTGATGCATGGGTTATTTAGCATTTAGAGAGCCGACCATCGACCAGGGACCTGTCCATTCAATATGCACATCCCTTTCCTGCCCTAACAGGTGTTCCTGGCTGTCAACGAAGACCAGCTTATTGGTCGGTGTTCGTCCCCGCCAACGCCCTCGCTTTTGCTCCTCAAACAAGACGGAAAGCGTCTCACCCAACAGGCGGGCATTAATTTCTGTGGCGATCTCTTCCTGCAAGGCTTCCAACCGGCGGAATCGGTGCATTTTTTCTTCTTCAGATACGTTATCTTCCAATTTGCGGGCAGAGTAAGTGCCCACGCGGGGTGAATAGCGTGCAAGATGGGCGACATCCATACGCAGGTCTTCAAGTACGGTGTATGTATTCTCAAATTGGACCTGAGTTTCACCCGGGAAGCCCACGATGATGTCTGTAGCGATCGCCACAACCGGGATGCGTTCCCGAATTCGGGCAATCAAGTTGCGATAGGATGCGGCTGTGTATCCGCGGCGCATTGCCCGCAGAATGCCGTCATCTCCAGACTGGATGGGCACTTCAATGTGGGGGCAGACTTTGGGGAGTGCCTGAACGGTATCAAGCAGCTCATCTGTCATCCAGTTTGGATGCGAGGTGAGGAAGCGGATCCTTTTGATGCCTTCAATCTGGTGAAGGTCGCGCAGTAACATCGCCAGGGTAGAGCGCTCAGACAGATCCAAACCGTAGCGGTCAACGATCTGTCCTAACAGGGTAATCTCTTTGACACCCTGTTGAGCAAGACTTGAAGCCTCCCCCAGTATTTCCTCATATGGTCTGGAGCGTTCTATCCCGCGTTTTGATGGAATGACGCAGTAAGTGCAGGCGTGGGAACAACCATAGACAACGGGGATAAAAGCGGAGACGAGCAGACCCTGTTCGTCTTTCGGCAGGATGATTTCCCCATCCAAGATGGCGTTTAAACGCCCATGTGCAGCCTGGCTGTTGTCCTTTGCTGTGCGCTGGGTCAGATAATGGAGAAGGGGCCCAGGGTCAGAGGGCGCAGAAACCACATCGACCCAGGGGAAACGTTCAACAATTTTCTGGTTGCCACGCACACCAATCAGGCAGCCCATCAGGTTGATGACCAGGTTGGGGTTGCGGTCTTTCAAAGGGCGTAAAGACGTCAGGCGGCCGATAGCTTTGTCTTCAGCGCTCTGGCGCACAACGCAGGTATTAAGAACGATTACGTCCGCCTCTTTAGGCTGGCGTGTGGGCTCGTATCCCATTTGTTCCAGGGCAGATGCCAGCCGACGTGAATCAGCCACATTCATCTGGCAGCCCTCTGTCCAAATATGGTATTTCATAGGGCATTATTATACCCAACGGGGTCAATGGGCTTGCAGGGCAATCGCAAAGTCAAACTTTAGCGCAGGATCAACGATCTTCACACTTAAAACACCCTCATCCCCAGCCCTTCTCCCTAGCAGGGAGCAGGGGGTCCGTCCCTCTCCCCCGGGGGAGAGGTTAGGTGAGGGTGTCTGTTAACGCACGAACAACGATATTACAGACATTTCTCACACTTTACGATTGCACTGAATGGTCTTGAATTTGTGTTATTCAATCATTTTAATTTATAATAATGAGGTCGTCCAAGCTTGATTGTTTCAAAGGAGAAAATCTATCAAAAAATATATTTTTACGAAAAAGTCAATTATTTAAGTTATAATTAGTACAGCTTATTATGTGTCCTATAGATTGACGGAGAAGGTACGATGGATTTTGAAATCACTGAATATAAACGCAGCACAGTATTGTACACCAGCGGTCGGATCGACAGTTATACAGCCCCTGAACTCGAAGAAGCGTTGACCCAATTAATTGAAAAGGGTCAATACAACATCATTTTTGATATGCGTGATGTGACCTTTGTTTCCAGCGCTGGTTGGTGGGCTCTGATTAGGGTTCAAAAAGAAGTAAAGAAGATGAGCCGTGGTGAGCTGGCCCTGGTCAAGTTAGATCAACGAATCAGGGAATCGATGGACCTGGTTGGCATCGCGCCATATTTCAAGGTTTATGATGAACTGATTGAAGCGGTGGGTGATTTATAAAAACCAAGGTATCTCCAGTATTACCTTTTTAGATTCCAAACAAAAAGGCTGTCTTTTAATGAGGACAGCCTTTATTTGTTTCTGGCGAAGAATCTTTCTCAATTAAAGTTGGTTTCCCGATCATGGCTGGTTTGTAATAATTTCTGATGAACTTCAGCGAGTGCTTTCATATTCATTTTGATCACTTTTCGATCATAGGTTAGAAAACCATTGACTTCAGTTTCAACATCCGTTGTTTGGGTGTACACAGCGGCAGATAAACCTGCTTTGATCCAGGGGATGAGCTGGTTTTCTAGGAGTTTGGTGTAGCCATTGGTCAGTCCATCTTTCGTTTCGAATTTCTTATAGCCAAAGTCTTTATGTGGATTCCAGGCATGCTCAGGTTTATTCAGGCTGTACCCACCAAATTCTGAGAGCACCCATCCCCGTGCTGTGTCGATGTCGGGTTCAGGTAAAGGTTTGAAATAAACGTGGTCGCTCTTAAAGTCACCTGCACCCTGGTCAAACCACCCACTGGCATGATCAACCAAACGAGTGGGATCGAGTTCTTTGGTCCAATTTGCGATCTGGGCGGCGTCAAATTGACCCCAGCCTTCGTTAAAGGGCCCCCAAATGGCGATGGCTGTTGAGTTGTATAAATTGGTGATCATCCGTTTGTATTCTGTTTTAAATTGTTCACGGTTGGCCTTTTGCTGGCGTTTGAATCGCCAGTAAGCGCGATCATCCCGTAAGGTCTTAAGTATGCGGGCAATGAAGAACCAGATTGGCTTTGGGCTGATGGCGCCGCTGACCATATCCTGCCAAACGATCAACCCTGATCGGTCACAATGATAATAATAACGAGCCGGTTCGATTTTGACGTGTTTGCGCAGCATGTTGAAGGCGGCTTTTTTGAGAAAATTAATCTCCCATTGCATGGCCTGGTCTGTGGGCGGGGTGCATAAACCATCGGGCCAGTAACCCTGGTCAAGCGGACCGTAAAGGAACAGGGGTTGATTGTTCAAGAAAAACCTTCTGATTCCGTTTTGGTCTTTTTCCAGGCTGAATTTTCGCATTCCAAAGTAACTTTGTACCTGATCGATGACGGTATTGCCTTCTTGTACAGTTATCTCCAGATCATAGAGGTGGGGGTGATCGGGCGACCATAATTTTGGCGCTTGGATAGCGATGTGCATGGATGTATGCAGGTTGGTCTTACCCTCAGCTACTTGTTTTCCTTGGTCGAGCACGCGGGCCTTGATGATCAGGTCGCCCTGTGCATGGGAGATTTTTGTTTCAAGGGTTAAGATATTTTCATCAATATCAGGTGTGATTTTGATGGAATTTATATAAGTTTCGGAAACATATTCAAGCCATACCGTCTGCCAAATGCCAGAATAGGCACTGTACCAGATAAAGCCCGGTTTAAGCACTTGCTTGCCGCGCTGAATGGGCAGGGCGTCTGTGGGATCCCACACAGATACGAGCAGATGGTTTTCACCCTCGGTTAAGAAATCTGTGATATCAAAGGAAAAGGGGTCATATCCGCCAAAATGTTCCCCGACGAACTCGTTATTGACATACACACGACAGTGCCAATCGACAGCACCGAAGTGGAGCAGCGATCGTCCAGCTTGTAAACCTGGGTTAACTTCGAATTTACGGTGGTACCAAAATTGCTCACGCGGGCTGAGGGGTCGATTGACACCCGATAACGCACTCTCGATGGGGAAGGGCACCAGGATCTGCCCGGTAAAGGTTTCGGGTTTTGATCCGAACCTTTGGGAAACAGCATATTCCCACCTGCCATTCAGGTTCTGCCAGGTGCTGCGCACCATTTGGGGACGAGGATATTCAGGATGGGGCAATTGAGGGTCAACATCTGCTGTCCAGGGAGTGGTGAGTCCTCCTGGGGCAATCCGTTTGGGTGAAACAGCCATGTAAGAGTCTCCTTATGTGGTGTGCATAAAGGTTATACGCAAGTGCTCTCAAGCATACCAGGAAAATGGCCTATTTCAGGTCTTAGCTGGTTCACAGCTGTTATAATATTTCGTATAGTATTTTATGTGTGAGTTGAAAACAGAGGGGGGAGGAGAATCGAGAACTAATGAGAAGGGCTTTGCGGCTGGATGTTCAGCGCTAATCCATTTCTACCTGGTAGAGCGCTCGCTGGCGGGTATAGGGGGTGGTGCCGCTGATAACCAGGACGATGGATTCGATATCCCCCCCAATGCTGATGTCAACCATTGCAGCGTTATTATCATCCAGCACAAGCGGGATAACATTGGTCTGATCCCCAAAGGTGATCATCGTAACCCGGAATAATTGCGGCAAGGTATTGTTGATCCGGACAAAACCTTCGCCATACCAACCACCATCATCGGCTTCAAAATCAGTGAAGTAATCGATGGCATCAATCCGAATGTCGTCGATGACCATACCCTCACCGTTGACTGCCGCATCGGTGACATAATCAAATCGCACAGTGACCTCCTCTCCAGCAAAGGGGGAGAGATCAACCGTCTCCAATATCCAACCTGTCGAGCGACCGTTCAAGCCACAGCCATAGCTGTTGCCGGAGGGATTTTGAGTTGTGCAAGAGGTGGTGTTAAGAATTTCCCAGTTCTGCTCATCAATCGACGCACTGACAAATACATAGTCGTAATTTTCTTCCAAGTCATACCAGGTTTTGTAGGTCATTTTCACCGGACGGCTGACCTCCGTAAGGTCAAAGCGGCGTTGTAAGGTCATATTGGCATGATCTCCCATGTTAGACCAGACGTAATGCTGCCCCGAATAGGGGGACACAGGCAGCAACGGGGTGGTGGTGAGCCCTTCAAAGGTAAGGGTGGAGTCGCCGCTGCATGTAATTTTGATGTAATCGACGCCATATTGGGCAATGTCACGCGAGATGGGACCAGTTGGGCAGCTTGTGAGGGTGCTGCTGGGTGCAGCAATTGGTGCATTTGGATAAATGCTGTAATGGAAACGACCGTCTACGATGTTTGATTTCCCTAAGTAATTGGTGACAGCCCAATCCGCGAACACATCCTCGGCTGAGATGGTTTTATCAGTCAGGGGGTCACGGATATCGAGCTCTGCCAGGACCATATCGATACTTTCCATCCCACTTTTTTGTTCAGCAACCAGTGCTTGTGTGACCTCTTCACCAAAGCGATCATAGAAATACATGGTAAACAGCATGGCGGCCCCATAATGCGGTCCGTTTTGACCGATATTGGCTCCCCAACTGGTTAGTTGGATGTCGGTGTTCTGGATATAAATGCGGTCAAATCCGCCAGGGTGATAGCCATTGATGAACTCTGCCAACATGGAGAAGCCCTCGTTCAGCCAGGTGACTTCGTTTCTGTCAATGTGCCAGAGGATCATGTGCTGGAGTTCGTGCGCAAGGGTACTGTAGATACTGCTTTGCCAAAGGAGGACATTATCGGCGTTGATCAGGAACATCTCGTGCGCATTGGAATATTCATGGGCGTCGGGATGGAGTTGATCCGCAGAGGAGTAATACCCGGCTAAGGATTTACCCAATCCACCCGCATAGAGGATGTGGATCCTTGGATCGTTGTCCACACCGGGTGTCCAATCAGGCCCAAAAAATTCACGGGTGGTGGGGAAGATTTCTTGATCGAAGGTATTTCCCAGCGTAATAAGGTCTGCTGCTTCATAAGCCACTTTGTCTTCAATCCAAAAATAGCTGTTCTCACCGACATAGCGGACCGTGGCATGGACACGGAAGTTCTGATGGTTGTCGACATTGGTGACCCAAAACGCCTTTCGATCACCAATTTGATATGGGGCGTTGGGGTCAGTGATCGTCCTGGGGATGTTGTTTTTTCCAGCCAATCGCTCCGCCAGTTCGATGGGATCGTTAATGGGGATGATGGCATCGTTCAATATGCTTAAGGTATCAACAAGGTCCACATAGGAAGGGACAGGGCTTGGGAGTAATTCTTCTGTTGGTGTTACATTTGTTGATGGCGGGACAATATTGGGTAAAGGCTGTTCAACCACCACGAAGATGTTTGGTGGGATTGCTTCAGGGTGGGCAATCAGCACTGTGCCGCTGGCAAGCAATACCAGGGCAATGCACAAACAGCATAAA
>Ga0114946_10001721_pt1 | contig 15102 bp, 18 predicted proteins | sample WalLakDeSediment_FD_88676 | JGI IMG/M metagenome (GOLD analysis project Ga0114946, IMG submission 88676) | Lake sediment microbial communities from Walker lake, Nevada to study Microbial Dark Matter (Phase II) - Walker Lake 11/02/13 Deep Sediment | ecosystem: Environmental > Aquatic >... | reverse complement strand
TTCATAGTTCCTGAATGTATTTCTTTCACATTCAGCCGCTGATAATTGACAAAATGCTCGATACCTTGGGAGATTTCCATGATGCCCTTCCTTTTCTTGCTTGGGTTAATTAAACCTTGACATCCGCCAGTGGAACTGAATAATGCTAAGGATACCAAAGGAATACGTCAATGACAATTGGGGGACAGATGCGCTTTGACGATTGATGTCGATAAACAAATTGCCTTTTGGCGCGGCAGCGCCGAAGAAGACATGGCCGTTGCGCGCGACCTGGTGCACCGAAATCATACCCGTCATGGCCTGTTTTTTGCCCACCTCGGCTTGGAGAAGGCCCTGCAAGCTCATGTGTGCCGTGCAACGAAGGATATCGCCCCCCGATTGCACAACCTGATTCGTTTATCTGAACTGGCCGAACTCCATCCTCAACCCGCCCAGGTGGATATTTTGGCGGAAATGAACTCCTTTAACGTAGAAGGTCGCTATCCTGATACACTGTCATTGCCGCCGTCTCAGGAGGAAGCCCAAGAGTATATGAACCGAGCCGAAGAGGTGTTTCAATGGTTGATCAAACTATTGTGAAGAGCGTCCGAAATTACCTGAAAACTGTACAAAGAGAGGGAATTGACGTGCGGTTTGGAATCGTTTTTGGGTCTCATGCAGTCGACCGTTCCGGGATCTGGAGCGATATTGACGTTCTCGTAGTCTCTCCCCTCTTTGACAGCCCGCGCAACCGCCGTGATGTAGACTTGCTATGGAGAGTGGCAGCGAGATCAGACAGTCGAATCGAGCCGATTCCATGCGGTGAAAGGCAGTGGGATGAGGATTCTTCAAGCACCATTGTGGAAATTGCACGGCGCGAAGGGGAGACAATCCTCGTTAATGAAGGCGAGCAAATCCCTGATCGATACGATTCATAATTTGCCATCATTTCATCAAATGTCGAAATTAAAAGCGGCCGAATGATTTAAAGGAGCCCCTTTAGCTCTCTAGCTGATGCCAAAAGCATACATCAAGGGAAATTTAGGGGCGGATATTTTCTAAGAATGCAAGAATGGTTCAGCTCGGAGTAAGATCCAAGGGACTTGAAAACCGCCATGGTCTAGACCCACGTATTCAACTAGGGAGGCAAGGGACTCAAGAGCCCCATGGACGACTTGCAGAAGTCAAACAATAGTGTCTTATACGGAAGCCATATATCACTGTCCCGCCGGGCCGTTATGCCATATAACTGACATCAAAAATCCACAATCGACAAACATTCGAATTCCAATAGCTGTATGTGCTGCAGTGGCAGAAATACTAAATGGTTCTCATGAGGCACTTAACGAGTTGTTCCTTTCCGCCGGCGCGCCTGGCCCACCCCCAGAACTAGCTCATCATTCTAAATGGCAAACTTGGCTTCAACGCGCTGGGAACGATCCGGACGTTGACAGCCTTGCGGTGCTTGGAAATATAATAGAAGAATTTATGGACTTACCACCAGTCTCGACAGTCTCGACAGAGTTTTTTGGAGTGAAGATCCAAGATCCATTGGAAATATACACTGCGAAAAAAAACCGCTTAGTCACGGTCATGGAAGAACATGGGTTACGGTATTTCAGAGGCGGACGAGTACTACCGATCGGCATACAACCGGAACCACCTATTCCCTCAGCAGGTCCGCAGAAGCCAACTAATGTTGAAGAACTACTGAAGATAATTATCCGAGGATTGCCAAGGGCGATGCACCCTCTCACACATCGCAGAAAGGGATCCACAAACCTTATATTTGAATCGGAGTATGACATTCAAGATTTACTCCACTCACAACTGCGACCATGGATTAATGATATTCGGCCTGAGGAATACACTCCTAGTTATGCAGGTTCAAGTACGAGAATGGATTTTCTCCTTCCTGAACACAAATTGGTTTTGGAAGTAATGCGAGTTCGCGATAACACCCATGCATCAAAAATAGGCGACGAATTAATAATTGATATCGAGCACTACCGCCGCCATAACCAGTGCAACTGGGTATGGTGCGTGATTTATGACCCACTTCACCTGCTATCTAATCCCACAGGCCTTTCCGCTGACTTAGAGGGTGTTAGGAAAACGCCGGATGGGGAAGTTACCGTTAGGGTTTTTGTTTTTGGAGCAAGCCAATAACAATGGATATGCGAATAGGGCATAACGGAGCACCAATTTGATTACTTTATACCACGGAACCGGAGCTACAGATTTCGAGATTATAGGGGAAGCTTTTGATGAGGAAGAGCATCAATCTTTCTTGCTAAATGCTCGTCAGATCCTCCGAGCGCGCGGCGAAAACCTCGCAGTTGAGTACCTTGAACACGCCCCATTTCGCATAGCTGAGGGAACCAATCGTTTCAACGATAAATGTCAAGTCTTAGTTGCCCCTGTTCCGTTGTATGAGTATGAAAAATTCCGGTCTCTTTCAGACCAACCCGAAGCCAAAAGGGCATTTACCCAGATCGCGGAAGTGCTAACTGAAATTGGAACCTACATCCGTTTCATTGCCGTGCAGCTCAGGCATGTATCTCCAGAATCTTGGGAGGTCTTCATCTGCCACGCAAGTGAGGATAAGGCTAACGTAGCCGAACCATTGTACAACCATTTCGACGCTGTTGGGATCAGCTGCTGGTATGATCGCGGCGAAATCCTCTGGGGAGACAGCATCGTAGGCAAGATAAACGAAGGATTGAAATGCTCTCGATTTGTGATTGTCATCGTTTCTCCTGCTCTCCTACAAAAGAGTTGGGCCACCAAAGAGATGAACGCCGCTTTGAGTCAAGAGATCGACTTGGGGAGGACTAGGGTGCTTCCGCTCATGGTTGGTTCGGACGAAGAAATCCAACAAATTACCAATGAGTTGGCGATCCAAAGAGACAAGAGATACATCAGGTGGTCTGGAAACCCGGAGGAAATCGAAGGAGAACTTCGAGCACTTATTCGACGGGAGAACGTAAGAGGTAAGACATAACAACCGCATCAACTCGGAAGGGCAATTCCACTGCGGTCCCTTGCCACCGGGTTATGCGTCGCCCATTCGGAGCAAAAAAGGGGGTGTTGGCCATACAAGAACTTGTGGCCATGGGATCTGGCATGAAACCTGTCATTCCTCCTTTTCTTGGCTTTCCACGTTCAACAATTATTATCCTATCCTTAAGTCTCAACCAGCTTTCAGCTACCAACTATATCAGAAGTAATCATTGGCGACACCGCAGCATATAGTATGCTCCAGATCGCAGCCAAAACCTGCAATATCTTCTCTGTATCACAGGCTTGAGAAAAGTTGAGATATGAGAATAATATTCGAGATGGTAGTGCCCAACGAAAAAGTGGAGGTCATGGCAAGATATTTGGACTTAGGGCGGGTTGGGAATTTTTGGTGTTCTCATAGCTTCCTATTTGGAGCATCTATTCGTATCGAGATGTTCACTGTCAACAATCTGTTGCCCAAATAGCCATTAGCGCAAAACCGGCAGCAGCGTCCTTTCTTTTAATCAAATAGCAAAATTGCGATTTTTTTCTTGACAGCTCATAGCAATATTGCTATATTGTCCCTCAAAAGAGGGCCACAGATGCCGGAGACACATGTTGTTATATACAAAGAGGAAGACGGAACCTGCCCGTTGCTCGACTGGCTGGACGGCTTGCTGCCGAAGGCCCAGGACAAGTGCATAGTCCGCATCGAACGATTAGCGGAGAAAGGACATGAACTCCGACGACCTGAGGCGGCACCTCTCAGGGACAAAATATACGAGCTGCGGGCCGCCCTGCAAAGGATCCAGTACAGAATGCTCTATTTTTTCTACAAGAAACAGTGCGTTATCACGCACGGGTTCATCAAGAAAGGCAGCGAGGTGCCGCAAGAAGAAATAAGCCTTGCCGTTACGAGGAAGGCAAAGTTTGAAGACAATCCCATGAGCCATACAAGATAGGAGGTGAAGATCATGGGAAAAGAGGAACGAACAATAAGCGCCGTAGAAATCCTGCACCGCCGCTATATCGGCGACGATGCCGAAAGAAAAACTTCACTACAGGAAGAGCGGGTCAACGCCGAGGTCGCCCAGATGATCTATGATCTGCGCCAGGAAACAGGCTTGACCCAGAAGGAGCTTGCCGACTTGATCGGCACGACACAGTCAGTGATTAGCCGGCTGGAAGACGCAGACTACAACGGGCATTCATTGTCGATGCTGAGCCGCATAGCCAAGGCGCTGAATAGGCACCTTACGGTTCAAATGACTTCGGTAGATGAACCGCGGCAGACCATCCAGTACGTGTTCCGCGAAGTCCTGAAAGGGCTGAGGCTCAAGCTCGGCCTGCAGGTAGACCAATTAGCAAAAAAGACTGGGATAGACAAGAAAGACATCCTCTCCATGGAGAGAAGCATGACCTATCGCCCGACCCCTTTGGTGCTGCACAAGCTAAGCAAGTTTTATGGCGTGTCTCAACGCAAACTCGCCGCTTTAGCTGGAGCCGTCAAAGAAGTTTCGCCTGAATTCCAAGCGGAAGCGTCAAGGTTTGCCGCCAAATCTGAATCATTTTCCAGGCTGACAGACGAGGAAAAAGCGACCCTTGATGAGTTCGTCAAATTTCTTAGAGAAGAGGAACACAAGAGTGCCGGATGAAGCGACCCGCCAAGAGATCGATAAGGCCATCAACAGGACTCTCAATGACGCCGGCTTGAAAGATCCGCCATTCCTGATAAAAAACATCCTGGAATACCTGGATGTAGACAGGGAGTTCTATGACCTCGAAGATGTCATCCTACTCAGGCGCTTCTGGCACAAGGTGAAGGTCAGGGGACAAAAGCTGGTCAACATCGTCCGGAAAATCGATCTCCATGCTATCTGGCTCCCAGACCGAGACCAGAGCCTAATCGCTCGTCAGGTTAGCAAAATAGACGGTCTAGGCATTTCTTCCAGCAAAGTCGGAAGTATAGATATTTCTCAGGCAAAAAGCATTCGACCGCACTTCCTATTGTGGCAGGCCGTTCATTGGAATGGTTACTTGCCGCCGGGAGAGAAAAGCATCCACAATCCCAGAAGGACAAACAGAACTCCGGCGCCAGCTTTAATGTAGTTGGGTGGGATCACCTTGGCGATGGTTGCTCCAAAAACAACGCCGAGCAGCGACGTGAGCACAAGGGCTCCTGCAGAGCCTGTGAAAACGGCAAGGCGGGACCTGCCTTCAGCAGCAAAAGCCATTGTACCAGCTGGGTTTTGTCACCAAGTTCTGCAAGGAAGATCATTCCAAATGTGGTGAGCATGAGCTTGAGATCCACAGACGGACCTTCCTTTTGCCTCTGTAGTGCGCATTGAATACCAAGTTTTTCTGCTCATTGCAAACCGAAAGGCATTAGCACATCAGAGCCGCCGACTCCGTATCGTTAGTGAGAGTTGATGATCGAACTGAGGACGCAACACTACCAACTCAAGTCAAAACCTTCTTGATCCGGAAAAGACAGGGCCTGATGACCCTGCCTTTAATCCCTTTTCGCCGGGGTTTGTCTAAGAAACAGTTATTGTGGATTCTTGGACCTGCCCGGTGCCATAGGAGAGGGATGTGTCGGCCTGCGCTTTATCCGAAATCATCTTGTAGCTCTGAATCAGCCTAGCACCCAATCCGGCTGCCAGTTGCCTGAAGAAAATGATTTCGCTGGCCCGGTCCTTTTCAAAGAGCGCATCGAGTTTTTTGACACTGATTTTAAGGAGCTTGGTCGGTTCCTTGCATCCCACGGAAGCAGAATACCCTTTTCGTCCCACGAGACTGGACCATCCGAAAATCTCGCCCGGATTGTCCACTGTGTAAACCGTGTGTGCTCTGTCGCCGATCGTGATGCTCACACGGCCCTCAAGCAAAATGTAGATATGCGCGGCCCTGTCTCCCTCTTTGTACAAGAGATAGCCCGCTTTGTGAGTTTCTTCCTCTGCGGCCTCCATGAGCTGTTTTCGGAAGTCCTTGCTCAACCCCTTGAGGAGATCCGACTGTTTCATATACATGCCAAACCCTCCTTTCTCCGACAAAGCCGGATGCAACCAGATAGAACATTCCTGGCTGCGGATTTTTCGTCTCATGAGTGAGACGGAAAGCCATAAACACCGGTCTCAAGCCACTTTCTGAACTGGAAGGAGAAGAACTGATTTCAGCCGGATCAGGGGTCTTTTCTCTGCTGAGGCGAAGATGCACGAAGAGATGTCGATGGAACAGGCAGTGTAACTCGAAGTCGCTGAGAAGAGGATTTGGTTCGGCTTTCACACCCCGATCAGCTCATAAAAAAGCTACCCTGGATGCTCCATGAAGTCAAGAAATATCTCCGGAGGCCCGTCGAAATTGAAAGGAGGAGCCGTCTCACGAAAACCCCTCAAAGAACCTCCAAAAGAGAAAGAACAGCCACAGCATGCCAGGTTGCATCAAGAAAAGGAGCAGCCCCGGGGTTCCTGGCAAAGCCGCCGTTGCGGGTGCTGCAGGCGAGAATGAAGCGACGGCAGCCTTCAAAATCAAGGGGCTTTGCATTGAAGAAGGCAAGGGCTCGGGCACAGGTGTGGCAGTTTTCGATATAGAAAGTGGTCCCGGGCAAGAAACCGAAACCCCCATCACCGTTCTGGCACGCCTGGAGCCATTGAACCATTTCGCCCTGTCGCGCCGGCTCAATAGAAGATTCTGGTTGTTGAAGATAGAGCTTCATCCACAGCTCTCGGGCTGTTCGCCACTTAAAAAATCGGAGCATCCGGGCCTTTGGCCATACCGTCATGTTGCGAATAGCAAGGACCTCCCTTAGAATCCTGGCACAATAGTACCTTTCGGCCAAACCGGCCGGCTTCATCAATCTTCGCTTGACATAGTCCTCCGTTTGGCCTCTATCCAAAGTGAGGCCGGTCAAAGATGAGCAGTGGAGGGCCTGATATGTCGTGCGAGCCGAGACCCATGGCGTTTCAGATACAGAGGCAAGATACCTTCTAAGCGATCTTTCATGACGATTGAAAGCGGCTACTTTTCTTAGACTGGGAATTTTGCTCAGGACCTCAATCGTGCACAGAGCGTGGTAGGTGTCCTCCACCGTCGCGGGAAGAAGGGGAGTTGCACCGTATCCTCCTTCTTCTTTGCGTCGGGCTTCAACAAAAGCCAGGATTTCTGTCAGAATGTCTCTGTCCATCTGTTCCTGCCACTGTCTTTGTTAAGAACCGCCAGGCCTTTACCGGCATCTCGCCGTTTCCTATTTCCACGCTTTCTGGGGCAGTCTTCCTTCGGTCTCCTCCTGTTGTCAATCAATTCCTGCTTTTGAGATTTTGTTTGACACCCAGGCGACATGATGTTACCAGAAACGTCAAAAGCGGGGATGGAGTCCCCCATAAAACTGCCCTTATTGGGCTGATGACTCCTACCAGAGGCAATTTTCTGGCGGGAGTCAGGCACAAGGATACATCAGAAACAGAATCCCGTCATCCAAAGTGGAGGCGGGATTTTTTTTGCACAGAGCCCCGGAGAAATGGGACCCCATTTCTTAATACCGTGAGCAGGACATTGGAGGCCTTTGTGATGAAAACTTTTGCGGAGGGGCATCCCTCCGAAGCGCGCAGGAAAAGGATCGCCCTTCAGTTTATCCTTCTGCTGGGCGTCGTGAGCCTGTTTGGAGACATCACCTATGAAGGGGCGAGGAGCATCGCCGGTCCTTATCTGGGCATGCTGGGTGCAAGCGCTGCGGTTGTAGGCCTGGTAGCGGGGCTTGGCGAGTTTCTAGGTTATGTTCTGAGGCTTGCATCCGGTATCATAGCAGACCGTGCGAAAGCCTACTGGCCTCTCACGATCGTGGGATACGGCCTCCTTTGCGCCATCCCTCTCATGGCCTTTGCCGGTCAATGGCACGTGGCAGCCCTCCTACTGATCCTGGAGCGAGTCGGAAAAGGGATCAGGGCGCCTGCAAGAGATGCTATTCTCTCCCACGCCACAAAGCAGGTAGGAAGAGGTCTTGGTTTCGGCATCCATGAGGCGGTCGATCAGATAGGGGCTATTATCGGCCCCCTAATCTTCTCGGCAGCGGCTTTTTACACAGGAGGTTATCGCCAGGGGTTTGTCATCCTCTGGATACCTGCTCTTCTTTGCATGATAGTTCTGCTTGTGGGGAAAGCAAAGGTCCCTTCGCCGGTTGCACTGGAAACCATCCAGGAAGAAGTCCAAGAGGAACTCGATAGGGGGAAAAGGCTTCCGAAGGTCTTCTGGCTATATGGCTTGTTTGTTTTTCTGAGTGTCGCAGGATTTGCCAATTTTCAAATCATCTCCTACCACTTCAAGCTTCATTCCGTGATTTCAGACAGTCAAATTCCTCTTTTTTACGCTATTGCTATGGGAACGGATGCGGTGGCGGGTCTCCTGATAGGCAGAATTTACGATAAGGTCGGTCTTCTGTCTCTAGCGGCCTTACCCTTGCTCACTCTTCCTGTTCCTTTCTTGGCATTTACTCAGAGCTATTTCTTGGCCGTCATAAGCGTGGTTTTGTGGGGAGCCGTGATGGGGATGCACGAAACCATCATGCGTGCTTCTATTGCGGACCTGACAAGGATTGAGAGGAGAGGAACGGCATTCGGCATCTTCAACACGATTTACGGGGGAGCCTGGTTTCTTGGCGGTGCGGTGATGGGGCTCCTGTATGATTTCTCCTTGCCGTTGCTGCTGCTTTTCACGGTGGTGATGGAGGTATTGGCAGGAGGGTTATTTCTCATCATGAAAAAAGAAATCAAGCCTGCTGGTTAGGATTTCGTGCTTTGTTAAGCAATCCTTCTATTTTCTTGATGCACCCATCAGGAGGACGTAGAAATCTGAAAGAGTCAAGAGGAAATACCTGAAAGGAACTCGGAAATGGAGAATCTGTGGCTCCACTCCGCCCTTTGGATAGGGCTTGCGCTTCTCGCTGCTCTCATATCCATACGGGTGGGAATATCGGTTGCACTGATTGAAATCATCATCGGCGCGTTCGCCGGAAATGCGATCGGGCTTTTCCCCTCGCCATGGATCAACTATCTGGCAGGATTTGGGGCTATTCTCCTCACCTTTTTGGCAGGCGCCGAAATCGATCCGGCCGTTATCAGAAAACGCTTCTGGTCGACCACGAGCATCGGGGTGGCAAGTTTTTTCGCCCCTTTTTTCGGGGTCCTCTTTTTCATGCGCTATGTGTACGCCTGGCCTTGGCCCGAGGCCCTGATCGGAGGGATTTCTCTTTCCACCACATCCGTTGCGGTCGTCTATGCGGTCATGGTTGAAACCGGATTCAACCGGACCGAAATCGGCAAAGTGATTCTGGCGGCCTGTTTTGTCACTGACTTGGGAACGGTTCTGGCTCTGGGAATCCTCTTTGCAAACTACAACCTCTGGCTGGGCCTGTTTGCGGTTGTTACGATTCTCACCCTGTGGTTGCTTCCCAAGTTTGTGCCGTGGTATTTTAGGAGGGTAGGGAACCGTATCAGCGAACCTCAGATCAAGTTCATCCTCCTTGTCCTGTTCGTCCTCGGAGGGTTGGGCAACATGGCCAAGAGTGAAGCGGTCCTTCCCGCTTATCTCGTGGGGATGGTTCTTGCGCCCTTCTTTCTCAAGGAGAGGGTTCTTGCCCAGAGAATGCGGGTGATCGCCTTCACTCTTCTGACCCCCTTTTACTTTCTCAAGGCAGGGTCCCTGGTCAAGTTCGAAACCGTGCTCTCTTCCCTTGGACTTATTGCTCTTCTCCTGGGGGTCAAGATGGTCACCAAATTCATCGGCGTCTGGCCCCTGGCAAGAATTTCTCGCTTTGAAAAAAGGGAAGCCATGTATACGACGCTTATGATGTCGACGGGCCTTACCTTTGGCACGATTTCCGCCCTTTTCGGCCTGACCAACGGCATCATCGACCAGGATCAGTACACCGTATTGGTAACTGCGGTCATCGGCAGTGCGATTGTGCCGACGCTGATTGCCCAAAAGTTTTTTCAACCTGAATTCAAGCCCCTGGAGGAGGAAGATCATGTATAGGAAGATTTTGCACGGCCTGGATGGATCCAAAAGCTCTTTCAAGGCCCTGGAGGAAGCCATTGATCTGGCCGGAAAGACCGGCGCCGAACTTCACACGATCTCCGTTGAAGAAGTGCCCCGGTACGCAGGTACCATTGGGGAGGTGGTCGAGGAGAAGGAAGCGGCAAACGGCCGATACGCAGATGCTCTTGCGAAGGTGCGTGAATTGGGAACTGCACGGGATGTCGAAATAAGATCCCATGTGGTGGTCGGCCATGAAGTGAAGAGCATCGTGGAATTCGTCAAGGCGCATAAGTTTGATCTTCTAGTGATTGGCTTCATGGGTCACTCCGCAGTTTACGAGCGTGTGATGGGGGGAACCTGCCAGAACCTTGTGCGTATGACACCCTGCTCGGTATTGGTGGTGAAGTAGTCGACATTTGGAGCCGATTTCCCAGGCAAAATTTGTTTGCTTGAGGCTCTAGCTTCAATAGCTTGCTTTCAGCTTCTCAGCAACCTCCTTCAGAGTACGGCTCTCCCTCAATGCAGTCAACATTGGGGGAGATTCCTGGAACATCTGCAAAGCGTTGAAAAACTTGTCCAGCACATCCCCGCTGTGGGTCGGTACCAGGAAGATGTGAGTGCGGGGGGATTCTCCTGCCACGGGCGTATATGCAGACGAAATCAGGGTTGAGAACCTTCATCATCCGGTCGGCAACCTTCTTTGCCATGCTGAAAAGGCTGGTATTCTCCGCCTCGGTCAGTTCGTGCCACCAGCGCACATGCCGTTTGGGCAGGACAAGGCAGTGCCCCCTTGAGAATGGGTTGATGTCGAGTATGGCGAAGGAGAGATCGTCTTCACCTATCATGTAGCATGGCGCTTTTCCCTGGGCGATGTTGCAGAAAATGCAGTTTTTTTCGCTATGTTCAGACATAAACCCCTCTCGCACCTTTGAATGAACTCTGTTTTGCTCAAATTCCAAGAAAGAACTTGGCTGTTGTGAAAAAAATCAGAAGCCCCGTAATATCTACGATGGTGGTTAAGGCAGGGCTTGCTATGACGGCTGGGTCCAACTTCGCCTTTGCGGCCGCAAGGGGAAGGAAAGATCCGATCAGGGTTGCCGTCAACACTTGAATTCCGAGCGCTACCCCTACCGCAAGGCCGATAAGAGAAAGGGAAAAGCCTTCCGGCCTGCTTGGGGTTCCCGCGAAAAAAATGACCCGACCAAAGGCAAGCACCGCCAGTAGGAGGGCCAAAGGCAATCCCACCTTAAACTCTCTCCAGAGCACCCGGAAGATATCCTTTGGGGAAATCTCCCTGACCGCAAGGGCGCGGACCACCAGGGTTGCGGACTGGCTCGCCCTCCAGCTTCTGATTACAGATGAAGTGTCTGGCAATAGGTCTCTGAGAAATGGCGGGGAGCAGTGTCTACGCTTGTGTTGTCGCCTGGAGATCACCGGCTCTCGCAACTCTTTGACAAAAGAGTAAACTCCACAGAAATCCTTTGAATTAAAACATCAGTTCGCTTGCCAATATCCCATGATCTGGAGAGGCTAAATCATGCGGTCCATGCTTCCGTGGGCTATAGCCCTACCCGATTCTGACATGCTTCCCGATCCACTGGGGCAGGTAGCGCATGCTGTAGTAGCTCGCCATGGTGTGGTAACACGTGGAGGAGCAGTTCAGGAGACACTTCGTTTTGACTTCCTCCAATGCTTCCCGATCGAACTTGGGATTCCCGATACGACCCCAGTCATGGTCATAGGTAATCAGGTCAAAACAGGGCGACAGGGTTCCGTCCGTCCTGATCAGAGCGCCGTTGTGGCCTGCGCGGCAGTCCCAGGGGAGCATCCGCCCGCGCATTCGCAGTTTGAATTCTCGTAAGTGGGCGATGGAATTCACCATGGGCCAGCCTTCTCGCTGTTTTTGGATGAGCCAGTCGAGCAGGCTATCCACTTCGGCCCACTCTTTTTCCGTGATGCTGAGCATGTCTTCGTGATGGGTGTAATGCGCGGTCTCGACAAAAGAGTGGGGGGGCTCGTTGAGATGATAGTCCGTCCCAATTCGGTTTTGGTGAGCGATCTCTGTGAGCATCCGCACATCTTTGAGATTATTCCGGCAGATGTTAATGTTGAAGAAAAGAATGTAGCCGTATTTTTTCTGGCGCTCCACCAGGTGGCGGAACTGCGGCTCGATGTTGAGCAGCGCTTTGGGCAGGCCCTTGCGGGGCGCAATGCAGTCCACGGCCAGGTTGATGGCGGCCACCCCGGCTTTTCCCAGTTCGTCGATAAAGGGCTTATCCAGGAGATACCCGTTGGTGGGAAGGTACATGAAAAAGCCTTTCTCTACCCCATACCGTACAACCTCGAGCACAAAATCTTTTCTCAAGGTGGGCTCCCCTCCCATCAGAGGGATAACGCGGCAGCCCAATGCCTTGAGCCAGTCCACCGCGCTCATTGCGGTATCCAGGTCCATGCTGGGTGCGGTATGCTCTTGCGTGTTGTCGTACTGAAAACAATAGTGGCAATCGATGTTGCAGCGCCATTCCGTAAACAGATAGCAGATAATCGGCCTGAACCGGCGGGGGTGGAGAAGGGAGTTAAAATAAGGAAAAGCCCAACGTCGAACAGCCCGTATCCCATTCAGGGATTTGTACTGAGCAGTTTGCATGGCAACCTCCAAAATGCCCCGAACGTTTGGGATGAGTCTGTTTTTCGACCTTCAATGGATTGACGGCTTGGTAAAAAGTCTCAAAAGTCGTCACTCCCGCGAAGGCGGGAGTCCAGAAAGGCCTGAATTTCCTGGATTCCCGTCTACACGGGAATGACAGAAAAAAACGTTTTCGGACTTTTTACGAACTCTTCAATGGATTAGAACATACGAAATTTCGAGGACTGTGTCAAGAATGCCTCTCAGATCCACCTCAGCGCCTTGAGCTCCTTTTCCACCGACGCAATCTTTTCTTCGATCTCCTCGATAAGCTGTATTTGATGGGGCCTGATGGAATGGGCGGGGAGGGCGGCTTCCCGGTCTTGAAGCGCGAGTTTCAGCGTATGGAGTCTTTTTTCAAGGTCTTTTCGGCGTGGTCGAAGCTCCGCCTCGGCTCTGCGGACCTCCCGGACAAACCTTTCAACCTTGGTGAAATCCTTCCGGAAGCGGACAGGTTGTCCGCCCTCGTTCACGATGTTTGTGTGAGAGCAACTGTCGGCGCCTGCGGGCATGACCTCCAGTGCGGCGTCATAGACATTGTCCGGGGAGAGCCCGCCGGCCAGGATAACCGGCAGGGCGCTTTCAAGCACAAGGTTCCTGGCCGTTTCCCGGTCTGCTTGCCTCCCGGTGATGCCGATGAACCCTTCCACAGGTTGCGCTTCAATCCAGGTGTCGATGAGGTATGCATCGGTGACGGATTCAAGAGACTTGGCCATATCGCGTACCGGGAAATCGGGCGACTTCTTCTGTTCAGGAACAGGAAGGGTGCGGATGATATGGATCTCCGGGAATTTTTTTTTGAATTCCCGCTGGAGGCTGATGAAAGGCGTGAGGTCGAGCATCCGGCCCGTGTCGTCTGTAAGGCTTTCGCAAAAATGAATGAAATGGGGGCGGTAGTAGTCCATGGCCCGGTACAGGGAGTCTCTGGTCTGAAACAGAGGAATAAGGCTGTTCTGTGTTAGCGTCCCTTCGGAAAGGCGGATGACATCCCGTATTTCAGGCTGTTTCCACTCCTCCTCGGAAAGAAGGACGCTGCCAAGGCGATCAACACCCAGGAGAATGCACCTTTCCGCTTCATGGGGTCTCTGAATTTCGTAGATTTGAACAATCATGGGGCAAAACCTGGAGTATTGGAGCAATGCTCATAAACCGTTAACCGTTATTTTTGAGATGAATCCTATATTTCTTTCCAAAATCGTGTAAATCCTGCCTGGACATTTTTTCTCTGTGAGAGGTGATTCTTCCATCTGTTCGAACGCCCCTGGGCTCTGCGTGGCGCCAATGACTGTTCACTGATTTTCCCCGTGTGCCTTGCGCCGTGAGCCCTGCACCATCCTTACTGTTCACTGATTACTGATTTTATAGCTTCCAGCATCCTCTCGTGCAGCAAGCTGTTTGTGGCCACGATTCCCTGATTGTTGTTCAGGGTCCTGCCGCGGGAAAAGTCAAGCGCCTTGCCGTGTAAATCCGTCACCCTGCCTCCTGCCTCCTCCACAATGATCATCCCTGCGGCGTGATCCCAGATTTTTTCCTCGTAGGACTTCCTTGTGGGCAGACGAAGATAGACCGTGCCTTCACCTCTTGCGAGCAGACCGTACTTGCCCTGGCTGTCCATGCGCAGAGGCGGCCGTCTTGCACCCAGGTTCTCAAGGATGCGGGCCACTTGATCATGGGATGAATGGGACGGTTCAAAGGACTCGCAGAAAAGGGCTTCCGCAGGGTCGGTGACGGATGAGACGGCGATTTTCGTTTCTGCAGGATCATCGAGGCCTCGGCTGTAAGAACCTTCCCCTTTCACCGCTACAAAAAGGCTTCCGAGAGAATTTTTTTCCTCAAGCGAATGAAGGGGGAGGCTCGGGCACCCCATGACTCCCATCGTCACTTCACCGTTCTCGATCAGAGCAAGGGCGACGGCGTACTGGTCGCCTCGCAGAAATCCCTTGGTGCCGTCTATAGGATCTAAGGTCCAAAAAACTCCTTTTGCACCCCCAAGGGCCTTGCCCCGGTCAATGGTCTTAAAGATTCCGGTTTCGTCGGCCGGTTCAGGGCTGAAGCGATGAACATAGTCGATGACAAGATCTTTGAGTCGTCCATTTTTCGGATCCCTGAGAAGGGCGGAATCTTCTTCGCTCACCAGAGGGATATGAGGGAATGGCGACGCAAGAATCTCGCTGATCAGGGCCTGGGCGCCGAAATCAGCGACGGTCACCGGCGAGCGATCTTCTTTGTCGATAACGCCCCCTGAAAGATGGGCGGATTGGACAGCGGCACACAGGGAGCACGCCTTGAGAACCGCTTCTACCGCCACACGTCGTTCGCGTTCATACATCCTGTTCACCTTTCATGAAATCGGCCGAAGCTGATTTCAACATGTTTCATTGACACACGGTGTCGCATCTCCTATA
>Ga0114946_10001720_pt1 | contig 15105 bp, 8 predicted proteins | sample WalLakDeSediment_FD_88676 | JGI IMG/M metagenome (GOLD analysis project Ga0114946, IMG submission 88676) | Lake sediment microbial communities from Walker lake, Nevada to study Microbial Dark Matter (Phase II) - Walker Lake 11/02/13 Deep Sediment | ecosystem: Environmental > Aquatic > Freshwater... | reverse complement strand
TGCGCGAGTTCTTCGTGGGCGTGAACCGCCTGCGAGAGCAAGCGCGGGCGGTGTTGACCGCTCCGGCGCGCCTCCCGGCGCTCCCGGGCCGGTAGGGCGGAACACGGGCCCGACCGTGCCCGACCTGGCGCCAATCCGCCGTCCCCGGTCCGCGGCCGGGCTGCCTGGAGGCACGGCGGCCGTGGCGTCGGAGCAGCGCCGGCGATCGTGAACGACACGAGCCGACGTTCTGCGCCCGAGGGGACCACGCCCTCCGCCCTTCCGGCCTGGCTGGAGGTGCCCGAGTACGTCCGCTTGAAGCCGGACATCCCGCCGCCGCGGGCCGCGCCGCGCCGGGCCCGAGGCTGGTCCCGCCGCAGCGGACGGCCGTCTTCACGAGGCAGCCGGCGCGCGCGGCGCGGGGCGGCGACCGACTGGCGCTTTGGCGTGGCGGTCGCGCTCATGATCACCGCGGGCTCCGTGATGATGGTGCGCGGTCTGGCGGCGCGGGTCACACCCGATCGAACCGGCGCGCATGGAAGCGATGCCGCCACGCGCTCGCTCGCGCCCGTCGGAAAGACCACACCGGCAGCGCCGGGAGAGCGCTCGGACGTCGCGGGCCCGCCGGCTGACGTGCAGGCGCCTTACCTCGCCCACGACCAGACGCCAGTTGCCGCGATCGGATCGGGCGAGGACACGGTCGCGCCCACCGAGCCACCGTCGCCGTCCGTGCCGCCGACGCCTCCGGTCGAGGCCGGGCTGCCCGCGGTACCCGTTGTCGATCAAGTCATGAAGGCGCGGCTGCGCGAGATCCACGCCCGCGGCCTGGAGCGCGGGATGAGGCCGGACGTCTTCGCCAAGATCGGTGACAGCATCACCGTTTCCACCTACTTCCTGACGCCGTTCGGCTGCCCCGGCCACACCCTGGGCGACCATGCCAACCTGGCGGAGACCATCGCGTACTTCCAGACCGTGGAACTGCAGGGCGCAGGCGCCGCGAACGGCTGCGACGCCGCGAACGCCTTCACCCGGGCCAGCCTGGCCGCGGGCCGCGGCTGGATCGCGGTGCAGGTGCTCAGCCCCATGCCGGCGCCCCCGGCGGACTGCCCGCCACCCGACGACACGCCGCTGCGTTGCGAGCTGCGCCAGATCCGCCCATCCATCGCCCTGGTCATGCTGGGGACCAACGACCTTCATCAACGCGTGGGGGTGCGCGGGTACCGGGCCTCTCTGGCCACCATCGCGAGCGAACTCGAGTCGGCCGGCGTGATCCCGGTCCTCAGCACCATACCGCATCGCCTGGACAGCCAGGCGGCCAACGCGCGCGTGGGCGACTACAACGCCGCCGTGCGATCCGTGGCCGAGGAGGCCGGGTTGCCGCTTTGGAACTACTGGCGGGCGCTGGACGGCAGCGACATGGCGCGCGGCGGCATGGAGCCGGACGGCGTGCACCCCAACGCCTACGCGCACGGCGGCAGTCTCACCGAGCGAGGCCTGCGCTACGGCCACAACCAGCGCAACCTGACCGCACTGCAGCTGCTCGACAAGCTGCGCCGCATCGTGATCGAGGACGGGACGCCCGAGGATTGATCCGGCACCATCGCCGCGGAGGCTGGCATGCATGGTTTCTTCCACCCGCACAACGTGGCCGTCATCGGTGTGTCCCAGAACGAGGACAACCTGGGCCGACGCATCTCCACCAACCTCCAGAACTTCGCGTTCCACGGCATTCTGTTCGAGGTCGGCCCCAAGGGGGGCAACCTGTTCGGCCGACGGATCTACCGCTCCGTCTCGGACATCCCGGACCGGGTGGACCTGGCCGTGATCCTGACGCCGGCCAGCACCGTGCCGGACCTGTTGGCGGAGTGCGGACGCAAGGGCGTGCGCTGGGCGGTCATCGAGTCGGCCGGATTCGGCGAATACGGCAGCGATGGGCGGCTGCTCGAGGCGCGGATGCGGGAGATCGCCGCCGAGTTCGGCATCCGCTTCATCGGGCCCAACTGCATCGGCGTCGTCAACCGGCACAACGGGCTGGCCACGCCGTTCGTCCTGCTTGACCCCACCATCAAGCCCGGCGGGGTGTCCCTGGTCACGCAGAGCGGCGGCGTGGGCATCAGCGTGCTCAACGTCCTGTCCAGCGAGGGCCTGGGCCTGGCCAAGATGGCCTCCGTGGGCAACAAGCTGGACGTGGACGAGAACGACCTGCTGGAGTACCTCATCGCCGACCCGCAGACGGAGATCATCTGCATGTACCTGGAGGGCATCCGCGACGGGCGGCGGCTCATGGAGCTGGCCGGTCGCTCGACCAAGCCCATCCTCCTGCACAAGTCCAACATCGGCTCCGCCGCCCACGGGATCGCGGCATCGCACACGGCCGCGCTCGCGGCTGACGACGCCGTGGTCGACGCGGCGCTGCGCCAGTGCGGCATCGCCCGCTTCCGCGACTCGGAGACGCTGGTGCTGTACCTGAAAGCCCTGGCCATGCCGAGCCTGCGCGGCAACAGCCTGGCCGTGCTGTCGCGCTCCGGCGGCCACGCCGTCATCGCGGCCGACGAGTGCGAGCTCACCGGCTTCGATCTGGCCCGCCTGCCGCAGTCGTTCTTGGAGGAAATCCAGACGCTGCTGCGCGCCAACGTCATCCGGCTGACCAACCCCGTGGATCTTGGCGATCTGTTCGACATCGACGTCTATCACGACCTCGCGGCGCGAACGTTGGCGATGGATGCAGTGGACGGCATGGTGTTCCTGCACACCTACGTGGCCAGTCACGAGGCCGGTCCATCTCGGCAGCTCTTCGAGCATCTGCACGTCCTCTCGCGCCGCTTCGCCAAGCCGGTTGGCATCTACGCCGCCACGGAGGCGCGCGAGATCGGCGAGCTGAAGCGCGGCCTGAGCGGGCCGATCTTCAGCGAGCCGTCGGACGCGGTCCGCAGCTTGGCGCTGCTGCGCGACTACCGGCACATGACGGTACGGGAACGCTTGCGGCCGGACGGCCCGGCTGACATCGAGCGCGTGCGCGAGGTGATCGACCGGTGCTCGCACGCAGGGCGCCCCCCTCTGCTGCACGAAGCGCTCTCCGTGGCCGCCGCATATGGGGCACCCGTGGCGCCTTGGATGCTGGTCGACGACGAGGACGCCGCGGCCGCGGCCGCCGGTGTCCTCGGCTACCCGGTGGCCATGAAGATGGTCAGCCGCGATGCTGTCCACAAGTCGGACGTAGGCGGCGTGTGTCTGGACTTGGCCGACGAAACGGCGGTGCGCGCCGCCTGCCGCGGCATGGCCCGTTCCCTGAGGGAGCACGTGCCGGGAGCGCGGCTGGAGGGCGTGTTGTTGCAGCCCATGGCGCCGCCCGGGCGAGAGCTCATCGTTGGCGCCAGGTGGGACCGCCACTTCGGGCACGTGGTGCTCGTGGGCATGGGCGGGGTCTTCGTGGAGGTGTTCCGCGACAGCGCCATGCGCGTGGCGCCGTTCTGCGCCGACACCGTGGAGGAAATGCTGAGCGAGCTGCGCGTCCGCCCGCTGCTCGACGGTGCCCGGGGCCAGGAGCCGGCCGACATCGCGGCGTTGACCGCGGTGGTGCTGGCCGTGTCGCGCCTGGTCACGGACGTGCCGGCGATCGTGGAGCTGGACCTGAACCCGGTACGGGTCTTCCCGGCGGGCAGCGGCTGCCTGGTGCTGGACGCGCGCATGACCGTGAGCGACGAGGCGGCGCTTCCGGCTTGATGCCCCGCCGCCAAGGCCGCGTCACACAGGCAGCGGCGCCGTCCGCCCGCCTACGCCACGGCGACGAGGCGCCCGACGTGGGCCAGCACGGCGCGGTACTGGCTCTCCCCGTCCAGTCCCGCCTCCAGCAGCACCTTGTCGGCCTGGCCGCTGCCCAGGTAGTGACCCTTGCGGAAGGGATGCAGCGTGGCGGACCGCCCCGCCTCAGAGGTCACCCAGCGGAACATGGTGGGCAGCGTGAAGCCTGTGATGCCCATCGCCCGCTCGCGGTGCGCCTGCGGGAACAACAGCGACTGGTCGCGCGCTGATTGGGCGTCAAACAGCTCCGCGCTGGACACGTAGTAGACGTTCAGGTCGATGCCGGCAGCATCCAGCAGCGGCAGCGCCACCCGCACGAACTCGTAGGTCACGCCGCTGCCCTGCAGCACCACAACGCCGGCATCGCTCTCCTGCGCCCCGCGCAGCCGGTACACGCCATGCACCGTCTCCTGTGCCGCGGCCAGGCCCAACGCGGCGCGATCCGGGACCGTCTCGTTGGGACGGGTGACGTACGGTGCTATGACCGCGGGTCGGCGCGCCAGCGCGGCGGCCAGGAGCGGCCAGACCTCGCAGGGGTCCCACGGTGTCAGGGTGATCGCGGTGCCGGACGGGAAGTTCTCCTGCAACAGCTGCAGCGCCTGCGGGTCGGCGTGGGTGGGGCCGTCCTCGCCGGTCTTGATGCCGGCGTGCGCGCAGACGAGGACCATGGTGGGGTACGCCTCGCCGAACGCCGCGTGCCGTGCCTGGGCGCCGATGGCGTGCAGGCGTGCCGGAACGTGCCCTAGAGCGGCGATGAAGGCCGCGTAGGACGAGCCCACACCGAGGTGCCGGCCGAACGTAGAGAGACCGCCAAGCACGCCGGTCATGGCGTCCTCGCAGATGCCGCCCAGAGCGATCAGCCGGGCGTCCGGGTTGGCAACCGCCTCATAGAAGCCGCCTGGAAAGCCCTCGCCGACCAGATTCAGGCTGGTCGAGCCCATCAAGTCCGCCGAGGCCGCGATCAGGGCGCCGCCGCTCTCCCGGTTGAGGAACCCGAGCGCCCGACCCAGCTCGGCCCGCAACGTCGTGACGGTGCCGGGCGCGAGCGCCAGTTCGGAGGGCGTCCCGCTCTGGTGCCGACGCGCGACATCGAACACCCGCGCAACGGACGCGCGCGTCCTGCGCGGCTCTCGGTGCCGGTCGTCCAGACGCCGGCCAGCCGCGCGCAATCGGTCGGCAAGCCAACCGACCATGGCCGGGTGCTCCTCCATCGACCGCCGCACCAACTGCAGGGCCTCCCAGTAGCAGGCTTCCATGACCTCGTCGCCACCGGCGTCGGCGCAACGCTGTGCCCCGTTGCCGCACTCCGGCAACGTCAGGCTCATGGGCTCGGTGAACGGGCGCACGGCGGCATAGAAGGCCTGGGAGCAGAGCTTGTGCCCGGCGCCGTGCGAGGCGCGGCCCTCCAGGCCGTACTGCCAGCCCTTGACCGTGCGGTACACGATCATGGTCGGCTGGCCGGTGTCCAGGGCGGCGGCTCGACGCTGCGCGGCGATCACCTGCTGCACGTCGAGGCCGTCGGGCACGAAGACCACGTTCCAGTCATTGAGGTACGCCAACTCGGCCGGGGTCCACTGCACGTAGTGGCCCGGCGCCTCGCCGTCACGGCAGACATGATCCGTGTCGATGGATGCCTGGTTCCAGTCCAGGTGCATCACGATGTTGTCCAGACGAGCCGTTCCCGCCGCCGCCATGGCCTCGGCGACACGCCCCGGCGTCAGCCCGCCCTCGCCCTCTACTATGTGGACCCGCGGCGCGTCCGAGCCGAAGGCATCACGGGCACCGAGCGCCAGCCCGATCGACGAAGCCACGCCAACCCCCGACGCACCCGTGGCCAGGCGCACGAACGGCGTGGCCGGAGTGGGATGCCCGTCCAGGGGCTTGGAGCGGAACTGGCGGAACAGCGGCGTTCGGGTGGCGGGGTTACGGCGAAAGCCCAGCAGATCCTCCAACCTCAGCTGCTTCGCTTCGTCGGCCGGCAGCAGGTCGGGCGCGGCCATGCGCGCCACCTCCGTTCGCAGCGCCGACAGCGCGTACAACCCCAGCGCCTTGTGGCCGGCAGCGTAACAGAGGATGTCGGCGTCGTCGCGATCCGGGTCGCGCAGGTCGTACTCCATGGCGTCAAACACGGCGCCGGCTACCACCCGCCCGGACGAGATCGACCCGCCCGGGTGCCCGCTCATCGGCACGTAGTTGAACATGAGGGCGCACAGCGAGCGGTAGATCAGATCGAAGGCCTCGAAATGCTCGACCTCGGAGGGCGCCAGCGGGCCGTGGTCAAGACGCGGCTCCGCGCCGATGTCGATGTACGCGGAGCGGCGGGGACCGAACGCGAACGACATGGATCGAGCTCCTCTGCTGGGCGGCCCCGCCGTCAGGACGAGGGCGACGAGTAGTTCGGCGCCAGGCCAGGAGCGTCTGTCTTGGAGCGTTGCCGGGACACAGCCGACCTCCCGGCAACGACGGCACGCCCCGACCAGCTCACCGGGCGCGACCGGCAGCAACGGGCCGCCGCCGCGCCCATCCAGTCTACGGGCATCGCGGTCCGGAGTCACTGACGCAGGTCAGCGCAGCTGGTTCACCCCGCTTGACCCGTTGCCCGCCGCGCGTACCCTTCGCGCCGCGCCGCCAAGAGCAACAGGAGCGCCGGGTGAGCCGAGGGAAGTCCAGTTCCGACGACGGGCGGGGCGCCGCGAGGCGGGCCGAGGCGCCGCTGCTGTTCGAGGTCTCCTGGGAGGTCTGCAACCAGGTGGGCGGCATCTACCAGGTGCTGCGCAGTCGGGCCCCGGCGATGCAGCATCTGTGGGGCGAGCGCTACGTGCTGATCGGGCCGGATCACGGTCCGCGGACGGCACCCGAGTTCGAGGAGTCCGGGCGCGCTCCGTCGTTCCTCCAGCCCGTGCTAACCGATCTGGCCGGCGCCGGCCAGCCGGTGCGCTACGGGCGCTGGTTGATCTCCGGACGGCCGCACGTGGTCCTGGTCGACCACGCCGTGCCGCGCGACGATCTTGATGCGGCCAAGTTCTACCTGTGGGCCGACCATCGCCTGCCCACTCCCGAGTACGACCCCCTGATCGACGCTGTCGTGGGCTTTGGCCACGCCAGCCATCGCTTCCTGGCCGCGGCCTGCGCGCAACTCCAGCCGCGACCCATCGTGGCCCACTTCCACGAGTGGATGGGAGGCCTGGCCATCCCGCGCTTGCGGCGGGACTCGCTGCCGCTGGCGATCGTCTTCACGACACACGCGACCGTCCTGGCGCGACACCTGGCGACCGAACACGACGACCTGCACGTGGTGCTGCCCCACCTGGACGCCGCTGCGGAGGCCGAACGCCTTGCCCTTGTGCCCGTGCACGCCATCGAGCGCGCGTGCGCCCACGGCGCCCACGTGTTCACCACGGTCAGCGACGTGACGGCAAAGGAGTGCCAGCATCTTCTCGGCCGCGTGCCTGACGTCATCACGCCCAACGGACTCAACATCGAGCGCTTCGTGGCACCGCACCGCGTGCAGTCGCTTCACGCCGAAGGCAAGGAACGCATCCACCTGTTCACGCGCAGCCACTTCTTCCCGCACTACACGTTCGACCTCGATCGGACGCTGTACTTCTTCACCTCCGGGCGGTACGAGCCCCGCAACAAAGGCTTCGATCTGTGCCTGGAGGCCATGGCCAGACTCAACGCGCTGCTCAAGAGCGCGGACTTGGGCGTTACCGTCGTGTTCTTCATCATCACCCGCCGCGACGGTGTCCAGATCAGCAGCTCGTCACTCCGCAACCGGGCCCTGCTGGCCGAACTGCGCGACACCTGCGACGCCATCACCGGCCAGGTGGGGCAGCGGCTGTTCGACCACGTATCGTCGGGCGACATCCCGCGGCTGTCCGATCTGGTGGATGACTACTGGTACCTGCGCCTGCGCCGCACCATGCAGGCATGGAGCCGCCCCGGCTGGCCGCCGATGACAACGCACGACATCGACGACGCCCAACGGGACCCCGTGCTGGCCCACATCGGCGGGCTCTGGCTGGCCAACGCGCCGGGCGACCCCGTCAAGGTGGTGTACCACCCCGAGTTCGTGACGCCAGCCAACCCGCTCTGGACCATGGAGTACGAGCAGTTCGTGCGCGGCTGTCACCTGGGTGTGTTCCCCTCGGCCTACGAGCCGTGGGGCTACACCCCGCTCGAGTGCATCGCCTCCGGCGTGCCGGCCGTGTCCAGTGACGCCTCCGGGTTCGGGCAGCACGTCTCGTCGCGCTTCGACGATCACGACGACTGGGGCGCCTACATCGTGCGCCGTGCCGGACGATCGTACGATCAGGCCGCGTCGGAACTGGCCGATCGTCTCATGAGCTTCTGCCGCTTGACGCGGCGGGACAGGATCGCGCTGCGCAACGCTGCCGACGCCATGGCGGAGAGCTTTGACTGGAGCCGACTCGTGGATGCCTACGATCGGTCGCACGGCGCGGCCCTCGACGCGCAGCGGTCCGACTGAGCCTGCCCTTGTCGACGCCAGGCACGGCAGGAAGTTGACACATTCGGAGCGCGCGTGGTAGGATGCCGCTCGCGCTGCTTGTCCCCATCGGCACCCCGCCGGCATGTCACCAGCGCGCCCGAGCCACTTCAGCCGGCAGCCCCGGCGCCCGAGCGCTTGTTCATTGCCGGCTCGCGGCCATGGGTTCAGGCCGTCGCCGGCAGCGACCTTCCTCACCCGGAAAGGCAGATGGCACCCCATGGCTCAACGAGGCATCCGCGAGGTCGACGCCAAACTCCTCATGGCGCGATTCCTGCCCGAATACGGCGCGGGGCGCTTCACGGTTCCGGACCGCGTGGCGCTGGTCACACCCGACACCGATCGGGCGTCGCTGCCCCATCGGCACCCGTGGCTGCTCCAGGACAGGTTGGTGGTCAAGCCCGATCAGCTGTTCGGCAAACGCGGCAAGCACAATCTGATCGCGCTCGACATGCCGTACCAGGAGGCATTCGCCTGGATCGACGAGCGCATGAACCGCCGGGTGACCATAGGGCGGGTGGAGGGGCGATTGACGCACTTCCTGGTGGAGCCGTTCGTGCCCCACTTCGGGGAGCATTACCTGGCCTTCAAGGCGGAGCGCGATGGCGACACGGCGTACTTCTCCATGCATGGCGGCATCGCCATCGAGGAGCGGTGGCACTCGGTCCGCAGTCTCACCGTGCCTGTGGAAACGCCGGCCGCACAAGCCGACCTGACCCCTCTGTTGGTCGACGCGCCGGACGAGGACGTGGACCGCTTCGCCGCGTTTGCGCACGCGCTCTACCGCTTCTACGTGGATCTCGGCTTCTCCTACCTGGAGCTCAACCCCTTCGTGGTAGCCGGCACGGACATCCTGCCGCTGGACGTGGTGGCCCGACTGGATGACGCGGAGCAGTTCCAGCAGATGGAGCGCTGGTCGGGCCTCGAGTTCCCGGCCCCGTTCGGTCGGGAGCTCACGCGTGAGGAGGCGTTCATCCAGGCGCTTGACGAGAAAACCGGCGCCTCGCTCAAGCTCACGGTGCTCAACCCACGCGGCCGCGTCTGGACCATGATCGCCGGCGGCGGAGCGTCGGTCATCTACGCGGATACCGTGGTCGACCTCGGCTTCGGCGCCGAGCTGGCCAACTACGGCGAGTACTCCGGCGACCCCAACACTCAGGACACGTACCTCTATGCGCGCACCATCCTGGACATGATGACGCGCGAGCCAGATCCCCGCGGCAAGTACCTCCTGATTGGCGGCGGCATCGCCAACTTCACCGACGTGGCGAGCACGTTCACCGGCATCATCCAGGCGATCGAGGAGTACCAGGAGCGCCTACGCGACCAGAACGTGAGCATCTTCGTTCGACGAGGCGGACCCAACTACAAGATCGGCCTCGAGAACATGCGCAAGATCGGCCAAACCACCGGCGTCGCCATGGACGTGTATGGTCCAGAGACGCACATGACCGAGATCGTATCGCTAGCCCTGACGGGAAGCGCCTCATGAGCAACGGATACGAGCTGTTCCATCGCGATACCGAGTGCATCGTCTACGGCTTCCAGACGAGGGCGGTGCAGCGGATGCTCGACTTTGACTTCGTGTGCCGCAGGCAGAAGCCCAGCGTGGCGTGCATGGTGGATCCCACCCGGTCGACGCTGCACAAGGTCTTCTTCGGCGCCGAGGGCCGGCTGATCCCGGTGTACCGAACTCTGGGCGAGGCGGTGCGACGCCATCCCGGCGCCGACGTCGTGGTGAACTTCGCTTCGGCGCGCTCGGCCGGCGCCACCGCGCTCGAGGCCCTCGGCCACGACTCCGTCCGCACGGTGGCGGTGATCGCGGAGGGCGTACCGGAGCGAGAGGCCCGACTCCTGGCCGCCGTGGCGCGGCGCTGTGGCAAATGGGTCATTGGGCCGGCGACGGTGGGCGGTCTCGTAGCCGGCGCCTTCAAGATCGGCAACACGGGCGGCACGGTCGAGAACATCGTCGAGACCAAGCTACACCGACCGGGTTCAGTCGGCTTTGTCTCCAAGTCCGGCGGCATGTCCAACGAGTGTTACAACATCATCTCGCGTAACAGCGACGGCATCCTCGAGGGCATCGCTGTTGGCGGAGACCGCTTCCCCGGCTCCACGCTGCTGGACCACCTGCTCCGGTTCGAGGCCAATCCGGAGATCAAGATGCTGGTGTGCTTGGGTGAGGTCGGCGGACGCGATGAGATGGACGTGGTCCAAGCCCTGACCGACGGTCTGATCACCAAACCCCTGGTCATCTGGGTCACGGGGACGTGCGCGGGCATTTTCCCCGGCGAGCTCCAGTTCGGACACGCCGGAGCCCAGGCCAGGTCCGAGTCCGAGACGGCCGCCGCCAAGAACCAGGCCCTGCGCGATGCGGGCGCCGTGGTGCCGGAGTCCTTCAACGACTTCGGGCAGCGCATTGCCGACACGTACCGGGTCCTGCGCCGCGGCGGGGTCATCCCCGAGCGCGAGGACGTGCAGCCGCCCCAGATCCCCATGGACTTGAGCTTCGCGGTCAAGCACGGGCTGGTGCGCAGCACGCCGAACTTCATCAGCACCATCTCGGACGACCGCGGTGACGAGTTGACGTACAACGGTGTCCGCATCAGCGAGGTCATCGAGAGCCGCAGCCTCTTGGGCCATGTTCTCGGACTGCTGTGGTTCAAGAAGGACCTGCCCCAGTCCGCTGCCGAGTACCTCGAGCTGTGCCTCAAGCTCGTGGCCGACCACGGACCGGCAGTGTCGGGTGCCCACAACACCATCGTGACGGCCCGCGCGGGGCGCGACCTGGTCTCGGCCCTCGCCAGTGGTCTGCTGACCATCGGCCCGCGGTTCGGCGGCGCCATCAACGACGCGGCCCGCTACTTCCGGGCCGCGCGGGACCAGGGCGTGCCACCCGCGCAGTTCGTCTCCAACATGAAGTCCAAAGGCATCCTCATTCCCGGCATCGGCCACCGTATCAAGAGCCTCGAGAATCCGGACGTGCGCGTCGAACTGCTGAAGGCCTTCGCCCGCGCCAATTTCTCGGAGACGCCGTACCTTGACTACGCCCTGGAAGTAGAGCGCATCACCACTGCCAAGCGCGGCAATCTGATCCTCAACGTGGACGGATGCATCGGCATCACGTTCCTGGACTTCATGGCGAGCTCGCGCCTGTTCAGCGCCGAAGAGATGGATGAGATCATCGATCTTGGCTACCTCAACGCGCTGTTCATACTCGGGCGGTCCATAGGCTTCATCGGTCATGCGCTCGACCAGTACCGGCTGAGACAGGGCCTGTACCGTCATCCATTCGATGACATCCTCTACATGACGGCCGACCAGACACGAGAGCACGAGGGGTAACATGGACGACGCAACACGAAGGGCAACGGAGCACCTTGCGGCACTCATCACCAACCAACTGGCGCGGGTAGAGCGAATGAAAGCGGCCGAGTCGTGGATAGACTACTCACGGCTCCACCCGTTGGTGATCGGTATCGTGGGAGGCGACGGCATAGGACCGATCATCTGTCACGAGGCACAGCGCGTGTTGCGGTACCTGCTCCAGCGCGAAGCCGAGGAGGGAGCGATCGAGTTCCGGACCATCGAGGGCCTGACCATAGAGAATCGGGCCCGCGTCGGGCAGGCCATCCCAGACGAGGTGCTGGCGGAGATCAAGGCCTGCCACGTCGTGCTCAAGGGTCCGACTACCACGCCACGCAAGGGCGACGCTTGGCCCAACGTGGAGAGCGCCAACGTGGCCATGCGCCGGGAGCTGGACCTGTTCGCCAACGTGCGCCCCGTCAGCGTGCCCGGTGAGGCCATCGACTGGGTGTTCTTCCGCGAGAACACGGAGGGCGAGTACGTGTTGGGCAGCCAGGGCATCCACATCACCGACGACCTGGCCATGGACGTGAAGGTCATCACCACCCAGGGCACCGAGCGCATCGTGCGCCTGGCCTTCGAGTTTGCCCGCAAGAACGGCATTCCACGCGTCACGGCCGTCACTAAGGCCAACGTCGTGAAGACCACGGACGGCAAGTTCCTGGACATCGCGCGCAGGATCGCCGCCGAGTACCCGGAGGTCCGGTTCGACGACTGGTACATCGACATCATGGCTGCCAAGCTGCTCGATCCCGAGCGACGCTCGGACTTCCGGGTGATGGTGATGCCCAACCTGTACGGCGACATCATCACGGACGAGGCGGCGCAGATCCAGGGTGGTGTGGGGACGGCCGGATCGGCCAACATCGGCATGCGCTACGCCATGTTCGAGGCCATCCACGGTTCCGCGCCGCGGATGGTTGAGGAGGGCCGCGGCGACTTCGCCGATCCCAGCTCCATGATCCGGGCCGCCGTGATGCTCCTGCAGCACATCGGTCGGCCGGAGAGCGCCGAGCGCCTCTCCGACGCACTGGACGTCTGTACCGTCTACGAACGGGCTGTGGTGGTCACCGGACGGGCCAGCGGCGCGACCGGCCGCGCGTTCACGGAGTACTTGATGACGACCTTGGACAGCCCCGACCTGACGGAGCGAGCCATGTCGTACCGCCGGGACGGCCGCGGCGCCTGACGGCCCGCCGCGGCGACCCGTCTCTCACCAGGTGTCGTGACGCACGAACTGCGACAGCGGCCTGCGCTCCTTGGGCGGCGGGTCCGCTGCCGGGTAGCCGACGGCCGCAAAGGCCACCGGCTCGACATCCAAGGGGATGCCGAGGACTTCGCGCGCCGCGGCCGGGTCGAACGCGGCCACCCAGCACGAGCCAAGCCCAAGCTCCGTGGCGGCAAGCATGAGGTGATCCATGGCCAGGGCGGCGTCGAAGTCATGGTAGCGGCGGCCGTCAACACGAACCCAGGCCTGCGCCGGCACCAGACACGCGCACACCAAGACAGGGGCCGCGACGAACCAGTCACGGTCGTACACGCGGCGCAACTCGGACTCCCGGCCCTCGGTTCGGATGACGATCAGCCGGACCGGCTGCCTGTTGGCGGCGCTCGGGGCGAGGCGCGCCGCCTCCAGCATCTGGGTCAGCTTCTCTTCCTCCACCGGCCGGTCTTCGAAGTCCCGCACACTCCAGCGACTGCGGGCGAGTTCCACGAAACCCATCGACGCCTCCACGTGTCGGCCGGCAAGGCGCCGGCGCGCCCGGTTATGATGCCCGACCGGGCACCGATCCGCCAAGCACCGGCCTGCGGCCGTCTGGTATGATTGCACCCATGACGCGATGAAGGTCATCCTGACGCACGAGCACGCCGACTTCGACGCCGTGGCCTCGCTGGTAGGCCTGGCGCGGCTCGTGCCCGACGCCATTCCCGTCCTGCCGCAGAACGTCAACGACAACGTGAAGGACTTCCTCACGCTGTTCGGCAGCGGCTTGCCGCTCGTGGATCGGGACGAGCTGCCGCGCTCGCGCGTGCGTCATGCCTGGCTCGTGGACACGCGCAACGTGCAGTCGGTGCGCGGCATGACGGCCGCCACCAACCGCACCGTCATCGACCATCACGTGGAGTCCCCCGCCGGCGAGCCGGCGCAGCCCGCAGGCCAGCTGGACGTGCAGCCCGTCGGAGCCACCTCGACCCTCATCGTCGAGCGGCTGGCGAGCGCGGGCGTCATCCCCACCGGCGTAGAGGCATCGCTGCTGCTTCTGGGCATCTACGAGGACACGGGGTCACTGACCTACCCCGGCACGACGCCGCGCGACCTGCGCGCCGCGGCCTGGCTGCTCGGGCACGGCGCGGACCTGGGCCTGCGCGCCCGGTTCCTGCGCCACATGCTGAGCGACGCCGCGCGCGACCTGCAGCGACGACTCATCGACAGCGCGCGTTGGCTGGAGACAGGCGGGCGGCACATCGTCGTCACGGCGGCCGCGGCGCCCGACTTCGACGAGGAGATCGCGGCCGTTGCCGGCAAGATGCTGGAGCTTCTGGAACCCGATGCCCTGTTCGTCCTGGTCGACCTGGGCACCCATGTGCAGCTCGTGGCCCGCGGCATGAGCGCGGCCGTCGACGTGGGCGCGGTGGCCGAGGCGTTGGGCGGCGGCGGTCACAGCCGGGCCGCCGCCGCGGTCGTGCGCTCGAGCGATCTGGAGTCCGCCGCGGCGGCCGTGATCGCGCACGTTCCGGCCGCAGTGAAGCCCGGCACGGCCGTGGCGCAGATCATGGCACGCGGGCCCGTCCGATCTCTCCACCCCGACCAGGAAGTCGCGGATGCCCACGTGCTGGCCCAACGTCACGGCCACGAGGGATACCCCGTGGTCGCCGACGGCGTGGTCGTGGGTCTCATCACACGCCGCGACCTGGACAGGGCCATGTCACACCACTTGGGCGGCGAGCCCGTGCGGCGTCTGTTGGGCGGTGCGGTGGTCACGGTAAGCCCGGACGACAGCGTGGAGGTCCTCCACCAACGCATGATGGCGCACGATGTCGGTCAGGTGCCGGTGATCGCCGACGGCCGCATGGTCGGCATCGTCACCCGCACCGACGTGTTGCGGCACTGGGCGGACCGGCTTGCCGCCGGTCCGCGATCTCGGAGCCTGCCGAACCTTGCCGCGCGTCTGGAGCAGGCGCTGTCGCGCGAGCAGATCCTGGCCGTCAGGCGCCTGGCCGGCATCGCCTCCGAGCGCGGTGAGCGGGCGTACCTGGTCGGTGGACTGCCCCGCGATCTGGTGCTGGCCAGGGAACGCGGTCCCGACATCGATCTGGTCATCGAGGGAGACGCGCCGGCCGTGGCGCGGCGCGCCGCGGAGCGCCACGGCGGGCGCGTGATCGCGCACCAGCGCTTCGGCACGGCCAAGTGGACCGTGGGGCCCGTGGCGGTGGACCTGATCAGCGCCCGC
>Ga0114946_10001719_pt1 | contig 15116 bp, 11 predicted proteins | sample WalLakDeSediment_FD_88676 | JGI IMG/M metagenome (GOLD analysis project Ga0114946, IMG submission 88676) | Lake sediment microbial communities from Walker lake, Nevada to study Microbial Dark Matter (Phase II) - Walker Lake 11/02/13 Deep Sediment | ecosystem: Environmental > Aquatic >... | reverse complement strand
CCGCCATTCGGGCGAGCGGCGTCAAGCACGAGGTGGGGCCCATGGAGACGGTGATGGAGGGCCCGCTGGACGCGCTGATGGACGTGGCCAAGGCCGCCCATCGCGCCTGCTTCGCCGCCGGGGCGCGCCAGGTGGTGACGGTGATCAAGATCGGCGACAGCCTGGAAGGCACGACCATGGAGGACAAGGTGGCCAAGTACCGGGACCTCCGTGCGCGATAGTCCCGCCGTTGCGGCCCGCGTGGCCGAGGGCACGGTCGCGGCGGCCGGTCCGGCGCCGGAGGTGTTGCTATCGCCCGCGGTGGCGGCAGCCCGCGCTCCGGCATGGGCCCGGGACGCCGTGCCCCCGCTGATGCTCATCGGCGCGCTGGTCCTGGCGTGGCACCTGACGGCCGTGGCCAGCGGCCTGCCTACCTTCATCCTGCCCTCTCCGGTGGGCGTGGTGGCGGCGGGCTGGGAGACGCGCGATCTGCTCATGCGCGCGACCGGCGTGACCTTGCTGGAGGCCGGTCTAGGCCTGGCCGTGGCCTTGGGACTGGGCGTGGGCCTGGCCGCGGCCATGGATTTCTGGCCGCTCCTGCGCCGCGCGCTCTACCCGGTGCTGGTGGCGTCGCAGACGGTGCAGATCCTGGCCGTGGCGCCGCTGCTGATCATCTGGTTCGGCTTTGGGCTGCTGCCCAAGGTGATCATCGTGGTCCTGGTGTGCTTCTTCCCCCTCTCCGTGGCCACGACCGACGGCCTGACGTCCACCGACCCGGACTACGTGGCGCTGCTGCGCGTGGCCGGCGCCCGGAGGCACCAGGTCTGGCGCCTGGCGCGGCTGCCGTCGGCGCTGCCGTCGTTCTTCTCCGGGCTGCGGATTGCGGTCACGTACGCCGTGGTGGCGGCCACCATTGGTGAATGGGTGGGTGGGACGGAAGGCCTGGGCCTGTACATGTTGCGGTCCAAGAACGCGCTGGCCACGGACCAGGTCTTCGTGGCCATGCTGGTGACCACGCTGCTCAGCGTGAGCTTGTTCGGGTTGGTGACGATCGCGGAGCGCCTGGCCCTGCCGTGGTACCACTCCACGGAGCGCCGGACGCCGTGGACGGGCCGGGCCACGGGTTGAGCACCATCCGTACCGGATCGCTCTATGCGAGTCGCCGGACTCGCGATCCCGGGAGGAGACCATGCGTGTCTTGACGTTCTCGAGGGCAGTCGCCGTGATGCTGGCGGTGTTTGTTGCCGCTGCCGGGTGCCAGGTGCCCGGCGATCCAGGTCGGACGGTGGGGCTGGACGCTCCCGACGTGGCGGGCGAGCGTGCCGCGCCGCCGACGGAGGTGACGCTGATGCTGGACTGGGTGCCCAACACCAACCACTCCGGCATCTTCCTGGCGCGTGACAAGGGCTACTTCGCCGCTGCCGGATTGGAGGTGTCCATTGTCCAGCCGGGCGAGGTGATGGCCCTGCAGGCCGTCGCCAGCGGCGTGGCCGAGTTCGGCGTGGACTTCCAGGAGCAGGTCACCGTGGCGCGCGCGGACGGCCTGCCGCTCGTGTCGCTGGCGGCCATCCTCCAGCACAACACATCGGGCTTCGCGTCGCCCGGCGAGCTGGGCGTGACGACGCCGAGGGACTGGGTCGGTCTGCGCTACGGCGCCTTCGGCGGCCCGTTCGAGGAGCCTACGTTGCGCGCCCTGATGACGTGCGCCGGCGGTGATCCGAGCGGCTTGGAGCTGGTCAACGCGGGGTTGGTGGACCCACTGGCCCTGCTGGCCACCGGGCAGACCGAGCTGGCGTGGATCTTCTACGGCTGGCAGGCCGTCCAGGCCGCGCTGCAGGGGATCGAGCTCGACGTGATCATGATGGAGGACCACTTCGACTGCGTTCCCGACTACTACACGCCCATCCTCATCACCAGCGAGGCGCTCATCAGCGCGCGGCCAGAGGTAGTGCGGTCGTTCATGTCCGCGGTGGCCCGCGGCTACGCCGAGGCCGGCGGCGACCCGTCCGGCGCGGCTGCCGCGTTGCTGCGCGCCGCACCGGAGCTGGACCCGGAGCTGGTGGACGAGAGCCAGGCCTGGATATCGCCGCGCTACCGGGCGGACGCCTATCGCTGGGGCGAGCAGTCTCGCGACGTCTGGGAGACCTACGCGCGCTGGATGGTGGCCAACGGCGTCATCGAGCGCATGATCGACGTGGACGCCGCGTTCACCAACGCCTTTCTGCCGTAGGGGCGGCGCCGGCAACGGCCGCGCCGGGCGTCCGCGGCGTCATCTCGCCCGCCATGTCCTGCTGCATCAGGTTGGCGGCTTCCTCCGGGCGCAGTCCGGGGTCGCCCAAGAGCACCATCAGCTTCACCAGCGCGGCCTCGGGGGTGATGTCGATGCCGGAGACGACGCCGGCCTGGAGCAGCCGCGCGCTGGCCTGGTAACGGCGGAGATGCACCCGGCCGCCGCCGCACTGAGTGACGGCCACGGCCACCACGCCGCGCCCAACGGCGTCCTCGATGGCGCGCAGCACGCGTTCGTCGCCCGGGACCGTGCCGGCGCCGTAGGCCATGAGGACCACGCCGCGCAGGCTCTCGTCGGCCAGGATGTGCGGCAGGAGGAAGCCCTGCTCCATGCCGGGGAAGAAGTGGATGGCCACCACGTTTGGCTCGACCTGGAGGCGCGTGCGCAGCGGCAGCGCGGGATCGTGGCGGCGCAGGACGCGCTCGTTGACGTCGATGCTCTCGCCGGCAGTGGCGAGCGGCGGGTGGTTGGGCGAGCTGAAGGCCCGGAAGCCGGAGGCGTTGACCTTGCGCGTGCGGTTGCCGCGCAGCAGCGCATCGTGGAAGAAGATCCCCACCTCGGGCACAACGGGCAGATCGGAGAACCGCGGGTTGGCCATGAACAGCGCCGTGAGCAGATTCTGCAGGGCGTCGTTGCGGACGCTTCCCAGGTGCGGGATCTGGGCGCCGGTCAGGATCAGCGGCTTGCCCAGGTTGGCCAGCATGAAGCTCAAGGCCGACGCGGTGTAGACCATGGTGTCGGTGCCGTGGAGGACCACGAAGCCTTCGTAGTGGTCGTAGCTGTCGGCGATGACGCGGGCGATCTCCACCCAGTAGCGCGGGCCGATGTCGCACGAGTCGACCGGCGTCAGGCTGCAGCCGTCCACGTTGAAGCCGATGTAGCGCTGATTGCGCCTGCCGTCCTCCAGGCGCTCCGAGAGGGAGGAGGTCCGCCGCCGGAACTCCGTCCAGTCGACCACCACGAGCGGGCTATGTGGGTCCAGCGGATCGCGCGGCATGGAGCCGATGGTGCCCCCGGTGTAGATGACCAGCACGCCGTGACCGCGGTTGGCCGCGTCGTAGCGGTGCCAGATGTTGGTGGCCGGCTCCTTCATGGCGAGCGTTCCTCGGTGGGCGGCCACTCGGCCACCTCAAAGCCGGACGCGCCGAGGTGGGCCACGCTGTAGGCCGACAGGAAGCGGGCGTAGTGATACGCCTCGTTGTCCGAGACGTACGGCGCGAACTTGCAGCGCGCCCAGGCCGGGTCGGGCGGCCGGCGGGTGTACTCGTCCAGGATGGCCTCCAGGCGCCGTGACCAGGTGCGGTAGGTGGCCGCGTCGCCGCGCGCGGCGGCCAGTCGGCGTACCACCCAGCCTCCGGCCAGCAGATCCAGGCCGGCCGGGTGGCCGATCTCCGACAGGTCCAGCGGGGCGCCGCCCGGCCCGGCGGCCAGTCGGGTGTACGCCAGCCCGTCGCCGCTGGCGCCGCAGTCCGTGCGCCAGGCTGGGAACGGCTCCAGGGCGTACCCAATGCCGCCGCCGGGCCCCCAGTCCACCAGGGAGCGCCCGTCGGGCGCGAGCAGGCTCTCCTCGGTGGCCAGGAGCATCACGGCCCACTGCTCGTCGTTCGGGATCAGCTGTGGCCAGGGCCGCTGGCCGCCCAGGGGCGACGCCATCAACGCCGTGCCGATGAAGTGCCAGGTGGCGGCCAGGTACGGGATGGCCGGGGCGTCGGCCGCGTGGTTCTTGAGCCAGTAGCGGCGCTGGCCGTAGACCCCACTCTCGTCGCCGCGGCAGAGCGTGCGCACGACGGACCCGTGCACCGGGTCGGGCCGGTCGTACGCAAGCGCAAAGGCCACGTAGTGGCGGCCCGCGGCGGCCAGCTCCGGCGCGTCGGCCAGGTGGCTGCCGAGGGCGCGCGCGGCCAGCATGGCCCCGGCGCCCATCCAGGCCACTTCCTCGGCCGGCGAGTTGCGCTGGTCGGCGTTCCAGGCTATGGCCCACGGCACCCGACAGGCCACGTCGCGGCCCATGAGGGAGCGCGCCGTCACATCCGGCGGCGTGCGGATGGTCAGTGTGACCCCGTGCGAGGGCTGCACGCCCGTGAGCCAGAAGGCGGCGTGCCAGGCCCTGGCCATGCCCGACAGCAACTCGACCATGTCCTCCCGCAGCGCGCCGTCCAGGGCGTCCAGCTGCCGGAGCTGCTCGCCCAGGACGACCAGGTCCACCGCCCGCAGCGGGTTCTGCCACATGGCCGCGAAGGTGTCGCGGTAGCCGGCGCCCTGGGCCGCATCGGCCGGGCCGTACACGAAATCGGCGGCCACGTCCGCGGCCAGGCGGGCATACGCACGGGCCCAGGCCACGTCCGCGGCGCCGTGCTCCTGTCGCGCGGCCAGCGCGTGGTGGTTGCCCAAGTAGCTGGCCACGGCGAACGCGCACGAGCGCCGGTGTACCCCGCGGCCGAAGACGTGGGGCAGGTCCGGGAAATCGTGGCACGCCGCGTCCACGTTGGCGGCGGCCAGCGCCGTCGTGGGCGGTCGCGGGTCGCGGTAGGCCGGGAACAGATCCTCCGGCGGCCGCGCGGCCTGCAGCGCCTGCGACGCGCGCCGGATGCGCTCGGCCAGCCTCTCGTCCGGGTGCGCCAGTGTTGGCGCGCTGCGGCGCCACGCGAGCGGCGCGTACAGCCGCGTCTCGCTCGCCGGCCGGCCCCAACTCGGGACGTGGTCAGCCGGGACGGTTGCCCCCGCCAGCGCCGCCAGCGCCACCGTGGCCGCCAGTGCCGCCAGCGCCACCGTGGCCGCCAGGGCGGACGCAGTCACGGAGCCCGCCGGGGTGCGCCCGCTGGGGATGGCGCTGGGCCGGGCGAGCGTGTCGTGGTCGTGAGGCATGCGCGGTCCCGTGGGTGGTGGGGTCAGGTGGTGGCGCAGGCGCTGCTGTTGGCTGCCGCGGCCGTCCGGGCCTTGAACGCGGACGGCGAACGGGCTAGTGTTGCTCAGGCGAAGGATAGGCCATCGCCGCGCGGCGAGCCCACACGTGGTGCCTGCCCGGCGCGCGGCAGGGGGACGCCGTGTTGGATCCCGAGTCGCACCTGGTCGTCAACGCCGAGTTGGCCATCCCACTGGAGCAGCTGCAGCTCGTGTTCTCCGGCAGCAGCGGCCCGGGCGGCCAGCACGTGAACCGGTCGGCCACGCGGGTCACGGTGCGGTTCCACGTTGCTGGAGCCCCGTGCCTGAGCCCGGAGCAGCGGGCGCTCCTACTGGAGCGGCTGGGCCGACGTCTGGACCGCGACGGTGTGCTGCAGGTCCACGCGCAGGAGAGCCGCAGTCAGACCCGAAACCGCCGCACGGCGCTGGAACGGCTGGCGGCGCTCCTGGCGGCCGCGCTCCAAGAGGCCGTGCCGCGGCGGCACACCCGGCCCACCGCGGCGTCGGTCGCGCGCCGCATGGCGGCCAAACGCCGGCAGGCAGAGCGCAAGGCCCACCGCCGTCCGCCGTTCTGGCCGCAGGACGACACCTGAGCGCCGGGTGGGGCCGCCCGCGGCCGCCGCGGATGACAGCCTCCGTCGCGCGGGCTAGAATGGGCGCGCCAGGGGCTGTGAACGGCCACGTAGCCCACCACACCTGTCACCAACGGCCGACCAACAGGGAGGGAGGGTTGCATGCGACCACAGCACGCCCGCGCCTGCGGGCTGGTGTGCCGAGTTGTCGTGATCCTTGTCTGCGCGCTGGCGAGCCGGGCCCTGCTCGCCGCGCCGGCCCGCGCCGACGAGGAGTCGCCGCCGGTCTACCTTCCGTTCGCGCTGCCGGGGCAACAGACGGCGCAGCGACCCACCGCCACCCCCGCGCGCGTCACCGCCACTGCCACGCCCAGCCTGACGTCACAGCCCTCGCCACCGCCCACGGAGACGCCCACGCCGGAGCTCACCGCCACGCCCACGGCCACGGAGGAACCCACGCCGGAAGGGCCCGAGTGGCTGGCGTACGTCAACTGGCATCGCGCGCTGGCCGGCCTGGGCCCGGTCACCGAGAATGCCGAGTGGAGTCGCGGCGGTGAGCTCCACGCCCGCTACATGGTCAAGAACAACGTGATCGGCCACAGCGAGAACCCAGGCAACCCCCACTACACGCGCGAGGGGCACGAGGCTGCCGCCAACGGCAACGTCTTTCTGATGGCGGCCACCAACGTCTTCGGCACGCACCGCGACGCCATCGACAGCTGGATGACCGGGCCCTTCCACATGCTGCCCATCATCGACCCGCACCTGAAGGTGAGCGGTTTCGGCGAGCACGCCGAGAGCTTTGACCGCTGGCACCGCTACGGCGCCACGTTGGACGTGCATCGCGGCCGTGACGAGCTGCCGCCGGACACACGCTTCCCGGTGCACTACCCACTCGACGGCGGGCGCCTGCCCAACCTCACGTACGACGGCGGCGAGTCCCCGGACCCGTTGGTCACCTGCACGGGCTACCGGCCGCCCACCGGCGCGCCGGTGGCGCTGCAGCTGGGCACCGGTGACATCACGCCCAAGGTCCGGCGCACCGCGTTCCGGCAGGGCGGCACGGCACTGGCGCACTGCTGGTTCGACGAGACCAGGTACCCCACCAACCCGGGCCGGCTCACCCTGGACGTGCGGGACGCCATCATCATCATGCCGCGCCAACCGCTGGTGGCCGGCGTGACGTACACGGCGGAGATCGAGCTGGAGGACCGGACCTACACCTGGTCGTTCGTCGCCGGTCGCGACGGGACGCAGGCCGCGGCCGCGATTGCCGGCCTGCCGGGCTCGCCCCCCCGGTTGGATGGTCTGGTGCGGTCGCTCGCCATCCGGCGCATCCGGTAGCAGCGAGATGAAACCGGTCCGGCTGGCCGCGGGGAGCGGCCACCCGGGCCCCCAGCCCTGCCCGCGGTAGCAGCGACGGCCGGGACGGATTCCTCCGCCCCGGCCGTCTCGCGCTCGGTGGTACGGGCGCTACTTACACGGGATCAGGTCGGCGATGGCTATGTAGATGGCTTCCAGGTCCTCGGCGTTGGGCGCGTGGAAGTAGAGCTCCGGCTCGCTGGCCACGTCCCGCAGCAGCTCGTGGTCCACGTCCATGCCCAGGCCCACCGTGACCACGTTGATGCCGGCGGCCTTGGCCGCGGCCGCCGCTTCGCGCACCGGCTGGACGCCGTCGGGGTGCGTCTGCTGGCCGTCGGTCAGCATGATCAGGGATTGGTTGTTCTCCGGCCTGTGGCGCTCGCTCACCAGCTCCGCGGTGGCCGTCCGGATGCCAAGGTGCATGGCGGTGCCGGAGGCCGTGGTGTCCGGTAGCGACCGCAGCGCGGCCACGACCGCCGCCTTGTCCGTGGTGAGCTGCAGCAGCAGGCCGGCGTTGTTGTTGAACCACACGACGGCTGTCTGGTCGTTGTCCTTGAGCAGGCCCACCAGGCTGACGGCCGCCTCGATGGCCGCGTGAAGCTTGAGCGCGCCGCCGGGTTGCGTGGGCTGGCTCATGCTGCCCGACGTGTCGATGACCAACGCCAGGTCCACCGTCTGCGACTCCGGCACGCAGACCGTGGGCGACGGCACCGGTGTGACCGTGGGCGGCCGCTGCCGGTACAGGATGGGCAGGTAACGGGCCGCCGGCGTGGGCGTGAACGTGGGCGTGGGCGTGTCCGTGGCCGTGGGCGACGGCGTGATCGTGGGTGTGTTGGTAGGGGTGGGCGTGGGCGCGAGGACGTTCAGGGTGACGGTGGGGAACGTCCCGCTGCCCACGAGCTTCTCGGAGTCCCGCCAGCTCACGCCGGCCTGCTCGCTCACCAGATGTTGACCCGGCTCGAGCGGCTCCACGCGGTACGTCAGGGTGACGGGCAGCGACGGCGGCGCGAAGCTCCACTCGAGCAGCTGCCCGTGCAAGGTCACGGTAGGCGGCCGCGCCGAGCCCGGCACCAGCATCATGTTCTCGGCCAGCTGGTCGGAGACGGTGAGCTCGGAGGTCTCCACGCGGCTGCCCTTGGCGATCACGTCCTCGTAGACCTTGACCACGCCGCGCACGTCGCGACTGGTCAGCACGAAGCGCCGGTCGGTGGCCAGGTCGAACTGCTTGCGCTGGTCGTACGGCCGGACGCCGAAGCCGACGGCGATCAGCTGGATGTCCTTGTCCACGCGACGCATGTCGCGCTGACAGAACTGGAAGTCGCTGAGCAGCACGATGATCTGCACGCGCTCCACGGTCTTGCGGCTGCCGCTGCCGCGCATCATGGTCTCGGCCGTGCGCAGGCCCTGCGAGATGTACGTGACCTCGCCGCCGCGCATGCGGTTGGCCGCACCCACGATCTTGCTGGCGCCGTCCGTGATGGGTTGGCGAATGCGCGCGCGCTCGTTGAACGAGACAAAGCCCACGCGCAGCCGGCCGCTCGCGATGTCGCGCTCGATCTCCGGCTGGTTCATGAAGTCCCGCACCCAGCTCTTCTCCTCCCGCACCCAGTCAAAGCCGCCGGCCGGCTCCAGGGACTCGATGTCCGGCGGGTCCGAGGCCGGGCGCGTGCCGGGCGGGATGATGGGGCCCTGGGTGGCCGGAGGCGGCGGCTCGCCGGACGGGTCGGGCCGGGGCGGCTGCGTCTCCACGGGAATGCTGGGCAGGTTGCTGGACCGAGGGTTGCAGAACGGCGGCTCTCCACCGCGCGGGTCCGAGATGGGCGGACCGCCCGGCGTGGTGATGGGGCCGGGCGGGACCGGCGTGGGCGGCGGCGCCGACGGATCGGGGATGGGCGGTCTGGTGGGCTCGCCCGGCGGCTGCGCGGCGCTGGTGCGCCTGCGCGTCATGGAGTTGGACTCGTCGGCCAGGATGATGAGGTCCACCGGTAGATAGCGCATGGGACAGGTGTTGGAGACCACCAGCGACACCTGCGCGGTCTGGCCCAGAACGAGCGACTCCGGTTCGGCCCACTTCCTGAGGTCGGGCACGCAGCCGCTGGGCTCGGCACCCGGCTGCGCGGCCGGGGCTGCGCGCGCCAGGGCGGCGAAGCCGGTCGCCACGAGCGCGACCGGGGCGAGAAACGAGAGCAACAGGCTCAGTCGGCGCATCCGCATGGTCTGGGTACCTCCGCGTTCGGCGCGGCACCCACCTCGGGCCCGCGCTGCTTGACTTATGGTAGCACAGCCGGCCCGCGGCGGTCCTTGGCCCAGCCGTCCCGCAGGGCCACGGCGCGGTTGAACACGGGCCGCCGGCTCGTCGAGCGCTCATCGACGGCAAAGTAGCCCTGGCGCAGGAACTGGAACCGGGTGCCCGGCGCCGCGTGGGCCAGGGCGGCCTCCACGCGGCAGTCCGAGAGCGTTCGCAGCGAGTGGGGGTTCAGGTAGCTCAGGAAGTCCTTCCCCGGGGGCGCGTCCTCGGGGTCGGGCACCGTAAACAGCGGCTCGTAGAGCCGTACCTCGGCCGCCACCGCGTGGGCGGCGGAGACCCAGTGCAGCGTGCCGCGCACGGCGCGGCCGTCGGCGGTGCTGCCGCCGCGAGATCGCGGGTCGTGCGTGCAGCGCACGGCTTGCACCCGGCCGTCGGCGTCCCGGTCCACGCCCACGCACGTCACGCAGTAGGCGCCCTTCAGGCGCACCTCGCGGCCGGGACCGAGGCGGAAGAACTTGGGCGGCGGAGTCTCCGAGAAGTCGTCACGTTCGATGAGCAGCTCGCGCGAGAAGGGAACGAGGCGTGTGCCGGCAGTCGGGTCCTCGGGGTTGACCGGCAGCTCCAGCTGCTCCACCTGCCCGTCCGGGTAGTCCTCTATGATCAGGGCGAGCGGGTGCAGAACGGCCATGGCGCGCGGGGCGAGGCGGTTCAGGTCCTCGCGCAGCGCGTGCTCGAGCAACGCGATCTCCGCCACGTTGGCCTTCTTGGCCACGCCCACGCGGTCGCAGAAGGCTCGAATGGCGGCCGGCGTGTAGCCGCGGCGACGCAGGCCCGACAGGGTGGGCATGCGTGGGTCGTCCCATCCGTCCACGTGGCCCTCCTGGACCAGCCGCAACAGCTTGCGCTTGCTGACCACGGTGTGGCTCAGGTTGAGCCGCGCGAACTCGATCTGCCGCGGGTGGTGGATGCCCAATTGCTCCACGAACCAGTCGTACAGCGGCCGGTGGTCCTCGAACTCCAGGGTGCACAGCGAGTGGGTGATGCCCTCGATGGCGTCCGACTGCCCGTGCGCCCAGTCGTAGGTGGGGTAGATGCACCATGCGTCGCCGGTGCGGTGGTGCGGCACGTGGAGGATGCGGTACATGACCGGGTCGCGCAGGTTCAGGTTGCCCGCCTGCATGTCGATCTTGGCCCGCAAGACGTGGCTGCCGTCGGGGAACTCGCCGGCCTTCATGCGCGCGAACAGGTCCAGGTTCTCGGCCACCGTGCGGTCGCGGTACGGGCTCTCGCGTCCCGGAGCGGTGAGTGTGCCGCGATGCTCGCGGATCTCGTCCGCGCTGAGGCTGTCCACGTAGGCCTTGCCGGCCTCGATGAGCTGCACCGCCCAAGCGTGCAGCTGGTGGAAGTAGTCGGAAGCGTAGAACAGCCTGTCGCCCCAGTCGAACCCCAGCCAGCGCACGTCGGACAGGATGGCGTCGATGTACTCCTGCTCTTCCTTGATGGGGTTGGTGTCGTCAAAGCGCACGTTGCACGGGCCGCCGAACTGCTCGGCCATGGCGAAGTTCAGGCAGATGGACTTGGCGTGCCCTATGTGCAGGTAGCCGTTGGGCTCGGGCGGGAAGCGCGTGTGCACGCGGCCGTGGAAACGGCCGGAGCGGTTGTCTTCCTCTATGGCCCGCTGGATGAAGTGACCGGCCGCGGCCGGTCCGCCGTCCGCGTCGTCCTGGCGCACTGCGTCTCTCCCTCTTGGTGCGGCCGGGCCCCGTGGGGCGGCCGGCCCGGCAAGACCCCTCCGCCGGCGGGCCGCCCCGTCCACGGCGCCCTCGGTGCCGCCGGTCGGTCCAGAAAGGCTAACACGGGCCGTGGCCTCACGCCAAGGACCGGTCGCCGCCCGGCGCGCGACGCGTGGCTCCCGTCGGGCCGTCGGCCTCCGGGTCCCAGCCCTCCCAGCGCACGTCCGCCAGGCCCGCGAAGCGACGCGCCATCACGCGCATGGCCTCCGGGTTGTTGTCCACCAGGTAGAAGGTGCGGCCCAGCTCCCGCGCCGCCTCGCCGGCGGTGCCGCTTCCGGCGCAGAAGTCCAACACGCGATCGCCCGGGCGCGAAGACGCGGCCACGATGCGGCGCAGGATGCCCAGGGGTTTCTGGGTGGGGTAGCCGGTGCGCTCGGCGCCGCTGGTGGGCACGATGGTGTGCCACCACGTGTCGGTGGGCAGCTTGCCGCGCGCCGCCTTCTCCGGACCCACCAGGCCCGGCGCCATGTAGGGGATCCGCTCCACCTCCGAGGTGTCAAAGACGTACTGCCGCGGGTCGCGGACGTAGACGAGGATGGTGTCGTGCTTGGCCGGCCAGCGCCGCCGGGGTCGGCCGCCGAAGTCGTAGGCCCAGATGATCTCGTTCAGGAACTGACGCCGCCCGAACAGGCCGTCCAGCAGCACCTTGCAGTAGTGCGCCTCGCGGTAGTCGACGTGGAGGTACAGGCTGCCGCGCGGTGACAGCACGCGGCGGGACTCCGCCAACCGGGGCTCGAGCCAGGCCAGGTAGTCGTCGAAGGCGTCGTCGAACGAACGGATGGCCAATCGGGAGGTGGTGTAGCGCAGCCCGCCAAAACCGGTGCGGTCGCCCTGACCGTCCGCGGCGCGGCTGGTGGCCAGGCGTTGGAGGCGGCGCCTCCGGCCCGTGTTGAACGGCGGGTCGACGTACACCAGGTCCGCGAAGCCGTCCGGCAACTCACGCAGCGCCGCGAGGTTGTCGCCGAACCGGATGACGTGGCTGCCCGACGGCTGGGCCATGGTGGGGAGACCTCACCTCGTGCCGCGGGCCCTGCCGGGCTGCACGCCCGTCCGTGGACACAAGGGCACGTCGTGGCGGGAGCGACGGGATTCGAACCCGCGATCTCTGGCTTGACAGGCCAGTGTGTTAGGCCACTACACCACGCCCCCGCGACCAAGGAGAAATGCTAGCACGCCGGGCGGCCGGCGGTCAAAGCTCCGCCCTGTCCTGCAGCGGCGGGCCGGGGCACGCGGCGGCGGCCGGCACCACGCGTTCGGCCAGCGCCGCCCGGGTGGCCAGCAGCGCCTCGTCTATGTCCCGGGCCGTGATCTCGTAGTGGGTCACGGCTCGCAGTCGCCAAGCGCCGATGGCCAGCACGCGCACGCCGCGCGCCTGCAGCCCGACTACCAGCTCCTGCGGCGACGGCACCCCGCCTTGCACGGCGAAGATGACGATGTTGGTGCGCACCGTCTCCGGGTCGATGTGGATGCCGGGCAGGGCGGCCAGCCCCTCGGCCAGGCGGCGCGCGTTGGCGTGGTCGTCAGCCAGGCGTTCCACCATGGTCTGGAGGGCCACGATGCCGGCAGCCGCTATGACACCGGCCTGGCGCATGCCGCCGCCCAGCGCCTTGCGTGCCCGGCGCGCGCGCTGCACGAAGTCATCGCTGCCGCACAGGACACTGCCCACCGGGGCGGCCAGGCCCTTGGACAGGCAGAACGTCACGCTGTCCGTGCTCGCGGCGAGCGCGGCGGGCGGCACGCCGAGCGCGACGGCGGCGTTGAAGAGCCGCGCCCCGTCCAGGTGCACGCGCAGGCCGTGGCGATGGGCCACCTTCCGCACCCGCGTCATGTACGCGGTGTCGAGCACCGTCCCGCCGCAGCGGTTGTGGGTGTTCTCCAGGCAGACGAGACGGGTGACGGGGAAATGCACGTCGTCGGCGCGCACGGCGGCCTCGATGCGCTCCGGGTCGATGGTGCCGTCCGCCTCGTTGGGCAGCGGTCGCGGGTGGATGCCGCCCAAGGCCGCAGAGCCGCCGGCTTCGTAGACGAACGTGTGCGACTGGTCGCCCAGGATGACCTCGTCCCCACGCCCGCAGTGTGCCAGCAGCGCGGCCAGGTTGCCCATGGTGCCGGACGGGACCAACAGCGCCGCCTCCTTGCCCACGGCGGCGGCGGCAAGCGCTTCCAGCCGGGCCACCGTGGGGTCCTCGCCGAAGACGTCGTCGCCCACTTCGGCGCCCGCCATGGCCGCCCGCATCTCCGGAGTGGGCCGCGTGACCGTGTCCGAGCGCAGGTCGATGGTCCCGTCGCGGGCCGCGCCGCTCACCGATCGCCTCCGTCGGGTTCCAGCAAGGCGCGGGCGCGGTCCAGCCGGGTCAGGGTCTGCTCGCGGCCCACGATGGCCAGCGTCTCGAACAACGGCGGCGAGACGGACTGGCCCGTGACCGCCACGCGCACCGGGTGGAACGTCGGGCCGGCGCCCAGGCCCAGCTCGGCAGCCACGGCGCGCAGGGCGGTCTCTATGTCGCGGGCCTCCCACGGTCCTGCCTGGGCCAGCCGGGCCCGGCTGGCGCCCAGCACGCGCGCCGCCGTCGGCGCGTCCAGCTTCTTGGCCACGAGCTCACCGGGATGGGGCGCCACGCTGTCGGCCCAGAAGAACCCCAGCCAGCGCGCGCCGTCCTCCAGCGTCTCCAAGCGCTCCTGTACCAACGGCGCCATGCGCCGCACCTGGTCCGGTTCGGCCGGCAGCCCGGCGCGGCGCAGGAACGGCAGCAGGCGCTCGGCAAGCTCGTCCGGCGGCAGGGCGCGGATGTACACGCCGTTCATCCAGCGCAGCTTGGCCATGTCCCAGGCCGACGGCGCCGGTCTCACGTCCGCCAGGTCGAATCGCTCCACAAGCGTGGCGCGGTCGGCGATCTCGTCCTCGCCGCTCCACGCCCAGCCCTGCAGGGCCAGGAAGTTGAGCATGGCCTCGGGCAGGAATCCCGCCGCGCGGTATTCGCGGACCTGTGTCAGCAGGTCGGAGCCGGGTGTGCCGGGAGCTGCCGTCTTGCGCTTGGACAGCTTGCCCTTGCCGCTCGGATCGAGCACCAGCGGCAGGTGCGCCCACTCCGGCTCGGGCCACCCGAACGCCTCGTAGAGCCGCACCTGGACCGGGGCGCTGGGTATCCACTCGTCGGCGCGCAGCACGTGGGTGATGCCCATGGCGTGGTCGTCGACCACCACCGCCAGGTGGTAGGTCGGGAAGCCGTCGCCCTTGATGAGGACCACGTCTTCCAGCTCGCCGGCGTCGAAGACGATGGCGCCTCGCACGCGGTCGCGCAGCGTGAGGGTGCCGGCGAGGGGCATGGCCAGGCGCACGACGTGGCGTTCGCCGCGCGCCGCCCGCGCGGCGGCTTCGGGCCCCGGCAGGTCGCGGCAGCGGCGGTCGTAACCGACCTTCCCGCCGGCAACCTGGCTCCGCTCGCGCACGCGGGCCAGCCGCTCCGCGCTGCAGAAGCAGCGGTAGGCGTGTCCGGCCTCGAGCAGGGTCTGAGCGGCGGCGTCGTACAGGGCCCGGCGCTGGCTCTGGAGATAGGGCGCGTGCGGGCCCCCTCTCTCGGGGCCCTCATCGGGCTCCAGCCCCAGCCAGCGCAGCCCGGCATAGAGGTCCTCGAGCGCGTCCGGCACATAGCGGCCGCGGTCCGTGTCCTCTACCCGCAGGACGAACGTGCCGCCGGTGTGGCGGGCGAACAGCCAGTTGAACAAGGCGGTGCGGGCGGTGCCCACGTGCATGTAGCCGGTGGGCGAGGGCGCGATGCGGACGCGCACGGCCGGGCAATCCACGCTCACGGCGAGGCCCTCTCTCTGGACCGGCGGCGCGCGTGGCCCCGGCTGGTGTCCCGTCCTGTACGTTCCTGCACAGATCCATCTCTCGGCACGGGACACGGAGGGGTGCGGGGAGGAAGCCTCCCCGCGCGGTGGGGGTACAGCCCGGCGAAGCCGGGCGCCAT
>Ga0114946_10001718_pt1 | contig 15117 bp, 12 predicted proteins | sample WalLakDeSediment_FD_88676 | JGI IMG/M metagenome (GOLD analysis project Ga0114946, IMG submission 88676) | Lake sediment microbial communities from Walker lake, Nevada to study Microbial Dark Matter (Phase II) - Walker Lake 11/02/13 Deep Sediment | ecosystem: Environmental > Aquatic >... | reverse complement strand
GTTTCAGCATCCCAGCACGGACAGGAAGGATTCGATCTTGGCTTCCAGTTCGTTCCACTCCGCCTCGGGATCCGAGCCGTCGACGATGCCCACGCCCGAGTAGCACAGAATTCGATCCTGATTCACCAGCGCGGAGCGGATGGCCACAGCGAACTCGGAGTGATGTGGGGAAACGATACCGACCGCACCGCTGTACCAGCCCCGCTGCACCGTCTCCTGCCGCCGGATGAGCGCCTGCGCCGCGCCGCGCGGGAAGCCGCAGACCGCGGGTGTCGGGTGCAGGGCGTGCAGGAGTTGATCGTCCAGCACCCCGGGTTTCAGGGTGGCGCTGATTGGGAGATGGCGGTGCTGGATACGGTCCAGCTTGAAGACACCGGCTTCGCTTGGGCTATCGGTGTCGGTCACCCAGGGTTCGATCTGGCTGCGCACGAAGCGGGTCACGAGATCGTGTTCATGCACCAGCTTGGGGTCGTCGCGCAGCCTTTGTTCCATGTCCGCGTCTTCCTCCCGGGTAAGACCGCGGCGAACGGTTCCTGCCAGGGATTCGGTCCGGATCTCCCGATCCCACCGTCGGTAGAGCCGCTCCGGCGAGCAGCCCATGAACAGGTCATTCGCCTGCTCCATCGCAAAGCCGAAACTATCGGGATTCGTGTCGCACCAGCGCCGCAGCACCATGAAGGGGGCCACGGGTCCCGTCAGGCGAAGTTCGACCCGGCGAGCCAGCACGGCCTTGTGCAGGCGGCCCTGGGCGATATCGCGCAGGATGTCCCCGATGCGGTCCCGGCACACGGAGAAGTCCATGTCGTCGATGCGACGCGCAACGCTTGGCGAATCCGCGTTTTGCAATGCCTGAGGCCGGAATTCCAGCTTGCACAGCAGCTCGATCAGGTGCGTCTTCATGCGGACGAACTCGCCGGGGGATTCCGCCAGCAGGTTTACCGCAAGGTGGTGTTCCAGGCCCCGCTGGCGAAGCTCGATCGCGGGGAGCACGAAGCGGGCAGCGGGGAAGGCGGACCATTCGTCCCTGCCGTTGTCACCGGCAAAGGCGAGGCCACCCAGGAAGAACGCATCCCGGCCCTCCAGGATCGTGTTGATCCTTGCCAGCAGCCGCGCGTGATCGTGAGCGGAATGCGCCACGAGTTCGACCGCCGCACCGACCCCGGCGATGCTCATCACGTGCTCACGGTCCCGCCAGAAGCAACGTGCACCGTGGGGGTTGACCTGCAGCCAGTTCAGCAGATCGATTCCGGGCACGGTTTCGCGCAGGTGTAGCAAAGCGCCCTCGCGGAAACACCAGTTCTTGACCTGCCCCAGGAGCCGCGACACGGCTGCTTCAAAGCGGCCCTGGGGGGATGGAACCCGGGTGCGTGGCCCGGGCATCGGGGCGGCACCGTTACCTCGGGGAATGCCCGTGTCCCCGGGTTCTCTCGTGAGGCGCCGGTCCTGTCCAACGGCGGCCGGGCGCGGATGGCGTGACGTCAAAGTCGACTCTCCAGGCCATCATGCCAGCATCTGCTGCGACGCTTGCAGATCGCGGAACTGGCGACGGCCGTCCGCTCGATCATCGTCGACATCCGCTGGCCACCCGTGCGCGATTCGATTTTCTTCCCCGACTGCTGCAACGCCACTCCCGATCCAACACTCGCTTTCGTGTTCGTCTCCGACGAAGGTAACCCGCCTCAGGGGTTCCGGCAATGCCGGAGGCGTCCCTCAGGGATGAATCGGCCGCCGCGCCGCCAGTAGCTGGCGATCGATGGCCTCCCCATCCAGCGGCCTGTGATGGATGATTTCCAGCCGCCCTTCCGCGGCGCCCGGATGGGGTTCGAGGCCCCCGACCCCGGCGACACGGTTGATGCTCACCCAGCCGGTGGTGGTGGCCACGACGCCCTTGACCCGGTCCCAGGCGTGCCGGCGCAGGACCTCGTCCAGGCGAATCGAGTCGAATTGTACCGCCGGGCCGAACCGCCAGCTACGTCCGAAATGTCCCTCGCCCCGCGATTCCGCGGTCCACCACTCGGGGCGGTCTGTCTCCAGGGGTTGGGGGTCCATGGATTCCGAGGTTTGCGGCCGATGCGCCGTCAGGAACGCATGCGCTTCAGGGAAGAGGGCTCGTCGCGCCGCGCTCAGGGGCAGTTCCAGCCATGCCGGATCCAGGTCGCCGTGTGTCACCAGCGCGGTCCGCAGTTTCGGAGGGTCTATTGCGCGTGCAAACTCGAAGAAGGCCTCGCGATCCCTGTCGCTGCAGAGGTCCGCCTTATTGGCTACCAGGACATCGCCCAGGTGGATCTGGTCACGCCAGGTTTCGTGCGCTCTGTGTCGGGTCGAGGCAAGGTGCCGCGCGTCCATCAGCGTGATGGTGGCGCGAAGCTCCAGTACCGAAGCGTAGAGCGGTCCCGTCAGTGTCTCGATGACCTGCGCCGGGTGTCCCAGGCCCGTCGGCTCGATCAGGATGCGCTGGGGGCGCTCCCGGCGAATGATGTGGTTCAGGCCGACCGTAAAGGCCTGACTGGCGACGCAGCACAGGCAGCCTCCGGCCACCTGGCGGACGGCAACCTCGCCATCGGCCAGCAGTTCCGCATCGACGCCCACTTTCCCGAACTCGTTGACGAGGACCGCCCAGCGCTCGTCCCTGGGGCGCCGCTCCAACAACCGGCGAATGGCGGTGGTCTTGCCGACCCCGAGGAAACCCGTGATGAGGTGGGTTGTTATGGGCCGGGGCCTGTTGAACGGGGCTCGAGGGTCAGACATGGATCCCCGAGCGTGCGGGATTCGCCACCCTGTTGGCAAGCCCAGGGACTGCGGACGGCGCTTGGGGTTTCTCCATCGGGTGATTTGCCTGTGCATGAACAGACGACCGGAACCGAGCGGGTTTCGCCGGGCAGTCACGCCTCCGCCCCGCGGAAAAGGGCCCCAAAGGGGAGAAAAAACATGGCAAGCTAGCACTCGGACCCGGGGACGCAGCGCAAGCAGAGATCCTGTGCGCCGGGAACCCACCCATCACAGGAGCCCGACCCTTGAATAGCGCCATGACCCGCATCGGGAAGGCACTCGCCGGCGCCCAGCCGCTGGTTTACGTCCGTTGTTACGAGGAGGACCGGCTGGAACGCATGCTGGAGCAGTTGTCCGCATCCCGATTCGCAGACGGCCGTCCCGTGCGCATCTGGACACTCACCCAAGGATTTTCGGGTCAAACGGCGGGGGCGAATGGAACACACGATCCGATCCAGGCCCTCCAGGGAATCCTCGCAGACCCGCAGGAGGCCTTTTACCTCCTGAAGGACCTGCCGCTGCTGTTCGAGACCCATCCCGGCGTGGTCCGGGGCCTGCGCGACCTGTACGAGTCGCTCTCCGGCAGCAGGACCTGCATCTTCCTGTCCAGCCCGGTGTGGCGAATCCCCGAGGTGCTTTCGCGGCAACTCTTCACGGTGGAGCTCGGCGCTCCGGACGAGCGGGAAATTCTCGCGGAGCTCAGGCGCCTCGCGTCACCGGAGGAGGGCGCGGATGCGCCCGCCGAACCCTGGCTCATCCAGGCTGCGAGTTCGATGAAGGGCATGATGCTCAATGAGGCCAGACACCTGATGCGGCGTCTGGCAGGGGAGGGCAAGCTGGGTACCGAGGCCGCACTGGTCGAGGTCCGCGAGGAGAAGGCCACGGCCCTCATGCGCGAGGCCTGCCTGAAGTACATTCCGGAGACGGTGGACATCGATCGCGTCGGGGGTCTCCAGAATCTCAAGGAGTGGGTGCTCACCCGCCGGGCCTTCTTCTCCGGAGAGCGGGCCGATGCGCGCGTGCCGCCACCCTCAGGGGTGCTGTTCATGGGCGTCAGCGGCTGCGGCAAGAGCATGGCGGCGAAGGTCATCGCCAGCGCCTGGTCGCTGCCGCTGGTGCGCCTGGACATGAACCTGGTGCTCTCGGGGGCCTTCGGTTCGCCGGAGTACGCGTTCGACAACGCCCTGCGCCTTGCCGAGCAGATCGCGCCTCTGGTGCTCTGGATCGACGAGATGGAGAACAGCTTCGGCTACGATACCGAGAGCAAGCGGGGCAACAATCCAAACATCTTCTCCAGCTTTCTCACCTGGATGCAGGAAAAGCCTCCCGGCGTCTTCGTCGTGGCCACGGCCAACCGGATCCAGCTGCTTCCCGCCGAGGTCATCCGCAAGGGGCGATTCGACCAGCTGTTCTTCCTCGACCTGCCCACGGAGGAGGAGCGCGTCGGGATCATCGAGATTCATCTGCGCACGGCCGGTGCGGATCCGGCCGCTTTCAACCTCAAGACACTGGCCGTCCTTACCCGGAGCTGGAGCGGGGCCGAGATCGAACAGGGAATCAAGTCGGCCGCGGTGCACGCGTGGGAGGAAGGGCGGGAGTTGAATGAGCGCGATCTGTTCTGGAGCACAGCGCGGATCGTGCCATTGTCGAAGACCATGTCCGAACAGATCAAGGCGCTGCGCACCTGGTCGCAGGACCGTGCCACGCCCGCCTCGCACAAGGGGGCACACTGATGCCACTCGACCCGTTGTCCCGGTCGCAGAGCCCTGCAGTGAGGCCCCCCTTTCGTTGACGGAAGGGGCCAGCGCGGGCTAGCTTCGGCGGGATTCAGAGCTGAGGGGCATGATCATGGAACCGGCCAAACCGGATTTGGCAAGGTTGAACGTCATCGAACGGATGGCGGTTCGGTACCTGCGCAGACGCAACGCGCTGAAGGAGCCGCGGGTGCACCGATGGCCCCGGGAAGAACTGCGCACCATTCGCTGGCTGGAAATTTCAGCCGTGATCCTGGCCGCGGTCTCCGGTATCGCGTCGGGTGCCTTGATCGGGGGTCTGGAGATCTGGCTCAACTTTACGATCACGGATACGGACGAGTCTTGGATTCGGTGGATCGAATACTGGGCGATTTTCCTGGCGATCTCGGTGTTGGTCAGTGCGGTTGAGATCGTGTTTCTCTACTGGGTGGTCCTGTGGCGCGTGGCGAAAATCGCGTCCATCGCCGGACTGCGGCTGTCCGAACACGAGGTGGAGCAGGTGATCGCCATTGGCCTGTCGCGTTCGGCGCTGGATCTGCCCGACCCGCGGGAGCCGATATACGGCATCGACCCGTTCCAGCGGGTGCCGCGCTGGAGGCTTTGGGCGTATGCGTTGATGTACCGGCTGAAGATTGGCGCCACCAGCTTCATCGTCCGTGTGATGCTGCGTCGGGTGCTGGCACGGGCCGCGGTGCGGGCGCTGATCCCCCTGGTAGCGATCGTCGTCTACGCGATATGGAACGCGATCATCATCGGTTGGATCATGCGCGGATCACGTGTCCGCGCGGCCGGGCCGGTGGCCATCGAGGAACTGGCCGACAGCGTTCGGAGCAAGCTGGCTGGCCTCGATGAGCATACCCGGCGGCTCATGGTGGAAGCGGTTGCCGAGGTCATTATCCGCAGTGAGAACGACCATCCCAATTTCGTACTCCTGCTGGGACGACTGTTCCAGGAGTTCGAGATCGAACCGGGTTCGCTGACTGTCGACTGGACGGCACACCGACACGGTCTCGCGAAGCTGAAGCCGGCGGAGCAGGATCTGCTGCTGACGCTCTTGAACACAACCGTGATGCTCGACGGCCGGCCCCGCCGCAAGCAGAAGCAGTTCCTCGAAGAAATCCACACCGCCTGCGGGAGACGCTTCGAGCCTGGTGAACTCGACGAGAACTTCGCGGAGTTCTTCCAGGGGCAAGGTCTGGGTGAGTTGCGGGGAAGATGAGCGGGCCGCGCTGCCGCCGTATAGGCTGGACCCGCAACCGCATCGTCCAGATTTCGGACGGGGCTGACAGTTCAGCCCGTACCGCTGATGGAGTCAGTGCAGCGACCGCGGAACTGAAACGCGTCGAAAGCGCGATTCAGGCCGCATTGGCCCAGTTTCGTCTGTACTGGGCATTTGGTGCCCGTTCTCAGCGGGGCACCAACCGTACTGAGGATTTGGGCAACTCCCGGGTAAAACGGACCCAGATGCCATCGGGGCACTGGCGCGCCACCATGGCATGGGTGCGATAGCCGCCCTCCAGCGCGTCCGGTTCGGGGAAGACGATCTCCAGCAACCGATCCCATACGGGGCCGGTGTATTCCAGAAAGCCGCCGATGCGGCAAAGCTTGCGAGCCTGGACCTGTATCCGGTGGCCGTTGCCGAGAACCAGCCACACTCTGGTCCGAACCCAGGCGTTCTCATCGTTATGATCCTGCATCAGCAACCCCTCCAGGAATGGACGTTCCCGCGACGCACCCTGATTCGATCTAGTGCTTACGATATGAAGGATAGGACTGTAGTGCAGAATAATAAAGCCGATTCACTACCTAGGTAATACTACCCAAGTCCGACAGGCTGCTAGGCGGGGGATGCTGAGCAAAGCGACGTCACGAGCGAAGGAGGGCGCCTCGCTTGGATGGAAGTCAGTCCTGCGGGGCCGATTTCAGCATCTTTTCAAGACGATCGACCTCAGCCCGGGCGTTGACGAGTTCGCTGACGTCATATTGCACGCCGAGATAGTAGATCAGGTGGCCCGAGGCATCCCGAAGCGGCTGAATCGACAATCGGTTGTGGAACAAGGTCCCGTCCTTGCGATAATTGCGCAGCGTCACCTCGACGGCGCGATGCTCCCTGACTGCGGCACGGATCTCCTCCAGCGCGGGCTGATCCCGGTCCTGGCCCTGCAGAAAACGACAGTTGTGACCGAGGATCTCCTCGCGACTGTAGCCCGTCATCCGCTCAAAGACGGAATTCGCGTATACGATCGGATTGTCCGGCATGTCGGGGTCGGAGAGGGTCACGCCGTTGACGCAGGTATCCAGGATCTGGGTCAGAACGTGTGGGATGATTCCGGTGTCTTTCTCGGCGGTAAACAGCATGGTTTCTCCGATGGAGGATACGCTCAGGAGGTCGTCGAGTCCGTCGATTTCTGGCCGAGTTCCCTTTCGACCAGGGCCTTCAGGTTGCGCACGACCCGTTCCGTGCCGTCCTGAACCGCAAAACGAATGAGCTTCTCAAACGGCCGCAGGGCGAAACCCAGCCGCGCCAGTTCGAAGCTGAAGGTCAGCTGCGTGTGCTCCCCCTGCGGGTCGAATCGATAGTCGATCACGAACGGGTCCTTGATTCCCTTGAAACATACATAATGCTGGGGATCCAGCGCGATGACCCGGAAGTCGGTTTCGGTGCGACGCCCCTGGTCGATCCTGACTTGGTGGGCCGTCCAGCCCAGGTCCAGCGGCCCGTCGGTCAAGGGTCTCAGGTGTTGGACCTCGGGAGACCACCGTGGATAGTTGCGGACGAAATCAACCACCACGAAACCGTAGACGTCTGGCAACGGACAGCGGATCAGGGTTCTGGACTGGGCCTTCACCATCGTTCAAGCGATTCCCATGGGGGAGTTTGCAGGAGGGCGCAACGGGACGGGCGCATGCGGTCACGGGAAGAGCATCACGCCCGGCTGCCGATCCTCGTTCATTGAAGGATAGCAGCATCCCAGGGACTGCGGCCAAAGTGCCGTTTGCCCGGCGCCAACCATCATCCTGACGGGAGATCAGAGGGCGAAGAAACCGGCCTACCCGACATTGGTTTTCGGCATCTTCGCCACGCGCTGTCGTGAAAGCCGGTCCAGCCTCGGCCGCTCGGCCTGTAGAGATGGTCTAGATTACGGTATGTAGCCGAGTTCAACCCACGGAAGAATCCCAAAGGAGGAGTCACCATGCATGATCTGCCCCGTGGAATTCGGGCTGCCCGTGCGGGCTGGACGCACACCGGCGCCAAGCGTCCGCCGTTCGCGCATGAACCCGGTCCGGGGCAAGAGTCGGTCTGGGACTATCCGCGTCCTCCCGTCGTCACACCGGATTCGAGGGAGGTTCTGATCAAGGCCGGGGACCAGACCGTCGCCGTCAGCGAGAGATCCGTGCGGGTATTGGAGACGGCAAGTGCGCCGACCTTCTACCTGCCCCCGGAAGATGTGGAAGAAGCCCTGTTGATCCCGATGTCCGGGCATTCATTCTGCGAATGGAAGGGGCCGGCCCGGTACTTCGAACTCGCCCATGCCACAGAGCGCGGCGCTCCGGTCGCCTGGATCTACCCGGAACCGTTCCCGGAATTCGAGACGCTGGCCGGCTGGTATGCCTTCTACCCCGATCGTGTGGCCTGCTTCGTGGCTGGCGAGCGGGTCCTGCCTCAGGCCGGGGGCTTCTACGGCGGATGGATCACCAGAGACGTGGTGGGGCCGTTCAAGGGCGATCCGGGTACGTCCGGATGGTGATCCCGTTGGACTGCCATCCCGGCGGTGGGCGCACCTGGAGAACAACCCCCCTTTTGGGTGGGCACGCTCCGGAGGACGCCTGCGCCGCGATGCCCCCGGCGCACACGCAATAGGAGAGTGACCATGGCGATCGTAAGCGGCGGGTCAATGAACCGCATCTCTCAGCAACGCGCCCGCGCCCGTGAGTGGCGCATGCTCCTGCAGCCCGACGAAGCGGCCCCAGAACAAAGTGGCCACACAGAGCCTGCGAAGATGCCAAAAAACGGAACAGGCCAGCCCTTGAGACGGCCCGGAGCCGCAGTTTCCTGAGCTTGCCGGCCGGGTCAAGCGCGGGGGAAATTGCTGCCCAGCGCCCGCATGACCGACTGGGGTTGTTTCACGGGGGGTATCCGAACTTGGAGCACGAGACTGCGAAAGGGACTGGACCAGGGCTGGCACAAGCCCGACCATGCTGCTTCGTCCCGAATCGGACTGGGCCGCCGAGAATCCGGCTACCCCTCGTCCCGCGGGACGATGTCACGAGGACAGCAGGGGAGGGAACGCGATGAGTGATACCCGGAAGGTCCGAAACGTCGTGGTACCCCTGCGGCAACTGGGCAAGCCGAAGGGACGTTCGACGGATGCGGCGGCGCTGGAGGCGGTGCGGGTGCTGCTGGGCGACAGTCCGCGTGACGCGGACCAGTTGATCGAGCACCTGCACCGGATTCAGGACCATTTCGGCCAGATCTCCGCCGACCATCTGGTGGCCCTGGCCCGGGAAATGAAGCTTGCGCCCGCCGAGGTCTACGAGGTTGCGACGTTCTATCACCACTTCGATGTGGTGAAGGAGGGCACGACACCTCCTGCGGCGACCACGGTCCGTGTCTGCGATTCGATCACCTGCGAACTCTACGGCTGCGACGATCTCGTGCGCTCTCTCGAGGAAGGGATTGGTGACCGGGTACGAATCCAGCGTGTGCCCTGCGTCGGCCGCTGTTACGAGGCGCCCGTCGCCGTCGTCGGCCGCAACCAGGTGGGCCATGCGACGCTGGATCGAGTCCGGTGGAAGGTCGATGCCCGGGCCGTGATGCCCGATCTGCCGCTGGACACGATTCATTACGAATCCTATCGCGCCGCTGGCGGCTATCAACTGTTGGCTACCTGCGTGGAGGGTGGGCGCGATGTCGAGGAGATCCTCACGACGCTGGAGAACGCGAAACTGCGCGGCATGGGTGGTGCCGGCTTTCCAGCGGGACGCAAGTGGCGCGCCCTGCGTGACCAGCCGGAACCACGCTATGTCGCAATCAACGTCGACGAGGGTGAGCCGGGTACGTTCAAGGACCGGCACTACCTGGAACGCGATCCGCACCGGTTTATCGAGGGTACGCTGATCGGAGCCTGGGCAGTCAACGCGCCCGATGTCTGGATCTACCTGCGCGACGAGTACGCCGCGGGTGAACAGATTCTGCACCGGGCGATCGCCGAATTGCAGGCGGATCCGCCCTGTGCGCTGCCGCGGATCCACATCCGGCGCGGCGCGGGCGCGTACATCTGCGGCGAGGAATCGGCGCTGATCGAGTCGATCGAGGGTAAGCGCGGCATGCCGCGCCTGCGTCCGCCACTGGTCGCCCAGGTCGGCATTTTCGGCCGGCCGACCCTGGAACAGAACATGGAAACCATGCACTGGATCCGCGACGTCCTGGAAAAGGGTGCGGACTGGTTCGCGGATCACGGTCGCAATGGTCGCCATGGCCTGCGCTCGTTTTCGGTCAGCGGTCGCGTGCGCCGGCCGGGTGTTCATCTCGCGCCGGCCGGGATCACGTTACGGGAACTGATCGACGAGTTCTGCGGGGGGATGGAGGAGGGCCATGAGCTGTACGGCTTCTTCCCCGGTGGTGCCTCCGGTGGGATCCTGCCGGCGAGAGCTGCGGGTGTGCCGCTCGATTTCGACACGATCCAGGCGTTCGATCGCAACTGCTTCATCGGTTCCGCGGCCGTGATCGTTCTCTCCGATCGCGACAGCGCGCGCCGGGCCGCGCTCAACGCGATGCGCTTCTTCCGGCACGAGTCCTGCGGCCAGTGCACGCCCTGCCGTGTGGGTACGGCCAAGGCGGTGGATTTGATGGAGCAGGATCACTGGGACACTGATCTGCTCGAGGAACTCTCCCTGTGCATGATCGACGCTTCGATCTGCGGCCTTGGTCAGGCAGCGCCGAACCCGCTGCGGTCAGTGATCAAGTATTTTCCGGAGGAATTGTCCTGATGGCAGCCGAACCCGTGGAAGTCGTTGCCACCCTCCCGTTCACGCTGAACGGCCGCGCAATCGAGGCGCGGGCCGGAGAAACGATTCTCCAGGCGGCCCGGCGCCACGGGGTCGAAATTCCGCATCTCTGTTACACCGATGGCATGCGTGAGGTCGGCAACTGCAGAGCCTGCATGGTCGAGATCGAGGGCGAGCGCGTGCTTGCACCTTCCTGCGTGCGCCGGCCGACCGAGGGCATGGTGGTATGCAGCGCGAGCGACCGGGCGGTGCGGACGCAGAGGATGGTGCTCGAACTGCTGCAGTCAGACATGCCGGAAACGGGATACACCCTCGACAGCGAACTGGACCACTGGGCGCGGAAGCTCGATCTCGGCAAGCCTCGGTTTGCCCCTCGCCGGCAGCCGCGGCCCGACCTGTCGCACCCCGCAATCGCGGTCAACCTCGACGCCTGCATCCATTGCTCGCGCTGCGTTCGCGCCTGCCGGGAGGAGCAGGTGAACGACGTTATCGGACTCGCATTCCGCGGTGACCAGATGGAGATCGTGTTCGATCTGGCCGACCCTATGGGGCAGTCCTCCTGTGTCGCCTGCGGCGAGTGCGTCCAGGCCTGCCCGACCGGTGCGCTAATGCCGGCCAACGGCGTCGGTCTGGTCAAGCCGGAAGCACAGGTTGACTCCGTATGTCCGTACTGTGGTGTTGGTTGCCTGCTGACCTACAACATCCGTGACAACGGAATCCTGCATGTCGAGGGCCGCAACGGACCGTCGAATCAGGGTCGACTGTGCGTGAAGGGGCGTTATGGCTTCGATTACGTTCAGCACCCGAACCGCTTGATGAAGCCGCTGCTTCGTAGAGAAGGCGTGAAGAAGGAACTGCCTGACGACTTCGATCCGGGGAATCCGCTGAAATACTTCCGCGAGGCCAGCTGGGAGGAAGCGCTCGATGTCGCGGCCGCGGGCTTCCGGGAGATCCGCGACCAGAAGGGTGGCCGTTCACTGGCCGGATTCGGGTCGGCCAAGGGTTCGAACGAGGAGGCCTACCTGTTCCAGAAGCTCGTTCGCACCGGGTTCGGCACGAACAATGTCGATCACTGCACTAGGCTTTGCCACGCCTCGTCGGTCGCCGCATTGATGGAAGGCATCGGCTCGGGTGCGGTTTCCAACCAGGTCGCCGATGTCGAGCATGCGGAAGTCATGGTCGTCATCGGGGCGAATCCGACCTCGAACCATCCCGTTGCCTCCAGCTTCATCAAGAATGCCGCAGAGCGCGGCGTGAAACTCGTGGTCATGGACCCTCGTCGTACGGAGATCGCGCGCCACGCGACGCATTTCCTGCAGTTCAGGCCGGATACGGATGTCGCCCTGCTCAACGCGATGATATACACCATCATCGAGGAGGGACTGACCGACGACGGGTTCATTGCCAGCCGTACCGAGGGCTTCGAAGAGCTGAAGAAAGTCGTCATGGATGGCTACAGCCCCGAGGCGATGACGGACATCTGCGGCATTCCGGCCCAGACGATCCGGGAAGTGGCACGTGTCTACGCCACATCGAAATCGATCATCTTCTGGGGCATGGGCGTCTCGCAGCACGTTCACGGCACCGACAATGCCCGCTGCCTGATCGCGCTGTCGCTGATGACGGGAAACATCGGCAAGCCGGGGGTGGGCCTGCATCCGCTACGCGGCCAGAACAACGTCCAGGGAGCGTCCGATGCCGGACTGATTCCGATGGTCTATCCCGACTACGCACCGGTCGGCAACGATGAGGTCCGGAAGTGGTACGAGGCGTTCTGGGGCGTGCAGAATCTCGATCCGGAACCCGGCCTGACCGTGGTCGAGATCATGAACGCGATTCACGATGGGAAGCTCCACGGGATGTACATCGTGGGCGAGAATCCGGCGATGTCGGATCCGAATCTCAATCATGCGCGTGAATCGCTGGCGATGCTCGATCACCTGGTCGTGCAGGACCTCTTCCTCACCGAGACCGCCGCGTACGCGGATGTCGTTCTGCCGGCTTCCGGATTTCCGGAAAAAACGGGAACCTTCACCAACACGGATCGCAGGGTCCAACTCGGGCGCAGGGCGCTGGATCTGCCGGGCGAGGCACGCCAGGACTGGGAACTGATCCAGGAGATTGCCCGCCGGATCGGGCTCGACTGGCAATACGGTGACGTTTCCGAGATATACGAGGAAATGCGCCAGGCGATGCCCTCCATTCGGGGCATCACCTGGGAGCGACTGGAGAAAGCGGGTTCTGTGACCTATCCCTGCGCGTCCGCGGACGACCCGGGGCAGGGCGTAGTCTTCCACGACCAGTTTCCGCGCGAGGGAGGGCGGGCCCGCTTCGTTCCCGCCCACCTGATCAGCGCTGCCGAGACTCCGGACGAAGAGTACCCCTACGTATTGATTACCGGGCGCCAGCTCGAGCACTGGCACACGGGATCGATGACGCGCCGGTCGAAGGTCCTGCACGCGATCGAGCCCGTACCCGTGGTGAGCCTGCATCCGCTCGACATGCGCGAACTGGGGGTCGGCCAGGGCGATCCGCTGACCGTTACCTCACGCCGAGGCGAGGTCACCGCCTACGTGCGCGGCGACGATGGCATGCAGCGGGGTGAGGTCTACCTGCCCTTCGCCTACGTCGAAGCGGCGGCAAACCTGCTCACGAACGAGGCAATCGACCCCTACGGCAAGATCCCCGAGTTCAAGTATTGCGCCGTGCGTGTTGCAAGGGGGGGGCAGGTCCGTCAGGTCGAATTCGCCTGAGCGGGTTTGTTGTCCGATGCAGCGCCCGGAGTTCGGCCTCGTAACGGTGGTGAGCACGGGGGCGGGGCCCGCCCGCCGGCCCCGCACCGCCCGATCATTCCCACTTGCTTATTTGATGAACAGTAACTCCCGGTATTTGGGGACGGGCCAGAGTTCATCGGCGACCTCCTTTTCCAGCTGGTCGACCTCCACCCGCACGGCATCCATCAGCGGACGGATCTCATAGGCGCAATACTGCATGTGCTCGTTGACCGAGCTGAACTCGTCCCGGGCCATGGCCTTCGACAATCTGGAGACTGCCTTCATCATTGCATTCACCCCGGTGCTCACCGACTGCACCGTATCGTCTTCGAGGGCGATGCCGAGTTGGGAAAGACCGAGGTTGGTGGCCGTCAGCGAGGACAAGTACTGCATGGCCGCCGGGTAAAACAGCGTCTTGACCATGTCCACCACGAGCTTCGCTTCCACCTCGATGGAGAGGATGTATTGCTCCGAGTACACCTCGAAACGGCTTTGCAGTTCCACCGGGGTGAGGACGCCGGTATCGGCGAACAACGCGATCACCTCGGGATCGCACAGCGCCGGCAGGGCATCGGCGGTTGTGGGAATGTTCTTCAGGCCATTCTCCTCCACCGCCTGCCGATGCCATTCGGCCGAGTAGCCATCGCCGCCGAAGACCACATTGCCGTGATTTTCGATCAACTCCTTCAGCACACTGATGACGGCCACCGTCTGATTCGCTGAGTCAGGGAGGGCCTTCTCCAGCCTGTCGGCGATCCAGTTGAGGGAATCGGCGAGCATGGTGTTCATCGCGACCAGCGGCCCCGAGACGGAGGCTGATGAACCCACCGCACGGAATTCGAACCGGTTGCCGGTAAAGGCGAATGGCGAGGTCCGGTTGCGGTCGCCGGGATCGCGCTCAAAGCGGAGAATCTGCGAAAGCCCCAGATCCATCATCCCGCCCTCGGCGGCAGCCTCCAGTTTCCCGGCCTTGATATCCAGGAAGAGCTTTTCCAGCTGGTCACCCAGATACACCGAGAGAATGGCCGGGGGCGCCTCATTGGCGCCAAGCCGGTGGTCATTTGCGGCCGAGGCAATGACGGCCCTGAGCAGCGGTCCAAACCGGTGCACGCCACGGATGACTGCGCCACAAAAGAGCAGAAACTTCAGATTGTCATTCGGGGTACTACCCGGATCCAGCAGGTTGCCCTGGGTCGCGTTGCCGACCGACCAGTTGACGTGTTTACCGGATCCATTCACCCCGGCGAAGGGTTTCTCGTGCAGCAGGCAGAGAAACCCGTGGGCGTTGGCGGTGCTCTTGAGCAGGGTCATCATCAGCTGCTGGTGGTCCGCAGCGACGTTGGCCGCCTCAAAATACGGCGCAATCTCGAACTGGCCCGGGGCCACCTCGTTGTGGTGGGTCTTGGCCGGAATCCCCAGGCGGTACAGCTTGTCCTCGAAGTCCTGCATGAAGACCTGTACCCGCTCCGGAATGGCGCCAAAATAATGGTCGTCGAATTCCTGGCCCTTGGCCGGCGGTGCCCCAAACAGCGTGCGTCCTGCCAGCAGCAGGTCAGGGCGGCTGTTGGCAAGGCCGGCATCGACCAGGAAATATTCCTGTTCGGCGCCACAGCTTGAATTGAGCGGGGCGATATCTGTCTCGCCCATCAGGGCCAACACGCGCCGAGCGGCCTTGTCCATCGCGGCGTTGGACCGCAGCAGGGGAATCTTCTTGTCCAGGGTCTCGCCGGTCCAGGACATGAAGACGCTGGGAATCATCAAGGTGGCGCCGTTGGCCGTATGCATGATGTAGGCCGGGCTGGTGGGATCCC
>Ga0114946_10001717_pt1 | contig 15117 bp, 14 predicted proteins | sample WalLakDeSediment_FD_88676 | JGI IMG/M metagenome (GOLD analysis project Ga0114946, IMG submission 88676) | Lake sediment microbial communities from Walker lake, Nevada to study Microbial Dark Matter (Phase II) - Walker Lake 11/02/13 Deep Sediment | ecosystem: Environmental > Aquatic >... | reverse complement strand
GTCCGCAGTCCGCAGTCCGCAGTCCGCAGTCCGCAATTCTAGAAGGAGGGTATCAGCAAAGTATGCGGACGCCAAGCGCGTGTCGCAATTGACAGTGACACGCACTGTGTTGACACCGGGCGCCGTTGATGTAGAATGTGACGAAAGTATTACCGGTAATACTCTTACACGGAAGGAGATTTTTATGCGCGTTACAACCAAAGGTCAGGTCACGATCCCGATTGAGATTCGACACAAGCTGAACATCACGCCGGCGACGGAAGTGGAATTTGTGGTCGGTGAGGATGATCGGGTTTACCTTGTGAAGAAGAGCGGTCAATTTGGCAACGGCCGTTTCGCAAAGCTGCGCGGCATTGCAACTGTGAAACTGTCTACGGAAGAAATTATGGCTCTGACCAGGGGGGATGAATGAATGCGCTGCTGGTCGATACAAACGTGATTCTCGACCTCTTTCTGGATGATCCCGATTGGGCCGATTGGTCCGAGATGATGTTAACCCGCTACGGGAAGACGCACGAACTGATCATCAACCCCATCATTTACACAGAGGTATCTATCGGCTTTGCGCGCATCGAAGAATTGGAGGCGGCAATTGCGCGGGCAGGCTTTCGCATGCAGGAATTGCCCAGAGAAGCTCTCTTTCTAGCGGGCAAAGTTTTCTTGCAATACAAGCGGAATGCGGGCAAAAAGGCGTCGCCTCTGCCGGACTTTTTCATTGGCGCCCACGCGGCCGTTTTGAAGCTGGATTTAATGACCAGGGATACCGCCAGGTATCGTACCTATTTCCCAACCGTTAACTTGATCAGCCCATGATCCAACCACAGCATGAAAAGCGTCAGCTTTGTATGGAACGCAGATGGTTCGGCTGCGCTCACCACAAGCTTTCCTGATTTGACCTGATATGCCTGATTGAATCAGAGAATACTCTGATTATATCAGGTTAATCAGGGTTATCTGCGTCATCAGCGTTCTATTTTCGATTTCAAGTGCCAGGCACTTTGAAAGTGCCTGGCACTTCCACTAAATTCTGCGCGCCGTGGAGCCGCCAGCGCACGCCGCGGGCGCAAATCCCAACGTCAAGGCAAAACGCTAAAGAAAATGCCGCGTACCCGTCACAGTTTTTCTGAAAACGTGACGTTCATCACTGGGCAAACCGCTCAATTCTGGCATACTTATCCTACATGCAGCCGTTAATATGCCCTACAAGGATAATCTTATGAACCCACAACACCTCGCCGTAATGATCGCGCACAGCGCGCAGCGTTATGCTGCAGAACCGGCCATGCGACAGGTCGCGGAAAACGGCCGTTCCGCCCATCCCAACCCATTCGCCCAACCCGCCGACTACCGCGAAATGCACGCCCGCATTCGCGCCATCGCGCGCGCCCTGCTTGCCTTTGGCGTACAGCCCGGCGACCGCATCGGCATCTTCGCCCAAAATTGCCCCGAATGGACCCTGGCCGACTTCGCCATCCTGAGCGCGCGCGCCATTCCCGTCCCCATCTACGCCACCAACACCCGCCACCAGGCCGCCTACCTCATCAACGACACCGCCATGACCCTCCTCTTCGTCGGCGACCAGGAGATCTACGCCAAAGTCCAGGCCGTCAGGGCGGAATGCCCCAGCCTGCGCGCCGTCGTGGCGTTTGATGAAGAAACCCAGTTACATCAAGATGACTGCCGCTTAAGCGAATTCGTCCAGACCGGCGCCGATCCCGGTCTCGACGCCGCTCTCGATGCGCGGCTGGCCGCCGCCGCCCCTGACGAACTCGCCACCATCATCTACACCTCCGGCACAACCGGCGAGCCCAAGGGGGTCATGCTCACCCACGCCAACATTTTTCACCAGTTCAAGGCCATGCAGGGTCAGTTCTACGTCGGACCGGGCGACACCTCGCTCTGTTTTCTACCCCTCAGCCACGTCTACGAACGCGCCTGGTCTTATTTCCTCTATCATAGCGGCGCCGAAAACCACTATCTGGCCAACCCCAAAGCCGTCATCGCCGCCATGCAAGCCGTGCAACCCACCGTCATGGTCAGCGTGCCGCGCCTCTACGAAAAAATCTACGCCACCGCCTATCACAACCTGGAACAAGGCTCCGCGCTCAAGCAAAAGCTTTTCCACTGGGCCATTAACGTGGGACGCAGTTACCAGTACCGCCGCAAGGAACAGCAAGCGGTGGGGCCCGTTCTGGCATTACAGCACCGCCTGGCCGACCGGCTGGTGCTGCGCAAAATCCGCGCCATCGTCGGTGGACCCAAGAAATTCTTCTCTGCCGGCGGCGCGCCCCTGGCCGCAGCTATCGAGGAATTCTTCTTCGCCGCCGGCCTGCTGGTCTGCGAAGGCTACGGCCTCACCGAAACCTCGCCGATGGTCACCTTCAACACCCCCAAAGCGTTCAAATTCGGTACCGTCGGCCGGCCGATCGTCGATTGCCAGGTAAAAATCGCTGCTGACGGCGAAATCCTGGTCAAAAGCCCCAGCGTCACCCAGGGCTATTACAACAAGCCCGAAGCCACCGCCAAAGCCTTCATCGATGGCTGGTTCCGCACCGGCGACGTGGGTGAATTCGACGCCGACGGTTTTTTACGCATTACCGACCGCATCAAAGACCTGATCATCACCTCCGGCGGCAAAAACGTGGCCCCGCAGCGCATTGAGACCGTACTGGCCAAAGACCATTTCATTGAGCAGTTCATCGCCATCGGAGACCGGCGCAAGTTTATCAGCGCCCTGATCGCGCCTAATTTCGTTGCTCTGGAAGCCTACGCGGACGCACAAGGCATCACCTGGCGCACACGAGAAGATCTGGTGCAAAATCCGGCCATCGTCGCCTTTTACCGCGCGCGCCTGGACAGCCATGCGGATGATTTGGCCCCGTTCGAGCAGGTGAAAGCATTCACCCTGCTGCCCGCACCCTTCACCCAAGAAAGCGGTGAAATGACCCCCTCGCAAAAAATCCGCCGCAAAGTGGTGCTGGAAAAGTATGCCCCTCTCATTGAGGACATGTATGCCGCTACGCAGCAGGATTAAGCGACGCCTGGCCGCCGGCCGAGCGGTATTCGCGCCCTATCCGGCCGGCGCCAGGCGCCTTGATGGTTATAGGTTACAAAGAGGCAAAGCAAGGCATGACAACCCTATTTTTACCGCCAGGCACGCCCGCGCCGGCCTTCCGGGCCACGGCCGTCGGTACTGAGCGCGTCTTTTCTACCCGTGACCATCAGGGCGCGCCCATCCTGCTCATCTTTTTGGACGCCAACACCAGCCGCACCGTCCGCGACGTCGTGCGCGGCATTCGCCTGGAATATCCCGACCCCACGACGGTAATGGTGGCCAACGTGATCGATTTGCGCATTGTGCCCAAGCTGCTGCGCGGGACCGTCAAGGGCATGATGAAAAGCGCGCTCAAAGAGGCCCGCCGCGAAATCCCCGCCGGCTTCAACCCGGACGACCATCTCATTCTGCTGCCGGACTGGAGCGGCCAGATCAGCGACGCCTACCGCGTGCCCTCGGTGAGCCGCCAGGTGGCGCTCGTGAATATCGACGGCAACGGCCGTGTCCACGGCTTCTACCAGGGTCCCAACCCCCAGCAAGCCGCCCTGGACCTGATCAACCAGGTCATCACGCCTTAGATTGGTCCAATCTTGCAGTTTTGACCAATCTTTACGCCATTTGTTGTATACTTGTCCCTGGCGGCTTGCTCTTCAATCCGCAATCCGCAATCCACAATCCACAATTCTCTGGGAGGCAGGCATATGTCCCTACAGCGCGAAAACATGTCCACGGTGGATACCGCCTGGTTGCACATGGAGCGGCCCACCAACCTCATGATGATCACCGGCATTATGACCTTCGACGCGCCGCTGGATCTGCAGCGCTTGAAAGCCCTGTTTGAACAGCGGCTGCTGCGCTTTGACCGCTTTCGCCAGCGCGTAGTGGACCCGCAACGGCCGTTACGCGGCCCACGCTGGGAATTGGACCCCCACTTCGATCTGAATGCCCACGTGCGGCGCATCGGACTGCCCGCCCCCGGCGACAAAGCCGCCCTGGAAAATCTGGTCAGTGACCTGATGAGCACACCGCTCGACTTCAGCAAACCGCTCTGGCAGTTTCACCTGGTCGAGAATTTCGGCGCCGGCTGCGCGCTGGTCGGCCGCCTGCATCACAGCATCGCCGACGGCATTGCCCTGGTGCGCGTGCTGCTCTCCCTCACCGACGAAACGGCCGACGCCGTCTGGATCAACGACAGCGCGGCGCGTTCACCCAAATCATCGCCGGGTCTGCTGCGCTCCCTCTTCGGCCCGGCCTTCACGGCCACGCAAACCACGCGCAAGTTAACCGCTACCTTGCTACACGAAAGTCGCGCCGCGCTGCAAAACCCTGGCCGCGTGGTGGATCTCGCCAAAGTAGGCGCCGGCGGCGCGGCGACGCTGGGCAAGATGGCGCTGCGCTGGCCCGACCCGCCGACAATCTTCAAAGGCAACCTGGGCGTGATGAAGCGTGCGGCCTGGTCGAACAATATGCCGCTAGCTGAGGTGAAAGCCGTTGGCAGTGTGACCGGCAGCACGGTAAACGACGTCTTGCTAACGGCCGTGACCGGCGCCCTGCGCCGCACCATGCAAGAACGAGGCGTCGATACCACGGGGCTCAACTTCCGCGCCATGGTCCCCGTCAACCTGCGCCCACTCGACGAACCGATCCAGCTCGGCAACCGCTTCGGGCTCGTCTTCCTGGCGCTGCCGATTGGCATCGTGGACCACCTGGAGCGCCTGACAGAGCTAAAGCGGCGCATGGACTTGCTAAAAGATTCGCCGGAAGCCGTGGTGGCCATCGGCGTGTTGGGCACAATGGGCATGCTGCCCGCGGATTTTGAAGATCTGTTCATCAGCTTTTTCGGATCGAAAGCCACGGCCGTGATGACCAACGTGCCCGGTCCGCGCGAGCCCATCTACCTGGCCGGCGAACAGGTCCAAAGCCTGATGGCCTGGGTGCCCCAATCCGGCCGTTTGGGCCTGGGCGTCAGCATCATCAGCTACGCCGGCAGCGTGCTCGTCGGCGTCAACACCGACGCCGGCCTCGTTCCCGATCCGGAGCGCGTCCTTGACCACCTGGAAATCGAGTTCGCCGAGATGCTGGAGTTGGCGCGCGTGGCCGAAGAAACGGCCGATACCTAAACCTAAACTTTGACTAACTAATTTCGCGAGGTATTTGTGTATGGATGCTAGACCAACGGTTTCCCGCGCCGGTCTGTGGCTGCGGCGGATTTTGCTGGCCCTGGTAGGGCTTGTGGTTTTGCTCGTCCTCAGCCTGGGCGGGGTGATTGTGTATGACGCGGCGACGGTGGTACCGGTCACGGCCGTTGCCAACGTCGAAATCCCCGGCCCGGAAGGGCTGATGCTGCACGGCTACCTGGCCCGACCGCCCGACGCCGGTCCCCATCCCGCCGTGCTGCTTATCCACGAATGGTGGGGGCTCAACGCCGACATCACCGCTCTGGCCGACGCGCTGGTGGCGCAGGGCTACGTCGTGCTGGCCCCCGACGCCTACCGCGGCCAGGTCGGCCGGACCGTGCCGCGCGCCCTCTGGCTGCGGCTCACCACCCCCGCCGCGCAAATCGCCGTTGACCTGGACGCCGCCTTCGGCTACCTGCGCAGCGCGGAGGGCGTCGACGCAGCGCGCACGGCGGCGGCCGGCTTCTGCTTCGGCGGCGGGGAAGCGCTGCTGCTCAGCCTGCGTCAGCCCGCTGCCATAGCCGCCACGGTGGTCTACTACGGCAGCGTCGTGACCGATCCACAGCGGTTGGAGACGCTGTCGACGCCGCTGCTGGGCATTTTCGGCGCGGAGGATGCGCAAATCCCCGTGGCGGAAGTGCGCCGGTTTGCAGCGGCGCTGGAAACGGCCGGCGTCCCCCACCAGGTGACCATCTACCCCGGCGTGGGCCACGCCTTCCTCAGCAGCGAAAATTATGCGGAACCCGGCCCGGCCGGAGAAGCGTGGCAGGAGATGCTGGCCTTTCTGAACGCCAACTTACGACCGTAATACACTGGCACATAAGAAGTTCAACTTTTCGGAAAAAGTTGAACTTCTGAAAACTTTTGTTAAGACGTAGTAACCCCGTTACTCAGTCCGCCCCAACAACGCCAACAAAATATCTGGCCGGTCGGTCATAATGCCGTCCACACCCATGTCGAGCAGGCGCTGCATGTCGGCCGGGTCGTTGACCGTCCAGACGTGCACCTCGGCGTTGGCGCGGTGGGCGGCGCGCACGAAGCGCGGCGTCACCACCTGGATGCCGCCGCTGGTTTCCGGTACCTGAAAGGCGTGGTAGGGCGGCGACACGATACCGCTCAGGAACGCAAAATGCAGGTAGACAAAGCGCCGGGTCTCCTCACTGGCGGCGGCCGTGGCTACCTCTGGGCAGGCGGCGCGAAATTCCTGGATGGCCGCATCGCGGAAGGAGGGCACAATGACCTTCTCCGCCATGCCGTATTGGCGAATCAGCGCGCAGAGCGGCTCCGCCATGCTGGGCGTCTCCTGCTTGATCTCGATGATCATCGGGTAGTCGGGAAAGCGCTGGAAGACCTCCTCCAGCGTGGGGATGCGCAGCCCCTGCCCGCGGTAGGGATAGGTCGCGCCGTCGTCTTGCGTCCAGTTGACGCCCACCTCCAGCGCTTGCAGCTCCGCCAGCGTCAGGTCACTCACCCGCCCGCTGCCATCGCTCGTGCGATCGACGGTGGCGTCGTGGATGAGGACGATACGGCCGTCGCGGCTCATGTGCAGGTCCATCTCCAGCACGTCCACCCCCAACCCGGCAATCCCTTCCAGGTAAAGCATAGTGTTGCCCGGCCAGAAACCGCTGCCGCTGTCGTCGGCGTGGCCCATGACGAGCGGATAGCGCTCGAACTGCGCGAAAAAGGGGTGCTCCGGCGCCGGGCGGGCAAGGGCATGCAGCGCCGCTAGCACGATGGCTACGAAGCCAAGACCAAATAAAACAGGGCGATAGAATTTCATGGCCCCCATTTTCCCCCGCTTAACCGCCAAACGCAACGCCGGATTTTCCCCCTGGCCGCCTAAGCTGTTACAATTTGACATGACCGAAGAATGGGACGCAGATTTTCCTGATTTGATCTGATAGGCCTGATTGAATCAGGTTCATCTGCGTCATCAGCGTTCTATTCTCGAGGAGGCTTGTCATGCGGAGCATTCGATTCTCAAAGCCGGTGCGCAGGCTGCGCAGCGGCGGCATATTACTCATCCTGTTGTTGTCGCTGCTCGTCACGGGTCAGATTGGCCTGGCCCAGGACGGCGACTTGGCCGACCGTGGCCCCTATTTTGCCGGGCGGCAAACGGTCACCGTCACGCGGCCTGATTTCAGCACCTTCACCGCCAAGCTGTACTACCCGGCGACAGGCCAGGGGGACAACGCGCCCTACGACGGCGGGGGCGCCCCCTACCCCGCCATCTCCTTCGGCCACGGCTACCTGACCAATCCGAGCTACTACCGCAGCACGCTGGAGCACCTGGCCACCTGGGGCTACTTCGTGATCGCCACCGAGTCGGGCCTGGAGCTCTTCCCCAACCACAGCCGTTACGCCGACGATCTGCTGTACGCGCTCACTTACCTGGAAAGCGGCGCCGCCGACAGCGCGTCGTGGCTCTACCAACAGGTCGACACGGCCGCTTTCGGCCTCTCCGGGCACTCGATGGGCGGTGGCGCCAGCATCCTGGCCGCGGCGCGCGACCCGCGCGTGCGCGCGCTGGCCAACCTGGCGGCGGCCGAAACCAACCCCTCGGCCGAGGCGGCCATGGCGAACGTCGTCATTCCGGCGCGCCTGCTGGCGGGCAGCAGCGACAGCATCGTCTCGCCATCGACGACGCAATCCATTTTTAACAACGGCGCCCCGCCGCGCCAGTTTGCGCTGCTGGAGGGCGGCTGGCACTGCGGCTTTTTGGACAGCTATTTGCTGGGCTGCGATTCGGGCCCGCTGGCGCGCAGCGCGCAGTTGGCGCTGACGCGGCGCGAATTGACGCGCTTTTTCAACCTCCACCTGCGCGACGCGCAGCCGCTATGGCGCAGCGTGTGGGGGCCAGAGCGGGACGCCGAGCCTTTGGTAGCAATCACGGCCGTTTCCGGCGTCGACCTCAGCCTGGACCCAACCGGCGGCGTGACCCTGGTCAACAGCAGCCACAGCTATACGCTGGCGCTGACCAACAATAGCCCGCTGGCCGCCAGCTTTACCCTGTTCGCCGAGGAAAACGGCTGGCCGATAAGCTTTGATCCACCGCAAACGGCCGTGCTCGACCCCGCCCAGGCCGCCCACGTTACCGTCACGGTCAGCGCCCCCGCTGAAGCGGGCGCGGACACGGCGCTGCTCAGCGCGCGGCGCGACGTGGACGGGGCCACGCGCGGCTTTGCCTGGCTGACGACGGAGGTGATTCCCTTCACGACCGGCGCCGCGCGCGACGGCGAGGCGCTGACAATCACCTGGGCAACGGGATCGGCCGATTGTCTCTATGAAGTCCACCGCGCCACGACGCCCTACTTCACCCCCACGGGCGACACGCTGCTGGCGACGGTTGAGGCGCCGCCATACAGCTACACCGATACGACGCCGGGCATCCTGGGCGACCCGGCGACGAACTACTTTTACGTAGTGCAGGCGCTCTGCGACGAGACGGCCACCCTGTCTGAGTGCAGCGGGGAATTCGACTACGCGCTGGCGGTTCCTTAATTTGTCGAGCGCTATGTCCCAAAAGGTCGGGCAATGGCATACCAAGAATTGATAAAAACCGTAAAGACTTTGCCAATAGAACAAAGATTGCTGCTGCTAGAAGAGTTGGCCCACGCTTTGCGGATTACCCTGCGCACACCTCCCGAAGCTGAACAGGATGATTGGGTGCGCCTCTCTGTGCAAGGACTAAGCGCTGCTTATAGCGAACATGAACCAGAGTACATGGAAACATTGGCGTAGGGGCGGGAGCGGCGGCCACGATCTTGTCTATTTACCACGATCTCGCTTCCGCCGCTCTCGCCCTGGCAGGCGACCGTAAAGGGGCGAGACGGCGCGGAGATAAGTTTCGCTACAGCGCCCGGCGAAAGACGCGGTGGTTTTTGTAGGGCGCGCCGCCGATGTTTTCCAGGTCACGGCGCATCTGCACGGCCGTTTCCGCCACCTGCGTCAATTCATAATAATCGCACTTGAACTCTTCAAGCGTCTTTTCCATCTCCGAATAGAGCAGCGCGTTGCCCCCCATCCCTTGAAATTCCGGCAAAATCCCCGCCCCGTTGCCCGACATGCCCCTGGCGCGGCGCAGTTCCAGCAGCAGGTCGAAGATGCCGAAGGGAAATAAACGGCCGTTGGCGCGCTGCATCGCCGCCGAAACGTCCGGGAACCCAAAGGCAAAGCCCACAATCTCCTCCTCGTGGGCGATGACCTTAATCAGCCTGGGGTTGGCCACGAGCAGAATCTGGTCCAGCGCGAATTTGATCTCCCGCTCGGTCAAAGGCGCGTACTCCCAATTTTCCACGAAGGCGTTGTTGTAGGCTTTGCCGATGCGGTCCGCCCAGCGCCGCAGGTCACGCTTCGAGTTGAAGCGCACGACACGCAGGTTGCGGCGCTGGCGCACACGGTCGGCAATGCGGTGGATGCGCGGGTCCAGATGAAAATCGCGCGCGTCGATGTAGTGCGAGACAAAATCAACCTCTTTCACAAAGCCGTTCTCGTCCATCAGCCGCAGATAGTACGGGTAGTTGTAGTTCATCATGTTCATCATCTGCCGGTGCTCAAAGCCGCGCTCCAGCAGGCCGTAGCCGTCGAAAGCGCTAAAGCCTTTCGGCCCGATGATGGCGTCCAGGCCGCGCGCGCGCGCCCAGTCAAACAGGCGCGCAAAAAGGGCTCGCGCCGCTTCGGAATCGTCCTCGCAGTCGAAGAGGTAGAATTGGGCCACGCGCGCATCGTGGTAATGGTTGTAGTTGCGGTTTTCCAGGGCGGCGATGCGCCCCACGTCACGGCCGTTGCGCACCGCAATGAAAAAATCGGCCGTGGAGTGCTCGTAAAACGGGTGTTTGTCCCGGTTGAGCATCAGGGCTACGTCGCCGCGAATCGGCGCCACCCACTGCGGATGGCCGGCGTAGAGCCGAAATGGAAGGTCGATAAAGCGCTGCACCTGCGCCTTATCACGTGTGTCAACCTGCTCCACAATGAACATAAAGCCCTCCTGGGTGATTGCGGATTGGCGCCGAAGACGGCGAGGATTGCGGAACTGGAGTCGCAGCCTGGCGCAATCCTTCGGTTTAATGCGCAAGTTCTTGCGCGTGCTGAATAACGGATACCACGTAAATTATAACCAGCAATACGGCGAGCGCGCCGACGAGCAGATCGAACAGACTGAAGACCCCCAACGCGGTCGTGAACGTGAGCGGCGCGATGAAAAACATGATTGTGTTGAGAAGGATGATGATCAAACGCACTTCGGTGGGGCCGAAACGGCCGTATGAAATCTTAAACACGCCGTCGACGTAGGTGCGTACGTAGACCAGCACCGACATCAGCAAATAGCCGATGAGCGCCAGGCAGGCTACGTCAAAGCGCACGGTGGGCGTCAGCCCCAGCCCCAGCACTACCAGGCACTCATTCAGCGCATCCACGGTATGGTCGACAAAGAAGCCATAGCGCGGCCGTTCAATGTGGCGAAAGCGCGCCAGCGTCCCGTCCAGGCTGTCGCCAAACCAGTTGATCACCAGCCCCAGGCTCGCCAGCCACAAAAACCAGCCCGACGCGTTGCTCAGCGCATAGCTTACAAAGGTAATGGCTGCGCCTAGCACCCCAATCCCGGTTAAAATGTCCGGAGTCATCCAGCCCGGCATGCGCGCCGCCAGCCAGCGCAGCAACGGCCGTTCCAGCGGCCCCAGTAAAATGTCATTCACCCGCTCATGGGGTTTCAACTCAGCCATCAAATCCCTCCTACCACTTGTGCTACCCCCACTCACCCCTCGCTACTCCTGACCATCATATTCACGCAGCTTGCGGCTGATGAACACAAAAATCACCAACAGCAAGGCTAGCGAAATCATGATGCTTAAGTATAGCACAGCGCGCTCGGCGCGTTTGATCGATTCGGCGGCAAAGTAACCAATCAGCAACAGCGCCGCGGTCCAGATGAATTCATTCGTAAACACCACGGGAAACCAGCGCCGCCAGGGCACGCGCGCCAGCCCCGCCGCCGCCAAAGCCGGTACCGCCATGCCAAAGGACAGCTTCGCCATCAGCAGAATCCTGATCGCATTCGCGCGCATCCCGCGCTGCAGCCCCTCCAGCCGCCCGCGCCGCTTCGCCAGCCAGCGGTTAAGCCAGCCTAGCCTGCTCGCATAACCCGCCCGATACCAGAACACGTCCGCGCACAGGTTGCCGGCCATAGCAAACACCAGCACCAGGTACGGATTCAACAGCCCGGCCGAGGCCGCCGCGCCGCCCAGCATCGTCGTAATCGGACCATGCAGGACGATCAGGAAGGTCAGCAGCAAATAGTTCCAATAGCCCAGTGGCGGTACCTGCCCGTGCTGCAGCGCCTGCCAGAACCGGTAAAGCGTGTCAGCAGTGACGTCCATCACGTTTCCGTACCATCGTCATCCGGCCAGAAAGGGTGAAACATCAGCCACTGCTCCGGGCGCCGGCGCACTTCCGTCTCGATTAGCGCCGCAATGCGGCAGGTGTTGGTAAAAACGTCCGCTTCGCGATCCCCCGACCGCGCCATTTCCAGGGGGCCATGTATGACCATCCGGTACCCCTGCGCCGCGTCGTAACAACACGCACCCAGGAAAACGAGCGCGTCGGTCAGCAGCGCCAGCCGCGCCGGCCCCATCGGTAAATAGGCCGGGCGGCCGCAAAAGGGAATCAGTTCGCGGTCTTCAGGGATAGGGCGGTCGGCCCCGGTGAGCACCATGCCGCCGCGCCGCAGGCGGCGCACGGCCGCGCGCAGCGCTTGAGGCGTGATGGGCGTCAGTTCCAGCCCCGTCTTGGCGCGCAGACGATTGAAAACTCGGAACCCGGCCGTGGGGTTGGCCAACGAAAGCACCTGGATAGGGAGGTTGTGCGCGCCCAGGGAGAGGATACCCAGGTCAAAGTTGCTCATGTGGATGCCCAGCAGCAGGACGCCGCGGCCGCGCGCCGTTTCCGTGCGGACACGCTCCAAAAACCATTCCGGCGGCGGTACTTTGTGCGCCAGTTGGTCCGCCGGTAAATCCAAGGCGTGGAAAAAGTCGTAGGTCGTTTGCCCCGCGTGGAGGAATACCTGGTAGGTCAGGTTGTCGAGGCGGGCCTGGCTGGCGCCCGGGCCTAAGACCTGCCGCAGGTTGGCCTGGACCGTCTGGTACAGGGCGGGCTTGTGCCGAGCAATACGCCGGGCAATGAAGCGCGCCAGCCCATAACCGGCGCGCGGCGATAAACGGTGGGCCAGGGTCAGCCCCAACCACGTAACCGGCTTACTGCTCGTGACATCCTGCAAGCGCATGCGCCTATTGTGTACGATTTTTATTCAGATTACAAAGGTCTGGCAAATCTTATTACAATAGATTTTTCTACTGTGGTACAATCTTTTCACACATGTTTAAACTTACATGATGAGTACGTATGGTCAAAGTATACCTGGACACATGCAGCATCCAACGGCCACTTGATACCTTGAATCAAACTCGTCTAAAGCTCGAGGCCGAAGCAGTGTTGGGCATATTGGCGCAGGTTGATATTGGACAGATTGAGTTGATTTCTTCGACAGCACTCGAGCTAGAAATTTCACGTACACCATTTTCAGTCCGCAGACAACACGGGAAACAAATTCTAGAACAAGCATCGTCAATCATTGTTATCGACGGATTAATAGAAAGACGCGCCGAAGATTTTGTCCAATTGGGTATAAATGCGATGGACGCACTGCACCTTGCTGCGGCTGAGGCAAGTGGTGCTGATTATTTCTGCACTTGTGATGACCAATTTCTGCGTAAGGCAAAGCGCATACCTGATTTGCTTACAGTCGTTGTATCACCACTTGAATTGATAGAGGTCATAGAATGATGATCGCTGAAACAAGACCACTTACCGATATAACCCAAGAAGCGTTACTTGTACTTTACCGTGAGCTAGGGCTTGTCAATACAATTCGCTTTTTGAACCAGTTTACAGCAGGTTTTGGTAACTATACCGAAGAACGCAGAGAATTGATTAAAGACCAAACGCTAAACGAGGTTTTAGCTGACCTGCATCAATATCAGGGAAAGCGACAGCCCCGGCGGCAAGATTTTCTGCGAGCGAACCGGACTATCGATCAAGAATGACCTCTACCCTGCGTTCGCGTGCGGCCTTATACAGCGCCAGGACGGTGCGCACGTGGTCGCGCGTTTCGGCCAGCGTAAGGTAGTTGGGAGCGCCATCCAAAATGGCGGCGTGCATATCTTCTACCTGGCCCAGGTAGAGCTCTTTTTCCGGCGCCGGAATTTCCTGCGGGACGCCCTGCGCCGGATAAAAGGTGAGGCTGCGCTCAGCTTCCTCGTGACCGACAAACGGCCGTGTCAGCGCCAAACGCCCTTCCGTTCCGATAATTTCGGCATAGGTGTACAGGGGGGTGCGGAACGACGCGGCAATTTGCGCCAGCCGGCCGCCGCTGTAGTGCAACTGCCCGGCAAACGTCTCGTCTACGCCGCTTGCGCCGATCCATTGGTCGCCGGAGACCCACTGCGGCGCTGCCCCCATCACGTACTGCGCGAAGCTGACCGGGTAGACGCCTACGTCCCACAGGCAGCCGCCTCCGTACGCGGGCTCCAGGCGAATGTTGTCGCGGCTGCGGAACTTAAAGTTGAAGACCGCGCGCACGAGGCTGATGTCGCCTAAACGGCCGCTTCGTACCCACTCGCCCACAATCTTGGTCTGCGGATGGTGCCGGTACATGAACGCCTCGGCCAGGACCCTACCGGTTTCGGCGGCAACGGCCGTCATCTCATCCACCTCTTCCAGCGTCAGCGCAAACGGCTTCTCGCACAGCACGTGCTTGCCCTGCCGCATGGCCGCGATCGACCATTGCGCGTGCAAATGGTTGGGCAAACCAATGTACACCGCGTCAATCGCGTCGGAGGCCAGCATGGCCTCGTAGCTGCCGAAGGCGTGGGGGATTTCCCACTCGCGCGCGTAGGCGTCGGCGCTGGCCTGCGTGCGGCTGGCCACCGCGACCAGCTCACCCCGCGCAGACATACGGATCGCCGGTATGAGGCGACGGTTGATATTGGCGGTTGAAAGCAAGCCCCAACGAACTTTCTGCATGATTGCTCTCCTCGGGTTTACCCGGTTGGCGTACCGACGCCGCCGGTGCAGGCCGCGCCGCGCTCCGGCGTTTGCGGCCCTACGCGGTAACGGTTGATAAATTGAGCGATACGGCCGTCGCCCGCATCCTCTAGTTCAAGCTGCACGCCCCACGCCGTCAACACGATCGGGCTGCGCTGGTTGGGATAGGGACTCAATAAAATGTAGGTCTGGCCGCGCACGCTGTCTTGCAACTGGGCCACGACCGCGGGCGACAGCTCCGGCTGGTAGGTAATCCACACCGCGCCGTGCTCCATCGAGTGAATCGCGTGCTCCGGCGGTACCGGCGTGTCGTAAATGCCGCAGTTTTGCCAGGCGTCATTGTGCGTGCCGCCGGCGGGCGGCAGCTCCTCAAATGCATATTCCAGCGTGTTATCGTGGCCGCGCGTCTGGCGCAGGTAGTTCACCACGCCGGCAATCTCCGGCTCCGGGCGCAGGCTCATGAAAAGCAGCGCACCCAATAAGACAATGCCCACAAAAATCGACGCGCCAATCATGACGTTACGCAGCGTGGTGTTGCTTTGCACGGTAGCCTGTGGTTTGCGTGTACTTTTTCGTTTTGCCATTTAACGTCTCCTACAATGTAGCGCGATTTGCCAAAATCGCGCATTTCTTAATCAGGGTTCAACACACGCCCATCGCCACAGCGCTTCAGGGGCGCCACGCCCGTCAGGGCGCCACGCCCGTCAGGGCGCCACGCCCGTCAGGGCGCCACGCCCGTCAGGGCGCCACGCCCGTCAGGGCGCCACGCCCGTCAGGGCGCCACGC
>Ga0114946_10001716_pt1 | contig 15118 bp, 10 predicted proteins | sample WalLakDeSediment_FD_88676 | JGI IMG/M metagenome (GOLD analysis project Ga0114946, IMG submission 88676) | Lake sediment microbial communities from Walker lake, Nevada to study Microbial Dark Matter (Phase II) - Walker Lake 11/02/13 Deep Sediment | ecosystem: Environmental > Aquatic >... | reverse complement strand
CATCGTACAACGCCAGTCTCAGAACATCATCATTATGGTCAGTATTTTTGTCACCGCGATTTTTGCCTTGCCAATTTGGAACTGGGTTTCAAAGAATTGGAATAAGCGCCTGGCTTATATTATCGGCGTTGGATTCTGGGCTTTTGTGATGATGTTGTTGATCATGATGACACCTCAAACACCGTTTTGGCTGATATTAATCTTATGTGTCATGGCTGGTGTGGGTGTCAGTGCCGGTCAGGTCTTGCCCTGGGCGATTATCCCGGACGCAATCGAATGGGAAGAATGGCATACCGGTGAACGCAATGAAGGCATGTTCTACAGCCTGGTTACATTGATGGGAAAAATCGGCATGGCCGTTGCCCAGCCGCTTTCACTGTTGGTATTGCAATTCATGAATTTCCAAGAAGGTCAGGGCGCGGTACAACCCCCCAATGCGCTGTTGGGTATTCGGATCGTGGTTGGTCCCATCCCGGCCGTATTACTGGTTGCCGGAATCCTGATTGCACTCTTCTATCCCTTAGGACGGGCACAGCATACTCAGATTGTTGAAGATTTACGTACCCGGCGTGAAGCGCGCCTGGCCAAGCGTGCTGACAAGAAGCCGCTCCCCGGTGTGAGGGAACCCGTGTAAACATCTTGATGGGATGGCTGGTTGCATCTTGTCTGATATAAGCATGTTGTGATCGATTAAAATAAGCAGCGATTTCTTTTTACTCGCAACATGAACCCTCTGGAGAGAATCACCACCAGAGGTTTTTTTTGTTGGGTTATGGCCATCTATCTCTTGATAATAAATTTTCGTACCTGAGCCGACAACCACACCCCCCCCTATTCCCTCGCATGCTGAGTAGTTATATTATAAGTAATTATTTCAAGAATATCCGGGATTATTCGATCCTGTAATTGCCGATTTGCTCTTGATATAATCATGAAAATCTTGTAAAATTTAATCAACCAAAGATTAAAGCCCAAGAACATTAAATTGTTCTAAGCTTTTGGTCTGGAAGAATGCAAAAAAGGGAGCAGGTCATGAACGTCATCAAGGTTTCAGCGAACTCCCGTACTGCTTCAGTAGCAGGGGCAATCGCAGGTGTTGTCCGCGAGCAAATGATCGCAGAGGTCCAGTCGATTGGGGCTGGCGCCATCAACCAGGCGATCAAAGCGATCATTCTCGCCAGAGGGTATTTGGCAAATGATGGTATCGAAATTGTGTGTGTTCCAGAATTTGTTGATGTGGAGATCGATGGCAAGGTTCGTACCGCCATCAAAGTGACCGTCACACCTCGCGGTGAAGCAACAGCACCATTGGAAATTGAAGCTAGCGCAGCAAACGACTGAAGTGCTTTAGCTTCTATGATATAGCTCACCCTAAACCTGTAACAGGTGCGTTGTTGCGTTGGTTTATTTGAGATGGTTAGGTTGTGCTTGCGGATATATCAAACCGAACCTCTGCTTTCCCAATTAAGATGTCCCTGACTTTATCCACGATCAAATTCAGGTGCTTGGGTTTAGAGACATAATCCAGGTTATCACAGGGTATGGTGAGGATTGGGCAGAGATCAAAGTTTTCCACCCAACTCTCGTAGAGCTCATTCAAATCCGCCAGGTAATCGGCACTGATGGTGCGTTCATAATCGCGGCCGCGCATGGAGATCCGTCCCAGCAAGGTCGGTACGGATGCTCGTAAATAGATCACCAGGTCAGGCGGTGGAAGAAACGCGACCAGTACCTGATAAAGCTCGCGGTAAGTGTTGTAATCTCGTTCATTAATGGCATCCTGCAGGTAAAGGTTATGAGCAAAAATTTCTGCATCCTCGTAGACGCTGCGGTCCTGAATGACAGAACCATTCATTTTCATCAATTGATGGTGAATGTGTAAGCGCCGAATCAGGAAATAGACCTGCGAGTGAAATCCCCAAATACCCATATCCTCGTAAAAATCCGCCAGGTAGGGGTTTTCTGATACCGGTTCATAAAAGGGCGTCCAGCCTAATGCCTGACTCAACAGCCCCACCAATGTGGATTTGCCCACGCCAATATTCCCTGCCACAGCGATGAATTTATCCATAGGATGATACCTGCTTTCTACATTGATCACTGTTGGATCAAGTGGAGTTGATGTGAGGTTTATTATAAGCGGTTTATCCGAGAGGATTATGGCTATCCAACCAAGCTGGGCTGACGGGATTAACCCAGATGGAACTTATCTCCGCGCTTAAATAAAACGTCGGCTGCCCACACAGCCGACGTTGTGACAATCAGAATAAAAAAGCCAGACACTCAAGCTGTAATCTGTTGAGCCTTCTGCATCCGTTTGCGGAGAAACATCTTGGTTATTTCCGCAGCAATTGAAGGGATCAGCACCAGCGGCAGGATTTCAAGCCACTCGGCGATGCCCAGTGGGGCGGTATTGAAAATCGGCTGGAGGAAGGGCACGTAGACCACAAGAAAGATCATGACCATTGAACCCAGCACCGCCCAGTTCATCAACTTGTTCTTGAATACCCCAATTTTGAAAAGGGGATAGTATTCAGAGCGTGAGGTGTAGGCACGAAACAATTCTGAAACACTGAGGGTCACAAAGGCCATCGTCTGGGCAAATTCGGCATGCTCCGGTTCAAAATAATAGCCAATGGCAAATGCACCTAGGGTGACTGCGGTGATGGCAATCGTCTGCACCAATATCCCAATTTGCATGCTTTGGTTGATGATTGGCTCCTGGGGCGGCCTCGGTGGGCGTTCCATAATATCGGGATCGCCCGGTTCCGTGCCCAATGCCAGGGCTGGGGCGCCATCGGTGACGAGGTTCAACCACAAGAGCTGGATGGCTGTCAGCGGAATGGGCCACCCAAACAATGTGGCCAGGAAGATGACCATGATCTCGGCCGCATTGCAGGAAAGCAGGTAGTAGACGAATTTGCGGATATTGCTGTAGATCACGCGACCTTGTTCGACAGCTGAAACGATACTGGCGTAGTTATCGTCGGTCAGCACCATATCGGCCGCGCCTTTGGCCACGTCTGTGCCGGTGATACCCATGGCGACGCCGATGTCCGCCCGTTTGATGGCGGGTGCGTCGTTGACGCCATCGCCAGTCATCGCGACCACCTCCTGGTTTGCACGCAAAGCATCCACAATCCGCATCTTGTGTTCCGGGCTTACCCGGGCATAGACATCGGTTACCAGGACGTTCTCAACCATGTCTTCATCGCTGAGTTTATTGAGTTCCGTTCCGGTCATCACTTTTCGCCCTGGACGCAGCAAACCGATCTGTTCGGCGATGGCACGGGCGGTATTGGGATAGTCACCGGTGATCATGATGGTGCGGATACCGGCACTGCGAGCTTTGTTGAGGGCCTCTGCGACCTCTTCTCGGGCGGGGTCGATCATACCAATCAAGCCCACAAAGGTCAGGTCCTTTTCTAATGTCTCGCTGTTGATTTCCTGCGGCATAACCCCTACAGTGCGGTAGGCGACGCCTAAAACTCGCAGGGCATCTCCTGTCATGGCATCGTTGGCTGCCAGGATCATTTCACGCATTTGATCGTTTAGTGGCTCGTTCCCATTGTGCGCAGTCATCACCCGGGTGCATAACCCCAAGACCACATCTGGGGCACCTTTAACGTCAATGAAGTACAAGTCGCGTTTTCCATCCTGACTATTCAGCGGTGAAATGTCATTGTCCTCCGGCGATTCAACAGTGTGTATGGTCAGCATGCGTTTTCGGACCGAATCGAAGGGGATCTCCTGTGCGCGCGGGTAGGATTGGTTGAGTTGATCCGCGGAAGCGCCTGCTTTGAGGGCGGCCACGAGAATGGCACCTTCAGTTGGATCACCGATCATCCGGAAGGTCTCGCGTCCATCCTGATCATCGCTTGGTTCCAGTTGGGCATCGTTGTTCAATGTGCCTAACCAAAGCGCCGTTTTGGTCACGGGAAAATTCTTGATGTCGACCTTTTCGCCATCCTTTAAAAAATCACCCTGGGGTGAATACCCACTGCCGGTGACGCTGATGAAGTTGCCGTCGGCCCACAAGCGGGTGACCGTCATCTCGTTTTGGGTCAACGTCCCGGTCTTATCGGAGCAGATCACCGTGGCGGAACCCAGGGTCTCAACCGAGGACAGTTTGCGGATAAGGGCATTTCGGCGTACCATTTCGCGCATCCCCAGTGCCAGGCTGATGGTGACCACGGCAGGCAAGCCTTCCGGCACGGCTGCGATCGCCAGGGACACGGCAATCATAAACAGCTCGGTAAAGGTTTCAAGCGCTTCTGGGCTGAAAAAATCTGCCGTACCTGGTTCAAGGATAAAGCGAATCACCCCGATCACAAAGACAAGCCCACATACGATCAAACAACCCCAGCCCAATATTTTTCCAAATTGATCAAGCCGACGCTGGAGGGGTGTTTGTTCTTCTTCCACCAACTGGAGCATCGACGCGATCAAGCCAAGCTGTGTCTTCATGCCGGTGCTGGCTACAACGCCTTTTCCCCGTCCATAAGTCACCAGGGTGCCCATAAAGGCAGTGTTTATCCGGTCGCCAAGGGGGATATCCTCATCAAGCTGGATCTGGGCATTTTTCTGGACAGAAACCGATTCACCAGTCAACGAGGCTTCATCAATCCGTAAATTGACTGTTTCCACTAAACGCACGTCTGCCGGAATGTAGTTGCCAGCTTCCAGAAAAACGATATCCCCGGGGACCAGTTGGGCCGAGGGTATGGATACACGTTTGCCATCCCGGAGTACGGCAGCTTCTGGCGCAGCCAATTTCTTGAGGGCAACCAGGGCTGCCTCCGCACGGCTCTCCTGGATGATGCCCATGATGGCGTTGAGGATCACAATTGCCATGATGGCAATCGCTTCCACATAATCGCCGAGAAGAGCGGAAATAATGGCGGCACCCAACAGCATATAAATCACAAAGCTGTTAATTTGGGCCCATAACATTGCCCAAAAGGATGTGGGAGGGGCTTCTTCAAGTTCGTTGAGACCGAACTTGTCCTGGCGTGACTTAACCTCCGTGCTGGTCAAGCCTCGATCAACTCGTGTATCCAGCATCTGTAAAACCTCAGAGCTGGACATGGCATGCCAGGAAACCGAAACATCTTCAGGATCTTTTATATCCATGATCGTTTTCTCATTTGACATTTACAAAACTCCTATTGATTACTAATTAACCAATAATGTTATTCATTTTTTCGAATGGTACCCTAAGATTATCTGAGGTTATCACTTGTTTATTGTAAAAATCCCGTAATTACTCAGTCTGCAAGAGGATTGGGGGTGTGTGGTTTAGCGGTGAAGCCGCCACACCACACACCCGACCCTTCAGCAGTAGGACTGTCTGAGTAGGTACAAAATCCCAATAATTATATCTGATATTGATAACGGGCACGGCGTTAATTCTCTGTGGGTTTAGGATGAAGAGAACCGAGAATGGCGGCAAAAGGGCTGTCAACTCGGAAGAGGACAGCCCTGACTGTTTCATGTGTAATTGGATCAATTTTCAGGACAGATTTTTGTGCCAGAGGGCAGGATGGTGCGTTTGGGGATGACCACAATGCCGTCCTTGATAGAGTAGTTATCCGTGTCGAGCTCTGTGCCTAGTGGGAAGGGCTTGATGGTGACATCCTGCCCCATCCGCACGTTTTTATCAATGATGGCACCTTCGATATCGCAATTTTCGCCGATGCCGATTGGAATATCCCCGGTGTTATCATAATAATCTGCGCCCATCATCACTGTATCTTTGATGGACGCTCCGGCTTTGATGATGCTGCGGATTCCAATCACCGAATGGTTGATCTTGGCACGTGTGATGAGACAACCCTCACCAACCAGCACATCATGCAGTTCACAATCTGAAAATCGTGATCCTGGTAGGAAGCGTGCATGGGTGTAAAGACGATAATTAGGATCAAAAATATTGAAACTTGGATCTTGCTGGGTCAATTCGAGGTTTGTCTCATAGAACGAGCGAATCGTTCCAATATCGCGCCAGTAACCGCTGAATTCATAACCAAAAACTTTAGGCTGATTTTTTACACAATGCGGGATGATATCATATCCGAAGTCATCAAAATCCTTTCCACCGGTTTTCATCGATAAAATGTCGACCAAGACATCCAGGTTGAAAAGATAAATGCCCATAGAAGCCAGATAAGGTTTTTCAGGATCGTCACGTGTGACGAAATCGTCAAGTGTTTGGGGATCCTTAGGTTTCTCAGCAAAGTCAATAATCTCAGCCTTTTGATCCCGTTTCAATAAGCCAAACCGTGAAGCCTCAGAGCGGGGAATGGGTTGCACCGCTACTGTGATATCGGCATTCTTCTCCCAGTGAAAATCTGCCATGATGGAATAATCCATCCGGTAAAGATGGTCGCCCGCCAGGATCAGGACATATTTTGAACGCGATGATTGGATTTCAAAGAGTTGTTTGCGAACAGCGTCCGCTGTTCCCTGGTACCATTCCATTCGTTCCATGGTCTGTTCGGCAGCCCAGATTTGCACCCATCCGGTGTGGAAGGAATCGAAATTGTAGGTGTTCGTAATATGACGATGGAGGGAGACTGAGTTAAACTGGGTCAGGACAGCGATCCGATAAATTTCAGAGTTAATGCAGTTGCTGATGGGTATGTCAATCAACCGGTACTTCCCCGCAATGGGGACGGCAGGTTTAGAACGCATCAAGGTGAGGGGATACAAACGTTTTCCCTGGCCTCCCCCCAGGATCACCGCCAGGATATCATTATAATTGGGCATCACGACTCCTTTCCGTTCTTGGTTTAACAAAAGTGATTCAGTTCGGTTATCCTGTCTCTATTTTAGCCGAAAATTCCTTGCAATTTTTGGGAATTTCTACTTCAATTCTTTCTTGGTGCTATTCTGCTTTACGGGAGGCGACACGCTTTTTTACAATCTGGAGGATCTCGTCAGCAGATTGTAATGTTCCCGCGCTGATGGGGCCCAACATCTGTGCCAGTTCCGCGCGTCGATCCTCGTCTAAAAGGTGCTGGACTTCCACAAGTGTGCGTCCATCTTGCAGTTCCTTGGTTACTCGGTAATGCTGGTTTCCATACGCCGCCAGTTGTGGGAGGTGGGTGATACACATGACCTGGTGTTGTTGCGAGAGGTTCCACAGTTTTTCGCCGACGACCATTCCCACCCTGCCCCCGATACCCTGGTCAATTTCGTCGAATACCAGGGTTGAGATGCGGTCCGCCTTGGCGAGCACATTTTTCAGAGCCAGCATCAATCGGGATGTCTCACCGCCGGAGGCGATTTTAACCAGGGATTTGAAACCCTCACCGGGGTTGGTTTCCACCAGGAATTCCACTCGATCATAACCGGTGGCATCAAATGCGACCCGCCGGCCATCTCCCAAAGGCAGTCCCTCTTCATCCAGGCGCGCCTCGATCGCCACTAGAAAGCGTGCTTTGGCCATGTGCAAATCCTGTAATTCTCTCTCTACCCCATGACCAAGCTCAACGGCTGTTAAGGATCGCTGTTGGCTGAGCGCCTGTCCGTGTTGTGCTAGTTCTTGTAGGAGCGCTGCTTCTTTATTTTCCAGGTCTGCCAAATGTTCTTCAGCGTTGGTAATTGAATCCAGGTCTTGGCGGGCTTGTTCAGCAAATGCCAGGATTTCCTCGATTGAATCGCCGTATTTCCGCTTAAGATTATTGATCAAGTCAATCCGTTCTTCTACCTGGTCTAATAAGCGTGGGTTGAATTCGATGTTCTCTGCATAATCCTGCAACTCCAAAGCCAGGTCCTGCAATCCTGTCAGGCTGGTTTCTACCCGTTCGTGATAGGGTCCTGTAACAGAGTCGATGCGAGCCAGGCTGTGTAATGCTTCAAGCACTTCGCCCAGCAAGGTGTTGACCCCGGGGATTTCCGGCGAGCCTTCTTCCAGTAACATCAGGGCGTGCTGAGAATGTTTGGCAAGGCTTTCGGCGTTGGCAAGCCGGGTGCGATCTTGCCGCAAAATGGTTTCTTCGTCAGCCTGTAACTGGGCTGCTTCGATTTCTTGGATCTGGAAGATGAGCATATCCTCCCGGCGAGCTGCATCCTGCTCCATTTGACGCAGGCGATGCAAATCTTTACGAATACCCTGGAGTTGTTTGTAGATAGCCTGGTACCTGCTCAGCAAGGGGCCAGTTTCCGCAAAGCTATCCAGCAAATGCAGGTGGTTACGCACCTGTAACAGCGAGAGATGTTCGGATTGACCGTGAATATCAACCAGGTATCCACCCACCTCCCTTTGAAAGGCAGCTGTAACGCTGCGTCCATTGATCCGTGCAATATTGCGGCCTTCTCGGCGGATCTCGCGTGCCATGACAATATATTCCGGGTCATCCAAGAGATCTTCCGCCTTCAGCAAAGCGTGTACAGGTGCTTGAATGGCTGGATCCAACTTGAAGGTTGCTTCAACTTGGGCTCGCTCAACCCCGGTGCGGATGGTGGTTGTTTCTGCGCGTCCGCCCAGGACAGCTTCCAATGCGTCCATGATGATGGATTTGCCAGCACCGGTTTCACCGGTGAAGATCACCAGCCCGTCAGCAAAATCCAGGTGCAATTCTTGGATAATGGCAAAGTTTTCGATGCGCAGTTCAGTTAACATGAATAGATCCGATCCAAAGCCTCAGAGCCGCTGACTGCCGGACAGGCGATAATAAGCTGAAGGCACCGCTAAGAAGAGGTACAGTACTTGATATCCAAGCCGGAGCAAGCCGAACAGGTTGAAGGAGCCCGCACTCAAAAAGAGGATCAGGTTGATGGCGATCAGCGGCAGGCCACCCAGGATGATCCCGATTGATACCAATCTGAACAAACCCTTACTCCGTCGTTTTTTTGTTACCAGGCGGACAGCTTCAGCAATACCAACACCCGCTGCCGGTGCTAACAGGATGGTGAAAAAGCCAATCCTGGAGGTCAACCAACTGCCCAGCAGACTGAGCCCGCCAGCGATGATAAAACCAAGAATGTAGTCTAAGGGTTGGCTAGTATCAAATTTCTTTTGCTGTTGCTTGACGCAGTCCGCGCACCGGTAACCGGTTGGGGTCTGAATGGCTTCTGCTGGTGTGATCGGTTTTCCACACCGGCTGCAGCGCAGGGTGATCTCATCATCATTGTTATGATTATGTGTATGATTATTTTTCATTGGTTTTAATACTGATTAAGGGGTTATGTTCCATATAAGCTGTCAGGTTACGGTAAAAATAATAAGGATCTTGAAAACGGACCATTTGCAGTGATTTTTCATGGGCGGTGACCAGGACACAATCACCACTGGCAAGTGGGACGGGCTCTTGTCCATCCACGCTGACGACGGCTTCATGTTTGGTTTGGACGCGGATGCAGACTGAAGAGCCTTCGGAGAGGACCACAGCCCGGTCAATGGATAAATGCGGTGCGACGGGCATCAATAAGATGTTTCGCATCTCTGGCGGCAGGATTGGCCCGCCAGCCGCCAGGGCATAAGCCGTAGATCCTGTCGCTGTGGCAGCAATTAACCCATCCGCGACGTAACTGGCGATATGCGCGCCGTTTAAGATCGCCTCAACTTCAATTGGACGGACGTATTTACCCCTCGCTATGACCACATCATTGATGACATCAAATTGGGCAGAATGTATACCCTCATGTACACAAGTTGCAGTCAACATCATCCGTTCCTCGTAACGGAAATCGCCCGTCATCAGGCGTGGAAGGCTGTTATGCCATTCGTGGCGGTTGAGTTCAACCAGGAAACCAAAGCTGCCAACATTGATTCCCAAGAGGGGGATGTCGATGGGTGCACAGAGATGACCGGCACGCAGCATGGTGCCATCCCCACCCAGGGCGATTAACAAGTCATAGGTTTCGGATTGGAAAGACTCACGCAGCCCCTGATCGTATAAGGAGCCCACTTTGACAGTCACGCCCATCTTGGCAATCGTTGAGCCAACCTCTTGAGCAACAGCCAGTGCTTCAGGGATGTTAGGGTTTGCCATCACGGCGATTTTTTGGGGCGGCATAACTTGAGGTGGCATTTCTACCTAATTATAGCCGTTTTTATCAGGTACCTCAAACACAACCCTTGACAGATATGGCCTTAATCTACCCAAAGCCATTCCAGCGGGCTATCCAGGGGGAGCCCATCCGCGATTTCAATTGGTCTTAAACCTGGAAAAACAAAATAATACAGCACCCCCTCGGATTGGATAAAAAAGGCCATTGAATCGGGCTGCCAAAAAACGGACTCAACCCGACCATCGAGTAAAGTTTGCAGGGGGTGATTGCTGTTCGATTGGTGTAAACGCGCCCCTGACGTGGATTTTTGACCATCCCCCCAGGCGATTAACCAGTTTCCATTGGGGGATAAGCGTGCATTTCCCTGTCCTGGCAAAAACAAACTTTCGCCGTCTGGTGTGAACATGACGACCCCTTGTGAACCAAAAGCCACGAACATGCCAGCTGGATCCCAGATTAAGTTATCCCAATTTCCACCTTGTTGGAAATGGAATAGGGTGCTGTCGGGCAGTAGGCGGTAAATTCCCCCCGACATTCCTTGTGAAACAGCGCTGTCTTGGCTGAGTACAAAGGCCAATATGCCAGAATCTGGGTCAAACGCGACTTGTTTGAACGGCGCTTCATAGATCATGCTTTCCCTGAGCTTGTCCAAGGTGACCTGGCGCAGGAGCTTAGGTCCTTCGGCGGTCAACGAATAGCTGATAAAGGTTTCGATATTACGCCACCCCACAAACACTTCTTCGCGGCTGTCCGGCGGCGGTGAATAAATATCGTCCTGGTTGATAAAACTTGGCATGATCAAACCCGAAACAGACGCTGCGCGCCAATCATCGGTAAAACGATTAAGCTCAAGTTCCTGGGAGATTAGCCATTGGCTGTTGGGTGCCCACACGGGGGAGGCATTCTGAGTAAGGTAGCGGTTGGCGCGGTTCACCCGGTTGTTGAGGGTATCTCGTATGTAAAGGTCACTGTTTTCATTATTAAGTGCCGCGGTGAAGGCTAAGAACCGGCCGTCCGGTGACCACGCCAGCCCATCCGGACGTGTAACTGTTGTTAAAGCCTCCAGGGCTCGCGTACCTTCCTGGTTGACGACCTGGCGTTGAAGCGTAATGGAGAGCAGGGACGAAATTCTGCTTACCTCGAAAGAGGGCAGATCAATCTGGTACAGTGACAGTTCGTCGGCGTTGAGAACTGAACCCGCGCGGAGGATTAATGCGCTCCCGTCGGGAGCGTACCCCTTGACGAGGTCGTCTGCAATAATCGGCTCTGGCAGGCTGATCTCATGGGTTACCCTGGCATGGATGTCATAGGCACCCAGCCCGGCACCATTTGCTGCCGCGTAGATTAACCAGGGACCATTGGACGTCATTTGCGGTGTGGGTGTCGAAGTTGGGGTAGGCGTCTCTTCTACAGCAATTGTTGGAAGCGTTGGTGTAAAGACATAATCAGCCTCTCCTCGGAAGGCGGCCTGTGTTAACGCGATCTCAGTCATGCGAGCCTCAGCTGTTGGTGTGCCCGCCCATGATGCAGGTCTTGGGGAGGTCAGCTGGCAGGCCATGCCCGCTGCCAAAATCAGGGTGATGATCCATAGGATCTGTACTTTTCTATCTTTCATGCCACCCTCCGGCATCACGCCTCAAGGATTTCCAAACTGGAAAGGGAGGCAACCAGTGCTTTTAGACCCAAACCCTCAAAATATACCTCCACAGTTTCATCGCCGTATTCGAGTCGGCTGGCCTGAACAACACCTTGACCATAGACTGGATGTTGGACTTGCATATCCGGGTAGAACCGCTGGGCGCGTGCTTCCGTCTTCTTGGTGACCTTTGCCTTTGCGTTCCTGCTGTAAGGTTGATCCCATTGATACTGGTTGATGTCGTAGGGATCCCGATAATCGACAGCCCGGCTGATATGCCCTTTGATCAGCTCGTCGGGAATGTCCAGCAAAAACCGGGAGGGCTGCATGGGTTCGTAGCCCCCGTAGGGACTACGCCGGCGTAAAGCTCTCACCAGGTACAGGCGGTCTTCAGCGCGGGTGATGCCCACATAGAACAAACGGCACTCTTCTGCCAGCTCTTCCGGGTCGTCTCGTGATCGACTGTGGGGCAGGTAATGCTCATCCAAGCCGATGATGAAGACTTGCGTGAACTCCAATCCCTTAGCGGCATGCAGGGTCAGCAGGGTGGGGGCGTCGATCGTGTCTGGGAGGGTGTCCTGGTCCGCGACCAGTGCCATTGCCTCCAGGAACTCAGCCAGTCCCCGGTCTTCATACTCGAGGAGCACGCTTCGTAATTCGAGGACATTTGCCCAGCGGTCCTGCAGCTCGTCGCCCTCTGCTTTGATATAAGCTTCATAGCCGGTGTCCAGCAAGACCTGGTCCATCAGATCCGTAAGTGAAACTTTGTCAAGGTTACCTCGCCAATCCGCCAAAAGCTGGCTAAAAGGCCGCAGCCGGGCAGCTGCAGACCCCAGATAATTTTCATAGGCATCACCAGAGTCATCGCTTAAGGACAGCAGGACTTCCCCGCTGCTCACCCCTGATTGTTGGGCGCATTTCTGCAGTTTCTCCAGGGTTACGGCGCCGATCCCCCGGGGGGGAAGGTTGATCACCCGGTTGAGGCTGACCTCATCTTTGGGGTTATAGATCAGCCGCAGGAAGGCGATTGTGTCTTTGACTTCACGCCGGCCATAGAAGCGCTGCGCGCCCACTAGGCGGTAGCTCATATTTGCCCGGCGGAAGGCTTCTTCCAGCAGACGCGATTGGGCATTGGTGCGGTACATGACCGCAAAATCAGATTCATTGGCCTGCCCCAGCAAGACCTGGCGGGCAATGGTATCCACCACGTAAGAAGCTTCATCGTAATCATCCGGCGCTTCGTAAGCGATCACCGTCTGACCTCTGCCGCGTTTGGTGAATAAATTTTTCTCGGTGCGGTTGGGATTCTCATTGATGACAGCAACAGCCGTGTCCAGGATGGTTTGGGTTGAGCGATAATTCTGTTCCAGTAAGATTTTTTCCCCTGTGGGATAATCATTCATAAACCGCTGGACATTCCGATAATCAGCCCCACGCCAACGGTAGATGGATTGGTCTTCATCGCCGACGACGAAAATGTTGTGATGGTGAGAAGCCAGGTGAAACAGCACATAATACTGGGCCTGGTTCGTATCCTGGAATTCGTCGACCAGGATATGTTTGAACCGGCGGGCATACTTCTGGCGAATCTCCGAGTTTGTTTCCAGTAGGTTGGCTGTATACAACAGCATATCGTCAAAATCCATGGCATTGCTGCTGACCAGGTAGTCTTGGTAAGCCTGGTAAATGGTTTTAATCGTCTCATCGCGATAATTGAGCAGGGGATATTCCCCGGGACCCTGTAAATCATTCTTGGCATTGCTGATGCGAGCCAGTACCTGCCGGGGGTTAAAGTCTTTATCGTTATAAACAATTTCCTTGATGACACGCTTAATCAGCACCAGCTGGTCATCGGCATCATAGATGACGAAATTAGCATCGACCGGCAAGTGGGCTGCTTCTCGCCGCAGGATGCGCCCGCAAATGGCATGAAAAGTGCCGATCCACAGGCCGTCTGCCTTTTCACCCAACAAGCCTTGCACACGGTGTGACATCTCACGCGCGGCTTTGTTGGTAAAGGTGACCGCCATGATCTGGTAAGCGGGTATTTCCAGTGCCGCGATCAAATACGCGATACGATAGGTCAGGACGTGGGTCTTGCCTGAGCCCGGACCTGCTAAAACAAGAGTCGGCCCGGTCGGTGCAGCCACGGCCTCTCTTTGTTGAGGGTTAAGTTCACTGAGCATATCTGTCATGATGAAGGGATTCTACCTTTGCCACTAGAGGGCGTCAACGAAAGAAGCAGAGATCGGCAGGAAGGTTGAAAATAATGTGAGTTTTAGATATGGGGGCACTGCGCAGCATCGAAAAATGGGCTTTGGGAAGTCACCATTCAGAATCAGAGGTTAAACCGGATGGTGATCACATCACCATCGTGAACGATGTACTTCTTGCCCTCCAGGCGCAGCTTACCCTGCTGACGGGCCTCGGCAAATCCCCCTAACTCAGCCAGCTCATTGAAACCGATCACTTCCGCACGGATAAAGCCCCGTGCCATGTCCGAATGGACCTGTCCTGCTGCATCCAGGGCGGTTGCGCCGTGCTTGATGGTCCAGGCCCGGACTTCCTTCTCCCCGACAACGGTGAAAAATGAGATCAAATCCAGCAATGCATAGGATAACCGGATTAAGCGCTTCAGGCTGGGTTCCTCAATGCCGTATTCATCCAAGAACAGGGCGGCGTCTTCGGGGGGCAGCTGGGCAATCTCCATTTCCAATTTGGCAAGCATGCAGATGACTGTGGTGTTTGTGTAGGGCGTTTCTATGTGGAGGAGGGATTGATCTTCGGATTGATTGACTACGATTAATTGTGGTTTGCGGCTCAGCAGGCCATAGCTGGAGAGCAGCTTTTCCTCTTCCTCGCTGAAAGTCGCATGGCGGAGGGGGATCTCTTGCGAAAGTGTTTCAGCCAGTTGTGTAAATAAGACTTTCTCACGTTCCATCACAGCCTTATCACGACCAAAACCACCCCGTTGGCGTTCCTCCTCAAGGCGGTCTAATTTACGTTCCACCAAGATCAAATCGTTAAGGATCAGTTCGGCTTCCATGGTTGCGAAATCCCGCTTTGGGTTCACCGAGCCGGCAAAGTGGGGAACATGCGGGTTCTCAAAATGACGCAGGACATGGATAAAACCATCCATTTGAGAAAGGGTATTAAGCAAAGGTCCGGAGATCCCGGTTTGTGACGTTTGACCGTCCAGCCCAGCGATATCGGCATAGGTTACTTTAGCATAAACAAGCTTGTGGGGTCTGAACATTTCACCCAACACTTCAACTCGCTCATCCGGCACATCGATGACAGCCGTGTGCACGGAGAGCTTGCCGCCGCTGATCCCGGTGGGAACGTTGCCCTGTGTGAGGGCATTAAATAAGGTCGTTTTACCGGATTGGGGCAACCCGATGATGCCTAACTGCATAACACACTCCATTTATAGCAACCTAAATGAGCCATTGATTGTGCTTATAT
>Ga0114946_10001715_pt1 | contig 15119 bp, 17 predicted proteins | sample WalLakDeSediment_FD_88676 | JGI IMG/M metagenome (GOLD analysis project Ga0114946, IMG submission 88676) | Lake sediment microbial communities from Walker lake, Nevada to study Microbial Dark Matter (Phase II) - Walker Lake 11/02/13 Deep Sediment | ecosystem: Environmental > Aquatic >... | reverse complement strand
CCGTGGCAGATGTCGAACACCCGTTCCATCTCATGGAACAGCTTTTCCTCGTCCCAGAATTCCGGGGACTTCCATGCAACCGGGTGCCGGGTTGGCGCCTCGAGGCTGCCTTCGCGGCGGGGCGTATCGAGGGACATCTGCATCACTCCTTGGGTGACAAGATTTTCGCGCCGAGACACAGTTCTCGCGCAGAGACGCAGAGGTGCAGAGGTGCAGAGGTAGGAGAAGGTTTTTTAATAGCGGACCAAGGCGGGTGCGCTAGCAGCTACCGGGCTGCAGGGCCACTTCTGCCGACCCTAGACAACCCTCTTTTCCTGTCTCTGCCCCTCTGCGCCGCTGCGCGAGCACTCCTCGCATCAACCGGCGGAAGCCTGTCCAGCGAGGAACGGGACGCCGCCGGTGACCCGACGGCGCCCGTGCTCTGGCTGAACTCAGGCGTCGAGGTTATCCAGGGCCTTCTGGAAGCGATTCGCGTGGCTGCGCTCGGCCTTGGCCAGCGTCTCGAACCAGTCGGCGATCTCTTCGAAGCCCTCGTCACGCGCCGTCTTCGCCATGCCCGGGTACATGTCGGTGTACTCGTGGGTCTCGCCGGCGATGGCGGCCTTCAGGTTGTCGGACGTGCCGCCGATCGGCAGGCCGGTAGCCGGATCGCCGACCGCCTCGAGGTACTCGAGATGGCCGTGCGCATGGCCGGTCTCGCCCTCGGCGGTCGAACGGAACACGGTGGCGACGTCGTTGTAACCTTCGACGTCGGCCTTGGATGCGAAATACAGGTAACGGCGGTTGGCCTGGGACTCACCTGAGAAGGCCTCCTTGAGGTTGTTCTCGGTCTTGCTGCCCTTGAGATTAGCCATGCGTTGATCCTCCTGGGATGGTTTTCGCCCGGCGTCGGGCCGGGCACAGTTGCGATCTGGACTCAATTTAGACTTAGTCTAAGTCGATGTAAGAAGGTTAGTGCCGGGCTCGCACCCTGTCAACTCGCCAGGTCAGCTCTGCAGGCGGCCTGCACGGAGAATGCGGATTGCCTCAGCGAAGCTCGCACCGGTATCGTAACCCGGCTTTCACCTGCCCTGTCGCGAGACCCCATGGCTAAACGAACCCCTGCCACGCCGCCCGCCTCCGCCGAGGCCGCTCCCGCCGCGGTGGATGAGCTCGATTTCGAGCAGGCGCTCGCCGCGCTGGAGGCGCTCGTCGGCGAACTGGAGGCCGGCGACCAGCCGCTCGAGCGCTCCCTGGCCGCCTTCGAGCGCGGCGTGGCGCTCACCCGTCGCTGCCAGGCTGCCCTGCGGGCCGCCGAGCAGAAGGTCGAGATTCTCACGCGCGACTCGGCCGACGCGCCGCTGCAGCCTTTCGAGCCCGATTCATGACCTATACCGACCGCCTCGCGGCCTGCGCCACCCGCGTGGAGCATCAGCTCGAACGCTGGCTGCCGAGTTCCGACACCGAGCCCCGCCGGCTCCACGAGGCGATGCGCTACGCGGTGCTCGGCGGCGGCAAGCGCGTGCGGCCGGCGCTGGTGTATTTCAGCGGCGCCGCGCTCGGCGTCCCCGATTCCCGGCTGGACGGGCCGGCGGCGGCCGTCGAGCTGATCCACGCCTATTCCCTGGTCCATGACGACCTCCCGGCGATGGACGACGACGACCTGCGGCGCGGCCGGCCAACCTGCCACCGCGCCTACGACGAGGCCACGGCCATCCTGGTCGGCGATGCCCTGCAGGTGCTCGCGTTCGAGATCATCGCGGACGATCCTGACATGGTGCCCGACGCCGGTCGCCGGCTCGAGATCGTGCGCCTGCTGGCGCGCGCCTCGGGCACCGGGGGCATGGCCGGGGGCCAGGCGGTGGATCTCGAGGCCGCCGGCCGGGTCCTGCCGGTGGCGGAGCTGGAACAGATGCACCGCCTCAAGACCGGCGCGCTGATTCATGCCTGCGTCATGATGGCGGCGGCCAGCGCCGACCGCCTGGCCCCGGAGCTGGGGTCGGCGCTGGACAGGTACGGCTCGGCGATCGGGCTGGCATTCCAGATCCAGGACGACATCCTCGATGTCGAGGGCGAGACCGGCGTGCTGGGCAAGCGCGCGCAGGCGGACGCGGCGCGCGCCAAACCGAATTATCCCAGCATTGCCGGGCTGGCGGCGGCCAAGGCGCGCCTCGGCGAGCTGCATGACAACGCGGTGGCCGCGCTGCGGCCCTTCGGCGATGCGGCCGACCCCCTGCGCTGGCTCTCCGGCTGGCTCACCGAGCGGCGCCATTGAGCCTACCCCTGCAGCACGCCTCCCGGTCCGCCCGCGCCGGCGATTTGAACCGCGGCCGCGGTCTGGCGGATAATTGCCGTATTCGTTGCCACCCCGGCAGGCTGGGCCAGGACTGACATGGGCGTCGAGGATAAATTCCCGCTGCTGGCGAGCATCCAGGACCCGGCCGACCTGCGGGCGCTGCCCGAAGATGCGCTCGAGCCGCTCACCCGGGAACTGCGCGGTTACCTGGTCGAGACCATGGCCAAGACCGGCGGGCATTTCGCGGCCAATCTCGGCACGGTCGAGCTCGCCACGGTGCTGCACTACGTCTTCGACACCCCGCACGACCGGCTCGTCTGGGATGTCGGCCACCAGGCCTATCCGCACAAGATCCTGACCGGCCGCCGCGACCGGCTCGGCACCATCCGCCAGCTCGGCGGCCTCGCGCCGTTCCCGACCCGGTTCGAGAGCGAGTACGACACCTTCGGCGTGGGCCATTCCAGCACCTCCGTCAGTGCGGCGCTCGGCATGGCCATCGCCGCCAAGCAGAAGGGCGAGCGGCGCCGCGTGGTCGCGGTCATCGGCGACGGGGCGCTCACGGCGGGCCTGGCCTACGAGGCCCTGTGCCACGCCGGCAGCCTCGACGTGGACCTGCTGGTCATTCTCAACGACAACGACATGTCGATTTCCGAGAACGTCGGCGCGATGTCGCATTACCTCGCCCGGGTGTTGTCGGGCAAGCTCTACTCCAACATCCGCGAAGGCAGCAAGAAACTCATCCGGCGCATGCCGACCGTCTGGGAACTCGCGCGCCGCTCCGAGGAGCACGTCAAGGGCATGGTGCTGCCCGGCACGCTGTTCGAGGAGCTGGGCATGAACTATATCGGCCCAGTGGACGGGCACGACGTTGATGTCCTGCTGAAGACGCTCTCCAACGTGCGCGACCTCCCGGGGCCGCAGTTCCTGCACGTCGTGACCCGCAAGGGCAAAGGCTATGCCGCCGCCGAGGCCGACCCGATCGCCTGGCACGGCCCAGGCCCGTTCGACCACGAGCGCGGCGTGATCCACAAGGGGGCGCCGAAAGGCAAGTCCTACTCCGCCATTTTCGGGGACTGGCTGTGCGACATGGCCGAGGCGGACGAGCGCGTCGTGGGCATTACCCCGGCGATGCGCGAAGGATCCGGCATGGTCGACTACTCGCGCCGCTTCCCGGCGCGCTACTTCGACGTCGGCATCTGCGAGCAGCACGCCGTCACCCTCGCCGCGGGCATGGCCTGCGAGGGTGCGCGCCCGGTGGTGGCGATCTACTCCAGCTTCCTGCAGCGCGGTTACGACCAGCTGATCCACGATGTCGCCCTGCAAAACCTGCCCGTCGTGTTTGCGCTCGACCGGGGCGGGCTGGTGGGGAATGACGGGCCGACGCACCACGGCGCCTATGACCTGTCCTTCCTGCGCTGCGTGCCGAACATGGTGGTGATGGCGCCCGCGGACGAGAACGAGTGCCGCCAGATGCTCTACACCGGCATCACGCTGGATGGCCCGAGCGCCATCCGTTACCCGCGCGGCCAGGGGCCGGGCGCACCGATCGAGACCGTCATGCGCGCGCTGCCGCTGGGCAAAGCCGAGCTGAGGCGTCGTGGCCGCGGCGTCGCCCTGCTGGCGTTCGGCGCCATGGTGCCGGTCGCGGAGCAGGTGGCCGAGGAGCTCGACGCCACGGTGGTGAACATGCGCTTCGTCAAGCCGCTCGACGAGGAAATGGTGCTGTCGATGGCCGCCAGCCACGGCACGCTGGTGACGCTCGAGGACAATGCCCTGATGGGCGGGGCCGGCGGCGCGGTGGCCGAGTGCCTGGCCGCCCATCGGGTGCTGGTGCCCCTCCTGAATATCGGCATTCCCGACCACTACATCGAGCACGGCTCGCGCGAGGAATGCCTGTCCGCCGCCGGCCTCGACGCCCCGTCCATCCTGGAGACCGTGCGCAGCTGGCAGCGGCGGCCGGAACTTCGCACCGTGGGGAAGGCCTGATCATCGGGGGGAGTGAATCCTGCCGGCCGGCCACGTCGAAAGCCCCTCCGAGCCGTTCCGCTGCCCTCCGCGCCCCTAGGCGGGCGACAGTTTTCAGCGGGCATCGACTACAATCAGCCCAACCGGGAAGCCGACTATGAAAGATATCAACGAGGCCGGAGCCATTAGCATCGATCCGATAGCCGACGTCCAGGGGAGCGCAGATCTCCGCCACATCCCCATCAACAAGGTGGGCATCAAGGACATCTTTCATCCGGTGCGCATCAAGGAGCGCGACGGTGGCGAGCAGCACACTGTCGCCAACTTCAACATGTACGTGGACCTGCCCCACAACTTCAAGGGCACCCACATGTCGCGGTTCGTGGAGATCCTCAATAACCACGAGCGCGAGATCTCGGTGAAGTCCTTCCGCGACATGATGAGCGAACTCACCGAGCGGCTGGACGCGGCGTCCGGCCACATCGAGATGACGTTCCCGTACTTCGTCAACAAGACCGCGCCGGTGTCGGGCGTGCAGAGCCTGATGGACTACAAGGCGAGCCTGATCGGCGAGCGCCGGAAGGGCGAAAGCATCATCTGGGCGAAGGTCGTGGTGCCGGTCACCAGCCTGTGCCCCTGCTCGAAGAAGATCTCCGACTACGGCGCCCACAACCAGCGCTCGCACGTCACCATCTGCGTGAAGGTGGACGGCTTCGTGTGGCTCGAGGAACTCATCGAGCTGGCCGAGCAGGAAGCCTCCTGCGAGCTGTTCGGCATCCTCAAGCGGCCGGACGAGAAGTGGGTGACGGAACGCGCCTATGACAATCCGAAGTTTGTCGAGGACCTGGTGCGGGACATCGCGGTGCGGCTCAATGCCGACAGCCGCATCCGCGCCTACACCGTGGAGTCCGAGAACTTCGAGTCAATCCACAACCACTCGGCTTACGCCCTCATCCAGCGCGACAAGGACACGGACGGGCCTCTGCCGCGCTAGCGCGGCGGCCGCGGACTCAGCCACATGCGAATGTCGGCCGAGGCGACCGCCTCGCCGGCATCGTTGGTCAGCGTCACGGCTATGGTGGCGTCGTAGGGCTCCTTGGACGAACAAAGTTGCGTGGCGGGGCGCGCCGCAGCCGTGATCCGGCCGGTGGCCTTCCTCAGGTAACGCACCGTCATGTCCTTGGGGATCCAGCGCATGTCCGCGGGAATGCTGACGTCCGTCACCAGCCCGGCGCACAGCTCCGCCAGGTTGCAGAGCGCGATCGCATGGACGGTGCCAATGTGGTTCTGGACGCGGCGCCGCTGGCGCAGCTCGGCTTCACAGAGCCCCGGCTCCAGCTGCAGCAACAGCGGCGAGATCGAGGCGAAATACGGAGCCTTGAAGCATACGATCCGGCTGAACAGGCGGCGACCCGCGGCGCTGCCCCCGAGCCGCCGCCAGAGCCTCATCGCCTGGGCCTCGCGTGCCATCGATACCCCGGTCAGGCGCTGGCCGGCAGGTGTCCCTGCAGGCGCTGGATCAGGCTCTGCAGGAACATCCGGTTGAAGCGCAGCTGGCAGCCCGCGGACAGCGTCTCGAGCAAGGTCGAGCTGACCTGCAGCAGCGTGACCGGCCCGAGTGCGCGAATGGTGGCCTGGCGGCGCGCGTTCGGCACGATGCTGCTCTCGCCGAAACAGTCGCCGCGCGTCAGCCGGCCGGCCTGCTCGCCGTTGACTTCCACGGCCACCTCACCGTTGACGAGCACGTAGAACCGGTCGTCCATATCACCCTGGCGGACGATCTCCTGGCCCGAGGCGTAGTCCCGCCACTCCGTGGCCTTGATCAACTCGCGGATCTCGGTGTGCGAGAAATCGTGGAAAAACCTCAAGCTGCGCAACATCGCCACGCGCTCCCGCTCGTCGAGGGCATCGCGAGTGCTGCGCAGCGCCTGGTGAATGCGCGTCAGCGCGGCCGCAAATTCGAGCCCGCTGCCGAAACGGTCCTCGGGATTCTTCCGCATGGCGCGCCAGACGACTTCCTCGAGATCCTCGGGCACCTCGGGGCGCAGCTTGTGGATCGGCTCCGGCGTGGCGAACACGATCTGGTGCAGCAGCTTGGCCAGGTTGGACGCCTTGAAGGGGCGCCGGCCGGTCAGCAGCTCGTACATCACCGCGCCGAGCGCGAAGAGATCGGAACGCGGGCCGATGTCCTCGGCCTTGACCTGCTCGGGCGACATGTAGCTGGGCGAGCCGGCAACGCCGCGGATGACCGACACCTCGGTGTCCACCCACAGGGCGATGCCAAAATCGATCAGCCGCACCTCGTTGTCCATGGTCAGCATGATGTTGCTGGGCTTGATGTCCCGGTGCACCACCCCGCGCGTGTGAGCGTAGTGCATGGCGCGCACGGTGCTGAAAATGATCCTGACGACTTCCTCGATGGACAGCAGGTTGTCGGGCCGGCAATAGGCAGCCAGGGTCCGCGCGCCATGGATGTGCTCCATCACGATGTAATAGCGCCCGTCTTCCTCGCCGGCGTCATAGATCGGGAGGATGTTGGGATGCTGGAGCCGGCCCACCATCTGGGCCTCGTTGAAGAACATCTTGCGCGCGGTGTGAAGCTCGTCGGCGTCGTCGCCGCCGGGCTCGTTGTACAGCTTGATGGCGACGTCCCGGCCGTAGAACGGGTCGTGCGACAGGAACACCGAGCCCGAGCTGCCGCGCCCGACCTCGCGGATGATGCTGTACTTGCCGATCTTGTCCGGCATCGGCGCCTTCAGCTGGCGAGTCTCGGCAATGTCGTGTCGTTCCAGGCCCATTAGATCCCCAAGGCAAACTTGACCCCGAGCAGCACCAGCGCGCCCCAGGCCGCCGCCATAACGTCGTCCAACATAATCCCGAAGCCGCCTCCCACTCCGTGATCCAGTTGGCGAATTGGCCACGGCTTGACGATATCGAAGAAGCGAAACACCACGAATCCGGCCAGCGCCCAGTCCCAGCCCGCCGGCAGCACCAGCATCAACGCGAGATAGCCGACGATCTCGTCCCAGACGATGCCCGGGTGGTCATGGGCCCCCAGCCGGCGGGCGCTCTCCCCGCACAGCCAGACGCCAGCCACGAACATCAGCGCCACCAGGGCTACGCGCCACTCCAGCCCGAGCGGCCGCAACAATGGGTCGAGCAGCACGCCGACGAGCGTGCCGGCCGTACCGGGCGCCTTCGGGGCCAATCCGGAACCGAAACCCAGCGCGAAAAAATGGACCGGATCGCGCAACAGCGCGGGCGACAGCGGACGGTTCATGGCGCCTCCCCGCGAAAGTGATCCCAGCCCTCGACGAGCGCCGCCACCGCCTGGCCGGCGCGCCGCAATTCCAGCCCCGGCGCGGCCCGGATCACGCCGATGCGCGTCGGCGGTTCAGCCCATCCGGCAGCCGCGGCAGCCAGCGCCGGTTCCCGGGCCCCGGGCACGGTGAAGCACAGCTGGTAGTCGTCGCCGCCGCCCAGCGCCAGCGCCAGTCCCCGCTCCACGCCCGCTGCAATGGCGCCGGGGTCCACCGGCAGATTTTCGAGATCCAGCACCGCGCCGACCCCACCCGCCCGCAACAGGTGGCCGAGGTCCTGGAGCAGGCCATCGGACACGTCGATCGCGGCGCTGGCCAGGCCACGCAGGGCACGCCCCTCGGCCAGCCGCGGACGCGGCCGCAGGAACGCGCCGGCAGCGTCGTGAGCGCCGCGCCGCCAGGCAGCGAGGCCGGCAGCGCCCCCGCCCAGCGGTCCCGTGACCCAGACGCCATCGCCCGGCTGGGCCCCGTCGCGCCGCAGTGCCTCGCCCGGCGGCACGAAGCCGGTCAGGGCAAAGGTGACAGCCAGCGGTCCACGCACCGTGTCGCCGCCGACGATATCGAGGCCGGCCTCCGCAGCCAGCTCGGCGACGCCGCGCGCGAAGCCGTCGAGCCAGGCTTCGTCAGGCCGCGGCATGGCGAGCGACAGCAGGCCCCAGGCGGGCTCGGCGCCCATCGCTGCGAGGTCGGACAGGTTGACGGCCAGGCTGCGCCAGCCGACGTCATGGGCCGCCAGCCCGGCCGGGAAATGCACCCCTTCGAGGCACGTGTCCAGCGTCTGCACCAGGTCGAGATCGCGCGGCGGGCGCAGCACGGCGCCGTCGTCCCCGGGCCCGAGCAGCACGTCGGCGCGCCGGCAGGGCGTCGCGGCGACCAGTCGGTCGATCAGCGCGAACTCGCCTGCGCTCACGACTCGCCCCGGTACCACCGGGGCGCAATCTCGCGCACGATCGGCCCGTCGGTCGCCAGCGCATGGCAGCCGTCCAGGTGCGGTGGCTTGCGGGTGGCGCCCTCCGTCACCGCCTCGTCGCGGCTGCGCAGCGGCATGATGGTCTGCAGCGCCACCACGGCCAGCTCCTGCGCGAGACGGGTCAGGTGGGTGCAACCCGCCACGCCCCCGAGCCGGTCCTTGACCAGCTTGGTCCAGCCGGGCGCGAGCTGGGTGCCGACCAGCGCCTGGTAGGCGGGCTCGATGGCCGCACAGTTGGGAAAGGGATGCGCGTCGGATACGACCTGGAGATCGTGCACCACGAGGTGCTCGTCGAGCGTCAGGCGCATCGTCATGTCATGCACCGGCATGCCCGGCGCGACGCGCCCGCGATAGCGGCTGTCGAAGCCGTATTCCTTCACGTCGGTCATCCGGCCCTCGATATCCCACAGGCCGTCCGCGCGCCGGAAGCCGCGACACTGGATTTCGCGCCGGTGGATGGCTTCCCGCTCGGCCGGCTCTGGCAAGGGCATGCGCTGCTCCCCGTCTAGCCGGCCGCGCCGGTCTCGAGGGCGCGATAGCGCCGCGCGGAGCGGTCCAGCAGCGCATTGACGAAGCGATGGCCGTCACTGGCGCCGTAGCGCCGGCACAGGTCCACCGCCTCGTTGATGATCACGCGCCAGGGAATCTCGGGGCGGTGCGCGAGCTCGTACTGGCCGATCAACAATATGCCGTGCTCGATCGGGTCGAGCTGCGACACCGGGCGATCGGAGAATTCCCCCAGCGCCTGGTCGAGCTCCGCGCTGCGCCCGGTCGCCTGCAGCACCAGTTCCTTGAAATATTCCTCGTCGGCGCCTGGCGTGACGCGCTCCGCGAGGAACTCGAGCAGCACGTCCTGGCCGCCCTGGCCGCCGATCTGCCACTGGTAGAGCGCCTGCAGCGCGAGTTCACGGGAGGCGCTGCGGCCTCGCCGGGGACGACTGTTGGCGGATCCCGCCACCGCTCAGGACTCGAGCCGCGGCATCAGGCGCGCCATCTCGATCGCGGCCATCGCGGCGTCCGCGCCCTTGTTGCCGGCCTTGGTGCCGGCCCGCTCGAGCGCCTGCTCGATGGTGTCGGTCGTCAGCACGCCAAAGGCCACCGGGACGTCCGCGGCGAGCCCGGCCTGCGCCACGCCCTTGGCGCACTCCCCGGCCACGTAGTCGAAGTGGGGCGTCGCGCCGCGGATGACCGCGCCCAGCGCGATGATGGCGTCGAAACGGCGCCCGGCAGCCATCTTCTTCACCGCCCACGGCATCTCCCACGCGCCCGGCACGCGCACCACGGTAATGTCCTTCTCGCTGGCGCCATGCCGCACCAGCGCGTCGACCGCGCCGCGCAGCAGGCTGTCGACGATGAAATCATTGAAGCGCGTCGCGACGATGCCGATGCGCAAGTCGCGCGCCGAGAGTTCGCCTTCGATCTTTTTCAGCTTGTCCATGTCGGCACTTCCCCGCGGCGGCTCACTGGTTTACGTATTCGACGACCTCGAGGCCGAAGCCCGACAGGCCGTACATTTGCTTGGGCGCGGACAGCACCCGCATCTTGCGCACCCCGAGGTTCCTCAGGATCTGGGCGCCGATGCCGTAGGTGCGCAGCACGCGCGACTCCTGGCCGTCGCGATGGTCGCCCGGCGCCAGCGGCCGGCCGGAGAGCAGCGCGACCGAGTCGACCAGCTCCCGCGGCAATTCGTGGCGGCGCAGGATGACCACGATGCCGGTGTCCTCGCCGGCGATCCGCTCCATGGCGTTGCGCAGCGGCCAGCCGAGCTGCGGCGCGTGTACCCCCACCAGGTCACGCAGCGTGTCGGTCAGCTGCACGCGCACCAGCGGCACCGTCCCCGGCCCGATGTCGCCGCGGATCAGCGCGAGATGCACGTCCTGGTGCACGTGGTCTTCGAAGCACACCAGCCGGAACGCGCCGAACTCGGTCTCGATGTGGTCCTCGGAAATCTTCTCGACCGATTCCTCTTTTTCGAGGCGGTAGCGAATGAGCTGGGCGATGGTGCACATGCGCAGGCCGTGGCCGCGGGCAAAAGACACCAGGTCGGGTCGCCGCGCCATGGTGCCGTCCTCGTTGAGGATCTCCACGATCACGGCCGCCGGCTCCAGCCCGGCGAGCCGCGCCAGGTCGCACCCCGCCTCGGTGTGGCCGGCGCGGGTAAGCACACCGCCCGGCTGGCCCATCAGCGGAAAGATATGGCCCGGCTGGCGCAGGTCCTCGGGACGCGCGGCCGGCGCGACGGCAGCGCTAATGGTGCGCGCCCGGTCGTGCGCCGAGATCCCGGTGGTCACGCCCTCGGCCGCCTCGATGGACAAGGTGAAATTCGTGCTCCGCGCGCGGTCCGTGCCGCTGACCATCAGCGGCAGGCGCAGCTGTTCGCAGCGCTCCGGCGTCAGCGTCAGGCAAATCAGGCCGCGGCCGTAGCGCGCCATGAAATTGATGTCCTCGGCCCGCACCAGGGAGGCCGCCATCAGCAGGTCGCCCTCGTTCTCGCGATCCTCGTCGTCCATGACGATGACCATCCGGCCGGCCCGCAGGTCGGCCAGCACGTCCTCGATGGCGTCGAGGCGGAAACTTTCGTCCTTCAACTCAGTGACCTTTGGCAAAACCGTAGTCCTCCAGGCGCGCGCGGGTCATCCCGCCGGGGGCGCCGACGAGGCGCTCCAGGTAACGCGCGACAATATCCACTTCCAGGTTGACCCTGGAGCCCGGGCGGTAGGCGCCGAACACGGTCGCCTCCATGGTGTGCGGGACGATGTTGACGCCGAACACGGCGCCGTCCACTTCGTTGACAGTCAGGCTCACGCCGTCGATGCAGATCGAGCCCTTGCGGGCGACGTAGCGCGCCAGCGCATCGGGCACGCGGAACCGGAAGCGTACCGAGCGCGCATCGTCGGCGCGACTGGCCACTTCGCCAATGCCGTCCACGTGGCCGGTGACCAGGTGACCGCCGAGTGGCTTCGACAACGTCAGCGCGCGTTCGAGGTTGACCCGGCTGCCGCGCTCCAGCGAACCGAGCGTCGTCAGGCCCAGGCTTTCGCGCGACACGTCGGCGGCGAACACGGCGCCATCGAGCTGCACCACCGTCAGGCAGCAACCATTGACCGCGATGCTGTCGCCGATGGCGATGGCCGACAGATCGAGGCGGCCGCAATCGACCGACAGGCGCACGTCGCCGCCGCGGGGTTCCACAGCGCTGATGCTGCCGACGGCTTCGATAATGCCGGTGAACATGGGGCGAAAGCTCTCCTCGACGACAACGCGGCCGTCAGGCCGGTTCGGCGGTGATCCGCAGATCGTCGCCGACCAGGCTGACATCGGTAAAGCGCCATTGTAACCGCTCCGCCATGCGCGCAAGTCCGGGAATGGCGAACATGCCCCGTGCCTCGGCGCCCATCAGGCTCGGCGCGAGATAGACGACGAGGCGGTCGGCCAGGCCCGCGGCGGCAAACGCCCCGGCCAGCGCCGGACCCGCCTCGACCAGGACCTCGTTGCATTCGCGCGCCGCCAGCGCGGCGAGCAGCGCCGCCAGGTCGAGTCCGTGCCCGCCCGGCGGCAGGCCCTCGACCTCGGTACCCGCCGCGCGCAGCCGTTCGGCTGACGGGGACGCCGCCGGCGAGGTGAACACCAGCACCCGGCCCGGCGGCGCGAGTACTCTCGCCCGCTGCGAAATCCTGAGGTTGCTGTCGAGCACCACCCGCAACGGCTGGCGGCCCAGCGTCAGCTCCCCGGGCAGGCGGACGTCGAGGCGTGGATCGTCGGCCAGCACCGTGCCGATCCCGGTGACGATCGCGCAGCTCTCGCCGCGCAGCCGTTGCACATCTTCCCTGGCTGCCGGCCCGGTGATCCACCGGCTCTCGCCGGACGCCATCGACGTGCGCCCGTCGAGGCTGGCCGCGAGCTTGACGGTGACGCGCGGGCGGCCGCGCGCCATGCGGCTGATGAACCCGGCGTTGAGCGCGGCCGCCTCCTCGGCCATGAGGCCCGTCTCCACCGCGACGCCGGCAGCGCGCAGTGCCGCAAAGCCGCCGCCCGCGACCCGCGGGTTGGGATCTCCGATAGCTGCGACCACGCGGCGAATGCCGGCGGCGATCAGCGCGTCGGCGCAGGGCGGGGTGCGGCCCACGTGGCTGCAGGGCTCCAGGCCCAGGTAGGCAGTGGCGCCGCGGGCCCGCTCGCCGGCGGCGGCCAGTGCCTCGACTTCGGCATGCGGCCCGCCGGTGCGGGCGTGAAACCCCTCGCCGCACAGCGTCTCGCCGGCAGCGATCACGCAGCCGACGCGCGGGTTGGGCGCCGCGCTGTAGATGCCCCGGCGCGCCAGCTCAAGTGCGCGGCCCATCCAGCGGCGATCGGTCTCGCTGAAGCGGGCGGGCGTGCTCACTTGCCCTCGCGCGGCAGGAGCGACATCTGTTCCCGGCCGACCGGCGCGGCGTCGCGCAGCCGCTCGATTTCGCGGCGGAATTCCTCGACGTCCTGGAAGCTGCGGTAGACCGAGGCGAAGCGCACGTAGGCGACTTCGTCGAGCTGGCGCAACTCGTCCATCACCAGCTGGCCGACCAGGTTGGACGGCACCTCGCGTTCGCCCGCGGTGAGCAGCCGCTGCAGGATGCGCGAAATCGCCTCCTCCACGGCCTCCGCGGCGACCGGACGCTTCTCGAGCGCGCGCATTACGCCGGCGCGCAACTTGCCCTCGTCGAAGGGTTCCCGCCGGTCGTCGCGCTTCACCAGGCGGGGCAGGACCAGCTCCGCGGTCTCGAAGGTAGTGAACCGTTCCTCGCACGACAGGCACTCCCGGCGCCGCCGGATCTGCAAGCCGTTGCCGGCCAGCCGCGAGTCGATAACCTTGGTCTCCTCGTGCCGGCAGAAGGGGCAGTACATGGTTCCTCCAGCCGGCTAGTGGCCCCGGCGCGGTCTCAGCCGTAGACCGGGAAGCGGCCGCACAATCCGAGCACCTGGTCGCGTACCCGGCGAATGACTGCCTCGTCCTCGATGTCGTCGAGCACGTCGGCGATCCATCCCGACAGCGTGCGGCACTCCTCGAGGCCGAAGCCGCGCGTGGTCACCGCGGGCGTGCCCATGCGCAGGCCGCTGGTCACGAAGGGCGAGCGCGGATCGTTGGGCACCGAGTTCTTGTTGACCGTGATGTTGGCGCGGCCCAGCGCGGCGTCCGCATCCTTGCCGGTGATGTCCTTGTCGATCAGGTCGACCAGGAACAGGTGGTTGTCGGTGCCGCCGGAGACGATGCGGTAGCCACGCTCCATCAGCGTGGCGGCCATTGCGCGCGCGTTCTCAACGACCTGCTGCTGGTAGGCCTTGAAACCGGGCTCGAGCGCCTCCTTGAACGCCACGGCCTTGGCCGCGATCACGTGCATCAGCGGCCCGCCCTGCGTGCCGGGGAACACCAGCGTGTTGAGCTTCTTTTCCAGCGCCTCGTTGCGCTTCGCGAGGATGATGCCGCCGCGCGGCCCGCGCAGCGTCTTGTGCGTGGTCGAGGTGACGACGTCGGCGTAGGGCACCGGGCTCGGGTACACGCCCGCGGCCACCAGCCCGGCGACATGCGCCATGTCAGCCATCAGGAAGGCGCCGACCGAATCGGCGATTTCCCGGAAGCGCGCCCAGTCCACGACGCGGGAATAGGCCGAGAAGCCGGCGATAACCAGCTTCGGCCGGTGCTCGGTCGCGAGCGCCGCGACCTGGTCGTAATCGATTTCCCCGCCGCTGGCGTCGAGCCCGTACTGCACCGCGTTATAGACGCGACCGGAGAAGTTGATCTTCGCGCCGTGGGTGAGGTGGCCGCCGTGGGCCAGGCTCATGCCGAGGATGGTGTCGCCCGGCTCTATCATGGCCATGAAGGCCGCCACGTTGGCCTGCGAGCCTGAATGCGGCTGGACGTTGGCGTAATCCGCGCCGAACAGCTGCTTGGCGCGCTCGACGGCCAGCTCTTCCGCCTGGTCCACGTACTCGCAGCCGCCGTAATAACGCCGTCCGGGATAGCCCTCGGCGTACTTGTTGGTTAGGACCGAGCCCTGCGCCTCCAGCACCCGCGGGCTGGCGTAGTTCTCCGAGGCGATCAGCTCGACATGCTCTTCCTGGCGCCGGCGCTCGGCCTGGATCGCCGCGAACAGCTCATCGTCGTAGCCTGCAATCTTCATCTCGGGACTGAACATCGGCGCAATACTCCGGCGGGGTGGGCAAACCCGCATTTTACCCCACTGCGAAGGGGGCGGGGCGCGCGGGGCGCCGGCCTGGTGGTCGCCGGGCCGCCGGGCCGCTAGACGCTGTCGGCGAACTCCGCGACCACCCGGCTCCAGGCCGCGCCGACGTTGCGGCGGTTGTAGCCGCCCGCGCCCAGGCCGAGCACCCGCCCCTGGGCGTGGGCATCCGCGAGCCGGCAGATGGCGCGGGCGGCCGTGCCGTGGGCATTTTCGCTGTACTGGAGGTGGGTGAGCGGGTCCCCGGCCAGGCTGTCCGCGCCCGCGACCAGGATGTAGAACTCGGGGCGCGCCGCCTCGAGGAAGGCCTCGCATTCTTCCCACGCGGCGAGGAACTCCTCGTCGCCGTCGCCGGGATGCATGGGGATATTGAGCTT
>Ga0114946_10001714_pt1 | contig 15122 bp, 18 predicted proteins | sample WalLakDeSediment_FD_88676 | JGI IMG/M metagenome (GOLD analysis project Ga0114946, IMG submission 88676) | Lake sediment microbial communities from Walker lake, Nevada to study Microbial Dark Matter (Phase II) - Walker Lake 11/02/13 Deep Sediment | ecosystem: Environmental > Aquatic >... | reverse complement strand
CTGGAATTAATTGTCGCTTTACAACAGTGGCGAATTTTTCCCGTGGAATTTATCTTAAGGGTTTTCACATTTCTCGGTGACGATGAGTTTTACATGATCTTTTTTAGCGTTTTAATATGGTGTTTTAATAAAACTTTGGGATTTTGGGGCGCTTTTGTACTCCTGACATCGGGTACTTTAAGTAACCTGATCAAAGATGTTACATTGCTTGAACGTCCGCCGGTTGAAGGGGTAACCCATCCCGAGGGCAGTTATGCCCATGCTTTTCCAAGCGGTCATACCCTGACTGCTGTAACAGTTTGGGGTTACCTGGCGGTACGCTTAAAAAATAAAGTATTTTGGATCTGGACTATTGCCGCAGTAGTAATTATCGCAATATCACGGATGGTCCTCGGCTATCATTATTTAGGTGATATCCTTGGTGGTTTAGCGTTAGGCATAGCGTTTCTGTTATTCTTCCTCTGGTTAAGCAATCTATTTGCCGATAAAGGCTGGATCGAAAAATTTACCACCCCGGCTCTTCTGGTATTATCTATAGCTGTACCGGTTCTCCTTGTAGCGGTTCTGCCTGGTTCTGATCCACCTAAGGTTCTTGGATACCTTGCCGGAGCTTCATTTGGTTATATCATCGAAAAAGAAAAGATCCAGGCTGCCGTCAAGGGTTCGTTGCCGGCCCAAATTCTAAAAGTTCTCCTGGGCCTGGCTGTGCTTTTCGGTATAATCATTGGTTTGGGTGGCCTCCTCCCTTCTGCAGCTACACATTTAGGATTTATCCGCTATGCCCTGGGAGGCGTCTGGGTTACTCTCGGCGCCCCGGCGTTATTTATATATCTTCGCCTATCCGTAAAAGAGCAGAGCGGTTAAATAGAGGCTAAGTCAAAAAATAGTTAGTGTAAATGATATATCGTAATTATGCCTGAAATAGGCTATAATGGTAGTCGGCTCTAAATAATTGCTGAAAATAGACTGTTATTTTGCAGATGGAGGTGAAGGTTTTGATCGGCAAAATAGGAATGTGGGAAATGATTTTGGTCCTTGCCGTAGCCTTGATTATTTTTGGTCCTGCGAAACTGCCTGAACTTGGCCGTTCCATCGGTAATGGCCTTAAAGAATTCAGGAAAGCAACAAAGGACTTAAAAGACAGTATCAGCTTTGAAGATAATGAGATTGATAAAAAAGGGTAACACTTAATGGAGAACTCCTCCTTAAAATGTTAGCAACCGGATTGCAGCCAATCAGCCTTTGGCAAGAATTTATGTGAGTGAAAGCGAATGGTTACCGAAAAGGTGAAAATATGTTACAATTAATGAGTAGACATAAAACAGCTTGATTCTCTATAGAGGAGGATATGTTATGTTAGGTAGAATAGGCCCGTGGGAGATCATAGCAGTCTTAGCGGTAATCCTTTTGATATTCGGTTCGACCAAGCTTCCCGAACTGGCCAAAGCAATCGGGAAAAGTGTTGTTGAACTTAAAGAAGGATTGAAAGGCAGCACCGGATCTGACGAATCAGCCAACCCAAATAGCGATCCTAAGAAGTAGGAATTTTATTCCGTTCTGATCGGAGTTTACTATAATCAGGGGGGATTGAAAAGCAGCGCCGGGAATGCCGGGAGGTATTCAGTAAGGGTGACACAAGATTTAGAAAGCACTATGCCCGTACTTGAGCATCTTGCAGAGTTGCGTTTGCGTCTGCTTATATCAGCAGGCGCTTTGCTTGTCGCCGCAATTATCTGTTTTGCTAACATAGAGCAGATACGCAGCATATTAACTTATCCCCTGGGTGGTTTAAAGCTGATTTATTTGTCACCCCCTGAAGCCTTCATGGCTAACCTGCGCCTTGCATTGGTAAGCGGCCTGATCATATCGTCACCGGTTATAGTTTATGAATTGTTGGCTTTTGCATTTCCCGGTTTGACCAGGGGTGAAAAAGTATTTGTAGTTAGTATTCTGCTTGGGGCAACCTTTCTTTTCATTAACGGAGTTATTTTTGCTTATATCGTGGCATTTCCTTTTACCCTCAGGTTTTTTTTACAGTTTGCTGCCGCCCAGCTGGAACCCCGATTTACGATCAGTGAATACATCTCATTTGTCCTTTCTTTTCATCTCGCGTTCGGTGTTGTTTTTCAGCTGCCCCTGGTAACCTGGGCTCTCGGTAAAGTAGGCCTTTTAACAACTGAATTTTTGAGGCGCCATAGAAAAATTGCTCTATTGGTCATGCTTCTACTGTCATCAATCATTACCCCGCCTGATATTATATCCCAGGTGGTGATGGTTTTACCGCTGCTGTTGCTCTATGAAATCGGCATAATCATGGTTATGATAAGTGAAAAAAAACGCCTTAAGTCTTTGTCTCAGTAAGGCGGCTACAAACTTATGTATTAGGGGTGGAGATTTGAACTATTTCAGCGATCATAAGCAAGGCGTCCGGGGAGCTATAATCCTTGCCGGGGGTGACAGTAAGCGATTGGGGCAGCCGAAAGCGTTGCTCGATTTTCAGGGGCAAACGCTGATTGAGCTAATGGTAATCCGACTGGGTCATTATTTTGATCGGCTTACTGTAGTAACCGACCGGCCGGACCTATATCGTAATCTGCCAGTCCGGATAACCGGCGATCTGCTTGTTGATGAGCATAAAAGTCCTTTGCGCGGTATCCATGCCGGCCTGAGTGTTTCGGATTTGCCTTATCAGTTTGTAGCAGCCTGCGACATGCCTTTTCTGAACCTTGAATTGGTTAAATATATGGAGCAATATGCTGCCGGTTACGATGCTGTTGTTCCGCGTATAGGAGAATATTATCAACCGCTGCATTCTTTTTATAATCGTTCCTGCATCGGCACAATTGAAAAGCAGCTAAGCCTGGGGTGCTATAAGGTTACCGATTTTTATGATCACATAAAAATTAGGTTTATCAGTTCGGCGGAGATTTTACGTTTTGATCCCAACCAGGAATCATTTATCAATATCAATACCTGGGATGATTATGAAAATGCCCTGGAGATTTTGGCGAATAAGCAGAAAACAGGATAAAAAGGAGGAGTTAATAATGCTTAAATTACCTGATTATATTGGACCTCTTGCCTATGGCCTAAAAATGGGTGTAATTTTGCCGGGGATGGATATCGTAGAAAAGTTAAGTGAACCTTTAGCCCTTTGCCATAGGGACAGCCTGTTGGGTGACGGAGATGTTATCTGTGTCACGGAATCAATTGTCGCGCGTGCACAAAACAACTATGTTACGATCGATGATATTGCCCGGGAAATAGGGGACAGGCTAAACCTTGCAGAAGACGGCAGGGTGGCAGTTGTTTTTCCCATTGCCAGTCGCAACCGTTTTTCGATGATTATGAAGGGGATAGCCAGATCTGTACCCCGTGGAGAAGTAGTAGTGCAGCTTTCATTTCCGGATGATGAAGTCGGAAACCAGGTGATTGACAACGAATTTGTCGAAAAGCTGGGTAAAGATCTGATCAGTCCTGAAGATCTTGGGGATCATAAATTCAAACACCCTGTTACCGGTGTAGACTATATTAACCTATACAGGGAGATCATTGAAATAGAAGGGGCAAAGCCCGTTATCTTCTTATCAAATGACCCCCTGCATATTCTCGGGTATGAACCGGACGGGATTATTGCGGCCGATATCCATACCCGGATAGCGACTAAAAAAACAATTAGCAGTAAGTTTCAGAACTGCATTACACTGGATCAAGTATGCACCGAAGGTGTGTCATTTTCAGAATGGGGCCTTTTAGGGAGTAACATGTCATCAGGTGAAAGGCTTAAATTAGCCCCACGGAATGGTTTGCAGGTAGTAAACCGGCTGAAAGATAAAATTAAAGAAGACCTTGGAATCGATGTGGAGGTGATGATCTACGGAGACGGAGCTTATCTAGATCCATCCAGTGGAATCTATGAGCTTGCTGATCCATGTGCAGCTTTTGCTGCTACCGATGGGTTGAACTGTCTCCGGGGGGGCTTTAAATACAAATACCTGGCAGATCACTGCTTTCACGAAGAGAAAAAAAGTGCTGAAGAAATCGAGGCCCTTTTATTGGATAACAGTCGCCAGGGTTTGCCTGAGGACTCTATCGACAAAGAAGGTACCACTCCCCGCTGTATGGAAGATATCCTGGCAAGCCTTGCTGACCTGGTCAGCGGTTCCGCTGATGCCGGCACCCCGGTTGTGGTGGTTAGAGGTTTCCTTAAATAGTTTTCCGAAGGCTTATTAAAGGAATTGAGATCAACAGAAAAAGGGCGCATGCTGCGGGGAAATAATCCCCGCAGTTTTTGTAAATAGTACTGCGGGTTTTTAAATCCAGGGGTATAGTAAAATATGCTGCTTCGTTTTTACCTGAACGAAAAAGTTCCCGGCCGCGGTAATCAAATGAAATAGTGATTCCGCTGTTAGCCACCTGTGTTACTCCGGTACCCATTTCAGCTGCTCTGATTGCCGCCACCTGGGCGTGTTGTTCCAGTCCGATAGACTCACCGAACCAGGCGTCATTGGTCAATATAAACAGATGCCTGCTGCCTTTAGCTGCAAACAAACGGGTATGATCTCCGAAATAAGATTCAAAACAGACTGCCCCTCCAAACTTAATTCCATCAAAATCAAAAACAGTAACCTCTTTTCCTGCAGAATACCTTCCCAATAAAAGGTCAAGCTGTAGGAACTGATTTAAGACTTGTTCCAAGGGAAAATATTCAACGAACGGTACCAGGCGGTGTTTTTTATATACTGGAATTTCATCCTGTTTGACATTATAGAATGTAATTGCATTATAAAGCTGATCGTTTTTCCTCAGGCGGGCTCCGTAAAGGAAACTTACACCAAGCTCTTCTGCGGTTTTAATCATTACCGGAGGGTGTGACTGATCCACTGTAAAATTAAGTTCAACTACTGTCTCCGGCCAGACCACCAGGTCTACGGAAGGTTCTGCTTCGACGGCATAACGGGTTAAGTCAAGATATCTTTGTAAGATTTGCTCCCGACTACTGTCGACTATTTGTTCAGGATCGATGTTACCCTGGATTAATCCTACCCATAATTGTTCTTTATCTTTACTGACAGGATAAAGGTTAGGGAGAAGAAGACCGGCAGTAAGCAGGAGTATAAATACAGCTGATACTGCATATAATATAATTCCTTGCAGTTTTTTCAAATAAAAAAGCAGCAGGATCACCTGGAAAAAAACAATCAGGAAAGGCAGCCCCCAGTAACCGTAAACGGCTGTGATGTTAAGCAGGGTAGAATAACCCCACTGTGTGTAACCGAGATAGCCGACATTGTAAGCCAAAAAACTTAATGAGCGCAAGTACTCAGCTAAGAGCCACAGGCACGGCACGGCAAAAGCAGTCAGCCAGTTTTTGCCCAGCCTGTTTACCAACCCGACAGCCAGGCCAAAGAGCCCGTAGAAAAGACTGATGTACAGAACCAAACCAATCATGGCTGCTATGGCCAGTGAAAATGGCAGATAAGTAAAGAGCACATTTGCCAAATAAAAGTTTAAATAGAAGTGAAGTGGGATCCCAAATATAAAACCGGCCCGGAAAGCGCGAAGTGGAGTAACCTGCAGGCAAGTAGCCAGCAGGGGCAGAAGGGCAAACCAGGCTGTGTAGCCCTGATCGAAAGGAGGGAAGGCTGCGATAAGCAAAATTCCTGACAGCAGGGGCATCAGCAGGTATTTATTACGATTTAGTAAGTCTTTAAGGGCAGATGGAATGTTCATAAGCTTTCAATCTCTCCCGATTAAGATCAGCGGCAATATTTTTTACCGGGCTTTTAATGCTACTTTACCATAGCGAAGGTTCTATTAAAACACAAGGTATCAATTAAGCTGTCTTGACCGGAAACATTATGAATGGTATAAATAATTTAATTAATATTTGATCAGGTTAATAGTTTAGTACTTAAAGTAAATCCGGGGGGAGAGAAAAGCAATAAACAATGAAAGCATGCTCAATTACATAGAAGAAATTGATCACGTTTTCAGTCGCCTGATATACAGGGTGAGGGTTTTACACAACCGCTATACGGTCGATGAGATTACCGACACCCAGTATGTAGTGCTTCGTGTCCTTCGAAAAGCACCCTGCAACACGTCTTTTCTTGCCCAGATGCTCGGGGTAACCTTAAGCGCTGTTACGGCATTAATTAACCGCCTGCATCGAATGGGTTTAGTTAGAAGGGAAAGACAGGAAAAGGACCGCAGGCAGGTTTGGATTTATATAACACCAAAAGGTCTGCAGGTGCTTGAGAATGTTGAAGAGAGACGCAATCTTCTTCTGGCCGTCTATTTGTCGCATGTTCCTGAAGATGAACGGCAGCAGCTGCTGGAACTTTTACAAAAAGCTGTCAAGCTATTTGAACGTGAAGATATACTGGACGAAGATATTATTAAAACTTAGCTGCCTGGCTCTAACGAAGTAGAAAACAAGATGCCGCCCGCAAGGTTTTTATGTCCGTAATGGCGGCAAATTTTTCTTTTCAAGTAGCTTCTTTATCGAACTTTCCCGGCAACCAATTTTCCGATTGCCCATCCTTATTCAACTTACTCCTGCTTTAACTCGATATTGCTTTCAGCCTTGTCCTTTCGCTTTGCCAGCTTCCGAACCAAAAGCCAGACTAGAATAACTATTACACCTAAAATAATCAGTATCGGCAGCAGGGCTGAAAAGGCGATAATAATAAAGGAAACAGAATTCAGGACGACGTTTATGCTCCCAATGAAAGCTTGTGCAATTTTGCTGCCCAGATTATGAAAAGGGCCGGGTGATATTGCTCCGGTAGGAATAGTTTCTTCCCGAATCAAGAGGTGAATTGTAGAATATGATACCTGGTCTTTCAGGTAATTAAACTGGGCGGTCATCGTCTCGACTTCACCTCTAACCCGGTAAAGTTCTCTTTCCACCTCCAGGACCTCTTCCACTGTTTCGGCCATATCCAATATTTCCACTAATCTTTTCTCCTGGGCTTTTTGGTTATTGAGTCGTGATTCAAGGTCAATATACTGCATGGTAACATCATCTAGCCCGGTTTTTATATTTGTTGCTTTTCCATATGCTTCGAGTTGAGCCATTACTGAATCAAAGTTTTTGTTAGGGATGCGCAGGGTCAGGTTTGCCCCGTACTGGCCCTCTCTCATTTCATATATATTAGAACTGCTGATAATCCCCTCTTTAGCTTCGATCATGCCTCGAATTTCTCGTATTGTTTCCCTGGTATCCTCCACAGTCAATTCTATTGAGCCACTGCGGATAATACGACGAAGTGCCGTTTCCCCAACCCCGCCGTTGAATACCTCTCCGCGCTCCGGGGCATCTGCACTTTTAGCCATGTCGTCATAAGCTTCAAATGGCGGAGATTCGGGTCCAATATATTCTTCGGAAACCCCTCTTGAATCCATATAGCTTACAGCGCCACATGAGGTCAGTATAATTCCTGCCAGATCGGTTACCAGGATTAACGTAATCAATATCGCAATTTTTTTTGCAGGCATCCTTTTCACGCTCCTTTTCCCAACTGACAACCGGAATCAGAAGATGGTTCCCCGGTTACTTATAACTATAATGGCAGCAATCCGCCTTTCTAATCCTGCTGAATCCGCATCAGGTATAATTTAAATGGCCCGGTGCCCAAGGCCGATCGCTATATCGTTTCTGTGCAATAGACCGATGCCGAAGAAAATAGCCACAGCAACATGGGTGCCGCCCCTGGCAATTCCAACTTTGCCGCCTACATTAAGTCCAAGAGCTTTGGGCATAATCTGGACTAACGCTTCGCGAGTCGCTCCTGCCACTGCACCATCTGAGTGACCGGAGTCATCGATTATATTTTCTCTTTTTGATGCGACTACTGCTCGTTCAACAACTTTTTGCAGTGAACTTAAAAATTCGCCGCCATAATCAACGGCCAGAGATTTGATCCCTTCATCAAGGTGTTTTTGTTTTAAATTCATTTCCGCCTTCCTCGTAGAAGTCATGGCTATGCTTATGGCAGCCTCCGCAACATTTCGGCTTTCCAACTATATCCCCCCTTACTGCGTTAATAAAATAATTATCCTCTTTACAGGCTTAAAGAGCAAGCGGTATTTAAAACAGCACCTAATTGAGCTGTGCATAAGTATGTTATAATTACCATGGAGGGGTTTTTTATGAAAGAAAAATATTGTAGCACTTGCGGTCAGGATTTTAGGCCGGGCGAACTCTCTGTCCGCTGCCGTCTGTGCATGCGTAATTATCATGCCGGTTGCTGGGAGAAAACCGGTGGTTGTACCACCTGGGGATGTGCCGGTAAGCCATCGATTGAAGACAACGATCAAACTATTTCTTATAAACGCTGCCCGTTATGTGGAGAAGAGATAATCAGTTTTGCCACAAAATGCCGCTATTGCCGGTCGCTTTTGGATCCCGGGGAATCCCCGGCTGTAAAAATTTTGCCCAGGGGAAATCGCACTGCAGGCACCAGTTTAAGAAAAGACCCTATTCTAACCAGCCTCTTAAATTTAATTTTTCCGGGGGCAGGTTACATGTACCTGGGTTTGTTCAGCAAGGGGCTTCTTTGGTTTTTTATAGCCATCGCCGCCTGGTTTTTTACCCGTGGACTTGGGTTGATTGCTGTTTATCTCTGGGTTATGTATGACTCACCCCGTCAGGCCATACTTATGAACCGCGGTTTGCCTTCCGGAGAAAAAACAGTCCAACGTCCCTAATCATTGTCATTAATTCTACTTCAGTTTCTATCCGTCGTTATCCATCCAAATCTTTACCCCCTAATCCGCCTATAAATAACGACAATAGCCGTAATTTTTATATTATACAAAATATTTTGGCTTACTTGCAGGATTCTTTCCCTTAATGTCGAACAATGCTTAAAGTTCTTACAGCAGGTTACTAATCTGCCGAAAACCTAACCTCCTACTTCTTTTTTTACAGGGTCTTGACCCTGTAATTTTTTGTTGAATAATACAATACGATTACTGTTCGTACCGGAAGTATTATTTCTGATGCCCCATATATTTGAAGTTTTAGTAAACATTTGCTGATTAATAACTACACCGGCACATTCAAAACCGCTGTATACACCCAGTGGTACAATTTCTTCCTCGAGCTTGATGAGACCGTTTTTTACTTCTCCGACCTCGAAAGCAATCCATCCACCCGGCCTGGTTATTCTATAAAGTTCTCTGAGGACAGCGCGCATTGCAGATGACCACTTACTTAAGGTTGTCGCCATAGTCAGACGTTTTTCTATTTCAGCCACGTCGATTTTGTTAAACCAGCAGCGTAGCCAGTTATCTTTGGAATACTGAACCACATCCAAAAATGGCGGAGAAGTAACGATTAAATCTACACTTTCAATAGGAATTGTTTTTGTGTCAGCAGCATCATTTTCCATAAAAACCGCGCTTAATGATGCCTCCTTCAGTAGCTTCAACTGGTCGGGAGTGAGGTTGCGTATTAACTGCGTCGTTTTTCTTAAAATTATGCTTCGTACATCACGATATTCAGGTCGCTGGCAGCGTTTGAGGTTAATTGATTTCTGCCGCTCAGCAGAGACTGCCTGATTAGGCGGCATAGTATAAACGGAAAAAAACCCTTTAGAGTGGCCGGTAAGGCGGTTTGTAGCCACCATTCTGATCCAACTATCAATATCATCCAAAAATTCTTCATGTTCAGTCAGGTATTTGCGCAGAGAGAGAAGCTCAGCTTCGGTTTGAGGATGAAAGAACATCGAAAGGTCTATTTCGTTTTCCAGTTTATGGTCAAAAGGTATTTCCGATAACCGTTTTTCGATATCTTGAGCGGAAGGAACAGCAAGTCTTGGTTTGCTGAGAATTTTACTCAGGGGGTTAACATCGTTCGCTAGAACTTTACGTCCCATCAGGGCTGCTTCGACAGTGGTTGTCCCCCGGCCGGCAAAAGGGTCGTAAACTGTATCTCCCATATCGGTAAATAGATTTATAAAAAAACGTGGTAGCTGGGGTTTAAAGCAAGCCCGATAAGAAATTTCGTGAATTGAGGATGCCTGTCTCTGCCCGGAAGTCCAGAATTCATTAATATAGCGGTATGTTCTGATGCCTCCGATTGCAAACTCTTCGGTCATCGTTGCTTTCTCAGCTGAGAACTGGTTTTCCCCCTCTATAGCAGCAATTTCGAGGGATTTCTTTATTTCAGAATGCAAAGACACTGGTTGGCACCTCTCTTTGGCTGCAGCTTAATATTTATTATAACAGATAGTGCGCAGAGGATGGTTGACTTGTCATCGCCTTCTGGATATGGTATAGTTTAAACTGGTATTGAAAAGAAGAGATAAACTCTAAAAGATCTTGGCACTACGGGGAAATACAGGCAAAGGTATTTTAAGTTGCTCCGCTTTTTAATCCTAATTTATTGTTAAAGGAGTTTTGTTAGCATGCAAGGTAAGGTAAAGTGGTTTAATCCGGATAAGGGCTATGGTTTTATTGAAAGCGAAGAGGGTGTTGATGTTTTTGTTCATTTCTCCGCAATCCAGACAGATGGTTTTAAAACCCTGGAAGAAGGACAGAGTGTTGAGTTTGAAACAGTTGAGGGTGACCGCGGTAAGCAGGCCGCCAATGTCGTCCCGCTGTAGAATTTAATTTGAAAAAAACTGCAGGGGCTGCTTTCTTTAGAAAGCAGCCCCTAATTATTGTAATTATGTCCGATGATAACCTTTAGCCAACTGTAAGAAACCGGGTGTATTTAAGCCTGGCTTTGTTCCGGCAGCGAGCACAAAGGGCAAATCCCATAGAAATCAAGACGGTGTGCCTCTACATGGTAGTTGGTGGCGCGAGTTACTTTTTTATTAAGACCGGGTAAAGATTTCATTGGAAGATCATCGACAGAACCGCATTCCCGGCAGACAAAGTGATAGTGGTGTTCAGTATTGGCGTCAAAACGGTCGTTGCTGCTACCTGCTTCAATTTTCTGCACCAGGTTTTGATCAAGCAATATATTGATATTACGATATACAGTACCCATACTCAAGTTGGAAAATTCTCTTTTCAGCTCCTTATAGATCCAACCGGCAGTGGGGTGTGTATTTGTGCTTCGTAGGAGGTTCAATATTTGCTCTCTTTGCCTGCTGCGTTTGTATTTATGTCTGCTCATTATGTTTAGTCTCGATTCTGGTTGATTTTTTACTTCAATACATCATATATTTTTATTGCTCACGGGTCAAGCCTTAAAACCAGGCAGTGAAAAGTATCCCCAATATCGTCCCGGCAAAAATACCAAAAATAGAGAGGTGTGCACCGGCACTTTTATAAGCATCGGGAATCAGTTCATCGCAGACGATATATAGCATCGCCCCGGCGGCGAAGCCAAGCGAGATGCCAAGCACATAATCTGATATGCTTCCGATAGCTGCGCCTATCAAGGCCCCGATACCCATTGGGACTCCGGCCAGGGCTGTTATTGCAAGCACCTTAGGGTAATTGTACCCGCCCTGTCTCAGGGGAGCAGCAACCGCCATGCCCTCGGGTATGTTATGCAAGCCGATTAGTATGGCAAGGGATATGCCCAGTTCAGGCGAACCAACAAACCCGGTGCCAATGGCCAGTCCTTCCGGAAAGTTGTGCAGGCCGATCCCCAGGGCCAGTAATGTGCCTTTTTTCAGGTAAGCACCAAAAGGAGTTTCCTCTGGAGTTACTGCGTGATGGTGTGGCAAAAAATGGTCCAGGAAGTAAAAGATGCCCATACCCAGTGTGATTCCGACGATTCCTGCCCAGTGACCGCTGTAAATTATCGATTCTTCAACAAGCTCCAGGAAAATGATAGAGAGCATGATTCCGGCGGCAAAAGCAAGTATTGTTCCTGTAAAGCGAGGGGTTGGGTTCTTAAAAAAAACAGATACCAGCCCCCCCAAGCCGGTACCGACAACTCCGGCCAGCATACCAAGTGCTCCGACCTCTAACCAGTTCATCTTCTAAACATTCCTTTTCAATCAGGATAAATGATCTACTGCATTTATAAATAGCTACAAATCTAACAGTAGTGAATTATCGTAACTTTGGATGTAGTTAAAGAAATCCCCTGTGGGGGGATTTCTTTTTATGGTGATACTGATTTATACCCCTTTTAGACTGCTTGAATAACACTGCCTGTAGAAATCTTTAAGCCAGGGTTACTTTTTCCGCGTTGTCCCAGAGGCCATGAATATTACAGTAACTGAGGGCAATTAATTCACCCGGTTTCTCAAGAGTTACTGTCGTTGATACTTTTGGTTCACACTTGGCGCTGCCTTCATTTGCTCCCTCTACTGATTCGGCATGTGCTTCAAACTGGTAGGTGCCCAGTTGGATAATAAATTTCTCACCTTCAGGCTTGAAAAATAACTTAATGTAGCGAATGTGGTGTTCTGTTGTGTGGGGGTGAGCAATTTCAGCCCCTACACTCAGATGGACTTCGAATGCTTCACCTTTTTTTACCGGTCCCTTGACTTCTATAACCGGAACATGTTTTTCAGATTTCCAATCTGCCGACTGAACATGAGCTCCGATAGCGCTCATTAATAACTCCTCCTTTATTATGATAATTCCCCTTTATTTATATTCTCCATGAAGATCGATCTTCCTTTTTTAAAGCAATGATTATTCTGGTAAATAGTAAAAATTCCTGTCTTGAGGTATAAATAAAGATGCTATAATAATTTTATAGTTGTTCTTTGCCAGTGAATAAAAAGGCTCAGAGGTGAAGTAGTGTACACGCCACAATTAATCGATCATTTTAACAACCCCAGGAATGTAGGGACAATAACAGACGCTGACGGTGTCGGTACTGTTGGTGACCCTGACTGTGGTGATTTTATCCGGATTTATATCCGGGTACAGGAAAATCACCTGAAGGAGTTGGCTTTTGAGGCATGCGGGTGCCCGGCATCGATTGCGACCACCAGTGTTTTGACTGAATTAGCGGTCGGTAAAACTTTGAAAGAAGCTTTGTCGATCGATGGAATGGATGTCGTTAAAGCTCTTGGTGGATTACCCGATCCGAAAATTCACTGTTCCAACCTTGGTACCGCAGCTCTGCAGCAGGCTATTGTTTATTATCTGCAGCAGAAAAAAACAAGGTTTAATTACTTTTAGGAGTTTTATCAGCTTAAATATAGTGGTACAAAATAATGGAGGTTCAATCGATGAATTTTAAGTGTGCAAGATGTGGAAGCGATATCCCTGAGGAAGATACTTACAACCATCGCGGCCAGGATCTTTGTGAAGATTGTTTTATGGGTGCAATGCAACCTCCAAAGACCTGTGATGTGGCCGCCACCCATCTGGCTAAAAAACATCGCCAAAGCACCGGCCAGACTGGGACTGAAGGCTTACTTGATATTCAAAAAAAGATTCACGCTTTTATCAAAGAGCATGGTAAGGTTACAAGAGATCAGGTTATGCATGAATTTGGTATTCCCGAGTGGGAACTCGATAAACAGATTGCTGTTTTAAGGCACTGTGAACTTGTAAAGGGGAAAAAAGAGGAGGGAAATATTTTCCTGGTCCTTTTTGATCATTAAGGCTGTTTCTTCGTGATAGATATGCTTTTTTTCCTAAGAGGGATAGCTAAGGCGATAGTTAGAATTCCTGTTGCCAGAAAAGCAAGGCCCAGCCCGGGACCCTGTGCAGCGAGGCCAAATGCGAAGGCGCCCACTGCGAAGAAAATATCAATTGTGTTCTCCTGAAGGCTGATCGTGGTCGCGCGAAGGTTAGGTTTGCATATGCTGATCAGCCATGCAACAAAAACAAGTGAACTGCCCTGGATACCAATGCCGAGGATGATAGCGCAGATAATAATCAAGGCGGGCCATAATGGTAGAAAGTAGAAAAGCCCCACCCCGACACCTACAATAATCAGCATAGGCCAGGCTACCATTCGATGGCCGAAGTGATCGGAGATGGCACCGACCCCCAGGCAGGCTGCAATGCCGGCTGCTCCGAAAACAACAAAGAAATAAGCCGCCTGAGATCCCGGGGCGGCTGTTTCTATATGTACTGCTGCAAACGAGATCACAGCGCTGAAGGTAAAAGCGAAGAGAGCAATGCCGCCAATAATCGGGTAGATTTGTTTTAGAGATAGGGCTTCTAATAACTGGTTCCATGAGCTGCCCTTTATTTCCGTCCTTGCCTGGATAGCAGGCGTTTTAACGGCGGCCAGAAAAACAAGGGCCAGCAAGCTGCTGAGGCTGCTGACAATGAACCAGCTGTTGAATCCAAGCCTTCCGATGATCAACAAGGCGGCAGACGGCCCTGATAGCAGGCCCAGGTTAAAGAATATCCGCAACGATCCCAGGTAGGAGCCAATACGTTGGGGGGGCGCCATTTCTGACGTTAGGGTATACATTCCGGGCAGGAAAACAGCCAGTCCAAATGACTGGTATATTCGGGCAGCGACGAGCAGATTGTAAGAAGGGCTGAACAAAAGCAGTATTGGTGCGGTTGCAAAGGCAAAAGTTCCGAGCAGCATTAATGGTTTGGCACCGTATCGATCCATTAACGGGCCCAGGTAGAAGCGGATCAATACTGCAGATATTGCGAAAATGGTATTCTGCAACCCGGCCTGGAAAGGGCTGTTTCCGATAGCCAGGGTGTATGCAGGATAGGTGGCAATAGCAGCAAAGAGATTGGCCATAAAGAAGAAAACTGACCCGTAAAACAGCGCCCAGTTACCCCAACCAAACGAAGAAATGTTCTCATTTTTTATAGTCGTTATGATATTGTTCAAAACTAATTAACGCCCTTGTCGTGTTTTTATATCAATCGGTCGGCCAGGCTTTTGCCAATAATAGCAGCTACGTCTGCGGCTACGTAATGATTGGCTGAGGCATCGAAAAGCATTGTTGCCCAGGCTCCTTTTGGCCCTGCGGGCATGCGATAACAAAGGCAAAGCGGCAAGCGGGGGAGTGCACGCCATTCAAAAGCCAGGTCTGCTAAACCTGCCACAGGCCATCCACCACTGGCTAAACAGCTTCTGCGCAGTCCTTCGATATTATCACCCCAGGTTTCAGCCAGTTTATCACCGCAGTAACCCTGGAATGCCTGCTGGTAAAATAGCCCGCCTATTTCGCTTAAATTAACCCAGCGGCCGGCAAGCGGATGGCCGT
>Ga0114946_10001713_pt1 | contig 15127 bp, 12 predicted proteins | sample WalLakDeSediment_FD_88676 | JGI IMG/M metagenome (GOLD analysis project Ga0114946, IMG submission 88676) | Lake sediment microbial communities from Walker lake, Nevada to study Microbial Dark Matter (Phase II) - Walker Lake 11/02/13 Deep Sediment | ecosystem: Environmental > Aquatic >... | reverse complement strand
TGGCTTACCATTAGAAATATATGCCTTTTGTACAGAAAAACAATGGGAAATCTTCGAGGATATCCAGGCAGATATTTTTGATCATCTTATGGCCATCCTTCCTGAATTTCAATTGGCAGCCTACCAAAATCCTTCAGGACTGGACATTCGTTCCTTACAGATCGAGCATTTGCAGAGGATGTAAATATCCTCGAATACTTGACATTAATTGGCTCAATCAAAAATACAAATAGAAGAAGCTTGGTTTCACCTTAACATTAACTTTGCAGCATTTGCCCGTTTTTTAAGGTCCAGGTGCGTAAACTTCCAGAAATAAATACCAAGACAATATATCGAAATTTATGGATCTAAAATGTCGACATACTCTGAGACAGTAACAGCGAGAAAAATGTTAAGAAACCATATTATGTGAGAATATTTTAAGAAAGATATACGAATTTTTCTTTCCTTGAACCCATTCTTGTGCTACAATTTAAATTCTCCCTATCAGTAGGGGGTACGACACATCTCACCCCCAATTATGGGGGTTTCCAACTAAGCAACTGCTCCACCTTCTGAGAAGGGTTTATTATGTATTGTCCTTATTGTCAGCATCAAATTTCAAAGGTTGTCGACACGACTAAAAACGCGCCTGGGGGAATCCGCCGCCGCAGGGAATGTTCACAATGTGGCGAACGTTTTAGCACACTGGAACGCCCCATTTTGGGCACCCCGCTCCTGATCAAAATGGATGGCACCCGTGAAGCTTTTTCTCGTGAAAAGTTAAACCAGGGCATTCAAATCGCATGCGGCAAAAGACCTGTCTCCGCTGCTGATATTGAACGGCTAACCGGGGAAATTGAAGCGAAACTACAACGGATGGGAAAATCTGAGGTGTCATCTCGTATTGTCGGGGATATGGTCATCCAGGGTTTAAAAGAGCTTGACTACATCGCGTATATTCGCTACGCCATCGTCTATTTGCAGCTTGATGATCTTAAGGATATCCGATCCGAGATTGACCGCCTCTTAACCGAAGAATTTTAATCGTATTTAAGCGTAAGGAGTGCTAAATGACTCACGAGGTCACCACCCATTTGTTAGAATTGTTGCCTACCCCGCCACTGCCAAAGGATGTACCGGGCATTAAACTGAGTGATAATGCCCACGAGGTGCTTTCGCGTCGCTACCTACGTAAAGGGAAAGATGGAACACCAATCGAAACCGTCGAAGAGATGTTCTGGCGTGTAGCATACCATGTGGCGAAAATTGAAGAAACCTGGGGAGGAGATGTTGAATCCCGCACGCGCGAATTTTACAGCATGCTGATTGGAAAGAAGTTTTTCCCAAATTCCCCGACCTTTACCGGTGCAGGCACCCCCTTGGGTCAGTTGGCCGCCTGTTTTGTTTTACCGATATCTGATGATATGGGACGGCGTGAAGATGGCATCTTCACCACCCTTAGAAACGCTGCATTGATCCAGCAGACCGGCGGCGGTAACGGTTTCAGTTTCTCCCGGCTTCGGCCAAGCGGTTCACGGGTTAAAAAATCCGCTGGTCAGGCGACCGGCCCAGTCGGTTTTCTGAGGGTTTATGACCAGGCTTTCGGTGAAATCGCCCAGGGCGGTACCCGTCGGGGTGCAAACATGGGCACCCTGCGCGTGGATCACCCAGATATCGAAGCGTTTGTCACTTGTAAAACTAACGAAAAAGCAATCACCAATTTCAACATCTCCGTTGGGGTTACAGATGCTTTTATGGAAGCTGTAAAAACCGACAGTAAGTGGGAATTACGCTTCCCCGATGAGTCCTCACCAAAATATCAGGATTTCAACGGTGACTTAGATGATGCCATTGACCAGGAACTTCCTGTTAAAACCTACAAGACGATCAAGGCGCGCGACCTTTTTGACAAAATCGTCACCCAGGCCCATCACAATGGTGAACCCGGATTGTTGTTCATTGATGCCGCTAATCGCGAAAATCCTGTGCCGCACCTCTACCGATTAGAATCAACCAATCCTTGCGGAGAGCAATGGTTGGGTCCCTATGAAAATTGCTGTCTCGGTTCCATCAACCTTGCTGAGCATTTAGGTACAGACCATACCCTTGACTGGGAATCCCTGCGCGCTTCCGTGGAAACAGCGACCATTTTTTTGGATGATGTGGTTGAAGCCAATGCCTATGTGCCAGCAGTCCCTCAACTTAGAGAAGCAGCCCTTCGAGCGCGTCGGATCGGCTTAGGGATCATGGGGTTGGCTGACCTGCTCTATCATGTCCGGGTCCGTTATGGCAGTCAGGAAGGTCAGGAATTCGCAGCCCAGGTGATGGAATTTGTCCGCTACCATGCCATGCACACCAGCATCCAGTTGGCTGAAAAGCGCGGAAGCTTCCCTGCCATCGAGGGCAGCATTTATGATCCCAATCATCTTCGTTGGACACCCCCTGAGCCCGTCTCCCCGTATCAAGGTCAATACAATCGCCCGGCGTTAAATTGGGAAACAATCCTTGCTGGGATTAAAAAACATGGGATCCGCAATGCTGCCCAAACAACAATTGCACCAACCGGCACCATTGCGACTGTTGCAGGCTGTGAAGGGTATGGCTGCGAACCCGTGTTTGCCCTGGCGTACATCCGTCATGTAAATGATAATGGCAGCGATCTTCTGTTAAATTACATCAGCCCGAAATTTCAAAAAGCATTGGACCAATCTAACCTTGATCCAGAAGTTCGGCAGGAAATCATCAACAAGATTCTTGAAACTGGCACCTGTCAAGAGGTTGAGGCATTACCAACGAGCATTAAAGAGGTGTTTGTTGTTTCAGCGGATATCACCGCCGAAGAACATGTCCGAATGCAAGCCGCCCTCCAGGCCTTTGTCGATAATAGCCTGAGTAAAACGATCAACTTCCCATCCAATGCGACCACCAAGGATGTCGCAGACGCCTACCTCCTCGCCTGGGAACTGGGATGCAAAGGCATTACGGTCTATATCACCGGATCTCGTGAGCAGGTCGTGCTTGAGACGAAGAGCACCGCGGATTCAAAATTAACCACAATCACCAATGATGGTTACAAACCAGAACAAGCAGCGATGGTAAAGGCAGGGAAACAACTCCCCATCTGGCACGAAACCAAAAAACCGCGCCCGCGTTTTCTCAAGGGGTCCACCTATGTTATTGAAACCCCCTTGGGAAAGACCTTTGTTACCGTCAACGAAAACGGTGAAGACCAGCCCTTTGAGGTCTTCATCAACACAGCTAAGGCTGGAACTGAAACAGCGGCCCATTCAGAAGCCATGGGACGCTTGATCTCATACCTGCTGCGCATTGCTTCACCGGTGGAACCCCGAAAGCGCCTCAAAAATATCATGGATCAACTTAGCGGGATCGGCGGTGGGCGTTCCCTCGGTTTTGGACCAAACCGCATCCGCTCCTTGCCTGATGGCATCGCCAAAGCGCTGGATGAATACCTCTTCAGTCATTCCAAGGATAAGGAGGAGGTCCATCACGAAATCTCCAGGGATGCACCCACCCTCCCCTTGTCAGGAATTTCAACGCAAACCGAGCCTAAGCCGCGGTTAGTCCGTGAACTTTGTCCTGAGTGCGGACAGGCAACCCTTGTCAATGAAGAAGCCTGCCGGAAATGTTACAGCTGCGGTTACAGCGAATGCTGATTGAAATCATAATCAAAAAAGTACCTAAATTGCGCTGATATCATATCATCAGCCAAGCATTTCGCTGTGTTTGTTGATAAAATCAATAACAAGAGATTCAAACTTGATCGGCGCTTCCACATTGACAAGATGACCAGTCCCCGGGATAACGATTAGTTTCGATGTGGGTATTAATTCATCAAGTTCTTTCGCAACATAAATTGGCGATCGGACATCCTCTTCGCCATACAACAACAATGTAGGAACCGAAATGTTTGGTAGCACATCCCGTAAATCCGCATCAGCAATAGCATTCAACATCACCAGCATGCCTTCAGGATGAAAATCTTGAATGACTAATTTGACTCTTTGCTTCATTTCCGGCGTTGCCGAAGAAGATAAAAGTGAGGGCAACCATTCTTCAGATACTGAATCGCGATCCATGTTTGCCTGTTCCCCCGCGTGGTGCACTCGCTTGGATACCTCATCTTTAGGGAGTGACGCCCCCCATCCGGCATATGCCGAAACCAGGATCAAGGTTTGAGGTATTTCCGGATACCGTTCATACAAGGCAATCGCCAGACCACCCCCAAACGAAAGCCCTAATATATGTGAGTGTTCGATCTCGAGATGGTCTATTAACCCAGCTAAGGAATCTGCATAATCAGCAAGACTAAAGTTTTTTGGAGGGTCATCGGAAACCCCGCAACCTGGTGCATCCCAAGCAATGACATTAAATCCTTTCGATAAGGAATCGATATGTGTCTGCCAATAGCGGCTGTCCGAAACACCACCATGTAACAAAATGAGCGATTCACCCTCTCCCTTCTGAATAAACCCCAAAGATAATCCATTGATATTAGCCCGCTTCATAACAAATCCTTTCCAAATTAACATTCTCAAAACTGATGTCGTTGAACACAATACCAAATTCTGCAACATTTGATCATTTTCATTTTATCGAACCAATAACGATAACCCCAAATCAACAAAATATTTCGCCTTTATTTCTTAAGATTATGTATAATTACACTTGATACTGAACACATACGGAGGAATAATGCGAAACGATTGGACACAAGGTACAGTTTCTGTTGATGATGGGATCGAACTCTTTTACACCCGCACAGGAAATAGTGATAAACCTGCCCTGGTCATGGCCCATGGCATAACCGACAACGGCCTCTGCTGGCACCAATTCGCCAGTGATCTCGAGGCGGATTTTGACATCATCATGTACGATGCCTATGGACATGGAAAATCATCCCGGGTAGACCCGAACAAACGCTTTGACCTTATCGAAGATCTGAATGAGCTGATCGATGCATTGAACCTTGAAAAACCAGGCGTGATCGGATTCTCCATGGGTGCAGTAACTGCAGCAGGTTTCGCTGCACGCTATCCAGAAAAACTTACTGCCCTGGTCCTTGAAGATCCGCCCTGGCATGAGCCTCAGGAAGAAGATGAGGAAAAAGAAACTGCTAGGAATCAGGCAAAGAAAAAACAAAACCTTGCCGCTAAAAAGAAAACTGTCAAAGAATTACAGAAGCTTAAGCTTAAAGAATCTCCGAATTGGGAAGAAGCGATTCTCCCGGAGTGGGCCCAGTCAAAACATGAATTCGACCCTGCATTTTTTGATCACTTTCGGGTTAATGGTTCTAATTGGCGAGGCTTGGTCAACACAATTTCTGTGCCAACTTTAATCGTCACTGGCGATAACGAATTGGGTGCCCATATCACCCCATCCCTCGGGGTTGAAGCTATTCAACTGTTGGATAAAGGTGAATTTGGGCATATCAGCGGCGCAGGACACTGTGTCAGGTACGAACAATACCAGCCTTACCTCACCATGGTGCAATTGTTCCTCAAACGCAACATGTAGGCTGTTAAGTTGCCCCTTTGATTGGCGTGAAGTAAATATCGGAAAGAAGCATCTATGGCAAAACGATTGATCCTGCTGGCGGGAAATATTGGTGTTGGTAAGACTTCCCTAACAGAAAGAATCGGTGAAAGACTGGGCTGGGTCACGGCTTACGAATCCGTTGCTGACAACCCCTACTTGCCAGATTTCTACCAAGAAATGAAAGCCTGGTCTTTTCATCTGCAAATTTACTTCCTGGGCCATCGGGCTGAACAACATATCTACCTTGCAAAGCTCACTGAATCGGCCATATTAGACCGCAGCATTTATGAAGACGCACATATTTTTGCCCGAGCGCTGCATCACATGAACAATTTGCGCGATCGTGATTACCTGGCTTACTTACGACTATATCACCTGATCGTTGATAATCTTCCTAAACCCGATCTGTTAATCCATCTCCAGGCACCTGTGCCCATCTTGATGGAACGAATACGCCGGCGAGCAAGAAGCATTGAATCAAGCATTGACGAAACTTATTTATCCCTTTTGGAACGCTTCTACGAAGAGTGGATTCAAGGTTTCGAACTGTGCCCGGTCCTCACCATCCGCAGCGATGACCTGGATTTCGTGCATCGACCCGAACATTTAGACATCGTTGTCCAACGTATCAAAGACCGGTTGTCCGGCAGGGAAGAAATGGTATTCTAAAGATCGAGCCGTTTAGGATATCAAACCAGCAAAAAATGGGTCTCTTGGTTTGACCAGCAAGCCAACAAGGATACCGGCCAAATAGAAGGCGGTATTGGATCAACGTCCCGGGACCAATTCTCTCCACCGTTTTTTCCCTCCTCCAGAAATTTTTCCTGCTACCAAATTCACCCGATATAATTAAGCTTAATCATGGGTCATATTCACACGAATGCTGCAACTTTTCTTCGCAGCCATCGTATATCACTATAGAGGATCCATTAGGAGATGATGTGAGTGAAAATGAAGCCCTTTGGATCAAAAAGGCTTTCCAAGGTGATGAACATGCCTTTGGATTCCTCATTGACCATTATCAAAAACCGGTTTACAGCCTGTGTTACCGCATGTTGGGTAACAGCAGAGATGCTGAGGATGCAGCCCAAGAAAGCTTCATCAGGGCCTACCTTCACCTTAAGAAATATGACCCAAACCGACCTTTTGCCACCTGGCTCCTCTCAATTGCTGCACACTACTGTATTGACCAGGTACGGAAAAGGCGTCTGGAGACAGTTTCAATCGAATCACTCCCGTCAGAGGTCATCGAAGACCGAAATATTCCCTACCCTGAAGCAAAACTCCGTCAGACAGAAAGGGATACTTTGGTTCAGAATTTGATTATGGGACTAAAGCCCATCGATCGGGCAGCCGTGGTTTTGCGTTACTGGCATGATTGTTCAGAAGTTGAAATCGCGAATACCTTGAATTTAACCGTTAGTGCAGTCAAAAGCCGCCTCTACCGATCACGGCAAGCCCTTGCCAAATCCTGGCTTGATATGGAAAAAGAACCCATTCCAAATAAAAGGAGAGCCCATGAGTCACCAGCCTTATGAGACCTTTCTTTTCTCAAATGAAACCATAAACGCACAACAGCAGCAGCAATTGGATCGTCACCTGGCAAGATGTGAACCCTGCAGCTCCCTCGCTGCAGCATTGACAGACCTGGACGAGCTATTCACCAACAGCCCAGCACCCGATCCAGCACCCGGGTTCACCCAACGATGGCAAGTGCGCCTGAGTGCGGACCACCAAAAACGCCAGAACCGCAACCTGTGGCTTTTGACCATTGGCTTGTTTGTCCTTGCTTGGCTTATCATCGTGTTTATCCTTACATATCATCTTCAATATATCAACCTGGCTTATGAGCTCAGCCAATTGATTGCCCGAGTCAGTCGTTTTACCGCCGAGGTCAGGTCATCCCTGAGTTTATTCCGCTCACTGATCAACACCTTGCCCTTCATGATCCCAATCATGCTGGTATTTGGCTCCGGCACACTGCTTGCACTAACCGCACTGACACTAACCTGGTTTAGCGCCATCATCAAACTCTATTCACCTATCCAAAAGAGAGGAAAACCGGCATGAAAGACCTGCAAAAAGCTATCTTGATAATGGTTGCCATTATCGTAATCACCCTCGCCTTCCCACAGAAGGTACAGGCAGCGCCAACAGCAGAGGATCGTACCATTATTGGAGAAAGTTATACCCTTGAAAGCGGGCGTATCCTCGACGGCAACCTTAATGTGATCGGTGGTGTTGTAGAAATAAAAGAAACCGCAACTGTCAATGGGAATATGTTTATATTGGGGGGACTGGTCACCATCGACGGTACCATCAATGGCGACCTGACTGTCATTGGCGGCACGGTCAACCTTAATCAAAACGCCGTTATTGAAGGAGATTTGATCTCACCTGTCAGTTATGTGAATATTGATCCCAATGCAAGCGTCAGGGGTGACCAAATCGATGAATGGATCCTACCGGGTTTGGGTGGAGAGCAATTCTTCAATGTAAGACCCCCCATCTTTCGCACCCGCAACTTCACAATCCTTCCCATCCTGACGCACGCTGCCAAGACCCTCGCGACGACTCTTGTGCTGACTGCCTTGGGTGCATTCCTGCTCCTGATCATGCCCAAACCAGCTGATCGAATGAAACAAGCGTTGGTTTCATCGCCCTGGCAAGTTTTAGGGTATGGTGCCCTCACCGCCCTGGTCATGCTCGTCCTTGGTGTTTTCCTCCTCGTTACCATCTGCCTGATTCCGGTATTGATCCTGATCGGTTTGACCGTTGCCTTAGCTATCCTCATTGGTTGGTTGGTTTTGGGTTATGAACTGGGGCAGCGCATTGCCAACACAATTTTCAAAACCACATGGCATCCTGTGCTTTCAGCCGCATTGGGCAACCTTCTGCTCTACCTGGTCGCAAAAGGTGTCAGTCTCATCCCGTGCTTAGGTTGGTTCCTGGTATTTGTTACCATGCTATTTTCACTTGGGATGGCCATCGTAACTCTGTTCGGTACGTATCCCTACCCTCGCTCAGCATTTGTCGATGATGTCGATGAGCGCGAGGTTTTGTTCGAAAGAGAGCAAATGGCAATAACTGAACCCCCTGCCATCGATGAACCTGAAGCCGTGATTGTCCCGCCACCAACGCCGCCTGTTGAACCGCATTTCCTTGCCAATGGGCCGGTTGAGCCGATTGATGATCATCCTGAAATCCCAATTGAAGACCTAAACCTGGGAACCCGGATCAACAACACCCTCAAAGAAGCTGGGCTGACAACGATAAAAGATGTACTGAGGCAGCTGGAGGACGGAGATGAGGTCATGTTGGGCATCAGTGGATTTGGAGATAAATCCTTGGTCGATTTGAAAGAAGCCTTGCGAAACATGGGCTTTTACATTCCTGGATCCTCCAACGACTAGTCACCACAAGAAAAACAGGCAAAACCAGCCTTCTTGAATCCTCAAGAAGGCTGGTATTAGCCCCAAGAAAATGCTGAGGAACCAAATATGAAAAAACAACTGATTACCGTGGTCATCATCCTGTTCATGGCAACACTCGCATGTTCACTTCAACAGATCCAATTGGAAACCATCGAACCGCAGATCGTGTTCGTCTCAGAGCCCTTCCCTGCTGAGATGCGTGAAACACAATTGGTGTTTAAGATGACCGGCGGTAAATTTCTCATCACCCCCGATGCAGAGGGTTTGGTGAGTGGGAACATTAAGTACAATGTCGAACCTTGGGCACCCGAATTCATCCGCCGTGACGATTATTTTGAGATCAGGCAGGTGAATCCTTTCCGAATTACCGGCATTCCACTTGGGGATGTTGAAAATACCTGGGAATTGGGATTGACTAACGCACTGCCCTTAAACCTCACTATCGAAGGCGGTGCCAGTGAGAATTTATTTGATCTTTCCGGCTTGCAATTGACCAACTTAAAGATCGCGCAAGGCGCAAGTGATACCACAATTCGCTTTGATACGCCTAATCCAAGCATCATCGAAGTTTTCACCTTCACAACAGGCGCATCATCTGCAAAAATCTTCGGACTGGGAAACGCCAATTTCAGAACAATGACCATGTCGGGCGGTGCTGGAAATTATACATTGGATTTCACCGGCAACTTAATGCAAGATGCCCGTGTTGACATCAAAGCTGGCGTCAGCAATATCACCCTTATCATCCCGGCTGGGATGAGAGCAGCCGTGATCAACAAAGGCACTGTCAGCAATGTCAACACCCAGGGCACCTGGTTGCTAACCAATCAAACCTACACAACCCTGAACGAAGGCTACACCCTGCTGATCAACCTTGATCTGTCCGTTGGAAATGTCAATTTAGTTCATGAGGAATAAATCCGGTGTTTGATTTTGTTATAATCTGATCAAGAAATGATTGACAATTCCACCAAAACATGGTTTAATATACTTACTCGCTGGCCGGGTGCCCCCCTCACCCGGTCAGCGAGCTTTTTAAATCAATAATTTTCAAGTTAATGATATCGCTGACTGCAACCTGATTCTATTTTCACTTTCAAAATCTGATCTGCCCTGCCAAATAATCCCATGCAAATGAAGAGGTAAATTATTAGTAACTACTGCGGCAGTCCTGCTGCTTAAGGTTGAGGGGTGTGGTGTGCCGGCAAAGCCGGCACACCACACCCCTCTATTCCCACGCATGCTGAGTGGTTACAACTATTTTTGGTAGATCTGGTAAGTGTGAATGTAATCGTAAATTTTGGGTAGAAGATAGTACCGATAGGTGCGGTTCTGACGAGCACGCCGCCTGATCTGTTCTGCCGAGATCTCCAATAGGGGCGCAGTGACAAAATTGAGCTTTTCCTGCAGCCCGGGTAATGCTTGCATCAATTCAGATAGGTCAATCCTATCGCCTGGTCTGCGCATGACACCAATACCGTCGACAGATTGCAGAAATTGTTTGACTTTGTACCAATTCGATAGGTCATGCAATGAATCTCCGCCCATCAAGTAGATTAAATCAAAATCAGGATAATCTCTTCTCAAGATTTGAACCGTGTCTAAGGTAAAGTGAGGACCAGGACGATTAATATCCACATGTGATAATGAAAACGCGTCATCGTCACTGATGGCAAGTTCCACCATCGCTAATCGATGTTCCAAAGATGAGATCTCATGTCCGTGTTTATGCGGTGGATCCGGTGTCAATACCCAAATCGTGCAATCCAAAGCAAGCTGATCTCGGGCTTCAGCCGCCAGGATCAGATGTCCAATATGCGGTGGGTCAAAGGTGCCGCCAAAAATGCCCAAACGTTTTTTATGCATCACCTAATCCTGCCATTCTAACGTATATTCACCAATATAAACCGTGTCCCCCTCCTCCACCCCAGCCTCACGCAGCGCTTCTTCTACACCAATGCTTTCCATCAAACGCTGAAACCGCCTGACCGATTCACGGTGTTCCCAATAGGTCATCGCTGCAGCCCTTTCAATCGCTTCGCCTCGCACAATCCATCCATCTTCAGCCTGCTTAATGTTAAAAGATTTCGGGTCTTCCGTTGCACGGTACACTGGCATCGCATCAACCGCCGTCGGCTCCGGCGCTGATTTGAGCAGTTCAACAGCCCGCCACATTAATTTTGAGATGTTTTCACGGGACACTGTCGAAACAGGTATAACTTCATATCCCAACTTAACCAATGCTGCTTCCACTTCTGGCCAGCGCTCCCTGACCATGGGCAGATCCATTTTGTTGAAGGCCACAATCTGTGGTTTTTCAGCGATCTTCTCATCAAATAACGCCATTTCGCTGTTGATCTGCGAGAAATCAGAAATTGGGTCTTCAGAAAGCCCATCCACCATGTGGATCAACACCTTTGTGCGCTGGATATGCCGCAAGAAGGCAAAACCCAGACCCACACCTTGATGCGCACCTTCAATCAGCCCCGGGATATCGGCCAGCACCAGTATTTGATCAATGTCTAACTTGGCGACCCCCAGATTGGGTGACAATGTCGTGAAGGGATAATTCGCAATTTTGGGCTTGGCATTGGAAACAACTGCCAGCAAACTGGATTTCCCTGCATTTGGTACCCCTACAATCCCCACATCAGCAATCAACTTCAGTTCAAGGCGCAGGTTCCGAGATTCCTCAGGTTCCCCTCGTTCCGCCATGCGGGGCGTTTGGTTGCGGCTGGTGGCAAAATGTTGATTGCCGCGACCGCCACGGCCGCCCTTAGCCACTAACAATTCCTGTCCATCTTCAACCAGGTCACCAATCAGATCACCGGATTTAACATCATAAACCAGGGTCCCCGGGGGCACCTCAACGATTAAGTCTTTGGCGGATTTTCCACTCATATTATTCGGTCCGCCGGGTCGACCATCATCAGCGATATACCGCGAACGATGGCGAAAATCAAACAGTGTGTTCTTTTTTGGGTTAACGGTCAGGATGACATTTCCACCACGACCCCCATCCCCCCCATCAGGTCCGCCGCGCGGTTTATATTTCTCACGGTGGAAGTGTACCATCCCATCCCCACCCCGTCCGGATTGGACAAAAATTTCTGCTTCATCAAAATACATCGCTGCTCTTCAATTTCTTTCCTATGCTCATGTTCTCACCAAATTTGAATCTTACCGCATTTAACTAAAAACGGGGTCGCCCTGAGAAACGACCCCGAAATCCAATGTCAGAATGATTATTTATCAAATATTTTGGTCAAAACGGTTTTGAGTGTTGGCTCTCCGATTTCCTGCAGCTCATAGCGCACCCGCTGGATTGGTTTATTGATTTTCACAATCCGTGTTAGGTCAATGGGTGTGCCGCTGATCACCAGGTCGACATCAGCTGTGTTGATCGTTTGTTCAAGATCACGCATCATCTTATCGCCATAACCCATCGCAGGCAGAATCATCCCAGTATCGGGATACTTTTCGTAGGTTTCCTTGATGGAACCCACTGCAAAGGGTCGTGGGTCAATAATCTCACCGGCGCCGTAGCGCTGAGCGGCAACAAAGCCTGCACCATACGCCATCTCACCGTGGGTCAGGGTGGGGCCATCTTCGACCACCAAGACACGTTTTCCACGGATTTCATCCGGGTCATCAACAAACAGCGGCGAAGCGCCCTCGATTACCACAGCATCCGGGTTCAGTTGGTAGAGGTTATTACGGACAGTTATTACATCTTCTGGGTTGGCGGTATCAACCTTATTGACCACGAACACATCCGCCAGGCGAACATTCGTCTCCCCGGGATAGTAGCGCATCTCATGCCCAGCACGGTGGGGATCAGCAACCACGATCAACAAGTCGGTGACATAAAAGGGGAAATCATTGTTCCCGCCATCCCACAGCACGATGTCAACTTCTTTCTCGGCTTCGCGCAAGATGGCTTCATAATCCACACCAGCATACACGATAATCCCATTGTCCAGATGCGGTTCATATTCTTCGCGTTCTTCAATGGTGCATTCGTGCTTATCCAGGTCACTGTAATCAGCAAAACGCTGCACTTTTTGCTTGACAAGGTCACCATAGGGCATCGGGTGCCGAATGGCGGCGACTTTGTAACCCATATCCCGCAGGATCAAGGATACTCGCCGTGTGGTTTGACTTTTACCCGACCCAGTCCTGACAGCGCAAACGCCGATCACCGGTTTTGTGGATTTAATTTGCGTGTTATGTGTACCCATTAAGCGGAAATCAGCGCCTGCCGCATTAACCAGCGCAGCCTTATGCATCACATACTCATGGGTCACATCACTGTAAGCAAACACGACTTGGTCAATCTTCTCATTTTTGATCAAAGATTCAAGTTGTGATTCTGGCAGAATTGGGATTCCAGAAGGGTACAGCTCCCCAGCTAACGCCGCCGGGTATTTCCGATCATCAATATTGGGGATTTGGGTGGCGGTGAACGCAACCACCTCATATCGATCGTTTTCCCGGTAAAAAGTGTTGAAATTGTGAAAATCACGCCCTGCGGCGCCCATAATGATGGTGCGAATTTTTGTCATGGATTCTAATCTCCTTTATCAAGTGGTTTTTTGGGTCAAATTAAAAACAATTACATCATGCCGGGTGCTCTGATCCCTAGCAAACCCAGGCTGGTCGCTATGACCTGTTGTGCAGCAGAGACCAAACGTAAGCGATAAGCGCGCACACCTGGTTCCGCATTAAGGACCTGGCAAGAATTATAAAAATCATTGAATGCCCGTGCCAACTCAAAAGACAGGTTGGCGATAATCAATGGGCGATACGTTTCAGCTGCCCGCTCTACCTCCACAGGTAGGCGGCTCATCAAATCAATCAAGTTTACTTCAGCTTTTTCGAGGTCTTCAGGGAAATTTGCTGGTTCAGGGCGTAACTGACCGGCTTTACGCAGGATACTTCCTGCCCGTACATGGGCATATTGAATATAGGGTGCTGCCTGACCATTAAAATCCAGCGCAGCATCCCAGTCAAAGGTGACCACCTTGGTATTATCCCGTGAGAGGATCGTGTACTTTAGGGCACCTAGAGCCACTGCCTCAGCGATCTCATTTTTAATATCTTCGGATAATTCAGGATTCTTTTCTTCCACAATCTCCCGTGCCCGGTGGGTGGCTTCTTCGATCAGGTCATCGAACAATACCACGGTTCCCTCCCGTGATGACATGATCACATTACCGGGCAGGTTGACCAACTCATAAGCCAGGTGGTATAGCCGATCCGCCCAATCATACCCCAAGATCTCAAGGGTCTTGAAAATTTGTTTTAAGTACAGCGATTGACGGACATCAATCACATAGATGGCTTTATCCAGATCATATTCTTCAAACTTCTGGATCGCTAAGGGCAGGTCCTTGGTGGCGTACAAAGATGAACCATCCGACCTGAGCACAACCAAAACTCGGTATTCATCCTCAGTCCCGGCAATCTCGTCCAGGTCGATGAACACGGGTCCTTCAGGCCGTTCGTCCTGGGCAATCCCCTTTATTATCAATTGCTCTGCCAATCGTGTACCAGCTTCCTCGACTTCACTCTCAAAATAAATCCTATCAAATGTTTCATCCAGCGTGGCGTAGATTTGTTCAAACCCCTCCAATGACCACTGGCGAGTCATTTCCCACAAGGCGACAATCTCCGGGTCCCTTTGGTTCCATCGTCCATACAGTTCCCGTACCTCTGCTTCATTTTCAGGCAACTGGAATAACCGATCAGCCTCAGCATAGATCTCGTTCATCCAGTAGGTATGATCCTCTCCTGGCGTTTCCCCGGGATGGTTTTTGAGATAATTCCACATCCACTTGACCACATGCAACCCGATATCACCCAGGTAATTGGCCCGGATAACCTCATATCCAGCAAATGCAAGAATCCTACAAACACTGCCCCCAAGGATCACATTCCGCAGGTGTCCCACATGAAAAGCTTTATGGGTATTTGGCTGTGAATATTCCACCATCACAGTCTCACCACGATCCACAGATCGACCGTAGGTTGCTCCTTGATCGAGAACCAAATCCACAACTCGACGGGCATAGGTTGAGGTCGAGAAATACAAGTTAAGATAACCCTTTACCGCTTCAGCTCGTGAAAAACCCCCCAGGGGTGCCCCCAAAAAG